>Ga0209550_10001063_pt1 | contig 26470 bp, 19 predicted proteins | sample LauGreSuBDMM15SN_2_FD_187567 | JGI IMG/M metagenome (GOLD analysis project Ga0209550, IMG submission 187567) | Freshwater lake microbial communities from Lake Michigan, USA - Su13.BD.MM15.SN (SPAdes) (version 5) | ecosystem: Environmental > Aquatic > Freshwater > Lake | place: Lake Michigan... | reverse complement strand
GTCCATTTTCTCTTCTGCTTTGCATTAGGCTATCCATTTGTTTACGCATTTTTTCTTGATCTTCATCTGTAGCATAAAAACCTGTTGTACTACCATTCATTTGCATAAGCGTAGTCGTTACTTTTTTATCATTATCTCTAATGGTTGTTGTAATATTTATTTCATTATTAATAACAGTTTTAACCAAATTATTTTTTATTTGAGTAACTGATTTTGTTTCACCATCGCCTCCAAACCGCATTATTCGTACTTCTGCACCCTCTGCAGAAGGTGGGGGTGGGGCAACTGTGTAATCATCTTCCTCTAGAGATACAATAGTTGTTTTTGTGGTAATAGTAGCCTGTGAAATTGTTTTTTGCTGGGCAAATACAACAGTAGTACAAAGTGCTAAAAGGGTTAATATTATATATTTCATCTTAAAAATTTTTGTAAATATACGAAGTCATTCGTAAAAATAAAATAGGGGGTAATATTTTTTTAAATTTTTAACAGAAGTTATGCTGCTCAAAGACTTTAAACATTTAAAAAAATGTTATTAGCCCAGATAAAGGGGTTGATTTCTAATATTCGTACCTTGCACACTCTTAAAAAAAGCAACATGAAAGAAGTTTATATTATAGCTGCGGTACGTACACCATTAGGTAGTTTTGGAGGATCGTTAAAACAATTTACAGCTACACAATTAGGTGCAGTTGCTATAAAAGGCGCCATTGCAAAAGCCGGTGTTGCACCAGAGCTTGTAAATGATGTGTTGATGGGTAGTGTATTACAGGCTAATCTTGGCCAAGCACCTGCAAGGCAAGCAGCAAAATTTGCTGGTTTACCCAACGAAGTAAATTGTACAACCATAAACAAAGTATGTGCTAGTGGTATGAAGGCTATTGCACAAGCTGCTCAAAGTATATTGCTTGGAGATGCTGATATTGTTGTTGCTGGTGGAATGGAAAGTATGAGTAATGTTCCTTTTTATGCAGATGCAATGCGTTGGGGAAATAAATACGGTAATACCACTTTTATTGACGGTTTAGCAAAAGACGGCCTAACCGATGTGTATGATGGAAAGGCTATGGGTAATGCAGCAGAACTTTGTGCAACAACTTGTAAGGTTACCAGACAAGAGCAAGATGCATTTGCAATAGAGAGTTACAAACGAAGCCAAGCAGCAATAAACCAAGGTAAGTTTGAGAATGAAATTGTGCCCGTAGAAATTCCGCAACGCAAAGGCGAACCAATTTTATTTACAAAAGACGAAGAACCTTTTAATGTAAAATTTGATAAAATACCTGAGCTTAAAGGTGCTTTTGTAAAAGAGGGTACCGTAACTGCCGCTAATGCTAGCACTATGAATGATGGTGCTGCTGCACTTGTTTTAATGAGCAAAGAAAAAGCAGATGAATTAGGTTTAAAACCAATTGCAAAAGTTATAGGTTATGCCGATGCAGAGCAAGCTCCAGAATGGTTTACAACAACTCCTGCATTGGCTGTACCAAAAGCAGTGGCTAAAGCTGGATTAACCATGGAAGATATTAGCTACTGGGAATTAAACGAAGCGTTTAGTGTAGTAGGTATTGAAAATAGTCGCCGGTTGAAACTAGACCCAAGTAAAGTAAATGTAAATGGTGGTGCAGTTTCGTTAGGGCATCCGTTGGGTTGTAGTGGTGCAAGAATTATTGTAACACTTATAAATGTATTAAAACAAAATAACGCTAAATACGGTGCTGCTGGTATTTGTAACGGCGGGGGAGGTGCTAGTGCAATGGTAATTGAGAATGTGTAGAGTGTTTACATTTCAATGGTAATGTTAATTTTGGTGTAAAGGCAATGTACTGCTCTTCACCCAAACAGCTACTTTTAATTTGTATATTCGCTATACCATCTTCTCCTCCAACTCCATTACTTTTTCAAAAACCGTTTCATACTCACCATTTAAAATTGTGAGCTCTAAAACAGCGTCATTATAAGCTTTTTCGGCCACAACAAATTTTGTTCTGTCGGCCAAAATATCGGGTTGCCCAAGCTTGGTTTCTAAATCGGCTTTTGTTTTAGATACAACTGCAATTATATCTTCTAATTGTGCAAAACGGTTTTTATGTTTTTGTAATTCTTTTTTAAGCTCTTTATCTATGGGTTGTAAAGTTTGCTGTTTGGGTTTTACTGGAGCTATAGCTTCTATGTTTTTTTCAACTCTTTCAACCTTTTCAACTTTTTCAACTTTCTTGTCACCCACAGCTACATTCGCCGCTTGTCTTTCTTTCCATTCCATCCATTCATCATACCCACCATTAAATTCTTTTATTTCGTAGTTATCTATTTCCCAAATTTTATTAGCAGTTTTACTAACAAAATAACGATCATGGCTAACTAAAATAAAACTGCCTTCGTATTTATTTAATGCTTCTACCAATAACTCTACTGAGTGCATATCTAAGTGATTGGTAGGCTCATCTAGTAATAAAAAGTTTGCTTTACTAACAATAGTTTTAGCTAGTGCTACTCTGGCTTTTTCGCCACCACTTAGTACTTTAATTTTTTTATCAATATCATCTCCACCAAATAAAAAACAACCCATTAATGTTCTAAGCTCTAAAGTAGTTTTACCACTACCAGCTCTTTCCATTTCTTCTAAAATAGGGTTTTCAATATTTAAAGCTTCTAATTGATGCTGTGCATAAAAAGCATCAACTACATTATGTCCCCAAGTACGTTCGCCGCCTTCAAAAGGTTCTACACCAGCTACAATTCTTAACAACGTACTTTTCCCTTTTCCATTAGCACCAATTAAGGCAATTTTATCGCCACGGCTAATTTCGGCACCCGTATTTTCAACAATTTTTGTAGTGGCAAAACTTTTACTAATATCTTTTACGGTACATAAAACTTTACCAGGTTGCTTATCAATACTAAAGTTAATTTTTATGTTAGGTCGCTCTAAATTGGTATCTTCTATTCGTTCAATTTTATCTAGCTTTTTAATAATACTTTGTGCCATGGCAGCTTTGCTGGCTTTGGCTTTAAAGCGTTCTACCACACGTTCTTGTTGGCGTATATAATCTTGTTGATTTTCGAAAGCACGTTTTTGCATTTCTATACGTACCGCTTTTTCGGTTTGATAATAAGTATAATTGCCACTATAAATGTGCAATTCGCCTTGGTAAATTTCTACAATTTTGTTTACCATTCTATCTAAAAAAAATCGATCATGGCTTACAATTACTACAGATCCTTTGTAATGTATCAGGTATCTTTCTAACCACTCAATACTAGGTAAATCCAAGTGGTTGGTAGGCTCATCCAGCAATAAAACATCAGGAGCCATTAAAATCATTTTTGCTAATAAAACCCTCATACGCCAACCTCCACTAAACTCTTTGTAGGGACGGCTTACATCTGCATTACTAAAGCCTAACCCTTGTAAAATTTCTTCTGTTTTATGGTGAACGCTATAGCCATCAAGCACATCCATTTCATTTAACAAATCGGCGTACTTAATACCCAATTCATCGGTAGGGTTTGTTTCTAACTCTTTTGCTAAATCTTCCAATTCTTTTTCAACCTCTAACACTCGTTCAAAAGCACTCATGGCAACTTGTAAAATACTGTCTTCGGTATCAAAACTTAATAAATCTTGATGTAAAAAACCAATCGTTGTTTCTCTCCCTTTTTCTACCGTGCCAGCACTAAGCCTGAACTGGCCTACTAAAATTTTTAATAATGTAGATTTTCCGGTACCGTTATACCCTATAAGACCAATACGTTCGTTAGGATGAATATGCCAAGTAGCGTTTTCAAAAATTGTACGAGCCCCAAATTCAAACGTTGCATTTTGTAAACCAAGTAACATTGTAGTATTTAATATTTTTTAATGTATTATTTTATTTTGACCAATGACAAATGACCAATTTTGCCGCAAAAGTAACGTAATCGTTAAACTTTAAAAAGGAATTACTCTTATTTGTATTTTTGTGGAAATTTTTACAAATGAAAAAAGGAATTTTAGTTGTTTTATTAGCCGCCATTGCATTTGCAGCCTATTGGTTTTTAATTCGAAAAACCGAAAATGGTTTTAGTGGCGAAAAGCAGGTTGCAATTGCCATTAAAAAACACTCCGATAAATTTAATACAAGTGTTTCTACTATGATGAGCGCCTATTTTGATATGCAAAATGCTTTTGTACTTGCAGATACTTCTAATGCAAAAGAAAGTTGCAAAAAATTTATAGCCTTAATAGATAGTGTTGATTTTAATGAATTAAAAGACGATTCTGCCGCAGTTATCCAAAATGCAAAATTATTTTTTACAGATGCTAAGGCAAACGCAGTTTCTTTATTAACACAAACTGATATTACAGAAATGCGTAAAGACTTTAATATGGTTAGCGATATTTTATATCCCGCCTTTAAATCCATCAATTATAATGGGCCAACAATGTATTACCAAAATTGCCCAATGGCTTTTGGAGAAGATAAAGGCGCTAATTGGATTAGCAGTACAAAAGAAATTATTAATCCATACATGGGAAAAAATCACCCCGAATATAAAGGCTCAATGCTACATTGTGGCGAAGTAAAAGATTCGTTGTAAACTAAGTAAGCTTATTCTATCTATGAAAAAAAAGGCGGTTTTGTGTTTAATGTTGTTAGTAGGCTTTACATCATTTGCACAAAAAAAAGTTACGTTAAGTGGTTACATAAAAGATTCGTTAAGTGGCGAAACATTAATAAATGCAACCATCTCCCTACAAGGAAAAACAAAAGGTATAAACAGTAATCAATATGGTTTTTATAGTATTACTGTTGATGAGGGTACGTATACTTTTATATGCTCCTATATTGGCTATCAGCCCAATATTATACAACTAAACCTTACGGCCGATAAGGTATTTAATTTTGATTTATTACCCAAAACAAAAGTATCCGAAGCAGTGATAGTGACTGCAAAAAAACGTGATAATAATGTTAAAAATGCCCAAATGGGTAAGTTTACTTTACCCATAGAACAAATAAAATCGATACCAGCTTTTTTAGGCGAAGTAGATATTTTAAAAACTATACAGTTGTTGCCCGGGGTGCGTAATGCAGGGGAGGGTAGTGCAGGTATTTATGTACGTGGTGGAGGGCCAGATCAAAATTTAATTTTGTTAGATGATGCCCCAGTTTATAACACAGGGCATTTGTTTGGATTCTTTTCCATTTTTAATAGTGATGCTATAAAAAATGTATCCATAATAAAAGGGGGTATGCCAGCACAGTATGGCGGTAGATTAAGCAGTGTGTTAGATATTTCGATGAAGGAAGGAAATAATCAAAATTTTCAAGTAGAAGGTGGTATTGGTTTAATAGCCAGCAGAATTTCGTTACAAGGCCCCATTAAAAAAGACAAAGCCAGTTTTATTATAAGTGCACGGCGAACGTATATTGATGCTTTAACCCAACCTTTTATTAAAAAAACTAGCCAGTTTAATGGCTCCGGATATTATTTTTACGATTTAAATGCAAAAGTTAACTACAAAATTTCTGAAAAAGATAGAGTGTATTTAAGTGGTTATTTTGGTAGAGATGTATTTGATTTTAAAAATAATAGACAAAGTTTAAACGTAAATATTCCATGGGGAAATGCTACTGGTACCTTACGTTGGAACCACGTATTTAACAAACGCTTATTTGGAAATACAACTGCAGTGTACAACGATTATAATTTTACATTTAATGCTGCACAAAATAATTTTTCTGTAAAACTAGCCTCTGGAATAAGGGATATAAGCCTTAAGCAAGATTTTGATTTATACCCTGCTAGTGCGCACAAAGTAAAATTTGGAGCAATTTACACGTATCATAAATTTACCCCATCTGTTGCAAGTGGACGGCAAGATAGTATTGAGTTTAAGCCCAATAATGCACAAATAAAATTTGCACATGAAGGGGCTATTTATGTTCAAGATGATTGGGAAATTAGCGATAAACTAAAAATAAATGCAGGATTACGCTATAGTGCCTTTCAGCAAATAGGCGCATTTAAAATTTATAAAACTGATGCTAATGGTAATCGATTGGACAGTACGGTGTATAAAAAAGGACAGGTAGTAAAAAATTATGGAGGTTTAGAGCCTAGGCTTACTCTACGTTACGCCTTTAACGATGAAACTTCTATAAAAACATCGGTTACTAGAAACCTACAATATATACACTTGGTAAGTAACGCAGGCACAACTTTACCAACCGATATTTGGGTGCCAAGTACCTATGCTGTAAAGCCACAAATTAGTTGGTTGTATGCAGCTGGTATCTTCAAAAATTTTAATGATAATATGTACGAAACTTCGGTAGAGTTGTATTATAAAAATATGCAAAATCAAATTGAGTATCAAGAAGGATACACCCCTAATACGTTAGAGGATACCGAAAACTTTTTTACGTTTGGAAAAGGATGGAGTTACGGAGCAGAATTTTTTGTAAATAAAACAAGAGGCAGATTAACTGGTTGGGTAGGTTATACCTTAAGTTGGACTTGGAGAAGATTTGATAAATTAAATTTTGGAGAAAAATACCCAGCTAAGTATGATAGAAGAAATGATATGAGTATAGTGGCTATGTACGAGCTAAATAAAAAATGGAAATTGTCTGCCACATTTGTTTATGGTACAGGTAATGCAGCAACTTTGCCACAGCGGTTTTATATAGTTGGTGGTGTGCTAACACAAGAGTATAGCCGTATAAACGAATATCGCTTACCTAGCTACCATAGAGTTGATTTTGCGGCAATATTAACGCCAAAGAAAAATGAAAATAGAAACTGGAAAAGCGAATGGGTATTTAGTATTTACAATGCATACAGCCGTCAAAATCCTTATTTTATTTATTTTGATCAAACGGGTAGTCCACTAAATAACACGTTAAATATCCAAGCCAAGCAAGTTTCCTTATTTCCAATAATACCAGCCGTAACCTGGAACTTTAAGTTTTAAATAAAAAAAGCACCTTCGTTAAGAAAATGCCTTGTTAAAAAAGTACGGATTAAAACTATTTAATTAAGCTATGATACGTTTCAACTGTTGCTCTAGGAAATATTGTATTTATTTAGGCTTATGAACAAATCGAATTACTCCACTTTTTTTAAGATCGCTGGCAATGCGTACTTCATAGCGCTTACCTCCATCTGTAACAATCATTACAGCCGTATTTGGCGGTATTGAACCTAAATTTTCGGCATACATAATAAGTTCGTTTATAATAACATTAGGGTCTATAAGTAAAGTTAAACTTAAAGCTTTATCGGTAAGTCTTTTATTAGCCTCTATTAACTTGCCATTATAAAAAACGGAAATGGTATCTCCATCAATATCGCCATTATCGTAAAAATCAACTTTAAACGTTTCATTTTCTACTTCAATAGTTTGTATTACAGTGTTATTTCTTTTTTCAAAATTTTTCAAGGCTAAATCACTCTTCGGTACAATAGGATTGTTAGGAATTACATCTTTTTTAACAACAGGAGGTTGCTCCTTTGTTGTGCTTATTATAGGCTTAGGTTTTGTAGGTGTAACAGTTTTTACAATGGCAGGGGGAGTAGGTTTAGGTTTAATTTTTGTTACAACTGGTTTTGGTTTGCCCGTTCTGGCAATTGTGTTGTTAAAATCTGGTTTTTTAACTTGTAGTATTCTTTTACTTAAGTTAGTAATACCCTTTCCACAATCACCCTCTTGATTAGGGGCTGGTATCCAACTTCCTTCAAGTGTCTCTTCTTTTCTTTTTTTAAAATACGATAGTTTATGAACTTGAAAGCAGTTTCTAACATCTGCTGGTACATTAGTTTTTGTACGCTCTACCTCACGTACTTCTACATATTTACTGACTTTTTTTATAAACCCTTCTAATCTGCAAATAGTGTAATATCTTTTTACCCCATCGTTAAAATAAGTATACGAAAATCCTATAATCTTTTCTCCATTTACTTCTAGCTCTAATACATAATCACATTTTTCTCCCCCCCAGCCATTAAAGGAAGTACTTTGGTCTATAAATGTACCTTTCCATTGGCCAGTAAAATTTTGGGCTTTTATTTTAGTATTTAATAATATTACAAAAAGGAGTAGTAAATATTTTTTCATTTTATTTTTTGTGTTTATAAAGGTTCAAAAAACCATAAGTGCATTTTCCTTCTTCATCATCTTCATTTCCTTCAATATCTTCTGTAAATCTGCAATGTAAATAATTTTCTTTTTTACGTTTCCCAATTATAAAATGTATAATTTGAAAACAATGACTATCTATAAATGATGAGTTGGAGTTTAATATTTCAGCTTCTCTAAAAAAATATCTATCTCCTTTATTAGTTAAAAAATTTAATTTACAAATAATGGAGTCAATACTTTCTTTAGTTTTATAATAGCTAATACTATAGCTTTGCAATTTACCATTTAAATCTTTTTTAAAAGCAATTTAGCGGCAAAAGGCTTAACGACGCTCTTTTTATTATTAGCAAATTCACCACTCCATTCTCCTAAAAAAGGCTGCCCAAAAGACGAACTATGATGTAAAAATGTGAAAAATAAAATAATTAACCTCATTGCCATCTTTACAAAGATATTTCACTTTACTTTTTCCTTAGCTAATACTTCGTTAAATTTGCAAAAATGGCTATTAAGCATTTTTCTATTAAAATATGATAAAGATTACATTACCCGATGGTGCAGTAAAGGAATACGAACAAGGCGTTACTGCATTAGATGTTGCCAAATCTATAAGCGAAGGTTTGGCCCGTAAAGTACTGGCAGCTAGTATTAACAACGAAGTGTGGGATGCCACCAGACCAATACAAACCGATAGCTCATTAAAATTATTAACCTGGGATGATGCTGAGGCAAAATCTACCTACTGGCATTCATCTGCCCACTTAATGGCCGAGGCCATTGAAGCTACTTTTGCTGGTGCAAAATTTTGGGTTGGCCCTGCGGTAGAAAATGGCTTTTATTATGATGTTGATTTAGGCGAAAATAAAATTACTGAGGAAGATTTAGTAAGCTTAGAAAAGAAAATGGTGGAGTTGGCTAAACAAAATAATACTTTTTTACGTAAACAAATTAGTAAGGCCGACGCCATCAATTATTTTACACAAAAAGATGATGAGTACAAACTAGATTTATTACAAAATTTAGAAGACGGTAATATTACTCTATACACCCAAGGAGCATTTACCGATTTATGCCGTGGCCCACATATACCAGCAACTGGTGCAATAAAAGCTATAAAACTTACAAGTATTGCTGGTGCTTATTGGAAAGGCGATGTTAGCAAAAAGCAGCTTACTCGTATTTATGGTATTACCTTCCCTAGCAATAAGGAGTTGGAAGAATATTTATTTTTAATTGAAGAAGCTAAAAAGAGAGACCACCGTAAATTAGGAAAGGAATTAGGCATTTTTACCTTTGATGATAATGTGGGACCAGGTTTACCCTTGTGGTTACCAAATGGTACTATTATTATTGAAGAGCTTGAAAACTTAGCAAAAAAAACAGAAAATGAGGCAGGATACAAAAGAGTAGTAACGCCACATTTAGCTAAAGAAGCGATGTATTTAACCAGTGGACATTTACCTTACTATGCCGATAGTATGTTTCCGCCAATGGAAATGGATGGCGAAAAATATTATTTAAAACCAATGAACTGTCCTCATCATCATAAAATATTTGATGCAGAGCCAAAAAGCTATAAAGATTTACCCTACCGTATAGCAGAGTATGGTACTTGCTACCGATACGAACAAAGTGGCGAATTATTCGGATTGATGAGGGTGCGTTGCTTGCATATGAACGATGCTCATATTTATTGTACCAGAGAGCAATTTGCAGAGGAGTTTAAGGCAGTAATTGATATGTATTTTAAATATTTTAAAATATTTGGGATAGAAAAGTATGTCATTCGTTTATCGTTACACGACCCTGAAAAACTGGGACAAAAATATGTAAACGAACCAGCACTATGGCTTGAAACAGAAGATTTAGTAAGACAAGTTTTAATAGAAAATAATTTCCCTTATGTTGAGGTAAAAGGCGAGGGTGCTTTTTATGGACCTAAAATTGATGTACAAATTTGGAGTGCAATTGGTAGAGAGTTTACATTGGCCACCAACCAAGTAGATTTTGCCCAAGGCAAAAGCTTTAATTTAAGTTATACCAATAAAGATAATGCTCCAGAGATACCACTAATTATTCATAGAGCGCCATTAAGTACGCATGAACGTTTAATTGGGTTTTTGTTAGAACATTATGCAGGTAAATTCCCCACTTGGCTAAGCCCCGTTCAAGTTAAAATTTTACCAATTAGCGATAAATACATGGATTATGCGAATAGTATTTTACAAAACCTAAAAAATGCAGATATTCGTGTAGATATTGATGACCGACAAGAGAAAATAGGTAAAAAAATTAGAGATACAGAATTAGCAAGAGTACCTTACATGTTGATAGTTGGAGAAAAAGAAATGAATGAAGGAACAGCGGCTGTTCGTAGACAAGGACAAGGCGATTTAGGGGTAAAAAGTGTAGACGACTTTATTACAACTATTAAAGAAGAAATTTTGAATAGGATAGGATAAGAAGTATTAAATTTGTACAATAACAGTATTAAAACTTTTTCATAATAATTAATAAAATAAATTTATCACCAAAACAAATTAATGGCATTTCCACCAAGACCACGGGGAACGTTTAATCCTCGGTTTAAAAAAGAACAACAACAAGAACACAAAACCAATCACATGATAAGAGCCCAAGAGGTTCGGTTGGTTGGCGAAAATTTAACTCCGGGTATTTATAGTACCGAAGATGCACAAAAAATTGCAAACGAACAATCGTTAGATTTAGTAGAAATTTCTCCGGGTGCAAAACCACCTGTTTGTAAAATTATTGATTACAACAAGTTTTTGTACGAAGAAAAGAAGAAGAAAAAAGAAATGAAAGCCAAAGCCAAAACCAGTGAGGTTAAGGAAATACGCTTTACACCCAATACAGATGATCATGACTTTGAGTTTAAGGTAAAACATGCCGAAAAATTTTTAAAAGATGGCGATAAGGTAAAAGCTCATGTACAATTTAAAGGCAGGGCTATTATGTTTAAAGAAAGAGGGGAGATCTTACTTTTAAAATTTGCAGATAGCTTAAAAGATCTAGGTGCACTAGAAAGTATGCCAAAAATGGAAGGAAAAAGAATGTTGGTAATGTTTGCTCCAAAAGTAATTAAGAAAAAATCTGGATCGGAGTTGGGTAAATTATTAGAGAGAAGTACAGATGTAAAAAAGGAAGAAGTTCCCACTACCACAGAACCTACAACTGAAGAAAAAACAGCTGAATAAAAATTATAGCGTAACTAAAAAATCCCATTCAATTTACTGAATGGGATTTTTATTTTATTAAAACTATAAATTCTTCTTTTATGCCACCGCCTTATTAACTAAACTAGCAGCTTCACTTAATAAAATAGCACTTTGTACTTTTAATCCGCTTTCGTCAATTAATTTTTTTGCAACATCGGCATTTGTACCTTGTAACCTTACTATAATAGGTATTTCAATATTACCAATGCTTTGGTAAGCATCAATAACGCCTTGTGCCACTCTATCGCAACGAACAATGCCACCAAAAATATTAATCAATATTGCTTTTACTTTAGGGTCTTTCAAAATAATTCTAAAACCTGCTTCTACCGTTTGTGCATTAGCAGTACCGCCAACATCTAAAAAGTTAGCTGGTTCTCCACCACTTAATTTAATCATATCCATTGTTGCCATAGCTAGGCCTGCACCATTTACCATACAACCCACATTGCCATCTAATTTTACAAAATTTAAATTAAATTGTCCGGCTTCAACTTCGGTAGGGTCTTCTTCGCTTACATCTCTTAATGAAGCAATATCAGCATGGCGCATGATGGCATTATCATCAATATTCATTTTACAATCCACTGCAATTATTTTATCATCACTGGTTTTAAACAACGGATTAATTTCTAACATGCCGCAATCTAAGCCTATATAGGCATTGTATAAATTAGTAACAAATTTTATGCAGCTTTTAAACGCCTCTCCACTTAAACCTAAGTTAAAAGCAATTTTACGTGCCTGAAAGCCTTGTAATGCTCCACCTGGGTGTATCCATTCTTTAAATATTTTTTCAGGCGTATCATGTGCCACATCTTCAATATTCATACCACCTTCGGTACTATACATAATTACATTTACACCTTTTGCTCTATCCAATAAAATACTTAAATAAAATTCTTTAACCGGGCTAGCACCATCATAATACACATCTTGTGCTACCAATACTTTGTTCACTAACTTACCAGCCTCACCAGTTTGAATGGTAACTAATGTGCCTCCCAAAATATTTTGTGCAATTTGTTTTACATCCTCTGCATTTTTACCAACCGCAACACCTCGTTGCTCAGTGCCCACAATTTTTCCTTTGCCACGTCCACCAGCATGTATTTGAGCTTTTACTACCGCAAACTTACTACCGTATTGTGTATGTATTTGTTTGTAAGCTTCCTCTGCTTCGCCGGGGGTGTTACAAGCAATTCCTTCTTGTACGGGAACATTGTATTTTTTTAATAATTCTTTAGCTTGATATTCATGCAAATTCATAGTAAAATATTTTGGCGAAGATAGGGAAAATCACCTATGAATGATTAGTTAGAAGGTATAAGTTGATTGTCATGTAGTGTAAATTATTCAACATCATTTCAACCTAAATCAACTTATAAATGCAACGTTAAACTTATCATTCATCAATTATAACCCATAACCTAATTCCTTATCTTTGCTAACAAAAATAGGTAACTAATTATGCTCTCAAAAATAAATACGGCTGTATCTTTCATTCAACATTTATATGCTACTAAACCTCAAGTAGGGATAGTTTTAGGTAGTGGCTTGGGTAGTTTTACAAGCGAAATAGTTGTAGAAAAAGAAATACTTTATAGCGATATTCCTCATTTTCCGATTAGTACGGTTGAAGGTCATAGTGGCAAACTTATTTTTGGTGAGTTGGGCGGAAAAAAAGTAGTGGCCATGGCTGGTCGTTTTCATTTTTACGAAGGCTACGGAACTGATGAAGTGGTTTTTCCTATTCGTGTGATGAAATTTTTGGGCATAGAAACGTTGTTAGTTAGTAATGCTGCTGGTGGTACTAATAAACATTGGAAAGTAGGGGATTTAATGATTATTAAAGATCATATTAGCCAGTTTACACCCAACCCATTAGTAGGTAAAAATTTAACAGAACTCGGTCCTCGTTTTCCAGACATGAGTGAGCCGTATAAAAAAGTGTTGATAGACAAGGCTAAACAAATTGCAGCAACAAAAAATATTTTTTTAAGAGAAGGCGTTTATTTCGGCGTAACGGGTCCTACGTTTGAAACTAGAGCAGAGTATAAAATGATTGAGCTACTTGGAGGTGATGCTGTTGGTATGAGTACTGTACAAGAAGTAATTGCAGCAGTGCATATGGGATTGCCTGTTTTTGCTATGAGTGTAATTACCGATATTGGAATAAGAGATGAAGAGAATACTATTACCCATGATGAAGTTTTACAAGCTGCTAAAGACGCAGAGCCAAAACTTACCTATATTTTTGCAGCGTTAATTGCACAACTGTAATGGTAAATGGGCAACTTATATTTACAATTACACGTTGCTTTTGTCATGATAAGGAACGAAACATCTAACATAATATAACAAACCAGATGAAGATTTTTATAAACCTGCTACTCTTTTTATTTGTTTGCAAATTGTCATTTGCTCAAATTGAAGGGGTAATGGGCAGAATAAAATCGACAACAGATGGTTTTAAAGGAGGAGAAACTAGCGGAAGAAAAGATAGTGCTGCCCTAGGATTTGAACGTAGGGATGATAGAAAAGATTCCCTCAATCTTACATTTAGAGTTTTGGATAGTATCCGAAACGGACGATTAGATTCAATTATCAACGATTTTGATCGTTATTTTTCTGTACCATCCTCTTATATTTATTTGGGTAATAATGGAGCTGCTGCTAATTCGCTAATTTTTATACCCATTACTAAAGCAGGATGGGATGCAGGTTTCCACGCCTTTGATTTGTATAAATTTAAGATTGCTGACACCAGGTTTTATAAAACTAATCGACCTTACTCTCAACTAAGTTATCAATTAGCAAGTGGCCAAGAGCAAATGATAAAAGCATTTCATACGCAAAGCCCACGTCCAAATTGGAATTTTGGTTTTGATTATAAGTTAATAAGTGCACCAGGTTTTTTTATTACACAAAACTCAAATCATAAAAGCTATCGTTTATTTAGTAATTATCAAGGCTTACGAAAACGCTATGCTGCTTATGTAGTATTGCAAGGCAATAAAATTAAAAATTCTGAAAATGGCGGTATACAAAACGATTCATTATTAAATAATCCAAATAACAAAGAACGATTTAGTATACCTGTAAACTTAGGTAATGCAGCCAATTACAGCCCTAATCCTTTTAATACATCTGTAACTACGGGAAATATTTATAAAGAATTTACTTTTTTTTACAGACATAGTTATGATATTGGTAAAAAAGATTCACTAGTTGTAAACGATAGTACAACAGATTATTTATTTTATCCAAAGCTTAGGTTACAACATACGTTTAGTTATAAAACCGATAATTATTTATTTAATGATTTTGCAGGCGATTCTATTGTATATAAAAATTGGTATGATACAACTTTATCAGCACTAACCGATACTGTTTTATTACAAGACAACTGGACAACAATTAGTAATGATTTTTCAATACTGCAATTTCCGGATACAAAAAATGCAGCACAATTTATATTAGCAGGTGTACGGTTAGATAATATAAAGGGTGTATTTACAACAGGTACAAAAAATTTTTATAATATTTTAGTACATGGGGAGTATCGAAATAAAACACGTAATCGTTTGTGGGATGTTTTATTAAAAGGAGAGTTTTATGTTAATGGATTGAATGCAGGCGACTACTCAGCCCAAGCCTATATTGGCCGATATTTAAATAAAAAATTAGGCGATATAAAGTTATTTTTTATTAATACAAGTCGTACCCCTTCTTTTATTTTCAATAGTTTATCTTCCTTTAATCTAGATAATAAATCATACACCAAAAAAGAAAATATTATTTCTTTTGGTGCAACTGCAACAAACCAATTTGTAACCTTGGCGTTTAAAAATCATTTACTAACAAACTATACTTATTTTACCAATTATTATCAAGCTACACAAAGCAGCAAAATCATTAATTTGTTACAATTGTCTGCATCAAAAATGATTAAGCTAACTAAAAAATGGAATTGGTATGTTGATCTTACTGCACAACAAACTGATAAATCTTCTCCAATAAGAGTACCGTTGCTTTTTACTAGAAACAGAGTTGCTTACGAAGGTGTTTATTTTAAGAATTTAAATTTAAGCACGGGGTTAGAAGTTAGGTATTACACCCCATTTAAATCTAATAATTACTCACCAGTAATGGGCAGTTTTGTACCACAAGATACGGTTGCCATAAAAAATTTACCCGATGTGTCTGCTTTTATGCATTTTAGAATAAAAGCATTTACAGCCTTTATACGTAGCGAAAATTTAAACACCTTAAGTTTTAGAAATGGTTTTGGTTTTATCAATAACAACTTTGCTGCTCCGCATTATCCAATACAAGGTTTTATGTTTAGGTTGGGTATATTATGGGGCTTTGTAAATTAGCAACTAGCTGTTAAATTATTACCAAATTTAGGAGCATAAAAACGAACGTATGATGTATTTACATACATTCAATTAAATTTACTTTAAAGTAATTGCAAATAAATTACAAATCGTATGAAAAAAATAATTGTAGCTTTTGTTTTAACGCTGTTTTCTATATCACTTTTTGCTCAAGTCACTATTGGGCAAGAGGCTCCTGAAATAAGTTTGCCAAATGTAGCAGGTAATACAATAACCTTATCTTCATTAAAAGGTAAAATAGTTTTACTCGATTTTTGGGCAAGTTGGTGTGGCCCATGCCGAGCTGCCAACCCAGGTATAGTTAAGTTATATAAAAAGTATAAAGAACAAGGTTTTGAGGTATATGCAGTATCGTTAGATGAAAGTAAAAAGAAATGGATTAATGCTATAAAAAAAGATAAACTTACGTACACGCAAGTCATTGATGTGAATGTGTGGGAATCTAGCGTAGCATTAAACTATGGAATTGAAGCAATACCTAGAAACTTTTTAATAGATAAAACGGGCAAAATTGTAGCTATTGATTTAGAGGGTGCAGCGTTAGAAAAAATGATAAAATCGTTACTTTGATTTTGTTTTAAACCGTATTGACCCCCCCAAAGAAAAATACCAATTTGGAGCAGCTTTACTTATTCCAAATCCAGATGAAACATCTAACTTAATATTATCATTTAAAAAATAACCTATGCCTCCATCTATACTATGCTGGGGGCTTTCGTTTTTGTTAATAAAACCAAATGCTTCTATGTAACCGTACCATTTTTTACTAAGGGTAAACCCAGGAGCAAAAGTATAAATCCAAGTAGGGGTATTTGTAAAACCATCCCACTCTGCACCAATATTATAACCTAGCCCAACTGTTTTACTTAACGTGTTTTGCATTACAAACCTAAAATTGGGAGCTACCTTATTGCTTTGAAAGCTTTTGTAGGCAAATTTTGGTAAAGCAAAATGAAAAATTAAAGATGTTTTAGGCATAATTTTTTTTTCTTCGCAAATAAAAACTTTTGCACCAAGCTCAACGGGGGCTAATCCTGTTTGGGTAAAACTAGAAAAACTACCTTTTACTTTATTAGTAACTACAGATGTAATTAAGCGAAGCTCAATTTTTTTACTAATACCAATTTTGCTTAACAGGGTAGGCGAAAGATATTCAAAACTATTTTTTATATTTTGCTGAATATTAAAACCTGCTTCTAACTGTATCCAGTTTTTTGGCGTTAAAAAAGGAGTTTCGGTTTGGTCGGGTCTATCGGTTTCAATTTTACCCTCTTGTGCAAAGCTAATTCTTACCATTAACGTTAAGAGAAATATTAACTTAACTATTTTGTTCATTCTAAATTTTATTTTAGTCTTGTCTAAATATTAAACAAATGTACCTATATAAATAGAACGAAGTGATTTTGTGTTAAGTTATTTTGAAATAAGCTTTACACCTGCTAACAAATGCTCCAAATTATGCTCACTAAAAAATGTTTTAGTAATAACTTCCGCTTCATCTAGAATCACTTTCATTTTGCGTTGCTTTTTCCCTAAAATTATGTAGGTAGTTTTAAATGCTTCCTCATCATTACAAGTTGTTGTTTGCTGAATGGCTTTTTTTAAACCCTTTATAAGCAATCCTTCATCTTTTAAAGTACCTAATGTATAAATTATCCAACTTAGACTTAAAAAATAATTTTTGTTTAGCAATAAAAAAATAGTGTTTTCCCCAGCAATAGGCAACTTGTTGTAGGGAGAATTTACAATTTTCTTAGTTAAGTATTTTTTTAAATGAAGTTCAGTTTTTTTATCTTTTGAATATTGTATAAAACCTTGCAAGGCTTGTGGGTAAATGCTAAGCCAACGTAGCTTGCGCCTAAGTTCATGCACATCTTCTTCAACATTATCAAAATGGTACTTAGTTTTAGTAACAAACTCATTTATACTGTAAATAGATTCTCCATAAAAAGCTGCTATTGCTTCAACTTCTTGTTTTGGCTTTAACCAACTAAATTCCTTAATCTTTTTATTTATTTTAGTTATTCGTTTATTATCTGTATTCAGCCACTCATTTTCTGTTAATGCCTCATTTAATAAGTGTACTTTATTAACAAACTGTTTTTTTACATATTGCTTACAAGCCATTGAAATCTGTTTATTCGTAGCAAATGCTTTTACTAAAAAATCGTAGTAATCAATTTGTCCCAACCCATCTTCTATTATTTTGAAATGCTCTTTAAGTTTGGTAAACTTTTTTTTATTGTGCAAACCGGCATATAACTTTGCTAACCCCTCCAACATAAAAAATGGAGTACGGGCATTATTATTGAAGAGCCATAATGCAGGGTTCTTTTGCTTTTTAACTTTATTAAGTAGTATTTCTACTTGCTGTAAATGATAGGTAAATCTATATAAACCGTTTTTCATGTTGTGTTTTTTATTGTTCAAAAAATGATACTGTTCCACCAACCCATTCTTTATCTTTATTATACCTTGTACCAATCATTTTGCCTTTGCTTAATCTTGATAAATTATGCACTGCTATTGGTCTTGCCCAACCCTCTTTCCAAAAATAAAATAATCTAATTTCTCCTTTTGCTGGTATATCCATGGTTTCAATTACATCTACATAATTTACTTTTGTTTGTAGTATCCAATTTTCTGGGTCGGTTACAGCATCAATATCTGCTTTAGTAACATCAATAAGTACACCCATGCCGGCAAATGAAAATAGTGGTTTTAAAACATAATTTTCTAAATCAGTTGGCACTTGTTTTAGTTCATTTAAAAAATAGGTTTTAGGTACATAAGGGTTATGAATAAAGGGCAAAGTGAATTTGCTAATGCGGTAAAACCAATTAGGGTGTGGTGCCCATTCAACATCGTACTCTTTTGTTAAATCTATAACTTCTCCTAGGCCTTCTTGCTTTTGTAAGTCATCAAAAATTAGCCGGTTGTATATTCTATTAACCGGGATTTTAACACCTTCTTTTTCATAAAATAATTTATTGCCTTCGGCAATTAATTTAGTTAAGCAAACAGTACTAATACCAACTACTTGCTCGGTACATTTAAAATCTATTCTTGTTTTTTGTTGATCAGGAAAAATCTCTAATAAAATAACATTTTCTGGTTTATGTTTTCCTAAAATAATTTCTTTTAAATCATTTAAATATGATTCTTTGGTATAGCCATTTAAATAAGGCGAAAAATTATTTGGCATATTGGCATACGCTGCAGTTAATTCGCTATGAAAAGCCTGAAATGCATATAGGGTAGGGAAGCCTTGCATTTCTATCAATTGTGGCTCTATTTCCCCTCCTGCGTTTTTGCAAATACCAAAGTCAAATACAATAAACTCTGCTTGTTTACTTTCGTTAGGTACTTTTATATTTTGGGGTATCCCTCTATCGGTTAAGGCAATAAATTTTTCATCAACAATTACATCAATAATACATTCGCAAGCGGCTAACATTTTATTCTTAAAATCTTTTGGAATAAAAATGGGCGTTTCTGCATTTCTAAAATCTAAATCGTTTGGGCTTAGGTTTTCTACTTTTTGCATATACGCAGCATACTTTTCTGGAGTAAAGGCTGTATTAAACTTTTCTCTTAATTCTTTTATCATTTTTTAAATGGCAATATGTTTTGGAAAGTTACAAAAAAAGAGGTTGCGTTCTTCAACATGACTGAAACAGAAAGTTTGTGCTACTTGTGGGCGGAAAACGGTTTCAAGTAAAAAACTTAACTTAAACTTCTGATAATGTAAATTCATCAACAACATTTTGTAAAAAATTAGGAATAATATGGTTATAAGTCCACATTATTTTTTCTGGATCGTTTAACTGGTCAATCATAGACTGCCATTTGTCTAAACCATAGTTTTTAATAACGGTCTCTTTCTTTTCAGCTGTTTTAAGGTGTAAACTCATACCAATTGCATCGGCCTCTGGATGAAATTGAGTTCCTATCATATTTTCGTTAAAACGCACAGCCATTAAGGCTCTTTCGTAGGGAACATGTGGTCTTTCTTTTTCAATAGCTAAAATGGTTGCACCAAGTTGCTCTAAACGATTATGATTAGGTTCTATAACTTGATAGTCTCTACTATCTACCGAATAAAAGGGGTTATTTAGTCCTTCAAAAATCAACTCTTCACGAGCCGCTTGCATTAAATGGATGGGAAAAATGCCAAATGCGGTGCTTTTTCGTTGGCAAACTTGTGCAATTTCAAAATACCTGCAAGCCAATTGAAAAGAGTGGCAAATAAAAAATATTTTTTTCTTAATTCTATTTTCTACTTTGTTATTATATTTATCAACGCTCTCTATCCAGTTAAAAAATTTATTTTCCCAACTACTATCTTTACTAACCAAAGGGCTTCCAGGACCACCACTGCTTATGTATACATCATAACTTAAATCGGGTAAGTTTTCCTCTTTTCTAATTTCAAATTCATCCCATTCAACATCAATACGTGTGTTTTCAGCAAAATGATTTACCAATTCTCTAATACAACGCATACCTTGATTTGGAAAACCATCGTACAAATCCAGTATAGCTATTCGTATAGATTTAGGACTATTATCGCTCATTTAACAAACTTACAATTTAATAAAAAAATAGCCCTTTTTTGTGGATGCTTTTTATACCTATAGTGTTGATAAATAGTTATCGTATTAAAATAACTGTTCCTTTTTGTTCCACAATAGATCCATTTACATCAACACCTTTTATTATCCATACATACGTACCTGCCAAGGCTGGTTGATTGTTAAATTTGCCATTCCATCCTTTTAGCCATTCTTGTGTTTGAAACATTAATGTACCATATCTATCAAAAATTCTAAAATAATCTGTTGTGCGTATTCCCGACGGTATTGGAGTAAATAGATCATTTAGTCCATCGCCATTAGGCGAAAATGCATTTGGTAAATAATAGGTAGGCCCTACTAACGCTCTTATAAAAATACCATCTATTGCAGAACACCCAATATCATCTGTAACTTTTACTTCAAAATATTGATCATGCGTTAGCTTGGCAAAGGGCATGCGTATAAAAGGATTGTTTAGTGGTGCAGCAGGTGTCCATACAAAACCAACACCACCAGTAGCTTCTAGCTGATGAGGTTTATTAAACATAGCAATAGTATCGTTACCAGCAAATGCATTCACTTGGTCTCTCATGGTGATTTTTACACTATCTACCACAGTAAAATTACAACCATAGTTATCCGTAACCGTTAGGTAAAAATATCTTGTTGTGTCTGGATAAGCAATTGCATTGGCAGTATTATTTGGCACAGCTAAAGTAGATGGGGCCCAAGCATAATTTACTGAGCCACTTAAATTACTTGCACTACCTTTTAAGTAAGCAATGGTTTTGTAGCAAACTGTCGTATCTATTCCAGCATCTGGCACTGGTTTGCGTTTTACATTAATCGTAATATTATCAGTACGGTTGCATAAGCCCCATTTAGCTACTACACTATAATTTAACGTATCAATAGGGGAGAAGATGGGTGTTTTTGCGGTATCGTAATCTAAAAAGGGGCGTATTCGATTCCATTTAAAGGTATCGGTTTCGGCATTTGTTTGTGTAAGCATAAGTACCGATTGACCAATGCAAATGGTACTATCAGGCCCAAGTTCTAAACGCATCGTATCTAATAAGGTAATATTTACTGGAGGGTTTGTACGTATACAATTATTAGCATCTTTTATTTGTAAGCCACTGTATGTGCCTACTGGTAGATTACTAAATACATTGCTACCAACATAGGTAACACCACCATCTATAGAGTATTGATAGGCAGGTCTGCCACCGCCTGCGGTTAACGTAATTTCACCAGTTTTGTTGGAGCAGTTGGTTTGTGTAGCAGCAGCGGTTAAGGTTAAAGCTGTTGGTTGGGTAATGGTAACTGTGGTTCTGTTTGCACAGAAACTAGCAATTATTCTTGCAGTTACATTATAGGTGTTAGCTGGCAAATTGGGAAAAAATGGAGATGATTGCCAATTTATACCATCTATACTATATTCATATGCTCCACCTAGGGGGGTTAATACTGTTATTGAACCAGTATTTGTTCCATTACATAAAACATCTGTTTTTGTGGTGGTTGTTGTAAAAGGTGTAATTCGTTTATATCTTATGATTGTATCTGTAGCTTCGGTTTCTATTGTTGGATTATCGCATCTTCCATAAAATGCCTTAACTACATATTGCATACTGTCCTGTGGCTGACAAACTTGAGGGGTGAATGCTACATCTACCTGACCAGCACCGTTTGGTGTAAGTATTCCAGTAGCAATGGAAGTTCCATTTCTTTGTAGCTCAACTCTATTTAGTAAAGAAGTTGTTCCACTTGGAATAAAACGCCACCCTTCGTTAACGGCCGACCAAACAGTTGCATTTCTACCAGGCACATCAGTTGCTGTAGTACCATTTTTTTGAATACCTAAAATTGCTCTACCAGCATTAGTACTTGCACCACAAGCAATTACTTTATCCTTAATAAAAATGTCAATTACACCTGTTCCTTCATGCAAAACAATTTGACTTGTATTTAGATTTGTTTCTGTTGGATTTACATCACAATTATAATAGGGGATTTTATAAAAGGTAATTACAAATTTTCTGCAAGGGGCAACTCCTAAAGTTTTATATTCAATAACTCTATCAGGAGGGTTTGTTGTGGTTGCATTCGCTGGATCTATATCATGAAAAGGAGCCATAATTACATTTGAAGGGTAGGTAGCATTTGGAATAGTAACTCCTGCACCAACTACATAATTATTAAAGCCCCCTGCTAGTGCTATGTTGAAAGAGACTACACCATTACTACCAACCACTAAACTGTTAAAATTTTGCCCATAAAAACAAAAAGTAAACGGAATGCTTATCGGAGGTGGATCGGTCCATCTATCGTCTATATAACTTGAAAAAGCAGCTGTTCCACCAGTTAAAGCAAAAGGATTATAAGGAGTCGGAATTACTTGATAAGTTTCTGTAGATTTTATATCTGGAACTTGAACATTTACATTAAAGCAAGCAATGGTACAGTCCATATCCAAATCTGGATTGGAATTAATATTTAAACAAGATTGTGCATTTACATTAATTGTAAAAAACAAAATGGTCATAGCAAGTAAAATTCTTTTCATTGCTGATATAGTTTTTATAAGTAACTAAAGATAACGATTTTTTAAAAAGATGCAAAAAAGCAAAACCACCCTTAAAAAGAGCCATCTACCGATGAAGTAAATATTTTTACGGGTATTTTTTCTAAAGAGTCTGTAAGGTCTATTTTATTCATATTTATACAAGTTATAAATTATGAGTTATGAATTATCTGTAGTTTCATGGTAAAGATAATTTATAACTATTTTACTCTACCTCAATTTCATCAACAAACAACCAAGCAGTATTACCAGCACCAGGTTTACCGCTGGGAATGATGCCGTAGTTTTTTGCAACTAATCTTATGTATCTACAAGTTTTTAGCTCTGTTATCTTTATGATTTGCACATTATTTTCGTCTGTAATTTTTTGTGTAATAGTTTCTATTGGAGGATGACGAGTGATAATGGTTGTATCAACGTATGGTATAAAACTCACTTCAATTGCTGCAGGCAAATAAATCCAACTACCATTTTGATTGAGTGTGTGTAAACTGATTTTAGAAATTTCTACATCTTTTTCAAAATCTATAGTAGCGTCTAAATCGGTTCCATTAAAGCCTAAAAACTCACTACTTTTTGCTAAGCCCTTTTCGTTTTGTACTCCATTAACTAAAGTAAAAGCTCCATCGCCGGGGTAGTTTTTGCTAGCTTGATTGGCAAGGGTTATTTGTTTACCTGTTGCTTTGTTGAATAAGAATTTTTGCGTACTTAATTTTACTGGGGTATTATTTTTAAATAAAGAAAAATTAACTTCAACTCGTTTTCCCAGTTGAATCTGTTCTGTATATTTATAAAATGCGGAATTAAAATATTGATACCGAATATCAGCATTGGGGAAATTGCTTTCTAGTTTAAAATTTATTGATTCATTGTCATTACCCGGTAACACAGTTGCCTTCAAATCATAATAGGCCTTACTATAATTAATTTTTTGCTTTTCTAGGGTTTCAAAAATAGTAGGTAATCTTCTTTCAAAATCATTCCAATTGCGTTTTTCCTTTGGCGACCATAATACTTCACTTAATGCTGCTATTCTAGGGAAAAGCATATATTCTACTTTACGTTCGTTCTTCATGTATTCCGTCCACATATTAGCTTGTGCACCAAATACATATTTTGCTTGTTGGGCATTTAGTGCTGCTGGTATTGGTTCGTAAGCATACACATCTTCTAAGCTATTATAGCCTCCAATGGTTACACTGTCTTCATTTTTACTTTGGCTATGGTCAAAATAAACAGGTTTGCCCGGCGTCATTATTACCGTATGGCCTTGCTTTGCGGCTTCTATGCCACCAGCTTCGCCACGCCAACTCATTACTGTTGCATTAGGTGCTAGTCCGCCTTCTAAAATTTCATCCCACCCAATAATGTTTTTGCCCTTAGTATTTAAATATTTTTCAATTCTATTAATAAAATAGCTCTGCAAACCATGTTCATCTTTTAAGTTATTTTCTTTTATTAATTGCTGACAAACTTCCGATTTTTTCCATGCTTCTTTTGGGCATTCATCTCCACCAATATGAATGTATTTACTAGGGAATAAGGTGATGACTTCATCCAATACATCTTGCAAAAAATTAAAGGTATAGTCTGTTGGTGCAAATACATCTTCAAACACACCCCAAGTTTGTTGCACTTGCTTACCTTTTATTGTTCCACTCCAAGCACTGCCTTTTGGGACTTGTGTATCTTCAGTAGGAAAGCAACTTAATTGCGGATAAGCTGCAATAGCAGCACTTGCATGGCCTGGCATTTCAATTTCGGGAATTACCGTAATATATTTACCGGCTGCATATTGTACAATTTCTTTTATTTGTGCTTGTGTATAAAAGCCTCCGTAACGTAAGCTATCATTGCCTTTACCTGGGTAGCGGCCAATAATGGTTCCGTTTCTAAAACCTCCCACTTGTGTAAGTTTTGGATATTTTTTTATTTCAATTCGCCATCCTTGGTCGTCGGTTAAATGCCAATGAAATGTATTGAATTTATAAGCAGCTAAATAATCAATATACTTTTTTATAAAAGAAATAGGGTAGAAGTGCCGGGCAACATCTAGATGCATACCACGGTATTGAAATCTTGGGGAATCAGTAATTTTGCATTGTGGTATTGTAATTTGGTTTTTTTTATTTTTTTTTATTAATTGTTTTAACGTTTCAAATGCATAGAATATTCCTTTTGAATTTCCATCTATAACAATCTTTTTTTTACTTACCTCAATAACATACCCATCATCTTTTCTTTTACTATTAATACTTAAAAATATTTCAGAAGGCAATCCGTAGCTATGTGTATCACCATCTATAAACTTTGCAAAGCCAAAATTTTTCTTTAAATATTTTTGAAAATTATCTGTGCCACCATCACCTACTTCAAAGGCATCATTTACAATAAAGCCAATGGGTTTTTTAAATATAAATTCCCCTTTCCCTATTTTAATTTCCGCCGGCATGGGTACTAAATTCAACGCATTTTGCCCAGCAGCTACCAAGTAATTAACTAATAAAGCAATGACAATAAATTTCTTCATTTTATTTATTTAAAACAGGTAAAATAATTCTTGATTGATTAGCAACATCATGATAAATGCGAATGGTACTTTTTTGAAAATCTGCATCTGTACAATTATATATATCCGTAAAAGTTTGTGGATTTCTATCAAACAACGGAAACCAACTGCTTTGTATTTGTATCATTAACTTATGACCTTTTTTAAACGTATGGGCAACATCGGGCAACGTATATTTTACATTTGTTATTTGGTTAGGCACAAAAGCCTCTGGCTTTTCAAAACTGTTTCTAAATTTACCTCTCATAATTTCGCCACGTACCAACATTTGGTAACCACCCATAGCATATTGTTGACCATTTCCTTTTCCAACTTCTTTTTCATTGTATTTAAACTCGTCAGGAAAAACATCAATTAATTTAACTACAAAATCGGCATCAGTTGTACTAATACTCACCATTAAATCTGCTACTAAAGGGCCAGAGAGTGTTAAGTCTTCCATTAAAGCATCGGAGCTAAACGTAAGCACATCTGGTCTCCGACTAGCAAAGCGTTGATCGTCTGACATGTATTCCCTTGTTCTATCAAAATGTACATCTTCTATATAAGGAATGGGATGTGCAGGATCGCTAATATATTCAGTAAATGACGACGACTCTGGACTACTATTTGGATTGTTTTTATTGTCTGTTTTTTTAACAATGTCTTTCAACTTGTCTACCATTTTATTGGCAGCATCTTTTACTAGTTGTACTACATTTTCTTTATCTGTCAAAATGTTTACTTTACCATTTGTAGTCAAAAAGGCATTTTTATTTTCAATATTTTTTGGTGGCCATTGCTCAAATTTTCTCCACTCATTTTCTCCACTAAAAAAAACAGTAGCTTCAGCAATTTCTCTTGTAGTGCCTTGTAGTTTTAAATAAAAATTAAAGAAAGGGATTTCAATATTTTGTTGATAGTACTCACTTGTATTACTACCAAAACGTACATTTCCTAAATAGCTACCATCGCCCCTTGCCCAACC
>Ga0209550_10001060_pt1 | contig 26493 bp, 25 predicted proteins | sample LauGreSuBDMM15SN_2_FD_187567 | JGI IMG/M metagenome (GOLD analysis project Ga0209550, IMG submission 187567) | Freshwater lake microbial communities from Lake Michigan, USA - Su13.BD.MM15.SN (SPAdes) (version 5) | ecosystem: Environmental > Aquatic > Freshwater > Lake | place: Lake Michigan... | reverse complement strand
TTATGCTACTATAATTGGTAGTTATGCTACTATAATTGGTAGTTATGCTACTATAATTGGTAGTTATGCTACTATAATTGGTAGTTAGAAAATAAGTTATACAGATAATTGTGATAACAAATGGTCTTTATTTAATTCATCTAATGTCCATATTTCATATTTACCATTTGGTAGTGGTCTTTTAATTTTAAAAGGAATAATATTACGTATGAATTCTTCTTCAGCTACTTTATCATATGACAAATGTTGATAATTTTTAATCATTGGTTTCGCACCCATTGTTAATTGTTTTGTTCTTTCACCAAGAATTCGGACCATTTCATATTTTGTTAATCTATTAACACTTATTCTATTTTCTTTAGATAAATATTCAATACCATGTTCGCTTGTGACTTCAACTTCTTCATTATTATCGAAATATTCATTATCATCATCAATTGCGTCTTCAATGGAACAACCATTATTTTCATTTGGTATGTCATTTTTGTCTTCTTGTTCTTCTTGTTCTTCCTGTTCTTCTTGATCTTCTTGATCTTCATCATCTTCTAATTCTTCATCAATATCATCATCTAAAACTTCAGTATTAAGATTATCAATTTCATCATCTATTTCATCTTCAGAATCTTCTTTCTTAATAATTCTTTTTGGCATTATATATATATTATTATATATAAATATTTTTTATATCAATTTTTTATATATAATAGTCTTCATTATTTTTCATATATAATAGTCTTCGTTATCAATTGTTGTTATTTTAGTAATTTTATTAGTTGTAATATTTATAAATTCATTATAATTATTAAATTTTAAATCATTAATTTTAATAATAATATCTCCTTTTGGATATTTATTAAATGTTTTTTTTATTTTATTGTAATTTAGATCACATAAATAAACTGTAAATAAATCAGATTGATTAGAATATCTACTAAAAATTTTAATGATATTAATCAATGATAATTCTAAATGTTTCAAGTTTTTAAAATGATTATTTGTAATTATTGATAATACTAAACCATTATTTTCTATATAATATTTTGGTGCATTAGGTATATTTGGTAAATTATAATAATATAATAAATTTGTATTTATTATCTCTAACTTGATATCTTTTGATATTATTTTTCCTGTTGGTACATCCAATATTCCAATTGTAATTATATCATCTTTTTTAAACCATAATCCAATATCATCAACTGATATTTTTTCTGGATAAAAATTAAATTTAATATATCCATTATTATCAATATTAATATTATTTATACTTACTAATATATCACCTTCATTAATATATTTTGATAAATAAAAATTTTTGTTAATTAAAGTAACTTTTATACCATTCTTATTAATACTATTTTTAAATATAATACTTTTAAATTCTTCTTGTATTATTGTTTGATAATCAAATAGTAATAAAGGTCTTCTAATAATTATATCTTTATAATCACCATTTATATTTAAAAATCTATTTATTGGGATAGCATATCCTGTTTTTTCAGCTTCTCCTGATTGTTTTGAAACATTAATCCCAATATATTTATATTTATTATCAGTATCTAATATAACAAGAGGACCACCAGAGTTACCAGAATTTAAGGCTGCATCTGTTTGTATTAATGAATCTTGATATCCTGAGATACTTCCTTTAGTTGTTTTTATAGTTTTACTATCTAATGGAAAACCAATTGTGAAAACACTAATATCATTTATATTTTTATTATCATTATTAATTATTTTATATTCTAATATTTGATAATCCAATTTTATACTAGGATCTACAATTCTAATGAGTGCTAAATCATCATCTGGAAATATATTTTTAATTTCACATAATATATCATCCATTTGTTTATATGAAATATTAATAGTAATGGCACCATTAATTACATGATAACAAGTTAATATTAAATTATCTCCTATAAAAAACCCAGTACCACTAATATTAGAAGTACTAAATGTATTAAGAGGATGACTAAAATTATTATCTTGTGTTGTACAATTTATTTTAACTACAATATTTTCCCATTTTATGGTAGAATTTACATTTTGTAATTCAAACTTATTCATAATTAATATTAATTAGATTTAAAATATTTAGTAAAATAATATTTTCTCATTTATATTAATGTTGAATTTATTTATTGAATCTATTATTGTTGGTTTTATTACATTGATAATTGGAACAATCATCTTTAATTTATCAATTAATAAAATTAATAAAGAAAAGGTTAAGCCATATGGGATAAGTTTTGCATTTTTCATCACAGGTGTTATATTACATATTGCTTTAGAATATATTGGATTTAATAAATGGTATTGTGATAAAAAAATAATGACTGGAATATGTAGATTATCTAATTTATAATTTTAGTTTATTTAATTCTAACTTGAAAGATTCAATTAAAGATAAATCAATACAATATATTCTAATTATATGTTCTTGATATTTTTGAGTTAATAATAATGAAAAATCACGAACTTTATTATCGGATATTAATTCATTTGTTTTTAAATTATAAAATGTAATATGATTTAATGGATTAGTTTTTCCACCAACATAACCAACTTTAAATTTTAAAATTTTATAGGTTTCTGGTTTAAATAATTCTTTTAATTTTTCTTCATTAAATTCACATGGATTTAATGATATATCTTGATAAACCAATTTTGGTAATTTACGTTGATTTATATCATTAATTATTTTTTTTATTGTTTCATTTGTTTTATGATGCCATACAAATGAATCAATTAATTCTAACATTTTTTCTGGATCTAACAAATATTCTGAAATCTTATATTCTTTTTCAATTTCAAATAATAATTTAATTATTAAAATTTCAATTGCTTTAACCGCTTTATGATTATAAATTTGACGATGTAATCTATATCTTAGGAAAAACATTTGATAAATATCTTCTGAACATTGATGTGAATAACAAATTTTATTATCAATTACTTTTGCATCATTTATGATCCTTGTATAATCAAAACCACATTTTAATCCAACTGCTTGAGTATCTCTAGTTAAATAATCAAATTTATCAACATCAATTGAATTTAATGGATTTGATATTATTTGAAAAATCCATTTACCAATTTGATATTTATTTTTCCATTTTGTGTAATCTGCTTCTTTGGGATTAATTAAATCACCAATAACTTTTATTTGATCTTTATCCAATTTTATATTATTAGTTTCAACCAAGTAATTTAATAAATAGATTGACCTATTTTCATGTGTTACATTATTTGTTTTTAATTTAATTTCATCATAATTTGGTAAATTAATCAAAAAACAATCATCAAATAAATGTGAAAATAATAAATGACCCAAATCATGACATAACCCAGCTATTCCAACTAATTGAATAATATCAGTTGTAATATTTAATTCTGGTTGTTTCCTTGCAATATTAGTAATCATTTGTGTAGCTAAATGATATGTTCCAACTGAATGTTCAAAACGAGTATGAGTTGCTGTTGGAAAAACTAAATATAAAACACCTGTTTGGTGAATGTTTCTTAATCTTTGAAATACTGATGTATCTATAATTGATGAGGCAATGTCATCAATATTTATATATCCATGTATATTATCATATATTATCATTAAATAATATAATGTATGATAATAATTAATTTAATTATCAATTTTATTATAAAAATTGAAAAAATTTAATATTGTATTATGTTATTTTCTAATACAATATGGCATCAAATACTACTACATCATCATCTGAAGGTACTAAAGATACTACTTTATCGTCTGAAGGTATTAAAGATACTACTGCTCATCCTACTAACCATCCTGTTGTTGTTGGAATTATCAAGGCTAATTACAATGATATGAATGTAAATAATAAGAAGGCTGCAAATGTAATGCTGACGAAAGGACCTGATGCAGCTGCATCTTTTATGCTAGAGTCTTGTGGTATGGATTATGCAGCAATGCGTGCAAAGTACGGTTAATTATATTAAATTTTTTTATTTATGATGAATCTTCATCATCAGTATCTTCATCATTACTGATTTTGTTACCAACTAATGTTGGTATCGTATCTTCAGGTTCATTTAAAGTTTCTGTTTGTGGTGATTCTACAATTTGTGGTTGAATATTTAATTTCTCAGCAATTAATTTAAAATATCTAATATATGGATGATTACCACCCATTTGATTTATCATTTTATTATTTAAAACCATACTCAATATTGGTTTATATTGTTCAGGATTTGATAATATTTCATTTGGTTCTGGAACTGGGATCTTAGAAATTTTCTTCAATTTCATATATTCTTTTACAATTTCATCAGTAACATTATCATCGGATTTTGCTTTATAATAATCCATTTTTTTCCTGTCTTTTGACATTAATTTTAAACGATCTTTTAGTAATTTTCTTTTATCTGTTGAAATAGGAATATTAGTAGGTACTTCTAAAACTTTGAAAATAATTTTTTCATTTGATGGATCATAATTGACAAGTTCTAATTTATAATTGGATTTTATAAATTTATTTTGTAATTCATCTAGATTAATTTTACTATCAGTCCGATCCATATTTTTAACACTTGATCTAAATTTATCAACTGCCATTTTAGAATTAAAACCATTTTTATCACCTTCAATATGTACATTTTTATTTACATTATCCATAATTATTATATAATATATAATTTATTATCTTTATATATTATTATTTTAATTAAATAGTAGAGTCTAAATCAATTAAAGAACCATTTATTTATTATTTTAATGGTCAAAGATAAAACTCTATATGATAATCTTGAAATTTCTCCAGATGCATCTGAAATTGAGATTAAGAAAGCTTATAATAGGTTGTCAAAGTTATGGCATCCTGATAAACATTCTCAAGCAAGTCCTAGTGAACAAGAAGAAGCCAAAGTAAGATTTCAAACAATTAATCAAGCAAAAGAAATTCTATTAGATAAAGAAAAAAGAGAAGCATATGATCAAATCGGTATGGACTTTCTGAAAGGTGGTATAGATGCAGGTGATGGAAATCCATTTGGTGGAGGATTTGAAGGTTTCCCATTTGGTGGTGGATTTCCATTTGGAGGTATGCCTGGTATGCCACCAGGTATGAGACAACCACAGCAAGAAAAAGAACACATTATTCAAGAATTAGATGTTACATTAGAACAATTATATAATGATTCATCTGTTGAATTTAGCTATAAATATAAACATTTTTGTACTAAATGTGATGGTGAAGGGACTAAAAATTCTAAAAAAAGTACGTGTATGCAATGTGATGGTAAAGGAATGAAAGTTCATGTTATTAGAAGAGGACCAATGATTCAACAATCGGTAGGACCATGTGGATTTTGTAAAGGGTCTGGTGTTTATATTGATCAAACAAATAAATGTGAAACATGTGACGGTGATCGTTTTATTATTAAAGATAAAACATTTTCAATACCTCTTAAATCAGGGTTAGCTCATGGTAATAAAATATCATTAGAAGGAAAAGGTCATCAATTTAAAAATATGAAAACAGATGTAGTGTTAATTATTAATCTATTAGATCATAATATATTTAAACGTTTGAATGATGATTTATTTATTGATATGGAATTGAAATTATATCAAGCCTTGTTTGGATTTGATAAAATTATTAATCATTTAGATGGTACAAAATTACATATTAGTTGTTCAGGAAAAACTGAGTTTAATAGTACTCGTAGAATTATAGGTGAAGGTTTTAAGAAAATAAATTCTCCTCAAAAAAAAGGAGATCTTTATATACGTTTTAAAATTACATTACCAAATTTACCTTTGGAAACTAAAAACCAATTAAAACCAATTTTCCAAAATTTTGAAAAACAAGAATCACAAAATGAAAATGGTATTCTAAAAATGACAGGATTAACTAAAACTACAATGAATGATTGTAAATCTGAAAATGTTGATAATTTATATATATTATTAAATGAACACGATCAACAACGTAAAAATAAACCAAGAGGTAATGAGTCACATTTTGATAATGATATGGGAATGGGGTCACAACCACAATGTAATCAATCTTAATTATAATTTTTTATATAATATTTAAATCAATATTTCCTAATTTTAAATTTAATTTTAAATTATTTAAAATATTAAATAAATTACCAGATGATATTATATTAGAAAGTTCTGATTTTACTATAGGAGGTTTTATATTATACAGTTTTGATTCTATGTAACTAGGAGAAGTTGTCATACTAGGAGAAGTTGTCATACTAGGATAATTTGTCATACTAGGAGAAGTTGTCATACTAGGATAATTTGTCATACTAGGAGAAGTTGTCATACTAGGAGAGGTTGTCATACTAGGATAATTTGTCATACTAGGATAATTTGTCATACTAGGAAAAGTTGTTATACTAGGAAAAGTTGTTATACTAGGAGAAGTTGTCATAGTCGGTGTATTAGATATTTCTGTAAATTCTTCAATATTTTGATAATAACCACATACTTTATACATTATATTATAATATATAAAAAAAAAATTATATATTATATTTTGGTTTTCCAACTTCTGTTCTGCAGACTGGACATTTATAATTATATTCTTTTAAATATGTTCTTATACATTCATGATGAAATAAATGATCACAATTCAGTGATGTAACTGATTCATCCTTAACCATTGATGACATGCAAATACTACATTTAGTATCGTGATCTGTAGTTAATATTATTGTATTAAGATTTTCTAGATCATTATCATCAATTGTAACAACAACATTTTGTAAATTATTTGGTGAATTAATAGATATAACTATATTATTATTATTATTATTATTTAAATTTGTAATTAATGAATTTAATACATCAATTAAATTATTATTATTTAAATTATTCAAATCAATATTATGATAAATTATATTATTTAATGGTATATCATTAACATTAATTGGAATATTAGAAAGATTATTATCATCTAATTCTTCATTATCATAATTATCATTAATTAATTCTTCATATGAATCTTCATTATTATTTGGTTCATTATTTGGTTCATTGGTTGGTTCATTGATTGTTTCATTGATTGGTTCATTGATTGGTTCATTGGTAAATTCATTATTTGGTTCATTGGTTGGTTCATTGGTAAATTCATTATTTGGTTCATTGGTTGGTTCATTGGTAAATTCATTATTTGATACATCAGTTGATTCATTATTATTTAAATGATTCAACTGATTATATATTGTATTAATATATGTATTTATTTCATTATTATTTTGATTAAATATAATATTTACTAAATTATTTATCATTGGATCAATTGTAGATGATATTTGTTGAATAGTTTCAAATGTAATTGGAATATTAAAATATTGATAAAAATTATATATTGTTTGATCAATATCTAAAGATAAATATTCCGAATCTATTAAATATATTTTTAGTTGTTTGATAATATCCAATTCATTTTCATATGTATCTTGATATACTATTCTAACAGCAAAAAGATGTTCATATAATTCATTATTTTGATCCATTATATTATATAATATTATATAATGTTATATAATATTTTTTCAATATTTTTATAAAATTTATATTGAAAATAAATATTGAATAAATCATATTAAAGATTTATATATTAAATATAATAAATGGATCTTGATACAATTATCAATAAATTAGAACATACATATTATACAAGTCTAAATACATCATTATCAAAAAATAATATTGAAATACCATGGTTAGTAAAACATATAAATAAATTAGTCGATGTTGTTAATACTGATACCGAAACAAAAAATGCGAAAAAGGAAGAAATTATAATACAAGAATCACCGAATGATGATAGTGGCTTATATAAAAAATCATGGTCAAAATTAAATGCAATTCATAAAATTATTAAATTAAAAGAATTTGTAAATAATATTAAGATTGATAATGAAAATGAAAGAGAAAAATTAAAAAATGAATTAGTTAATTTAGTTAAAACAAAAGTATTAACTAAAAAAGATAAAATTATATATGATGAAGAAAATGGTAAAATTATGTCTTTAAAAAATTTACAATATAAAGATGGAAAGTATTTCTATCTTAATGAATAAAATAAAAATAGTGTATTTCTATTTTTTTATCTTTAATAAATAAAATATTGAATTAATATTAGTTTAAACACTTATTTTATTAATTCAATAATGTCATTTGGAAATCTTAGTAAAATATTAGATAAAACACATAGTTTAGTAAAAAAAAATAAAAATTTAAATAGTCATGATCTAAATCATACTAAAATAGAAACTTATAAAGTATTACAATCAAAAGATTTCCCAACGATCACACTTGATATAATTGATGAAATTTTTAATAGATTAGTTATTCCAACATATAATTTTAAAGATAATATATGTTTTGACAATGGAGTTGATTGTTTTAGAGAATTTGAAGAAACTTATCCTGGAATCAAAATCCCAGCAAAATATAAAAAATTAAGTGATCATTTTGATAAATTACAAAAATTACCACAACCAGCACAACGTTCAAAAGAATGGTATGATTATCGTTATAACCGAATTACTGCATCTGATGCAGCTGCAGCAATTGATTTGAATCCATATGAACCCGTTGAATCATTTATTCTTAAAAAGTGTGATCCGAATTTTCCATTCAGAGATAACGCAACAGTTTTCCATGGAAAAAAGTATGAACCAACGGCTACTATGATTTATGAACATATTTATAATACTAGAGTATTTGAATTTGGGGCACTACCATCTGAAAAATATAAAATTTTAGGTGCATCACCCGATGGTATTAGTTCACGATTTACATTAGATAATAAATTTTCAGAAAGATTAGGGACGATGTTAGAAATTAAGTGTCCTGTCACCAGAGAAATTCATACATCTGGATCCACAGTTGGTGATATTTGTCCTTTTTATTATTATTGTCAAGTCCAACAACAATTAGTTTGTTGTGAATTAGATGTTTGTGATTTTTGGCAATGTAAATTAAGTGAATATAAAAATCGATCAGAATATTTAGCAGATGATTGTTCATTATGCGTTAATACAATTGGAAATAAGGCTGAACAAATGAAAATAGATGATCGATTAAAAAAAGGGATTATATTAGAATTTTATCCAAAAAATTTTACTCCAGAATTTGAAGGAGATTTACCAGAATGGAAAAGTAAATATATTATTCCGAAAAGATTAGATATGGATAGCGAACAATACAATACATGGACACTAAAAATGTTAGATGAGTATAAAGAATTATATCCTGATATTAGTAAAGATTATTATTTTTATCGTATTATTTATTGGAAATTAGAAATGTCGCATAATGTTGCAGTACCAAGAGATGATAAATTTTTTGGTGGTATTCTTCCAATTCTTGAAGATACATGGAATAAAATTGTTTATTATAGGGAAAATCAAGATAAATTAGAAGAATTAAAGAAAATAGTAGACAAAAGGAAAAAATATATTAAAATGAATTTAACTTACACAAATCATAATGAATCTATTATTAAAAATAAAGCATTAATATTAGATTCAAAATTTGATTGTAAAAAATTATTTGTTACACCTGTAGTTAAAAAAAATAATTATTATAGTAAAAATAATAATTATAATCATAATAAAAAAGAAGAAAGTAGTACTAATAAAAAAAAGTTTGAAGTTATACCTGATAATGAATCGGATACTTGTGACTTCACTGATAATTACACATGTGATTTTATCGATTAATATTTAGTTATTTAGTTTATTTTTTAGATTTTTTTTTAGAACTTTTTTTGGATGATTTCTTAGAACTCTTTTTAGAAGATTTCTTTGGTTTACCACCCATTAATTTAGATCCTTTCTTGGATGATTTCTTGGAACCTTTATTGGATGATTTTTTAGAAGCTTTCTTGGATGATTTTTTTGCTTTACCACCAGTTAATTTAGAACCTTTCTTAGATGATTTCTTAGATGATTTCTTAGATGATTTCTTAGGTTTACCACCTATTAATTTAGAACCTTTTTTAGATGATTTCTTAGATGATTTCTTAGATGATTTTTTAGAAGCTTTCTTAGATGATTTCTTAGATGATTTTTTAGAAGCTTTCTTAGGTTTACCACCTATTAATTTAGAACCTTTTTTAGATGATTTCTTAGATGATTTCTTAGAAGCTTTCTTAGATGATTTCTTAGATGATTTTTTAGAAGCTTTTTTAGAAGTTTTCTTAGGTTTACCACCTGTTAATTTAGATGATTTCTTAGATGATTTCTTAGATGATTTCTTAGCTTTACCACCTGTTAATTTAGACCCTTTCTTAGACCCTTTTTTGGATGATTTCTTGGAAGCTTTCTTAGATGATTTCTTTGTTTTAGCACCACCTAACATTTTTAGGTATTTCCTAGCAAGATTAGTACCTAGAGCTATACCAGTATTAAAGTTTTTAAGAGCTTCAACATTCCCTTTTTCTTTTTCACCTGGTTTGGTAAGGTAAAAATTAACTAATTCTTGATCAATTAATACAGCAACACTGTCTTTAACTCTCCTAATATCAACTGGTGATGCAGCAGATGATGGTATATTAGAAACAATAATTATAGTTGTATTTAGTAATGCTGGTTTATTATATACTGCAGGTAATGTATCATTAATGTATTGATGTTTAGAATTATGATTACCACATTTTATGTTTTTTCTTATCATAGCTAAAGTAGCTTCTGGAACAGGAACTGCAGCTGCAGCTGGAACAGGAACTGCAGCTGCAGCTGGAACAGGAACTGCAGCTGCAGTTAAGTCAGCAGTAACTTTAACAAGTCCTGTAAATAATTCACCTTCTTCAGGTGGAACCGGCGGAGTGGCTCCCGCTCCACCTCCAGAACTAATAGCTTTAATTTCTATTTTTTTTATAATATAAGGACCTACTTGTCTTGGTGCTGGTGGTGCTGGTGCTCCTGCTGGTGGTGCTGCTGCTGGTGCTCCTGCTGGTGGTGCTGCTGCTGGTGGTGCTGCTGCTGGTGCTGGTGGTGCTGGTTCTAGAATGATACCTACTAAAAGTATCGTATTTGCTACTGGTGCTGCCATATATTATATATTATGTAATAGAAAATAAATTTTAAATTAAATTTATTTTTTTAAAATAAAATATTTTTCATTTAAAATTTGATTCCCAGAAATATTATCAAACGTATATTCTGGAGCTTTTCCAGGTTTACCAGTTGGGTTATATCTATATTTCATTGCTTTATTATTCTTTCTTTTTTCTAGTCCTTCTAACAATGCTACTCTTTTTGGATCGATTTGTGTTCCATAACATTTATAAGTAAAATCTTTAAATGGTGAATCATCAATAACCGTTAAATTATTATCATCTAAAAATTTATATCGCGCATAATAAAATTTACCGATTAAATTTAAATATAAATTTGTATTAAATTTATCTTTATTAATAAATGCCAAGTAATAATCAAAATATAAATACATCATTACTAAATTATAAGTTCCAAAGTTTGTAGTTTTAGTATCTGAATAATTATATACAACACATCTTTGATTATTACCAAATAATCTTAAAAATAATTCACCATTATAATAAAATTCAATTCTTCTATCCATAAATGCAAAAAAAGGGAAAAATTCTTTCACTTTTATTTTTTCCCCAAATTTATTTTTTAATAAATCATATATTTCTTTAGCATCTTTTTCTAATTCAGTACTAATTAATTCATAAAAAGTATAATTATTTAAAGCATAATTTTCTATACTTTTCTTAACATAATAATCAAAACCATAAAATCCAACTACAATTAATTTAGAATTATGAATTATATGTTTACGAATAAAATCATCAGTTTCACTATTTTGTTTTAATTCTATTTTTTTATCGTTACCAGATTGATCTATTGGATAATATTTAAATATTTTTTGGAATCTCTTTATTGTTTTCTCTAATCTCCAAAATGATGTCATTGGATCAGTAAATATACGATATGCATCTACCATCATAAAATGTGGATGTGTACATTTTATACCATCAATATTAATGATTGGCATAGTATTAAAAATATGAGTTGGAATATATGAAATATCACAATAATTTAAGAAATTAACAAATATTTTATATGTACCGTCATGTTGTCCTCCAGATGATTCAACATGATTAAATTTTTTACTATATAATTCTTCTGTTAATTCAATTAAATCTTCTATCGGAGTGGGTGAATAAAATTCAATATCTGCAAGATCAGGCCAATTATAAAAAGATCCATTAATTTCTTTATAAATAGGATCATCTTTATTTTTATTCGTAATTAATAAATTTTGTGCATAACCACCATACATAACACGTTGTTTCTTCTTAATATAATCTATAATTGATTTACATACTTTACATGTTTCATCTAAGGTAGGTTCATTATTTTTTCGATATTCAAGTGTAGCATCATCTTTAATTTTATCAATATTTTCATTAATTTTAAGTATATCTTCTGGACGATACATCTATATATTTTAAACTAGAAAAAATAAAATAAAAGAATAATATTATATAATAAAAAAAAAGTATTATATAATAAAAAAAAGGTATTATAATAAAAAAGACTTAAAAATAAAAAAAGTATAATAAATTATGAACTTATATTTAATTTATTGTTTTACCTTATTATATCCTATTCATTCAATGAATATATGGACAAAATATAATTGGCGTACTAAAAAAATATCCCAAATACCAGAATACAAAAATAAAAATGAGTTACTATATGTTGAAAATAAATTGTCTAATTTTGCTCCTCTAGTTTTTGCAGGTGAATGTGAAAATTTAAAAGATTCACTCGCTAAAATAAGTATGGGTCAAGGCTTTCTATTAATGGGTGGTGATTGTAGTGAAAGTTTCAAAGATTTTAAAGTTGATAAAGTTAGAGACACATATAGATTAATTTTACAAATGCAGTTAATATTAACATATGCATCTGGATTACCAATTACAAAAATTGGACGAATGGCAGGTCAATTTGCTAAACCTAGATCTGAAGAATATGAATCAGATGGTAGATTAACTTATAGAGGTGATATTATTAATGATCTTAATAATAGGACTGTTGATGCAACTAGAATGTTAGATGCTTACTATCAATCAGCTCAAACATTAAATATATTACGCGCATTTTCAAATGGTGGATATGCAGATATTAATAGGGTTCATGAATGGAATCTAGATTTTGTTGAAAAAACAACAGAAGGATCATTATATCGAAAGTTGGCTAATGATGTTAGTCAAAGTTTAAAATTTATTAAAGGGTTAGGAATTAATATTCATGATGATAAATTTAAAACCACGAATATTTATACTGGTCATGAATGTTTATTGCTCAACTATGAAGAACCATTAACTAGGATTGATTCAATCACAAATAAACCGTATGATTGTTCAGCACATTTATTATGGTTAGGTGAAAGGACAAGACAAATAGATGGAGCTCATGTTGAATTCATGAGAGGAATAAATAATCCAATTGGTATCAAACTATCTAGTAATATAACATCACAAGAATTAATTAAATTATTAGAAATTTTTAATCCAGATAATATACCAGGACGAATTGTTTTAATTACAAGAATGGGTGCAACAAAATTAAAAGAAGTATTACCAAAATTAATTAAAACAGTTCAAGAAAATAATTATAATGTTGTATGGTGTTGTGATCCAATGCATGCGAATACAATTAAAACTCCAGATGGGATTAAAACTAGACCATTTGAATTAATTAAGAGAGAAGTAATAACATTCTTTCAAGTGCATAAAGAAATGGGTAGTTACCCTGGTGGTCTTCATTTAGAATTAACGAACGAAGATGTAACTGAATGTACTGGTGGATATATTAATTCAATTAATGATAAAGATTTATATAAAGCTTATTTATCACAATGTGATCCAAGATTAAATGGGATGCAATCATTAGAATTAGCTTTTATTACAGCAGATTTAATCACACAATTAAAAAATGACTTGTAGATTGTTTTTAACTTTTTTTGTAATTATATAATAATATATATTATTATATAATTCAATATTTTAATTTATTTCATCAATACTTGCGTCATCAATACTTGCTTCGCTGATACTTGCTTCGCTGATACTTGCTTCGCTGATACTTGCTTCGCTGATACTTGCTTCAGTGTCAGATTCTAATTCAAATTCTTCACTAAGATCATTTTTCTTATCTGAATCAATAAAGGCTTCTTCATAACTATTTAATTTAAAATAATCACCATAAATATTATTATGATTATATTCTTTAAAAAAGTTATCCCAATTTAATCTATTTTCATCATCTAATCTTTTTAAAATATTAAATTTATCTTTAAACAATTCTGGAATAATAAACTTATTGTTATCACTTAAATTTTTTTTAAATATATTATATAATTTAAGATCACTATCATAAATTTCTTTTGATTCATTTATTCTATCTTTTTGAACTTTAAGCATATTTATTTTATGTTGAAGCATAACTTTATTTTCTGCTAATTTTACAATAGCTGGATCATTATAATCAACTTCTTTTTTTGGTTCAATTTTAGGTTTTATATCTTCAATTGTAGTCTCTGGTTTATCTAATGTAACATTAATTTTATTAATACAATAACAACTATTTGTTGTAAATACTAAAATTTCAGCAGTTCCAACCATTAAATTATTATATAAACAAGAATTAATAAATAGTTTAGCTTGATCTAAATCTGTATATACTCCAATTATTTTTGATCTATAATTTATTAAGAAAGTTTCCATATTATTATTTTATGATAATATTCTTTTATAATACTTAAAATATAATATTATTAAAATAATACTTAATAATAATAAAATTTTATAAGTAATTATAAATGAAAATAAATTTAGATTTTATAAATAAAATTTTTAGTTTAGAAATAAAAATTACCAATCAAAAAGACAAAGATAAATTATCAAAATATGAAGATTATATCCCAATGTATGATATTTATAGTCAAAAAATATATCCAATTAATAAAAAAAATATTCATCATAAATTAATAGAAGCTCATTATCGTTTTATTAATCATGAAATAAATGAATGGATAAATAATCTATATCATAAAAATGTAAATGATCCTATATTATCAAATAAATATAAAAATAATCTTGATATTATTTCAAATTATAATCTTGATATTTTAATAGAAACATCTTATAAAACACTATATAAATATTCACCAGAATTAGGATTGGCTATTAGTATTTGTAAAAGAAGTAGTTTTAATCCTTTCATTCATCATCTTAAACCATATTACACTAAAACTGAGTTAATTAAATTAGGACAAAATATGGATATTATAAAAACAGATATAGATCCTGAATTTTTAATAGATCAAGACAAACATTATTCTATTTGTAAGCAAGTGTCAAAAAATGATGTATCATTTGATGATATTAGGAAACACCATGAACATATTTTAAAATTTAAAATGGAAGGTTGGTTTTGTTTTTATAGTTTCTTTGGATCTTTTTTATTTAATCAATATTTAAGAAAATTATCAGTTGAATCACAAAGAAGTAATAGATCAAACAAAGAATTATCATTATGTGATAATTATCATCAAGGATTATATAAAATAGTAAAATGTATTGAACAGTCGCCAGAATTATCTAATGATTATGATATTTATAGATTTATTTGGGATGATTCATTTATTTCAAATTTAAAAGAAGGTGATATATTTATTGACCGTGGTTTCATGTCATCAACCAGAGATCCATTTTATAGTCCTGGAATAAATGGAACATTTGGTTTAATTTTAATTAAAATTAAAATCCCAAAAAATAAGAAAGGAGTTGGTATTTTTATTGAAAATTTTTCATTATTTCCAAAAGAAGAAGAATTTCTTATTCCGCCTTACTCTAAAATAAAATTAATATCTAAAAATAATGATTTTAAATATTATCATACAGATGTACAATTTGAAAAACTAATTAATAGGAAATATGAATTTGAATTAATTGATAATGGATATAAAGAATTTTATGAAAATTATAAATTATTAGCACAAAAGAAAGAACAAATAAAATATACTAATATAAAAGAAATATTATTGGATGGAATTGATCGATTTAATATTATTAAACAATTTATTACTCAATATTCAATTAATAAAAAAATAAATTTAATGTTAAATAATCAAAAATATTCATTTAATTATCAATGGTTTGATTCATCTGATACTAGTTCTTATAAAAAATTTTATTATAATAGTACTAAAGATGGAATGTTGTTTTCATTATTTGATGAAAATGGATATCCTTGGTTAAATATTGAATTAGGTCAAAAATTAGTGATTAATTATTTGAATCAATTATATTTAGGTAATACGAATGAAATAAATAAGGATATTATTGAATTAATATATTATTTTGGGAAAATTTTTCATTATAGTGAAGCTTTAATATACCATAAATATAATAATTTTAATTTTTTATTAAAAGATAAAGATAATATTTTTACTTCATTCTATTTATTTAATAGTTCCCTTTATAATTATTTAAAATATGGTAAAAAGTATTTAGATTTTGATCCTTTTATTACATATAATATTGGTTATTGGTATTTGGATGAATTTTTTAATAAAAAAACAGAAACTAATATTATACCTAATGTTAAAACTAATAAGGAATTATTTATAAATACATGTGAAACAAAATTTGAATATTATCCAAAAATGATTACAATGTTAGATAGTAATATTATTAATAAATCATATGTTACCTTAAATATTTATGATAAATTACTAGCAAATGGTGAAAATAATTATTTTAGACCTAATATTGAATATTCTGAAGATAATATAAATGATCAGGATTTTAAAGTTATTTTTAGACAACCAATACGTCGTTTATAATTCGTTTTTAGTAAAAAAATTGCTTGTATGTTTTTTACTAAAAAAATTGAATTTTTATTTAAATATACATATATATATATTATTTTTATGGATATAATTACCAATTCTAAAATTACTAATCATAACAAAATTATGTCGACTATAAAATATGAAAATCCATGTATTATAGTGAAATATAATCCAAAACGCGGATATATGAAATTTAATAAATTTTATTATTTATTAACTTTTCAACAACATGAAACTTTAAAAAAATATTTATCTGAAATCCCTCATGAAACCGATGAGTTATTTAAATGGTTAAAATCGCAGAAAAACTTAAATATGAATGAAGAAGGAGTTTGGGAAATTTGCACAGATTATAGTTTTGATGGATCAGATAATAAAGAACGTTTATTTTTTAATATAATGAAACAATCAGATGGAAATATTGGATTTTGGATTGATGAATGATATTATTTATTTTTTATTTATTAAAATTAATTTTACCATTTTTATATTAATTTTTAATATAATTAATTTATAATATAAAATAATATTTTATTTTTTTCTATTATAAATAAATATGATTATTAAGTTATTCCTTGCAGCAATTATCCTATATATAATAATTAAACAATTTTGTGATTCTAATAATCAAAACGATCAATTAAATGATAAACAAAATAATATATATCAGGATTCATCAATTATAATCAAAGAAGAAAAACAAATAAAACAAAATACTATATTACAACATGATGTAAATGATGAGATAGAAGAACCTGAAGAAATAGAAATACCTGTTCAAGAAAAGAAACCAAAATATAAAATACAAGAATTTGATCGTCCATATCCATGGACTAAAGTTATATATGTAGAAGGTGAAGAGTTTCCTTATTTATTTCATATTAAACTTACAATTCCATCATTAAATGATTATGAAAGATGGAAACAAATAGTACCTAATATAGAATTTAATCCAAATACTAGAGAAATAATAATACCAAGTAAAGATGAAGCAAGTGCATTAGCATTAGCAAATTTAATGAGTATTAATTTTTCAGGACAAATGACTATGAAAGAAATATTAGATAAAGATTTAATAAAGATATCTATAACCAAAGCTAAATCTCATGAAGTTGTTAAGAATAAATTAAGAGAACAAATAATGGAAGTATTATATGGAAAATCATTTAGTAAAGTTCAAACAAATTATGAACAAGATTTAGCAAAAAATGGGATTACATCTAATGGGAAATCAACTAATGCTATACCATCTAAAAATAATAGTTCATCAAATAGAAATGAAACAATAACTCTTAAAAGTGAAGGTTTTAGAGATACATTCCAACATTTCTCAGATGGAACTAATAATAGTAATAATAATGATATAGGAGCATATGATAATAATAGTTATTCGTATATATAATATTATTTGTATATATAATATAGTTATTCGTTATTTGTATATATAATTCGTTATAATTTAAAAATATATCTAAATTATATTAAATGTCTAATGAAGGTCGTAAAATACCTCCAAATATCGAGAATCCATTTGATACAGTATTAATAAGTTTATGTGATAAATTAATTGATTTTTGTTATACCTTAAATATAACACCAAATTCAGTAACAATTTTTAGAATAATATTAGCGATATTTATTATCAAAGATTTATTTATTACAAATGATATTGTATTTCCTATAGTTGGAACATTAATATTTTATTTTTTAGATTGTTTAGATGGACATTTAGCACGATCAACTAATCAAGTGACTGTTTTAGGTGATTATCTTGATCATATTGCTGATGTATTATTTCTTTTATCAATTTCAGCATATATATTTGTTAAAAAATTCCCAATGAAAACATATATTTGCGTCATATTATTTGTATTAGTATACTTAATGTTAGTACATATGGGACTTCAACAAAAAAATTATAAAAAACTAAAGGAAAAAGAATTATGTTGTGCATTTGAACAACCAGAAACATTAGATAAATTAAATTGCTTACATAATTTAGATGAGACACATATATATTGGACAAGATTTTTTGGTTGTGGAACATTAGTTTTAGCGGTATTAATTACTATTTTTTGGATTCAATATAATTCTAAATAATATTAATGAAATAAAAAAATAAAAAACAAAATATAATAAATTATATTTTGTTTTTTGTGCCTTCAAAAAGAAGGATTGTCTTGTACAATTGACCATTCCCCCGACTCGTGTCAGCGGTTACACGTATGTATTCTAGAATCTTTTGTAGCAAAGATAATAGACAATGGAGTAGATAACGTCTACTAAACGTCCTAAATCATGAGTTATTAATCGTCGCTAAACAATTATAACCCTCTTGGATATTACGGACTAATACTACATTAGTCCATAATAGAAATTTTTTATCTGGATGTTATTTTCATCTTCATACAAATCATCCCATAACCACAAATCTTATTATACTCAAAATATAATAAGATTTGTGGGTATGGTAGTAGTCATGATTGTATGAACTGTACCGCAGTACAACTAAATGTCTATATATTTAGTAACAAATATAGATTATAAATTTCAATTTTTTAGAAAAAACATAATTAATAAAAAAATACTTAAAACAAAATATAATAAATTATATTTTATTTTTTTGGGTGCCTTCAAAAGAAGGTTTGATTTGTACCATTCCCCCGACTCGTATCAGCGGTTACACGTATGTATTCTAGAACCTTTTGTAGCAAAGGAACTAGACAATGGAGTAGATAACGTCTACCAAACGTCCTAATCATGGGACAACACATAAGCTTTTGAGCGAACATGATCCCTCCTTGGATACTATGAACTAATACTACATTAGTCATAATAGAAATTTTTTATCTGGATGTTATTTTCATCTTCATACACTCATATATTTTCTTTTATTATGAAAAAAGATCATAACAAGGGTACTACTATACGAATGTATGAACTGTACCGCAGTACAACTAAATGTCTATATATTTAGTAACAAATATAGATTATAAATTTCAGTTTTTAGAAAAACATATAAACAGTTTTTTTCTAAAAAACATATAAACAGTTTTTCCTAAGAAAACATTATTAATATTATAAAAAATAATCATTATCTATTATAATTAGATAATCAATATAAATAATATTGATTTAATAAAACATGATTAATAAAATAAAAATAATTAAAACAACATATAATAAATTATGTGTTGTTTTTTTGCCTTCAAAAAGAAGGGTTGTCTTGTACCATTCCCCCGACTTGTGTCGGCGGTTACACGTATGTATTCTAGAATCTTTTGTAGCAAAGATAATAGACAATGGAGTAGATAACGTCTACCAAACGTCCTGATCAAGGGCTTTAGATAGTTCTTTAGAACTTAATCATAATTATATATAATAATTATAACATCTATCCCAACTGGATACTACTAACTAATACTCTACAGTAGTTGTAATAGAAATTTATTATAATGTTTTTTTCATCAAATTTTTTTTAAGATGTTTAGTTTCATCCTTCTGGTATTATCTCATCACTCTGCCGGCTGACAACCGCAACACTCCATCTTTTTTTGATATTGTATTCGGATAATTTTTAACACCATAACTACACACTCAGTGCAGCTGAATGTTTGTAAATTAAAGGCACCATTATAGATTATAAATTTCAATTTTTATTTTAGTTAAAAAATTATCAAAATCTATTATAATACATGATTAATATAATAAAATTATTTTTATTTTTATCATTTAATAAATCACCAATATTATTATTTCCTGGTTTAGGAGCAAGTAAATTAATTAAGAAGGATCTTGATATTAAAAAGGATCTTGATATATGGCCACCTAAATTACCTTTCTTTATATTTCATCATAATAAATGGATTGATCTCATGATAAATGATCGTGAATTGAAAACCTTAGAGTTCGGTGATAAAGATGCACTAGATCTACACACTAATATTCCTTTTATTATTAAAAAAAATTTTTATGAAGATATAATTAATAATCATGAAAATGTTCATCCTATTCCATATGATTTTAGATTGATAAATAATAAAGACTATCTTGATAATCTTTATGATAAAGTAAAAAAATATATAGAAACATTTAATAAACCTGTTAAAATTTTAACACATAGTTCTGGAGGTTTGTTAGTACATTATTTTTTGAGCAAACAAACTAATGAATGGAAACAAAAATATATTGAAAAAGTTATTAATGTAAATGTCCCATTCGGAGGTTTAATCTATACTTTAGAAAATTTAATTACTACAACAAGTTTGAATATATTAGTCAGTAAAAAATTATTAGAATCTTTAGGTGCATATATTATTAATATGCCTAATCCTAATGTAATCAAACCAATATTAATTGTTGATGGAAAAGAAATAATAGATTATTATGATTATTTTAATTTAACAGAAATGAAAGAAAAGAAAATCATGATTCATGAAATGATTGAATCATTTGATAAACCATCTAATGTTAAAACAATTATTATTTATACATCAAATATTAAAACATCATCTATGATTAATGTTGAGAAAAATAAAATTAAAATAATTAAAGGATTAGGAGATGGTGTTATTCCACTTGCAAGTTTATTATATCCATCTAAATGGAAACAAGATAATTTAGAAATAATTCACTTACCAAATTATGATCATTCAAATATTTTATTCTCAAAAGAATTAAATAATATAATAAATGAAATATAAATTTTAATTTACTATTTGATTTAAAAAATTTAATTTACTAATTGACTTGAAAATTTATCTTGTTCAACATTATATTTATGTAATGTCGCATCGATCATTTTTTGTAAATCATCTTTATTCTTATCAAATAAATTTTTAGATGGTGGATAGAAATTATTAACCCACCATTTTGTCGCTTCAATTTGTTTTTCTCTAAACATATGATATTTATCACCAAAGTAATTATTTTCTTTAATATATTTAATAATTTCATTAATTATAATTTGTTGTGGATTTGCAATCTTAATATTAATAAATTTAATTTTATTTATGAATGATTCAGGTACTTGTAAATCTGGATAAATATCATATACAAATCTTAATGTATTCATTCCTTCCAATACAAGTTGTAATGATTTAATCCTTGTATCTAAAAATGATGTATCTTTTTTATGATCGTATTTAAATCCTTTACAAATTACATATCTTTCAGATTCAGTTGGTCTTGAGAAAGATGGTTTATATATATACATTTCGTTATAAAAGCTTGAAAGAATATATAATAGTTTAATAGTTGGAATTGTAAAACTTTCAAATATCTTAAGAACAAAATTACCATTTTTTGCTTGAACATTAAGAGCAGCAACAATTTCACCTAGTACTAATTTATATGTTTCTTGTTCTTGAAAATTATTATCATCACACTCAAATTCACCATCTGCAGTAATTAAATCTGCATATTGTTTTGATTTTTCAATGTCTTTTTTAAATAAGCTAATTGTTTTAACATCTGTTATATCACCAGTAGATTTAGCTTTATGTTTTTTACTTTTACTAGGGTCAATTGTACTATGAATATTAATCAATCCTGGAACATTATCACTATAAAATCCTAAAAATTGTTTTCCCATTTCTAAATATTTACCTTTTTCAGAATGAACTTGTACTCCAAAAATTTTATCATTTGCAACTCCACTACCTAGTTTTTCTCGGAACAATATAACTGCTTGAATAAAAGGACCAGGACCTTCAGCTAAAGCTGCATAAGTTAATTCTTTTTTATCAGCTAAATTGAATAGATATAACATTTCCCACATTTTATAGAATGAACGTGATAAAATTTCTGGTCTATCATCTTTAATATTTAAATAATATTTTGTTAAATTATTTAACGAATCTTCATAATTTGCAACTTCTTCTTCAAATGGATTAACAACAAAATAAAATTTTTGTTTAGTTTGAAGATTATTAGTGATAGACATTGCACTTTTAGTACGATGAAAATAATTATGAAAACCTAGACTGGATAATGGAAGATTAATAGTAGAACTTGTGATGAGGTTGTCTTTATTAGGTCTTTCTAAAATATCTGAATTACCAGAATCTAGTTTGAAAATAAATGGATTGTACATTATAATTATAGAGAAGTTATCTATAAGTAATTTAATATCAATTTTTTATAGTATTTTTTTAAATTTAAAAATATTATAATTTTTTATAATATGTTGATCTGTTATAATCAATTATTTTATTTATAGATATATTTTTATATATTATTAATGTCGAATAATATTTGTAATGAATGTAATAATAATCCAGGAGGATATTTTACACAATTTGATAAACGTTTATGTAAAGATTGTTTAAAACTTAATAAATATATAATTTATAAAAGACTTGAAATTAAGAAAAGATATTTATTAGATGATAATGAAATTAGTTCATTGCCATTATTATATAAAAATTCTGGATGGGGATTAGCAAGATATGCTACAAGACATGATTTAATTATTTATTTATGTAATAAATATGATATACCTAATACGGAAGAATATATATTAAATATTAAAAATATTGATGATTATATAACTGGTGTTAAAAAAGAAATAAGAATTAAAAATAAACAAAATAAAATAATTAAATGATTATTAAGCAAATATATTTAAATTAAAATTGAAATTTAAATATAAAGAATATAATATCTAAATAATAATAATGTCAGTTAGCGTAGAATATAATAATCGTGAAATTAATCAAATTGTTATTGAAAATATTTTAAAAATGTTAAATCGTCGTGAAACTATTAGTTCATGGGAAGATGAATTTAAGAAATTTAATTCATCTGATTTTCAAAATAAAAATATATTCGAATTAAATAATGTAAAAATAGGAATTTACTTGGTAAATGCAAAATTAACAACAATTTCTCAAGGACATCCTTTAGATGTTTATCTATCAAATAATATAGATATACATAAAATTATTATAGCAAAGGATGTTGCGAAAAAAGTAGTTAAACAAATTGCAAATGATTATAAAAATGCAGAATTCTTTTTTGAAAGTGAAATGTTAGAAGATATTCCAAGTAAAATTTTTATTCCGGAACATAGAATAATTACAGGTGAAGAAAGAGCAGAAATATTAGAAAAATTCAGTGAGAATGAATTATCTCGTATATTTTTGACAGATATGATGTCAAGATATTATGGTGCTAAAATAGGCGATATCTTTAAAATAATAAGACCAAGTTTCACAGCAGGTAAAAATATATTTTATAGACGTGTGGTTAATAGTTCATGGGATATTTTATTTGAAAAATAATTTATCTCAATATTATTATGGAAATATTTAATTTAATTAAAAATAATGATTTTGATGAAATATATACTTTAATTAAAAATAAGAAAATTAAAAATTTTGATATTAAAGACGAAAACTATAATTATTTTATTCAATATATTATAAATTATAATCAGATAAAAATTTTTAATTTAATATTAGAATTAATAAAATCAAATACTGCAAATATTCGTCTTGATATTTTTGACACTGATGGAAGATCTTTATTATATAATTGTGTTAAATTTAATTATTTTGAAATGTGTAAATTATTAATTGAATACAATAAAACAACAATTGGAATATCAATTATTGATATTAAAGATAAATTAGGTTATACATCATTACAATATGCGATAATTTTTAATAATTCTGAAATATTTAAATTATTATTAAATAATGGTGCGAATCCTTATACAATAGCAAAAGATGGAAATAATGCTTATATATTATGTTTAATGTATAATCGTAAAGATATATTAGATTTTTTATTAAATTATAAAAAATTTATTGATTTTAAAACATCAAATGGTGAAACAATTTTACAAATTGCAACAAATTATCAAAATAATGATATTATTAATATGTTATTTAATCTCAATATTAATTTAAATAATATGTCTAATGATTTTGGTATTGCGATTATTCATCAGTCTATAATTTTAAATAATTTTGAATTATTTAAAAAACTCTTAGGGAAAAATGTAGATATTAATTTATCTGATTTTCATGGTAATACACCTCTTCATTATATTATTATTGATAATCATTTTAATTATTTAGAATTATTATTAGAAAAAAAGAATATAAATTATAATTTATCTGATATAAATGGTAATATTCCATTACATATTTTATTAGATAAAAATATTGATTTTAAAGAAAATATTATTAATATTAAAAAAATAATAATAGAATCAGATTTAAATATACAAAATAATCAAGGTATTACATGTTTAATGAAAATAGTTTCTAATAATTTATTAGAGTTATTTTATGATATTTTAATAATTAAACCATTAAATTTTTATATTGAAGATAATAATTTTAAACATATTAAAATAACTGATATTGTTTTAAATTTATTAGTTGAATCTTATTATAATCAAATAAAAATAGATAAAAATGAATTGTTATTAGATTGGGAAAAATGGTGTTCGATTGATTTATTTGAAAAATTAAAAACATTAGTAGATGATAAAAAGGGAATAATAGGTAAAACAAGTGAAGAAATATGTAAAAATAAGATAAAAGATGTGATTAAAAAAGAAAGGAGAACTCTCCCTGCAAAATCTAATTTTAATTTAATTTTAGATAATGGTATATTTACAAATTTTTGTTACTACACTGGATCACCAATTGATATATTATTTGGATTAATATTATTAAATAAAGATTTTAAAAATAAAGGATTAAGTGTTATATTAGATTATCCATTAACAATTAATACATTATTAGAAACATATTATCAAAAATTAAGTTTAGATTATCCATATAAATTAGATTTTTCAAATATTGAAATAGTTTGGTGTTATCAAAAAATATTTTTCCCATCTTATTTTGATGATATTATTACTAATAAAATTAAAGATAATAAATATATAGTTATACCAATTGGAATTATAACATCTATTGGATCACATGCAAATATTATTTTTTGGGATATTAAAAATAAAACAATAGAAAGATTTGAACCAAATGGATCTAACTTTCCAGCAGGTTATAATTATAATCCATTATTACTAGATACTTTATTAGAAAATAAGTTTAAACAAATTGATCAGGATATTATTTATTACCCTCCATTTAAATTTTTACCAAATGTTGGTTTTCAAAAAATAGAAAGTTCAGAAATGTTAAAATGTAAAATAGGGGATCCAAATGGATTCTGTGGTGTTTGGTGTATTTGGTGGGTTTATCAAAGAATGTTAAATATTGATAATAATAAATTAACTTTAGAGAACACTGCAGAAAATTTAATTAAATATATTAAATTTGATAATATTAGTTTTAAAAGTGTTATTCGAAATTTCAGTAAAAAAATTACTGAAATTAGAGATCAATATCTTAAAAAATATTTAATAGATATTAATGATTGGGTATTAGGAAGTTATAGTGAAGAAATCTTAAATAATTTAGAAAAAGATATTTTTAAAATATTATAGATATTGATGTTATCCATTATAAATCTTGATACTCCATTATAAATCGTGATGTTATCCATTATAAATCGTGATGTTATTCATTATAAATCGTGATGTTATTCATTATAAATCGTGATGTTAT
>Ga0209550_10001059_pt1 | contig 26525 bp, 15 predicted proteins | sample LauGreSuBDMM15SN_2_FD_187567 | JGI IMG/M metagenome (GOLD analysis project Ga0209550, IMG submission 187567) | Freshwater lake microbial communities from Lake Michigan, USA - Su13.BD.MM15.SN (SPAdes) (version 5) | ecosystem: Environmental > Aquatic > Freshwater > Lake | place: Lake Michigan... | reverse complement strand
AATGACATCTGTTGCAGTCAATGTATCTGTTGTTGCGGCTGCGGTAGCTGCAGAAAGAGAATTGAACGTATCGTTACCAGCAGTGCTGGTAGTTCCAGCAGAGCCAACCAACGCACCGGATGTATCCGCACTAGTAGTGAGCGTGAAAGTCTGGCCAGAGCTAGGGCCGCCTGGAACTGCACGTCCTTCGTACTGACCGAATTTTGCGTAGTGTGCAACTGCACCATTTGTGGTGCTGCCACCGAAAGAGGCGAGGTTGGCATTGACATAGGTTGCCACATCAGGATAGGCAGTCAAATAACCAGACCAAGAAGAGCTGGCCAATGTTGCATTACCAATACGGCCTTCATTCAAGCCGGTTGCAACATAGTGATACAACAAATCAGCTGAATCAAAACTTGTACTTTTCAAATCATTATAGAGGGCTTTGTAGTAAGTAGGGTCAAAGTCTGCATTTGGCTTGTATCCACGACCCGCACCAATTTGCACAAAGTGCTCAATAGGCGTTAGGGTGCCTGAATAGGAGCCCATGTAAAGTTGAGCATAGTAAAAGTCGTCGAACGCCTTGTAATTGCCCTTTGTCGCTGCAGAAAGCGCAGCAATAGCGGTTGTGAGTGAAGCACCTGTTGTAAAGTACATGAGTAATACCTTTCGGGGTTAAAAAATCTATGTTTAAACTGAACACGCCTTAAGTCTTTTAAGCGCGCTGCTGAGTATTCTATATATGTCGAGCTAGATTTAAAAATTTTCTTTGGGTGTAAACTCTAACGGCCAAATGGAACCGAAAAAATCTATTTAAAATCAACAAGTTAAAATCGATTCAGAATATTTTACTCAAACAACTACACCCAAAGGTGTAGTTGTTTGAGTTGTTTTTATGCAACTGAACTGCTTTTGGCCATTTTTATTAGCTCAGGTAGCCCCTTCGCAAGCTTAAAAAAGGCCTCTCAATGAGATGGTAGGTAAATGCAGACATCAGCAGCACTAAGGGCAAAACACAAACCAAACCTGTCAGGATGGTATCAAACATCTCGCGGCCCGAAAAGTGAACAATACCCCCGTGCTTGTTATAAGCGGCAAGAACCAAATTGTGAAATACGTAGGTAGAAAAACTAATCGCGCCCAAAGCTGCTAAACCTTTATCGACTGCAGCCTTAAAAAGTTGAGGCCCAGGCCAACGCGCTTGCAAGTAAACCCAGACAAAACCACCCCACATAGCACCCTCAATGAAAGGCCAAACCACCCACACTGGGCTTTTGATCTCGGCAAAGCCTACCTTTAGGCTAAACAAGTGCAAGCAAGTCAACACCAATGCCGTTACAGGCAGTAACCAAAGAACATTCAGCTGGAAATTTTCTTGATCTTTATCTCTGGCCACCCACATGCGACCCAACAGCATTCCCACCACAAACTGGTCTAGCCGCCCAAACAAAGTTTCGTAGGCAATAAAACGAACCTCCCCAGCCGCAGCAAATACCAAGGAACGCAACACGACCAAAAGAGCCAAGACACCCCAAAGATAAACATTTCCATAGCGCTTGGCAAAAAGAATGAGGAAAGGAAACAAAAGGTAAAACTGCAGCTCCACCCAAATGGTCCACATTTGTTGAAAGTAAGGCGACAACCCAATGGTTTCAGAGCGAAAGGGCATGAGCCATCCCAACAGTTGAATAAAACCATAGTTGCGATGGTCGTTGTAAGTGCTGATGTACAACTGCAAACATGCAGCCACAATCAGCAAAGGATAAATTCGAATGATTCTGTTTCGAATAAACCCCGCATAGTGGATGTCCTTGTTTCCAGCAATGACAGTGAAAATAAACCCACTAATGACCATGAACAAAGCGATGCCCGTATGCCCTTCATCAATCAGGCTGACCAGAGGGTTGCCACTTCGCAGATCGCCTTGGGTGTGGTGAAAAAAGTGAAACAGTACGACAAGACTTGCAGCCAAAAAACGCAAGTGGTCAAGCCGACTTAAATAGGAGCGCTGTTCAGTTTGCATTGGGTTGTGACCTTAGGTTCACTGTTTGTTTTATGAAGGGGTGTTTTCGTTTAAGACTGAATTTTGTGCAAATCAAATTTTCCTGTTTGCTGAATCAATTCTTGCCACGCGCTGGGCTTGGCAGTTTGCAGTTGCAACATGGTCTGCGGCGAGTGTGCGCTGGGCAAATTATCAAACCAAGCATCGAGTGCAAACCGATGAAAAAATGGGTATGGCTTACCAAGTGCGTACTTAGCAAGCTGAACTACCAGCGGTTCAGCTTGCGCTGAAAATTCTGGAAAAATTTGCTTCAACTCCTCAGCCGGCATCGTCAAATAATGGCGCAAAACTTGCGCCCTTTCCCAAGCATCACGCACGATGACCTCGGGTCGGCCTGCACTTGCATTCATTAAATCATCGCGCACTCTAAACGCTGTAAATGCTTGCGGTATGACATGAATTTGAGTACGAGTGGCCAAGCGTATCCACATGTCTAAATCAGGCACCTGCGCGAGCCGTGGGTCATACAAACCCAATTGCTGATAAAAATCCCGCCTTATAAGCAGTGTGGGGTGGCAGAGGGCGTTGCCTTCATCAAAAAAATGTCGCAACCATTGGTGCCGATTTTTGGGGGTCGACTTAAACGCATCATGATCGCGGTGCGCAGGGTCTTCATGTGTTTGGCCCTGCTCATTGACGAACATAGGCAAGCCAAAGACTGCACCCACTTCTGGGTGAGCCTGCAAGAAGGCTAATTGATTCGAAAGTTTGCCAGGCAAAAAATAATCGTCTGAGTTAAGCACTGCCACAAACTTGCCGCTTGAACGCAAGATGGCATCGTTAAGCGCAATACAAGCGCCCATGTTTTGCGGCAGTACCTTTAATTGAATGCGTTTGTCTTGAAAGGCCTGAATGTGAGCCACAGTTTGATCGGTTGAACCATCATCCGTGACAACAATTTCAAAGTCTTGGAAGTCTTGACTTAAAACACTTTCCAAACAATCTCGCACATAAGCTTGGTGGTTGTAGCTAGCCACCACCACACTCACCAGGGGCTTGGCTTTGAATTGGAAGTGCGGAGAAGAATTCATGCAGTTTGAAGGCAATAGACCATTGCATCGCAAACGCGGTGGATGTCGTCAGCTGTGAGATTGCCATACATAGGCAAGGACAGTACTTGAGAAGCAAAGCGGTGTGCGTTTGGCAATCGGGAGGGATGGGCCGAGGGCAAATGCTTGTAGCAATCAAAGCTGCTGCACAAGGGGTAAAAATATTTACGCGAAATGATGTTGAACTTCTTTAAACGCACATGCAGTTCATCTCTTGAACAACCCGATTGTGCTTCATTGATGATGGCAATCAAGTATTGCTGGCTGTCAGTGGCATGGCTAGGTGCTTTTAAAATTTGAACACCCTCCACCTTGTTCAATCGCTCTTCATAAATGCTTCGCAATACTTGGCGTTTTTGCTTTTCTAAATCGACATGCTCAAGTACCAACAGGCCCAAGGCTGCTTGCAATTCGTTCATCTTGCCATTGATGCCGGGCAACATGACTTCTTCTTCATTTTTAATGCCAAAGTTTTTAAGCAAATCTACTTGTTTTTTTAGATCTGCGTTGGCCACACAAAGTGCGCCTCCCTCTGCCGAATGAAAAAGCTTGGTAGCATGAAAGCTAAGCATGGTAGCGTCGCCGTATTGCACAATGGGTTTACCATCTAGTTCAGTGCTAAACGCATGCGCACCGTCATAAATTACTTTTAGATGATGTGCTTCCGCTAAGGTTTGAATAGCATGCACATTACAGGGCATGCCATACACATGCACACCCAAAATAGCGGAGGTTTTTTGATTCAAATTGTCTTCAATGCAATTGGGATCGATGCACAGAGTTTCGGGGTCGATGTCTGCAAACACAGGCGTTACATTATTCCAAGCCAGCACATGCGGTGTGGCTGCAAAAGTAAATGGTGTAGTAACCACTTCACCCTTTACTTCTAAAGCTTGGCAGGCTACCAACAAGGCTAATGTGCCATTGTTGAATAGGCTGATATGTGGCGTTTGCAAATAAATACAAAGGGCACGCTCCAGGGCCTGATGTTGGGTGGCGCCGTTGGTCAAAAACTCAGATTGCCAAATTTTTTCTAAGCTTTGAACATAGTCTGCTAACGGGGGCAGTACTGGGCGTGTGACGTAAACAGGAACGTCAAAGCCATGCGGTGCTTTGAGATTGGAATTCATGGGCAAAGTATATTACTTTGCCCTTGCTGGAACACCTACAGCCGTAATACCAGAAGGCAGAGAGCGGGTAACCACAGCGCCTGCGCCCACCATGACGCTAGCGTTTATTTGCACGTTTGGAATGACTGTTACTCCTGCACCCAGCTCGCAATAGCTAGCCACTTTGACTCCGCCGCACAACTTGACACCTGGCCCTAAACTGACAAAGTCACCCAAAACGCTGTCATGGCTGAGGGTGCAAGCTAGATTCACACTTGCATGCTTGCCAATTTGTACATGATCAGACACACAAGATTGAGCAAACACCACACTGCCCTCCCCTAATTGGGCTGTTTTAACCGTCCAGGCCGTCGGATGAACAAGCGTGGCAAACTTGGAATAAGGGTTGGCGGTCAGTAATCTATCTGCAATTTGGCGGCGTAATTCAGGGTTTCCTACTGCCACCACGCACCACACATCAGGTTTAGCGGCCCACCATTCGAGTCCCCCCAGCAAGGGTGCTGGAAGTGATTGAGGGTGATGAGTGTCCGCTCCTGTATCGACTAAAAACCCTTTCAAACTCCAAGTGCCAGGTTGATGGGTTTCAATGTCGGCCACCAACTGGGCCACCTCTCGGGCATGCCCTCCAATTCCCCAGATGACGATAGATTTCATGTGGCCGCCTTTCTGAGAATTTGTTGTCGGGTTGCAATTTGCTTTTCAGGCGAGTAGAGCTTTTGCGTCAGCAGCTGACCCCGAACGGCGACTTGGCTGAGTTGGTCTGGGTGCAAAATCAGGAACCGAATAACACGCTCAATTTGGAGGGCCAAAGGCTCTTGATGCAGATTTAGCAAAAAAATCGACTCTTGATCTTTGTAACCTGGATTTTGCTGCAAAGCATCTGTGGCCACTACGGCTACTTGGCACAAAGCTGCTTCTACGCTGGCCCCAGTGGGAAAACCATCAAAATTGCCAGCGTGTAACAGCCCGGGCCGGCTCGGAGACACGATGATGTCCATTTGAGTAAAAAATTCCCTAAGCTGGGTGGTGGACAAACGGCCGTGGTGTTGAACGCTGTTACCTAGGCCCTGCAACTCGTAGTCTGATGGGCTGTAGCCACCTCCTACCAAGTGAATGCGAAGCTGGGGCACATTGGCCAAGTTTTGCATGGCTTGCATAAACTCTGGAAAACCTTTGTTTGCAGCGCTGGCCATGTAGTTTTCGGCAACAAAACACACATCCAAAGCTTCTTTGCCCAAGCCATAACGAGGGCCGTGTTGCGTTAAATGGGGATTGAAATAATCTGGGTTGGCTACCACACCTTGAATTAAGTGCAAAGGCGGCAACACCAGGCCATGCTCATGAGCTAACTGGTTCAGGTAGTTTTCAACCACAGGCTGAGTCACAATGATGCTTCGCAAAAGCGAACTAGCAAGTACTCGCAACAATTTTTGATCGCTCTCAGCATCGTTCAAGCCCAACCCGCCTCCAGGGTACAAGTTCAGTACAAACGGGATGTCAAACTGGGTTAAATCGTTTAAATATTGGTGTGCGTTGTTTAAAAAAGTGATGTAAGCAAATTTTGCACTTTTTAAGCGCGAGGGTTCATAGTGCCCAATGCGATGAGCAAGGTGAGGGTACAGCGCACGGTACGCGCTAAAGTGCTCTGTAAATTCTCCAGCGCTCGACATGATTTGCATCTGATTAAATGACTCCAAATGCGCGTTGTATTCGGCCACTCTAAAACCAGTAAGTAGATTTGGAAAGAAATCATCCAAGATAAACCAAGCTGCCTGGGGAATGATGTGCACTTTTTGCGTGGGTTCAACCATGTCGCTTAATGGAAATTGCTGCCGCTGCAATACATTAAGTGTGGCCAAGCAGTCTTCAAAACAATGAAACACCACGTCGCTGTAGTGCTGTACATCGCCTATGCTGGCAACCAAAAGAGTAAGGGCATAGTCGCCAGCATGCCATTCCACCTTGAGATCAATTGAAACTTCAAAAGTTTCTCCACTTTGCCATTGCCGTTGGTACAACAAGGGTTCACAAGCTGTGTGGCCGCCCACCACGTTTTGGTTTTGCTTGTTTTTAATGTGATACGACAACACCAACTGCTTGCAGGGCTGCTTCACGCGTGCAACAACTCTAAGCTGTAGCGTGTCACCGTATTGAGCGCGCCCTTGGGCGGCAAGTAGTCCATCCGAGCCCCAATGAGCAGAAATAATTTCAACAGCGCCTGTGCCAACTGTGGGCTTGTGCTCTTCTTCAGGATTGAGCAATTTTTCTTGCAACGAATTGTCTTGCAATAGATTGGCACGCCTCACCCAGTCTTGGTCATAGGCTTTTGTGACCTCTGGCGTGTTTCCCAGCATTCGCACGCGGCCTTTCTCAAGCCACAGTGAGCGCTGGCACAGCGCTTTGACGGCGCTGATATCGTGGCTGGTAAACAGCAAGGCCACACCGTCGTCAAGCATTCGCCGCATACGGCTCATGCACTTGAATTGAAAAAGAGCATCGCCCACAGCCAACGCTTCGTCGACAATCAGTATTTGGGGGTCTACATGCACGGCTACAGAAAAGGCAACTCGAACATACATGCCACTGGAATATGTTTTAACCGGACGATCAATGAACTCGCCAATATCGGCAAAGGCAATGATGTCTTCGGTGCGATCTGCAATTTGGGAGGGTGTTAAGCCGAAAATAGCCGCATTGATGAGCAAGTTTTCACGACCCGTAAATTCCGGATTAAAACCGGCACCCAGCTCAAGCAAAGCCGAAATTCTGCCTTGAACCTGCACTTGACCTTGTGTCGGTTCAAGTGTGCCGCACAACAGCTGAAGCAGTGTCGATTTGCCAGCGCCATTGGTACCAATGATGCCCATGGTTTCACCGTACTGCAGCTCAAAATTAACATCTTTGAGCGCATCAAATTCACGGTAGTACCTCCGCCTCGAACCAGCCAACGATTGGAGTAAGCGGTGATGGGGCTGATCGAAGAGACGGTAGGTTTTAGACAAATTCTCCGCACGAATAAGCCACTTTTTTTGATCAAATGACATCGGCAAATCCTCTGCGTGTTTTGCGGAAGATCCAAGCACCCAAGACTAGAAATAAAAACGAAGCCAATGCATGCCCCCATAGTAAATAGGCACTGGGCAAGGGCGCTTGGGCAAAGAGGGCGCGTGAAGTTTCTATTGGAATGGTTAAGGGGTTGAACAGCAGCGCTGTTTGAAGGCCATGCGGTGCGCTGGCCAATGGGTAAAACACGGGCGCCATGAAAAGTAAAAATGTAGAAACAAAACCAGTCACCTGCATGATGTCGCGAAAATAAACGGTTAACGCCGATAAAAGCAAACTAAGCCCCAAGCAGAAAATCATTAAAGAGAGCCAGCTTAAGGGCCATGCAAACCACGTCCATGAAAAACCATGAAGCCAAAGATGTGCCGCAAACAAGATAGTCGAAGCCAGAAAATACTGAATCAATGCGGCGCCCACCACGGTTAAGGGCAGAAGGTGCAAAGGAAACACCACACGCTTGACATAACTGGGTTGGGACACGATTGCCTGCGGTGCGCGTGAGAGACACTCGGCCAACAAGGCATGTAAATTCAGCCCCGCAAACAAGGTGAGTGCAAAATTGCCACCTTCTTGGCTGAAGAAACTTTGACGGACAGGCTGATTCATATAGCCAAATACAAAGTAATAAATGGCCAGCATGCTGCAGGGCAACAACAAGGACCAAAGCAAGCCCGCACTGGAACCTTTATAGCGACTATTCAACTCTCTTTGAATGAGGGTTTTGAGCAAATAACGATGCCTAGCTAAATTTCGAACTGTTGAGGCAGCTTGCAATAAGACGTTCAAGGGTGACTCTCATCTTGAGAAGGCGGCAAGTCATTCGTTTCAGCAATGCGATAGCCCATTTCAGTGAGCTTTACCAGCGCCTCGGTTCTATTGGTGACTGCCAGAGTGCGCAAAATGCCGCGGATGTGAATTTTGACGGTGGCCTCGGCCAAATCAATTTGACGCGAAATGCGCTTGTTAGAAAACCCCTTCAGCAAATAACGCAACACATCCACCTGTCGATTCGTCAGCCCCAAAGACTCAAGCTGAAGTGGCGCCTTGGGCGTTAGCGAAGGTGGCGACTTCGGTGTACTTTTGAGTAAGGCTTCGGGCGGAATGTAGACGCCCCCTGCCAATACAAGGCGAATGGCCGAAATGAGTACTTGGTTGAGTGAGTTTTTGGGCATAAAGCCACTGGCCCCCCACTGCAGGGCCTGAGATACTGTGTTCGAATCGTGGTCTGCCGAAAGCATGATGATGGGAATTGCAGGGCGCTCTTTGACAATGCGCTTGAGTAATTCCATACCACTAAGCCCTGGCAACTGAATGTCCAAGAGGATCAAGTTAACGTCGGGGTTGTCTTTCAGGGATTGCCATATGCTCAATTCGTCCCAGGCCTCAAGACATTGAGCCTGTAGGTCGGATTGACCCAAAATGGCTTTCAATCCCTCACGAACCAAGCCGTGATCGTCAACGATTAGCAATTTCAAGGCGAATCCAGTGGTAGAAGTTTTGACCTTAGATTTTATCACCCAGCATTTGAACTGGCCAACTGCGCCAATGATCTGGGCAAGCTCTTAATTTGACCCGTCTTTAAACAGTTTCTTGACCGATCAAGTTTTGAATGGTACTCATCAAAACATTGGGCTTGACTGGTTTGTAAAGAACTTTAATGTGGTGATTGGAAATTCTTTGCAATGAAACGTCTTCTGTATCACCCGTAATTAACAAAGTTGGAACAAGGCGCAAGAGCATGTGCTCAATTTCACGCGACAATTCCAAGCCGTTGTGCGTGCCGCCCAAGCGATGGTCGGTGATAATCAAATCTGGTTGTTGGTCAGAATTTTTCACGTGTTGAATGGCCAAATCAGCCTGCTCAAACACATCAACACTTGCGCCCCACATGGTCAACAAACCTTGAAAACTTTGACGCACCAACTCATCATCTTCGATGACCAAAATACGTATGCCCTTCAATTGCAATGTGGGGTTGTTTGTGAACTTTACCGCATCAGAAGCAGCCTGGGCATGCGTCTCACTTAAATCAACTCTAGGAATGTACACACCAAAGGTTGCGCCTTGCCCCAATTCAGATCTAACCACCACTCGGTGTGCCAACAAATTCATGAGTCGCTTCACAATGGCCAAGCCCAAACCCAGACCTTGGCTTCGATCGCGCTGCGGATTGTTCAGTTGCACAAACTCCTGAAAGATGTTGTCTTGATCTTTCGGTGAAATACCAGGGCCGCTGTCGCGTACTTGAACAAGCCACTCTTGCCCGCGAGGTCGAACAGCCACATAAACGACTCCGCCAACGGGTGTATATCGAACAGCGTTAGAAACCAGATTACTCAAAATTCGCTCAAGCAAGACGGGATCTGAGCGCGTACAGGCTTTGGTTGGGCGAATGAATAAATCAAGCCCTTTCTCTTGCGCCAAACTTTGGTATGTGTTTTGCAAATTCTCCAAGATTCGGGAAAGCGCAAAGTCTTCTTCGTAGATCTGGACACCTCCCCCATCAAGGCGCGATATATCAAGCAAAGAATTGAGCAGGTCACTCAATGCTGATGTTCCATTTTCAATTCTGCGAATGATGGCAGATTGCGCAGCGGGGTCCTTCTCATACTGTGCAGCAGAGACCAGCAAGCTGATGGCATGAATGGGTTGGCGCAAGTCATGGCTGGCAGCTGCCAAAAACCGTGATTTGGCATTGTTCGACATTTCAGCCGTTTCTTTTTGCGCTCGCAAGGCCTGTGTGGCTGCCAAGACTTGGCTTTCTAAATATTTTTGCGAAAACTCTAAACGCTCAGCCATGAGGTTGAGGTCGCGCGCGAGGTCGTCAAAGACTTTGATGTGATTGGCTCCCATTCGAAGTCGCACTTGCGTTTCTCCTGAACCAATTTTTTTAGCGGCACTGGCCAGCAATCTAAAGCTGTGCTCAAGTTGAGAGCTGAATCGATCGACAACTCGCCAAGCGATGTACAACAGACCTGCCAAAACAAACAGCACACTGATCAAAAATTTGATTAACTCTGAATAAACCGAATCTAGAGACACTTCAACAACGCTGTAGCCAGAGATGGGGCTCAGTTTGATGACGTTAGTAGGTTGGTCTTCTAACTCCAAACCAACGGAGTGAATGGGTTGGATATATCGAAGAAATCGGTCTGAATCAATTGCCATATGAGGTTGACCAGAATTTGCCACAATCCTCATTTGATTTGACAAATGATTACTTCGTTCTTTAGACAGGCCCCTTTCAGTCCCACTGATTGAGAGGGCTTGCAAGTTAGCATCGTAAACACCCGCTAGGCTAACTTCTGGCTCCTTAACCACGGCCCCAGTGATGTTTTGTAGAACCAAATTATTTTGTGCAAAGATGGCGTAATCGGATGCCACAGCCATTTGGCGAGCCAACAATTGTGCACGTTGTTCCAACTGAGAACTTAGGTCACTGTATCTTTGAAGCAATGCATAGCTCATCAAAATGAGCGCAAATACAATGAGCGGAAGCATAGACATCGTTAGCAGACGCCAACGCATACTGCTTATGAGAACTTCATAAGTTAGCCGAATTTTATGAATTGCTCTGCTTTTCATTTGCATCTCAGTCGGCCTTGATCAATCGTTGTTCTAACTGACGTTCATCGACCGCGGGCAAACCAAAAGAGCGTAATACAGCAGGATTGACACTGACTGAAAAATACCTAGGAAATTTGGGTGAAGGCAAGTTGTTGGCTCTTTGATGGCCATTGATGATTTGCCCAGTTTCTAAGCCAATTTGATGCGGCGTACTGTAGACAGCAGCCAGCGCACCGGCCTTGACATAATTGGCCGAGTAACCGATGACTGGAACTTGGCTTTTAAATGCAGTAATTAAAACATTTTGTGCCGTAGCAGCATTGATGATGACAGGATCGGGTACCGCCAAGTAAACATCTGACTCAAGCAAGACCGATTTAAGAGCAGCATAAAGTTCAGTATCACGTCGTGCAAATTCCGACTGCAAAAAAAGTCCTTTGTCTCGCGCAGCAATTCTAAGAGGCTCCTTGTCTTTCAATGAGACATTTCCCAAAACAGCGCCTACTTTTTTGGCCTGAGGCAGCAACTGACGAATGAGCTCTAGTTGCCGCCCAAGAGCCGCGTCTAGGAAAATAGCGGTTACTCTGCGAAAGTCTTTTTTCCCGCTTGTAAGTGTTTCAAAAGCAACTTTCGGAATCAGTACGCAAAGAATAGGCACATTGCCTTCATTTGCTTGGATGGCTGCATTGGCGGCATCAACCCCAACAGCAACAATCAAATTGGTCGATTCCACAGCTTTCCAATTTGGCTGGTTTGTGCTGAGATATTGAACACGTATTTCAGTACCTTGCAAGAGTTCAGACTTCAAACTTTCGATCACTTCGTCGTACGCGCCGCCCGCCCCGCTCGAAAGCACTTGCACGCTGTAGGCGGACACGGCTGAAGGCAGTAGCGCTCCTAACAAAAGGCACAGGTACAGCCAGAGGCTGAGGCCCTTAGGAAAGATACGCCATTTGAGTTGCATCATGAACTTCAAGTGAATGTATGCTTAATGCTCAATTTGCACCCCAAGCCACATTGTGCGTGGCAGGTATTGGAATTCACGATATTCAAAAAATTTACCCAAGGAGCGTCGCAATGTCAGACTGGCATTGATGGAAGCTTGATCTAACTTGAAGCGCTTTTGCAAAGAAAATGCCAGTATTTTTTGCTCCTCTGCTGATGTCGCTTCGCCCAACCATGTCATGGGTTGAGTTTTAAAATAGGAGGTGTAAAAGCTGAGCCCACTTTCTGTTTGATGCATCAAAACCACACTGCTTGAACTTTTTGGAACACTGAGTTCAATCGAAGGCTTTGTACTCAGGGTGCGAGCTCGATATTCGCTTAAAGCCAGTGTTGTGCCAGCGAAAGGCTTAAGACTGATTTGATATTCCATGCCTTGCTGCGTGGCAGAGGCATTGTTTCGCAGGTCATAGACCAATGCATTGGTTTTATCCGTGTTGGGCATTGAGTAGAGTTCACCGCTTATTAAGCGCGTGAGTTCCTCTCTAAATAGGCGCGCATCTAGCGACAAATTGAGGGCTCGCCACTGACCTTGATAGACCAAGTCTGCTGACTTCACACGCTCTGGCACCAAACTGCCGCGGGACAAATATTTGACGTAGAGCGTTTGCCCAAATTCATCACGGATGCGCCAATTCGATTTTTGCTCAAACAAGCTTGGCGTGCGAAACGCCGATGAATAACCAAGCTTCAAAACATGCTCGGTGGAAGGTTTCCAATTGACAGAGAAACGAGGCGCAAACTGTTGCGGAGAAAACTGGTCTTTTTCCAACAAGCCCCCGGCATTGAATGTCCAATGCTCAAGTGGTTTCCATTCTTGGTTATAGAACATTCGCCAAGCTGCATTTTTTTGCTCTGCATCAGTGGCAAAAAGTTCAAATGACTGAACCTGATCACGATGGTATTCCGCCCCCCAAGAGGCACGTAAGGTATTGCTAAGGCTGTTGTAGTGTTGATATTCAACAGAGTATCGATTCGCTCGTCTGTTTTTCAGTATGTTAAGTTCTGCACCCGAAATGATAGGTATTCGATAGGCATCTTTCCCACTATCTTGCGTCCATGAGCCAGAGAGACTCCACTCTTGTGTGTCGTCTACAAGTTTCTTAAATTTAAGATGCGTAAAAGATGTTGTATTGCTTTCATCACGTGTTGGGTCAGCGATTGAATTTTGGACGCCGATTCCAAACTTTCCTTGATTGGTTCCGGCCAACAGCATGATTGATTCAGTAGACGATTTTTGGAAGTCAGCTCTAAAGTCAAGGCTGTCTTTTTTATAACTGTCAATTCGATTGCTCAGCCCTGCGTCACCTTGCTGACTAGCTACAGCCCGCCACTGCAAATCCTCACTGCTTCGACCCCAACGAAACGACCGGTCTGAAATGCCGTTGTTGCCCTTTTGAACTTGCAACGAAAGGCCTGAGGCTTGAATGGCTGCTCTTGTATAGATTTGGATGACACCCAAAAATGCATTTGCACCATAGGCTGCTGAATTTGAACCACGATGAATTTCAATCCGTTCAATTTCATCCAGAGGAGGAGAGACAGAACTCCAATCTACACCGCCAAACAAATAAGGTGCATAGAGAGAGCGCCCGTCCACAAAAACTTGCATTCGCTGTGAGACCTGACCAGAAAATCCATGATAGGCCACCACAGGTCGGCCACCAGCGCTGAGACTGACTTGGAAGCCCGGGATACCGACAAATAATTCACTCAGGCTCCTGGCCCCACTTGCCTTGATGTAATTACTGTAAATGATTGTGTTGGCGCCTGAGGTGTCTTGCGGTTGCTGAGGAAGCCTTGCGGCAGAAAAAACTTGCGGAATTTCTCGAAGGTAGTCCTGCTCAGTGAATAATTGATTGGTCACTTCAGCTTTGACCGAACCCATGCACACAGCAAAGCACAAAGCCAACAAACACCCAAGAAAGGATCTTTGAGGGGTGGTAAAAATGTGAAATTGCATATGAAGGCGTTGTTTAGGTGGGGCGGGCAAATGGCGAATCTACCGTTCTTTGGCGCGCTTTGGAACTCCACTCATTGATCCAGTCTTTTTGACTTTGTCTTTTAAGCGCAGGGGCTGGCGATCCAATGCCCTTGGCTAGGCGCGTGTCGATCAGATGATAGCCATTTGCCAAAGTAGCGCAACCCAAGACTCGTTCTATGGCATGCGCCAAAGTGCCATCAATTTGGCCGGTTTCGACTTCAAAAGCATCCGCAAGGATGGACGGGCAATGAAGCAAACTTTGAACCGCCCTCGGCTTAAACCAAAACATGGTACCTGCTGCAAACCAAGGTTTCGTTTCATTCAGCCATTGACTGCTTTCGCCCAACTCATGAACTATTTGTTCCACCCACTTTTGGTTAGACCCGATGTATCGCTGAATATTCAACACATTGCCTTCTGGCGCAATGAGCCCAAGTGAAGGGTATTCGCTCAAACTGTTGATCATGTGCTCTAACTCTGCCCCTTGAGGTAAGAGTTGTGCGATGAGCGTTTGTCGCCAAAGATCGCCGTCGATTCGGTGCAAAGACTTTTTGGAATGAAGCTTGAGCACTGCTTGATATTGCCGATGCAATAAAAGTGGCAACAAGGCGATGAAGGGTCGAATATCTCTGCCTTTATTTTCTACCTCATATATTTCAGCAAGCGGAAAAGAAGCTTTAACCTGAGCAGAGAGATGTGCAATTTTTTCCTTGGTGGTGGTGATCAGCAGGTCAAAAGGCCCTTTCATTGCCGCCAGGGCATTGGCTATATCTGGCCAAGTTTCCTCATAATAAACATGAACCATGACTGCAATTTTGGTCTTTGTTTTTGACTCTAAAGCTGCTACGCCATAGCTTAGATTTGGAATTAACTCTGTGCATTTTTTTTGGGCCTGATGAGCAACCTGCTCCAACCATGCAAAACCAAAATGACGGTCAGGCTCTAAATGCGCCCCTTCTGCCCATTCATTCCAAGCATTGATAAATACAAAGTTGTCAGATCTTGTCTGCCTTTCACGGGCAAAACTAGCGCAGGTAGCAAGCCATTCGCCGAACTGCACAGGGCTGACTTGTGCAAAAGAATAGCCTGCTGCAGGCCGCCTAGCTTCATTGTCCCAAGAAGGAAATGCGCAGCGATAAAGTGGATAGGGCTGGGCGTCTCGAGTCATTGAGTCTCCCACTGCATTGGAGTAGAGCCAAGTTTTACCTTTAAATTCAGGATTCCATAAGCCGTCTTCAGGCAAGGATTCTTCAATCCGATCATTAATTTTGTGAGGTGGAAATTCAACAGCAGCATCAAAGCCTAGAGGGCGCGGGTCAATTAATCCAAAGGTTTGTGCGCAGACCAACCAAAGCCCTGGAAGGCCTGCTTTAACGACCTCCTCACGCCAAGCAGGTACCACTTTTTCAAGATGAGGAATTAAAAGCGGTCTGTATATGACCAGCATCGGTTTGCCATCAACCTTGATATAGCGAGGATCTTGAAAAATTGGAAGGATATCGTGAATAAAATCAAGACATTTTTCATGCGAATAAGTTTGACGCAAAATGACATCTGACTCTAGGCCATCCCAACGACGAGTCCAGTTTTCATTGGCCCAACAAATGCTGAAAGGCAAGTCCATGTCTTGATTTGCCAAAAATTGCTGCAATGGCAGGTCCATGACTTTTTGACCATCGAACCAATAGTAATGAAAGCAAAATCCATGAATGCCATATGACTTGGCCAAATCAATTTGCTGACGCATGACATCGGTCACGCGCAAGTCGTAAAGTCCTAAATCGGCTGGGAGATGTGGTTGGTAATGCCCTTTGTATTGAGGCAATGCTTTCGTTGTGTTGGTCCACTCTGTAAAGCCCTCACCCCATGCTTGGTTGTTAACTTCGAATGGGTGAAACTGAGGCAAATAATAAGCCAGGAACCTTGGCGTAGAACCTTGACTGCCATTTAATGGCGCAACACGCGTTCTGGGTCGATGAAATTCTGGGTGTGGAACTTGGTTAAATCGGATAGCTTGAATGTAGTCATGCGATCGATAAGCCTTAACTGACTTCATCTTCAGCAAAGTTTGTAAATTATTTGACCATATTCTGCGTTTGATACCATTGAAAATCCAAGAATAAAAGCTTCTGTTGTCTAGTTTTTGTTTGATACGCCCCCATAACTCACGTCGATAGAGTGCGTCATAAGAAGCTTTAAAAATGATTTTCAAAATACTTCGGATTGTCATAAGGCTTATTTAAAGTAGTAAGGAATTTTTTTAAGCCAATTGAAGCAACGAGAGAATTGCCGAGCAAACTTATAAGATCGTGAATTCAAGATTTTCGTCAAATAAAGTTCTTGCGAATTAATTCGAGCAACCAATTCATTTTGCGACTGTTTCATTTTCTCGATTTCAGCAACCAATTCATTTTGCGACTGTTTCATTTTCTCGATTTCAGCAACCAATTCATTTTTCGGCTGTTTCATTTTCTCAGTCACTTCTTCTCGAGTTCTATTCACAACTTGGGCCTGATGTTCAAGTCTTATGGAGCGCATGTTAATCTGCATTTGCAGAAATAACTTGCGAATTAAAAGATCATCCTTTGGAACTGAATTATTTAAAATTTGCTTTAATTCTATGCGCGCTAACAGTGTATTTTGTGAAATGGTGTTGCGGTCATGAATTCGATAGGAGAGCAATGAAAATTGACCTACACATTGAATAGTTATTCCTTGCCGAAGCATTCTGAACATGAAGTCCCAATCATGGTTGAATTTTTTCTTGCGAAAACCACCTGATTGTTTAAGCAACTCAGCACTTATGAAAAAGTTAGAGCTTGTAACCGCAAAATTACCAGTGATCAACGCCTCTCTAGCGCCACGTTGCTGATAAAGATTAAAGAGTCGCGCATAAAGTTGGCACCATGGATGGTCTGAATCTAATATGTCAGCACCCTCGGCATTGATAGGCGTTACAGGTGTAAACAAAAGACCGGAAGCATCTGCATTGCTATGGTCCAAAAGTGTTTGGAGTCGGTCAGGGTGATACAAATCATCCGAATTCAAAATACTGATATAACGGCCATTTGCCAGCGCGATGCCACGGTTGATAGCTTGGTGTGCACCGTGATTGGATTGATAAAAAAGATGAATTTTTGGGTTATCTCTGTATCTTTGGTCCAATATTTCACGGGTGCTGTCCGTTGAGCCGTCATCAATCAGAATAATTTCCCAATTGCTACACGATTGACTGATCACACTTTCAATAGCGTTAACGATGTAGCGCGCATGGTTGTATGAGGGAATGACCACGGAAATGTCCACCCTCGTGTCTTTGGCCGCCTCATCAGTTGTCGTGTTCATACTTAGATTAATGAAACTTTAGTTGATCTGAAAGACCTAATAGGCACCGCTTCGGGACGTGACGACCTTGACCGTTTTGAATAAAAGTGCAAGGTCATACCAAAGTGACCAATTTTTGACGTACCAGATGTCTAAGTACACTCTTGTTTCATAGTCTGTATCGTTACGTCCACTTACCTGCCAAAGACCTGTCATGCCGGGTCTAACCATCAAATAGTAACTCTTTTCAACGCCGTACTTATGTAGCTCCTCTTCCACAATGGGTCTTGGGCCTACTAGACTCATTTCACTTTTGATCACATTCAATAACTGAGGCAATTCATCCATGCTTGTACGTCGTAAAAAATCGCCTAATTTACTAATTCGAGGATCATTTTTAAGTTTGCGATCTTTTTCCCATTGATCTTTAAGTCCTGAATTTTTATTCAAAATATCTTCAAGTATCATTTCTGCATTGGGCACCATGGACCGAAATTTATAGCACTTGAATTTGCGCCCATTTTTACCTATTCGTTGGTGCGCAAAAAGTACGTCGCCCCCTTCTAGCTTGAGTGCCAAAGCGATAACGAACATAAGCGGCGATAAAAAAACCAACAACACCATTGCCGACAAAAAATCAAAAACTCTTTTTGTTAAGCGTGCCGGCCAACGTCGTAAATTATTTCCAACTCTCAGCAAGGCTACTTCATGCGAGAAAAAATGAGCGATATCAGTGCCATAAAGGGGGATGCCTCGCATAGCAGGAATTACGCTGATGTCGGTCGCTCCCCAACGTGTGAGAGTTCTAAGCCAATTTTCTCGCTGGTCAGATTGCGCGTACTCCAACGCAATGACCCATTGAATACCCGGCTGGCTTGCAAGCAATTCAAGCTGTTCAATGTTTTTCAATGGTCGACCATTTAATTTGAGCTCAGGATTTGGTTCCGTTACATCCACATACCCTACAACCTCAAAACCCATCCGTGGTTCACTCTCCAGTGCGAGGGCAGCCTCTGAGGCATTTTCTCCCTTACCAATGATAATTGTGGGCCTAATCCAAAGGCCTATTTTGCGAAGAAACCAACTGGTCAACATTCGCCCCCAGATGATTGTAAAAAACGAAAAACCCCAGACCAACAACCACCACAGACGCGATGCGTTCCAACGGTTGGAAGCTGTGATCGTCATATCGAGCACAGCCAGAATGCAAATAAGGCTGAGAATATCCCCTAGTTCGTCCCAAAATGGGCGGCGGTCGCTGTAATGCTGAAAACGCACGAGAAACAGCATGAGTCCTAGAAACACCAAGCCACTCCAGGCAACATACCGCTGCATGTCTTGGGTGGAGAACCACACGCCAGCGCTTTGACTTTGATCGAAGGCAACATTGATGAGGGTGGCAAAAGCAAAGGCGGCCGCAAAGGCTAAGGCATCCCCCAATAAAATAGCGAGCTTGGAAACGCGAACTTGAAACAGCGACAGCGACAGTGTTGGAATCATGACTGCTGCTGCCAAAAAACTTTGTGCATGGCGAATTTTTTCACGATTGTACGAGGCAAGTACCGATATGCACGGCCCAACTTGTAACCCACGTATTTGAGGATGTTCGTGTATAACAATTTCAACAGGCTTCGTAAAAAGCTCTGCTGCATCTGAAGACTTTGCCATTGCGAGAGCACAAGTTTGACACCCTCTTCTTCGGCTTTTCCAAAACTTTCCAAGAGCCAAGGGTTTTGAGCGTGGAAGACGCCAGTGTCAAACATGCGCTGAAAATCCTGCAGGCCGTTGTAGTTGTGTGAATGATAAACTGCCGCGCCCGCTTGGTAGCGAAGGGATTGTCCTGACAACAAGAATTTAGCGGCAATGAAGGTGTCCTCGCCTATTGGTAAGTGTGCAGGAAACCCTCCTTGATCAATGAGGGCTTGCAATCGATAGGCAGCAAATGAATTAGACAAAAAGCAAGCCTTGATGCCCAAACTGGCTTTGTCTGGCAATTGCACAGTGCGGCTAAGCTTGGGGTAATTGAAAGCCCGTGCATGAGCCTCCAACCAATGCGCATCGGGTTTGGGTAATTGGCGACCATAGGCGGCAGCCACTTGAGGATCTTGAAAAGCTTGAAGCAACTCGGTCAGCGCATCAGGGTTGGCTAACACGGCATCTTGAGTGAGGAAAACAATGAACTTTGGAAAATTGCCGAGAGATGTTTCGGGCGACGGAACAGAAACTGAGTTTAAGAAGGCTTGATTCAAAGCCCATTGGCGTGTGGCACCATGGTTGAAATCTTGCGCATGAGTCTTCAGAACGGTAAACCCCGCTTGCTGAGAAAAGGCCTGAGTGCCGTCAGTTGAGCCAGAATCGACCACCACAACTTGAATTGGCTGGCAATTTTGGGACCGCATAGCTTGAACCCACTGGACCCAAGCCTTAAGGCCAGGATTGTAAGTAGGAACTATAACCCCAAACACGGGCTTGAAAGTGGGTAAGGGTGTGACCTTAAGCACAGGCTTTGTAGCTTCGCAATAATTTAAAATTTCAGACTCAAAATGTATGACTATATTTGACACTATTTCTGTGTCTCGCTGCCAATTACTGGCTATTTATCTTTCAAGTACAGACTTCAGCGCCTTGCCCGTATGCGTACCCAGTTTCACCACCCCTTCCGGACTGGCACTGGCTACCACCCGGCCCCCTGCCTTGCCGCCATCGGGCCCCAGATCAATGATCCAATCGGCTTCGGCAATCACATCCAGGTCGTGCTCAATCACCAACACGCTGTGACCCGCGTTGACCAATCGGTGCAAGACATGAATCAACTTGTCGACATCGGCCATGTGCAAGCCCACGGTGGGCTCGTCCAGCACATACAAAGTGTGCGGCGCTTTGTTGCCGCGCTTGCCTATTTCGTCTCTAACTTTGGTCAGTTCTGTAACCAACTTGATGCGCTGAGCTTCGCCGCCGCTTAAGGTGGGGCTCGGTTGGCCTAAGGTGAGGTAGCCTAGGCCTACGTCTTTGAGGAGCTGCAAAGGGTGCGCAATGGAGGGCATGGTTTCGAAGAACGTGACAGCTTCGTCAACTTCCATCTTGAGGACATCGCCGATGCTTTTGCCGCGCCATGTAACGGCCAATGTTTCTGAATTGAAACGTGCGCCATGGCAAGCTTCGCATGGTACTTTCACATCGGGCAAGAAACTCATTTCAATGGTGCGCAGGCCTTGACCTTCGCAGGTGTGGCATCTTCCCTCGCCGGTGTTGAAGCTGAAGCGTCCTGCTAAATAGCCGCGCGCTTTGGCTTCTAAAGTTTCAGCAAAAAGTTTTCGGATGGTGTCCCAAAAACCAATGTAGGTGGCTGGGCAACTGCGCGGTGTTTTGCCGATGGGGGTTTGGTCTACTTCCAATACACGGTCTACTGCTTCGAAGCCTTTGAGTTCGGTGCACCCAATGAGTGAGGGGAACTTGCCTGCGGCTTGTTCGTCTCTGCCTGCTTTGGTGCTGCGTTGGCTGACATGGCTGTGCACGTTGGCTAACAGCACATCTCTGGCCAGGGTTGATTTGCCTGAACCGCTCACGCCTGTAACGGCTACCAAACGCTGCAAGGGAATTTGCACGTTGACGTTTTGCAGGTTATGCAGATTGGCGCCTTTGAGTTCTAGCCACTTGAGGCTTGTATTGATTTCTTGCTCTGGTACTTGCGCAACTTCTGCTTTTTTAGAACCTTTTTTGGCAACAAATGCTTCTACTTTCTTTTCTGGTTTGACGGCATTGGCCACAGCGTCAAACACTGGCATCAATCTTCTTGCTTGCAGCGGATGTTTCATGGCATGCAACAAATATTTGCCTGTCTGCGAATCTGCAGCATCCGTAATATCTTTCACACTGCCCTGAGCCACCAAACGGCCGCCGCGCTTGCCTGCACTTGGTCCAATGTCGATGATGTGATCGGCGCGTCTGATGGTGTCTTCGTCGTGTTCCACCACGACCAGCGTATTACCTTTGTCGCCCAATTTTTGCAGCGCATTCAACAAAATTTGATTGTCACGCGCATGTAAACCGATGGTAGGTTCGTCCAGCACATAGCACACGCCTTGCAAGTTGCTGCCCAGCTGCGCAGCAAGCCTTATTCGCTGCGCTTCGCCGCCACTGAGCGTTGGAGCGCCACGGTCTAGGGTTAGATAACCCAAGCCCACTTCTTCTAAAAATTCCAGACGGCTTTCAATCTCGGGCAAGAGATCTCTTGCGATATCTTGTTCTCGTTGAGTAAGTTGGTTGGCTTTGGCCAAACTTTGCACCCACTTGCGCACATCGGTCACGCTCATGCTGGCTATGTCGGTGATGGGCAAATGTTGGGTGGTGAATTTTACGTGCCGCGCTGTGGGGTTAAGGCGCGTGCCTTCGCAATGCGGGCACACATGTTCAATCAGGTCTTCAATCTCAGGCTCGGCAAAACTTTGCTCGCGGCCTTTTTGATCGTCGTCCCGCACCGAGTCGTCAAAAACTTTTCTTTGATCTTTCGTCAGTTGCACACCTGTGCCTACACACTCCGTGCACCAACCGTGCTTGCTGTTGTAGCTGAACAAACGCGGATCGAGTTCGTTGTAGGAGGTGCTACAAACGGGGCATGCTCTGAGTGTTGAAAACACTTGCAACTTGCCAATGTGATCGGTTTTGAGCGTAGCTTGCGTACCTGTTTTTTCAGCGGCCTGCATGGCTTCTTGCAAACCATCCAGATGGCTCAACACGTGCACCACACCTTTGCCTAGCTCTATAGTTTTGGTGAGCGCTTCACGCAGCTGCCTTTCTTGATCAGCACTGATCTTCAAGCTGGCCACTGGCAACTCAATGGTGTGTTCTTTGAAACGGTCAATGCGCGGAAAGCCTTGCGTGGGCAAGAAATTGCCATCAACCCTGAGGTGTGTGTAGCCCCTTGGGCGAGCCCAATCGGCCAACTCGGTGTAAACGCCTTTTCTGTTCATCACCAAAGGCGCCAGCAAACCAATGTGCTGCCCTTTGAAATTCTTCATGAGCTGCGCGGCAATGCTGTCAGGGGTTTGGGGTGCCACTGCGGCGTTGTCGTGCACGCAGTGTTGTGTGCCTAGCTTCACGTACAAAAGTCTTAAAAAGTGCCAAACCTCTGTGGTTGTGCCTACCGTACTTTTTCTGCCGCCCCGTGAGAGCCTTTGCTCAATGGCCACCGTCGGTGGAATGCCGTACACCGCGTCTACCTCAGGCCTACCAGCAGGCTGGACGATGCTGCGCGCGTAGGCGTTCAGACTTTCGAGGTATCTTCTTTGGCCTTCGTTGAAAAGAATATCAAAGGCCAATGTTGATTTACCAGAACCACTCACGCCAGTAATCACATTGAACTGCCCCCGCGGAATGTTCACACTCATATTCTTCAGGTTGTGCTCTTTGGCATTGACAATCCGGATGCTGTTTTGCTCAGCCACCGTAAGGCTGTTAGATCCCTTTCGACCCACCAAGTCTGTTGGTGATCGGGTTGCGCCGGATAAGGATTTTGCGCTTGCGTATGACGCACCCGGCGTAACCCGGTCGCCAACAGACTTGGTAGCCTCTGAAACTTTCAGCAAGCCACCCAACTCCCCCATCGCCACCGCATACTCACGCAACGCCAAAGCCGTATGCGAAGTTGCATGATTCCGTACATCCTCAGGCATACCTTCAGCAACCACATACCCACCAGCATCTCCGCCCTCAGGGCCCAAATCAATGAGCCAATCACTCGCCCGAATCACATCCAAGTTGTGCTCAATCACAATCAGCGAATGACCGCCTTCAAGCAACTTGCGCAACGCACGCATCAACTTCGCAATGTCGTCAAAGTGCAAACCTGTCGTAGGCTCATCGAACAAAAAGAGCGTGCCTTTTTTTGCTACAGACTGCTTGCTCGCAGTGGCCGTCTTCGCAGCGCCAGCCAAGAACCCAGCCAACTTCAAACGTTGCGCTTCACCGCCCGACAATGTGGGCACAGGCTGACCTAGCTTCACGTACTCCAGACCCACATCCACAATGGGCTGTAACGCACGAATCACATCGCGATCTTGCGCAAACAGAGCGGCCGCTTCACTTACTGTGAGATCTAGCACATCCGCCACATTCAAATAACGAGGAGCCACGCTGCCCATGGCTTGTCGCTCAATTTTGATTTCCAAAATTTCAGGGCGGTAGCGCTTGCCATCGCAATCTGGGCAACGCAAATACACGTCGCTTAAGAACTGCATTTCCACATGCTCAAAGCCTGAACCACCACAAGTGGGACAACGGCCATCACCACTGTTAAAGCTGAATTTGGAAGCTGTGTAGCCACGTTGCTTAGACAAAGGTGTGACTGCAAAAATTTCTCTCACGGCGTCCCAAGCTCCCACATAACTTGCGGGGTTGGAGCGCGCCGTTTTGCCAATGGGTGATTGGTCGACAAACACCACTTCGCTTAAATGATCAGCTCCCATGAGACGGTCGTGGGCGCCTGGCGTTTCGGTGCTCTTGCCAAAATGTCTTAAGAGTGCAGGCGCCAATACATCTTGAATCAAACTTGATTTGCCTGAACCGCTCACACCGGTCACGCACACCAAACGTTGTAGCGGAAATTCAATCGACACATCTTTCAGGTTATGTTCTTTGGCACCTTCCAAAATAAGGCGCGGGGTGTTGTCGGTCACAAGGCGTTTGAAGCCCATGCCCACTTGCTTGCGGCCGCCCAAATAATCGCCCGTTAAGGTGGCAGCATTTTTGAGATCCTCTGTGCTGCCATCAAACACAATGTGGCCACCCTTCTCGCCAGGGCCTGGCCCCATATCGATCATGCGATCAGCGGCCATCATGACCGCAGGGTCGTGCTCTACAACGACCAGAGTATTGCCTGCATCTCTAAGTCGATGCATCGCTTGCGTGATGCGACTCATGTCGCGCGGGTGCAGGCCAATGCTAGGTTCGTCTAAAACGAAAAGTGTGTTGACCAGCGAGGTGCCCAATGCTGTTGTGAGGTTGATGCGCTGCACTTCACCGCCGCTCAGTGTGCGGCTTTGGCGGTCTAGGGTGAGGTAGCCAATTCCGACATCGCACAGGTATTTGAGTCGGTTGGTAATTTCTTCTAGAAGCAGTTTGAGCGCTTGTGCTTCACCGTCTTGGCTGTTTTCTTGAATGGCCGTGGCAGACATTCGATCGAAGAAGTTTCTCAGCTTGTCGATGGGCATGATCATCAAATCATGCAAACTTAAACCCGGCAAGGCTTCGAGTTGTTTGCGTGTCCATTTCACGCCTTTAGGCAAGAATCGTTTGTCTTTTTTGAGTGCAGCGTCGGCATCTTGTGCGCTGCCAATGCGCCAAATTAGGCTGTCTGTTTTAAGTCTTGCACCACCACACGAACCGCACTCGGTGTAGCTTCGGTATTTGGACAAGAGCACCCTGATGTGCATCTTGTAGGCTTTGCTTTCTAGGTATGCAAAAAATCGATGCACGCCGTACCACTGTTGATTCCACTTGCCATTCCAATTGGGAGAACCTTCAATCACCCACTGCTGCTGATCTTTTGTGAGTTTGAACCAAGGTGTATCGCGCGGAATACCCGCAGCCTCGGCATGGCGCATTAAATCGTCTTGCGCTTCTTTCCAGGCGGGCGTTTGAATGGTTTTAATCGCGCCCGATCTCAGCGTGAGCTTTTCATTCGGAATGACCAGCCCAAGGTCAACACCAATCACCCGCCCAAAACCGCGACAAGTTTCGCATGCGCCCACCGCCGAGTTAAACGAGAACATAGACGGCATGGGCTCGGGATAACGCAAATCACTCTCAGGACAATGCAGTCCCGCCGAGAACCGCCACAAATCCGATTGATCGCCTTCGGCGATGGCATAAACATTCAAGCGCCCACCTCGCTTCAGCGCCACCTCAATCGCCTCCACCACCCGAGCCTTCTCAGCAGCCCCCAACCGAAACCTATCAGCCACCACGTCCAAAACCTTGCGCGGCCCAGTAGTCGTAGCCACTTCCCTCTCCGCCTGCACCTTGGTAAAGCCACTGGCCGACAACCACTGCTCAACCTGCTCGGCCGTTGTATTGCCCGGCAACTCAACAGGGAAAGTCAAAACTAATCTAGGATCGCTAGCCGCCGCTGCTCGCTTAGCCAGTTCTGCGTAAATAGATTCAGGGGTATCGTGCTTCACAGGCTTCGCTGTATCCCGATCGTGCAAGTGCCCCAACCTGGCAAACAACAACTTCAAATGGTCATTCAACTCGGTCATCGTGCCCACCGTGGAGCGCGAACTTCTAACTGGATTGGTTTGGTCAATGGCAATGGCGGGCGGCACCCCCTCCACCTTGTCCACCGCAGGCTTGTCCATACGATCCAAGAACTGCCGCGCATAGGCGCTGAAAGTCTCCACATAACGCCGCTGGCCTTCAGCAAACAACGTGTCAAACACCAAACTAGACTTCCCCGACCCACTGGGCCCCGTGACAACGGTCAACTCACCCGTGCGAATATCCAAATCAATGTTCTTGAGGTTGTGCTGACGGGCACCGCGAATCTTAATAAAACCGTTAGACATAGAAGCAAGCTTTTGGGGTGGAGGCCCAACATTCTAGGCTTGCGTTGGAAACAATTGGGGTCAGAGCAACATTATTTTCGTCAATCAGTTGGGGGCAGAGGCTAATGGGGGCTTCCTCATGGTGGAGTACCACAAATCGTCAGCCCCCATTAGCCTCTGCCCCCAACTGATTGGAAAATAATGTTGCTCTGACCTCGATTGTTTTTTCGATCGGGTGGGCGTCACTAAAATGACTTATATTGAGATGAAACTCTCAAAATGGAGAATCTCATGACTCAGTCCATTGCGGACAAAGAAGAGGTGACCACAGAGCCGTCGGCTCCTTGGCGAGCACCTTTAAGTGCAGCCGCTGCGACAGCTTTGCTGGAGGCATGTGGCGGCGGAGGTTCTGGCACGGCCACCCCTGTCACGCCCCCCATCAGTGATCAAGTTACTTTTGCAACAGACTACGCAGCCGCGCGTTTTCTGCAACATGCCCAATTTTCCAGCTCCGAAGCTGAAATTGCATCGGTCAAAAGTACGGGTGCTGCTGCCTGGCTGGATTCTCAAATGGGTTTGCCTTCCAGCACTGGGGGCTGGGACTGGCTGGCCAAGCAGGGCTACAACGCCATCGACAGCAATCAGTTCTACCAAATGGACCATCAAGCCAATTTCATGGCTTGGAACCAAATCATGGCTGCCCCCGATGGCGTGCGCAGGCGCATGGCCTTGGCACTGTCAGAGTTTTTTGTGGCCTCTATCTCTGGCGTGTCCACCATCAGCTGGGCTCAGTTTGCCATGGGGCACTACTGGGACATTCTT
>Ga0209550_10001057_pt1 | contig 26546 bp, 20 predicted proteins | sample LauGreSuBDMM15SN_2_FD_187567 | JGI IMG/M metagenome (GOLD analysis project Ga0209550, IMG submission 187567) | Freshwater lake microbial communities from Lake Michigan, USA - Su13.BD.MM15.SN (SPAdes) (version 5) | ecosystem: Environmental > Aquatic > Freshwater > Lake | place: Lake Michigan... | reverse complement strand
GCAAATAAAGTATTAGAAGATTTAAAAGAAAATGGAAATGAAAAAAAGAAGAATGAAAATACCAATACTGAAAAAACACATTTTGAAAATGTTTTTATAAAAAATGAGGATTATTATAATTTTAATTATTTTAAATTCATAAATAAAGAAGAAAAAATAGAAATAAATAAAGAAGAAAAAATAGAAAATAGAAAATATGATAAAATGTTACCTGATTTTTTTAATTCTTTTGAATCGAAATATAAATTCATAAGTTTATGGGTGTTACCATATTGTACTCGTAAAAATAAAGAGGGAAAATATGGACAAATACCAAATGTTCTATATCTTTCTTTATTTATTTTCTTTTTTTGGAAATTCTTAGAATTGGTATTAGGATATAGGGTTAAGGGTGCGAAGAATATAAATGGTGTGAAAGGAACATTAAACTTTGTAATATTAACTTTTATTACAATTTCAATACTTGCATATATGATTATGAATATAGTTTACTCAAAATATGATGAGTTTTACAAAACTTTCGAATTTACTAATGCAAAAACTGGAATGAACTTGTTCTCGTTTATGACATCAATAAAAGAAGTTTCCGTTGATGATGAACAGAGAAATAAAGTTTCCAAACTGGTTGATGATGAACAGACAAAAAAAGTTCCCATAAACTTAAATGTTCCCTTTTACAACGAATATGTTCCTAATGAGGCATCTAATCCGTTATATTATCCAAAGAATCAATTGAATTTAAATTCTAATACAAGCGCAGATAAGGATAATTATCATGAAAAAGCCCAATATGGACTTAAGACATTTCAGCTAATAAAATGATACAAATAATATCAATCAATATTCATATAAATATTCAACATCTTAAATATTTATATCATGACTAAAAATAAAAAGAAATTACCGTTTGTCAGTATTTGTACTCCTACTTTCAACCGTCGTCCATTCATTCCCATCATGTTGGAATGTATGCGTGCCCAAACGTATCCAAAAGACCGCATGGAGTGGATTATCGTAGATGACGGAACGGATAAAATAGGCGACCTATTAAAAGATACTACAAATCTTCCTACTATTCATTATTTTCCACTCGATACCAAAATTACATTAGGCGCAAAGCGCAATATGACTCATAGTAAATGTAAAGGAACCATATTAGTATATTTCGACGATGACGATTATTACCCTCCAGAAAGAGTAGAACATGCTGTAGAAAGATTACAAGAACAACCAGGAGCACTATGTGCGGGTTCTAGTGAGATATATGTATATTTCAAACACATTCAAACGATGTATCAAGGAGGGCCGTATAATCCGAATCATGCTACAGCAGGTACGTTTGCTTTTCGTAAAGAGTTATTAGAACAGACCAAATACAATGAAAAGGCATCGTTGGCCGAAGAGAAAGAGTTTTTGAAAGATTATACCATTCCGTTTGTACAACTAGACCCCTTGAAAACGATTCTGGTATTTTCGCATATTCACAATACGTTCGATAAAAAGAAATTGTTGGAAGGCGGACCAAATCCGTCATTTCGACCATGTTCGAAAACAGTCGATATGTTTATTAAAAACCCCAATGAAAAACACATCAAAGATTTTTTTATGAATAAGATTGACTCTTTATTAGATAAATACAAGCCAGGTGACCCTATTATGAAACCAGATGTGTTAAAGCAAATGAAAGAAATAGAGGCAGAACGGGAAAATATGGCAAATCAACAAGGTCAAATCCTATTTCAGGAACCAGGAAAAGAGCCAAGACCGTTATCCAATCACGAAATAGTAGAATTATTAAAAAAGCAACAGTCTGAACTACAGCATTATCAAGCCGAAAATTTGAAAATGAAGCAGATTATAGAGGGGGTTACGAAAGTAAAAATAGATTTTACGAAATTATCTTATCAAGACGCAAATACTGAAATCATAGAAACTCAATGTAAAAAAATACAAGTATTGGAGGGAATTATAGAAAAAATGAAACAAACTTATACTTCGGGTTCGGCTTCGACTTCGGGTTCGAATAATGGCTCCAATATCCGAATTATCCCGAACAACTGGAGTCCCAAGAGCACAATCGCTACACCAGAAGTAATGGTGCCAATACCATTTATGAAATAAAAAATAACATAAATATAACTATTTTCGATAACATATAGCATGCGTATATTACCGAAACTCGTCTACTTCGTTTTTTCTACTGTAAAAAGATTCAATATGGACGAATCCCATGGATTGTCCCATGCCTTCCAAGTGCTCCATCATTCCCACAATATATTAGAAAGCCTGCTACCTACTATTCCCTATTTGGAAAAGCATAGAAACATTGTGTATACGTCGGCGTTAGTCCACGACTTATGCGATAGAAAATATAATCCAGATGTAGGATTACAATCGATCCAGGACTTTTTACAAACAGAAACCGATTTATCTACAGTAGAAACGGAGGTTGTGGTAAAAATCATAAAAAACATGTCTTACTCCAAAGTGAAAAAACATGGATTTCCCGATTTAGGCGTTTATCAATGGGCGTATCATATTGTTCGGGAGGCGGATTTATTGGCCGCTTATGACGTCGACCGAGCGATAATATATAATATGCACCATGTAGATCAATCCTGGGATAAAGGAGTTACGCATATGGTGAATTTATGCGAAACTCGATTTTTCAAACATCACGAAGACAAGTTATTCATTACGGAATACTCGAAAAATTTGTCTCAGTTATACGAAGAAGAGGCAAGGACTAGAATGAATTTATGGAAATTATTACATGATCACGATAAAAGTGGATAATTCGTTTTTCAGTTTTCATCCTCACTTACATCTTCCGTAAAATCGACTAAATCCTCTTTTTTCACGTTTTTATCTAAAAATCGATACATGCGTTTAATATCCAATACATCCAATTCTTCTTTTTGTAACAAGGATTCGATAAAGGTCATTTTTTCCGTGTTTAAATAGAACATATCCCCGTAGATAGTTCGTAGTTCTTGGAAAAAACATACCACGTCTTTTTTATCCATGGTCAATCGTTGACACAGACTCTGTAAAAACAGTTGATTATTATATTCCGTCGAATATTTGGTCAATACTTTGGTAAAGTCGATATTGTCTAAAGATATGGGTTTGGGAGTGACCGGGAATTGTTCATGATATAATTGATTGTTGTAGAATGTTTTGATGAGCGATGTCATTTCATTGAACTGCCATATTTGACTTTGAAACGTGATTCTTCCGATATAGTCGGCGTAACACATGTTGTTCAATAAAGTACAATAAAAAGGAAACGATTGGGAAATGGGATGTTGAGACAATAAATTCGCTATATTTTCGTGCCATAAAAGGGATACTGTAGTTCTATCGGTTTCATTGATGAAAAGATTGTGTTGCGAAAGAGAAATGGGATTATTTAATAACTTCCACGTAATTTTCTTGGCGTCTTCATTGGACATTTTCACATGGAAAATATTCTGTAAAGAATGCTGTGATACTAAATCCGGTTTCGTTTTCCATAAGTGTATTAAGAAGTTGAATTTTCGCAAATCACCCTGTATGTATTCTAAAATACTGGATTGGAATGATGATTCAAACTGTTTAAAGGGCGGTAAAGAATGTAATAACAATTTATTCATTTGAGGAATACTCGGAATTTTCAATTCGAACACATAACACGCTTTCATTAATTCACGGATCTTTTTATCACTTTCGTGATTGCCTATACAAATAATAGGATTCAATGTCGTATTTTCGCATTTCTGTTTTTTCGTTTTCTTTTGCCGTATCAATTTGATCAAGGCATCGATTCCGCCTTTGTCTCCGTTATTCATTCCATCAATTTCATCCATCAAAATAGCGATTTTCTTCACCCGTCTGTTCATTAAATCCAATACATTACGATTCGATACGTGATTACTATCTATGGTTTGAAATAAGGTTTTATTTCGCACATATCCTGCGTCATACACAATGACGTCGTATCCTATAGAACGTAAAATATCAGTAATGAATGTGGTTTTCCCAGTTCCTGGATGTCCGTATAGATAAATGCCTTTTTTCGAAGTATTGACTTTCCACGATTGTTCAAAATTTTCCAATATGGTTGTGATTTCGTTTTTTATTTGGGTGCGTTCTAGTATAGTATTGAATAGTTCTTGGTTTATTTCTTGCTTCATTTTCATACTTTTTGGGTTTTGGTTTTATTTTATTATACACATAGGTATTCTTTATATAACTTTGAACGAGTTCTTCGTATAGTATTATGTATTGTATAATAGAATATATTATCATGATTCTATTATACCTTTTTTCTACGGGGTTGTGGTGTTGGAAGGAGATGGCATTTAACGCCCAAAATTGCTGAAATTAGCAGTCACTGGTTTATAATTACAGCCGCCATATTTAGGTGGAACCGCTCCATAATAACTATATGGGTCTTGTCCGGGAGTGCTTGGCGCTTGCGGGTTCATGTAACCACCCTGATTATAATAAGATGGGCCGCCATATGAATTTTGATACCCTCCGTTAGCAGAAGAGGGTCCAACCCATCCACCTACTCCTTGTGCCATTTCACGACCTAATCCTACTGTTCCGGTTACTGTGTCTTTTAATAATCCAACGGTTCCCTTGGTTACATCGGATGCTACACCGTAGGCACCTGATGCTGCATCTCTTGTGAAATTACCGACACCAGATGCGCTATCTTTGGCGAAATTACCGACACCAGATGCGGTATTCGATATAGTATCTCGTGTGCCGGTTACCACGTCTTTACCAACACCATAGGCTCCAGACGCAGCATCACGCGCAATATCAGTAGCCCCATCAGCGCCGTCACGAACCAAATTCGTTGCGCCGGAACCGGTATCTTTTAGTAGACTACTTACAGTTCCAGAACCGGAACCGGTTTGTGTTCCACTACCACCATGACCACCGCAACTGGTACAAACCCCTTTGTCGGAAGAACAAGAAGGACAGGATGGACAGACTGGAGGAACTACTTCTGATTTTAAGAAATAGTCACTGTCAGGAGAACCAAAAAGACTTTTCATACTTTTCAATAGATTCATCGCATTTGTTAATTCAGTAAGTGTATTACTACTAGAACTAGAGGAAGAACTGGAACCACTACTTCCAGAACCACCTGTATTACTATCCGATACTGAAGTTTCAAAACTAACAATAGAGGGAACTAATGTGGTAGAATTAATTGTAACATAGGCACGGAATTTATGACTATTTACGCCACCCGCAATATAAATCATATTTTTGTCATTCTTCAATTCCGTTTTTAAATCTTGTCCAGAATGTGTTATACTTAATGTCATATCCGATAAATGACCGTCAAATGAAGAAGAATTAGAACTGTTTCCTGTTAATTTATCGAGTTTGTTAGTTGTGTCACTTGTATTATTCACTATTTTTTGATCTACATATGGTATACCATGCATTTCATTACCATTAAAATAATAAGTAGCTAAATGTTCATTCGAAGAAACATTCATAATATGAATAAACGTTACACTAGAAGAAACACCACTGGATGTTTTAAATGGGATGGATATAACTTGAAGATTGGAATTCGTCGGTTTCCACGCAATATTGGCTGGATTGCTATTTTCGTAGGAACTGGGGTCAAAATTTTTCAATTCTTTCAATCGAATATAAGTTTTCATGTTATTATCAGGGGTGGATGTAAACGTTGGGTAGTTCGCACTAGTATCTGCTATAATAGAATTGGAACTTCTTATAAATTTAATGTCGTTAATTGTTATTGATGGTGAATTACCACTTACTTCCATGTACACGTAGGATACATCAGCATTTTGAAAGGAGGTAGTGATAGAGCTGATGTCAAATGAAGTTAAATTAGATGGAGACTCCTTAGTCAAACTGGTATCGGCAGCAATACGAACATTTCCTATTAAATTCACTTTATTGATTGTGCTTGTATTTTTTTCAATAGTATTTCCATCTCTGGCTTTCATTTCAAAATTTCCTAGTTCATCTTTTTTATATATCAAGATTTTCGCTACAGGGTCAAAGAATAGTTTATTATCCAAGTCTACTACTTTCCTGCTACTACTAGAATATCCAGATAAAGTTTTACTTATAGTGGATTTAGTAAAGTCAGTAATGAATCCTTCTTTGACTTGAAAACCATCCATTCTACATGTAAACGTTTCCCATACATGATTCATTAAAAAACCAATTAAAATTACGGCTAAAAGTAATAAAAAAATTATGAACGGAGATAAACGATAAGTTTTCATGTAAAGAGATATATCTTATATCATATATATGTATAAAAAACATTGTATTTGAAATTTCAAAATTTTAAAATTTCAAATGAAAAAATATGGAAATAAAATTGAAACATCGAGTCGTAAACTATTTTCATTACATAAAAATAACCAATATATTTACAACATGTCCGCTACTGAAGTCGCAAAAAAAACAAGAACCAAATCCCAACCTTTACCGCCATTTCATAATGTAGATAAATATGAATACGAAATTGGAATAGACGAAGCCGGTAGAGGTCCGTTATTTGGCCGTGTATATGTCGCCGGCGTGGTTTTACCTAAAGATGGAAGTATGGATATCTCCCACATCCGCGATAGTAAAAAATTATCCAAAAAGAAATTGTCCGAATTATATGATTATATTTGTAAACACTCATTAGTATACCATATTGCGTTTGTAGAAGCCGAAGAGATAGATACCATCAATATACGCGAGGCAGTGGTAAAAGGGATGCATGAATGTGCGCGTGAATGTATTCATCAATTATCGACCCTTCCCATCAACGATACAACAACTACTAAAGAACGATATTTCCTATGTGTCGATGGAAATGATTTCCCGCCTTATTATCATAACGGACAACGAATATCATGGGAAACGTTTATAAGTGGAGATAATACCTATGCTTCGATTGCGGCTGCCTCTATTTTAGCTAAAGTCGCGAGGGACCGATATATTCTGGACATGTGTAAACGATTTCCTAAACTTTCAGAAATCTACGGAATGGATAATCACATGGGATACGGGACGAAAAAACATTTAGACGCCATACGAGAACACGGTATTACAGAATATCATCGCAAGACGTTTGGAACATGTAAAGATAAACCATTCTATTCCATATTGTAGTGTAATATTGTAGTGTAATATTGTAGTGTAATATAGGATGTGTAAATTTGTATATATATTTTTTTTACTGTAAAAAAAATACTATGTAAATGTAATAGAATGCGTTTTCAACAAGAATATACTTTCACCCAACGTAAAGAAGAGTCAGACCGAGTGCTAAGTAAATATCCGGACCGAGTTCCAATCATTTGTGAAAAATCGATTCGCAGTAAAATAATAGACTTGGATAAAAAGAAATATTTAGTCCCGGATAATTTAACGACAGGACAATTTGTATATGTTATTCGAAATAGGTTATCTTTACCTTCCGAAAAAGCCATTTTTTTATTTATTGGTAATTCTATTCCGCCCAGTTCTACGTCTTTACGAGACGTATATGAGCAATACAAAGACAATGACGGTTTCCTGTATATTCAATACAATGAAGAGAATGTATTTGGATAATCCTTGTTTCATGAATGAAACCAACTAATAGGAACACTCATATATTTCGTTTCTTTGTCCATAAGACTGTATCCAAATCGCGCCGTGTCTCCTAGAACATCCATTCCTAAACAATATTCTACTTTGTTTTTCTCAAAAGTGAACATTTTCGAAGTGCGTTTCAATTCCAATGTTTTTTTATTCAAGATTACCATGATATGATAATAATACCGTCTATCTTCATAGGAAACAATATGACATAAAAACCATAATTCGTCCTTTACAGTAATACCATTCGTGGAACCGCGAATATACTTGAAAAGATGGGGTGTTTGTATAGTATTCGTGATTTGGAATTCATCGCCCTTGATTTTTCCTATAGTGAGAGGATGCCATTGGTAAATCATATAAATCGGTTGAGGATCGGATTCGTAGGAAAACATAACCCAGTTTTTCTCTACGGATCGTTGTCCTTGTATTTTTAAGAATCGCGTTTCTTGAGTTTCTAAACTGATACGATTTATTTTCCCATGTTCTATAACCATATTACCTTGAGACAAACCGCGGTTGGCGTTATAATAGATCGAATCCGTATATGGATGATAATGAATACGAACATCTTCTAATCCTACATAATAATTATCATGACTCGTATCATATAGTAACCATTTTTCTTTTTCGACCGTCCATTCTTGACTATTCACATTATACTGTAGTCGCGCCATTGCGTTTTTCGTTTCAACCGTTTTTTTCTGTTCATATCCTCCCTGACTGTTAATTTTATAGTTTACATAACGGACTATACCATACATTTCATGAGGCGTTTTTTGGAAACAAAAGGTGGGAGTGCTGGAAGAAAAATCAGCCACTTGATCTTCCGGTATAGGCAATGATTTTCCTAAATTAGCCAATAACACTCCCCAATGACCATCGCGCCAAGAACCGGTATCATAATCGATTAGTTTATCTGTATAGAATTTATAATTCGATAATACGTTCCTTGAAATACCTCCATCTAGTGGTCTAGATTGAGACAAAATATACATACATAGCTGTTTCATATCTATGTTCGTGGGGTTCAGATAATAACCCAAAATCGACATTTCAAAATCCAATTTATAATCGTAAATGTCTTTTTGAATGAACAAATAATCGCGACTTTTGTATACCTCCAGTGATTTTTTACCCATAAGATAAAAATGAACGGCTAAATCGTTTTGCCCAGTTTCTCTGTAATATTTTACTATTTCATATATATTTTCTACTCGTTGTGGATATTGGATAAACGATTTTTGAAAGTAATAAATCGCCTTTTCTACTTCCCCTAAATGGAAATACGCATGTCCTATATTATAATGACTATACCAAACCTCTTCCCAAAACCCACCTGCTTTAATTCGTTTTTCATACCATTCAATGGCTTCTCGTAATAATTTATATCGTAACATATCTTGTTCCTTCTGAATACTTTTTTTCAAAACTTCCAAATTTTTAACCAGTCCCAAAGCGGAAGGAGTGCCCTTGAATAAATGATTCAATTCCTTACAACTATTGTCTAATACCTGTATTTGAGATTCGATTTGATGATTTTGAACAGATGCTAGGTCTTTCAAACTATTCGCTAAGTAAAACATATATCTCTCGTTATTCGGATTTTCTTCTAGACCATCTTTCAGCAATTTCACATCACGTTCGAATTTATCCGATTTCGCCCCTCCATCCCCGATATCTTGAATAAAAATAATATCTTTCACTAAAACACCTTGATTGGTATTGGGAGGTAATTCCACATATTCATGGGTAACGCCTTTATAACTCACACCCGCTCGATTCTTCACAATACGAGTATTCTTGTAATACATATTATCATTTCCTTGGAATATATAATACGCATCATGAGTAGTGAGCAAGTGTTTGAATTTCGATTTATCTATTTTATTATTTCGCCATAGAATCATATCAGCATCCATGAGAAGCACTAAATCCACCTCGAATTCGTCACATGCTTTTAACGCGAAACTACGGTTATATTCAAAATTACGAAATGGTTCACGAATGACTTTTCCAGGGATATTTTTGTCTCGAAAAAATGATTCAATTATATCTATCGTATTATCTGTAGAACCCGTATCGCAAATACAATAGTAATCCAATATTTCATAGACTGATTCTAAAAGACGTTTTATTACTCGAGATTCATTTTTTACAATCATATTGAGACATAATGTAGGAGTTTTAGTATCCCCCATATTTTTATCTGAGTATAGTGAATGAAATAAAAGTAGTATTTATGTTCTTTTTGGGTAGGAAAAAATATTTTTTATATAGAATATACAGTGGGGGGGTTCGGTCGGATGGGGTCGGCGGGTCGTTTAGCAATAAACAAACATTTTTTATCGTAATAAGTATATAGAATTATATTATCAGACATTTCATGTCATTCACCAGATTTTATGATGATCCTATTCGAATCGAAAAACGGTTAGACATGGCCACATTTGAAGGACGTTATCAATTAGACTGTCCCGGTCAGGGTATTCATTTACCGTTCCACAACGAACCTCAACTGCGATTACAAAAATGGGGGGCTAATTTACACAGTAATACTATAAATTTAGAAAGTGATTTACGTGGTTTGTCTCGAAACTTAACACGAGATGATATAGAACGAAATGATTATACAAAACATTCCACACAAACCGCACCTATTACATCTTTTACAGTAGAAAATCCATTTGTGGAAGAGTCACGCGCGTCTCATCCTGCTTGGATGTATCGAGATTTAGAACAAGCGAAATGGGAAGAACCAATCAAAAATCCTCAAATGAATTTAGATGTTCCTTTTATGAATAATGTCCAAACCCGTTTATTACGTCGTAACATGTAACCTATTACGACAGTCTGTTTATTTACTATATTCTTTATAATGTGATGTATAGTAAATAATATATAATTTTTTTATAGTGTAATAAAATCGGATTCAATATTTCTTTTAGGTAGATGTAATATATAATAATAATATAATAATAATGGAATTGGCTATACCAATCATTGCTTTAGGAGGTCTATATATGGCATCCAAACAGCCAACTAAAAAATCATCCATCCAATCTACATATAACCCATTATCACAAGAAGGATTTCAATCATCATCGTCCTTACTACCGAATACCGATATTCCCAATAAAAATTACCCATCGGAATATCCTATTACATCCAATGAATTAGACAAAACATCCAAGTTATCTACCGTAAACACATTTGATACACCGAATGTGTATACAGATAAGTATTTTAAAGTAGAATATCCGGCTGCTACTCGTGCCGAGTCATTCACCTCGATTACAGGCCAATCTGTAAATGCCGAATATTTTCAGCACAATAACATGACTCCCTTTTTCGGTGCCAAGAATCGTTCTGCCATATTAGAACATTCTTCTACAGAAGGTGTCATTGATAATTACACTGGAGCCGGGACACAGTATATCACGAAATCGGAGCAATCTCCGTTATTTTCGCCTGGAGAAGGTTATCATTTTCCACATGGTGCGCCCAATCAAAATGATTTCTATCAATCACGTGTGAATACTAGTATGCGTATGGCCAATACAAAACCCTTTGAAAGTATCCAAGTTGGTCCTGGATTGGGTTTAGGTGCTACGAATGAAGGAAGTGGCGGATTCAATTCCGGAATGGCTGCGCGAGAACTATGGATGCCTAAACAGGTGAATGAATTGAGAACTGTGAATAATCCGCGTGCTGGTGGTATATCGTTACTAGGACATGAGGGACCGGCCAATAATTCCATCAAAACTTTAGGAGAAATCGGGAAAATGGAGAAGAATCGCGTGGAACGCACATGGGAAGTCGGTCCAGAACGTTATTTCACTACTACAGGTGTAGAAAAGAAACCGACTCTTCATGCTACTCCCATCGACCGTCATGTGAACCGTCCTGAAACCTCGATGTCGTATGTAGGCATTGCCAATAGTCAATTGCCGGAAACCTATCAAACGGGCGAGTATATGGATTCCAAACATATGGATTTAGGACAAGTGCCTTTAGGAATCGCGACCGTTACTGGAAAATCCACGGGAACGGAATCCGATTATGGACGTCATTCGAATACGGTTTATCCCAATAATCGTAATAACCAAGAAACCTATTTCGGCGCATTTAGCGGAGCCATAGGAGCAGTTATCGCACCATTATTGGATGAACTCCGTCCTTCCCGTAAAGAAAATACCATCGGGACTTTACGGCCGTATCAGAACGCACATACCGGTATATCGTCATCGTATTTGTTCAATCCGGCTGACCGACCTGACCCGACTAACCGAGAAACTACGGAGAATAATAAATATTTACCCGGAGTCAATAGTAATCAACGTGGAGGGGCTTATGAAACTACGGAACACATTGCCGTAAAACAACAGCGAGATACGACGAGTAAGTCTTATGTAGGGCCATCTAGTGCGGCAGAAGGAACGCGAGGTTTAAGGCCATACGATGCGGAATATAGACAACGTAATAATGAGATTAAATCCTCTACTATACAAGGTCATATGGTGAAAGGCAATATGAATTTATTGAATGCGGATATAACGATGCGGAATCGGGCAGGTGAAATCAAGAATCAACGACCTTTAGTAGAAACATCTGGACCTCGTCAGTTCGTGGGTGCTGATCATTTAGGAAATCAACATTCCAAACAACAATACCAATCGTCGATTCAGTTGGACCGAAATACACCGGATATTCTAAATGCGTTCCGTCAAAATCCTTATACCCATCCTATCGGTGTTTCGAAATAAAAAATATAAGGTATAAATATACGGAAAAATGAGCACATCCAATGTTCCTCTTCCTCCTCAAATGGGAGGACGTCGTAATAAAACAAACAAACGCCATAAACGACCTGTTAAATCAGATGATGGTTCTTATAGTGTGAAAGGGAAGACTTACAAGTTACTATTTGGTAGTAGACAACAAGTATGGAATGGAACCGCTTATAAAACGAGTGGTAATCTTGTCAAGGGAGATTTAGTTCAGAACGATAGAAGACGTATTGTTTCGAGGAAGAAATATATACAAGGAAAACGCGAATTAAAAAGTAAATCCCGATTATTCAAGAATTATACTGCTAAGAAGGGGCATTTTGGGCCAGTGAAACGATAAGAGGTATATATGCAATCATACACAACACATAATATATCATAAACAACACATAATAAATAAATACAAAAATAAAAAAAATAAAAGATCAAATCAATCTGCGAATGAATATAAAAAGATATTTAAATTCATATATATCAAAAAATAAAATATACCACCCCCCTATCCAACGATGACGAAAGTAGGAGACATTTTATTCATGGTCAATATAGATAATACATTGACGCCTTATAGTGTAATATGGTTGAACCATGAAGTAGCATATATAATTTGTATACATGGATATAATCAAGGATGGTATCAAAAAGGAGGTATTGAATTGAAATATATTAGTGATTCTCATTTTGATATAAAACATTTCAAAACAAAAGACAATGGAGTGTTTCAACAAATATCGAGTAAACTGAAAGAAGACTATAAAGAATCATATGAACAGTTTTTACAAAAAAAGAAATTGAATTGAATCCACATCGGTGAGAGATAATAATAGTATATAATCATGTTCATATACTATTATGCTATGCTATTATTTTATCAAAAGACTATAGGTCATACCACTTTTCTTTCAAGGTATCATTTTCGTCGATTATTTCTGGATGTGTGACTTGAATATACTTTTCAAAATACGATTTACTCACTAATAAAGGTTTCGTAGACGTTTTTACAGATAGACTATAATATTTGGTATAATATTGATACGCACTATACAAAGAGTTTATTCTACTGTTTTTTTCTTCTTTTAAGTAGGTTAACACTGTTTCAATATCCATATCTTTGTCCCATAATACATTTCGCATATGTAAAATATATTTACCATCTACTATTTCTAAGTCTGAATAGAAATAGGTCAATATATCGATAATTTTATTCTCTTTCAACAGATATTTCTTCTTTTTTTGACTATTATTGGGATTGCTATGTATCGCGCTCAACCAGTTACGAAACAATAAACTCACTTCTTCTGTTTCTAATTCAGAATAAGAATTAGTATCTTCTACTGCGGTTTCGTCCCAAAACTTCAAGAATTTTTGTATTAATGGTGTCTGCGAACTTCCTATATCTTGGAATGAATCGGTTTCAGTATTGTATTGACCAGGATAAATTTGTTCTATGAAGATTTGTTTATATAAATGATGAAATAAAGACATGGGATATTGATTCAACTCTAAATATTCTTTCCATAAATATTGAATATGTTTCCAAGATAAACTATGATTGCTTATTTGAGACACGGTTTGTTGTAAGAATAATTCTTCTTGTGGAGAATAGGATATAGAATGTATCTGTTGTGGCTCCATGACACGAACATTATATAAATACAACTGTGAAAAATGATAGATTATATCTTTAGGCGTTTTATGTTTCAAACGTAACACATATTCTTGTAGATCTGTATCTTGACTATAATCTAGTAAATAATCATCCGCACTACCATATTTATGCGAATAATGGCATGCCACACACAACAAATCTAGACTATATTGAACTATTTTATTGTGCTTTTCTATGAGTGAATCGGCATTTATATGGGATTGAATACGCACTAAACGGCAATCATTTTCCTGTTGTTTTTCATGGTATTTGTATTTTATAGTCTGAATACACTGAACATTGAATTTCTCCATACAGATAGAATTGAGAGATGTCATTAATTGTTTCACGACTGGACTAATATAATGGATAAGATTGCTATGTTTTCGTAGAATATTATCTCCAATTACCGTGAGAAAAAATTTCGTTTCCGTTTTAGTAGGAAAAAACATAGGACATAGGTATTGTAATACGGTTTGTATGGTATCGCTTTCCGGAATGGTTTTTGTTATACTTTGCTCTTTAATTCGTTTCAACAGCGATACTTTCGTTTTATGTTTCCAATTCATCAAGACAGGATTTCGTTCATCGCTTATCGTAGATACAATGTGGTGTAAAATATCATCTTCCGTTGTTTCTTTATAGTGACGCCCATTGTAAGTATAAAATTTTTCATTGGGCGCATTATAATAATATTTATGTTGACTTAAAAATCGAGACATAAATTTATCTTGTTCATCTTGGTGTTCTATATTGCGCAACTTGTTTTTGTCTCGAACATCTTCTATATTTTCCAAAATAAGAGGCAATTGATGTGAAAGATAATGATGAATTTTAGATATCATATATAAATCGTTTTCGTATTTTTTATACAGATTTTCAACTACCGTATTACTGGTCTGTAGAAGTCTATTATTGGACACAGCAGTAATATTAGCAGTAATATTATCTTCATCCATATCAAACATGATTTTATTTTATTAGCAATCGACTTATTTTCTATTTATATATGTTTTCATATCATATAATTATGATATGAATTATGTAAAAAAGGAGTATTTTGTCTCAAAAAGATATATTTGTATATATTATTTTTTTATCCTGTGAAAAATTGATTCATAGAAAAATATCCAGGATTTTTCATATAAAGAAGAAATTTTATAGAACCGTATATAAATAAATACTTACATAAATGGAAATGGAAATAGATACTACTACTACTACTACTACGAATAATAAAACAAATATGATTGAATATAAGAGACCTAAATTTAATGCGTTTTATATCTTATGGTTTTATTATATATTTCCTGAACAAAAAGAAGAACTCATCCATATCAGAGAACCATTTAGCACTGCTTTAATGTATAACCTACATTTGAATATCTCTCTCGAATTAAACGATATATTCGCTTCGCAAATACTATTATATAGTCATTATAAAGCAAAATTCAGTATTATACAATATGTCTGTAAACATTTGTTTATATCACCTGCGCAAATAGCATCATTTTTGAATATATTCAGTGCGATACAAAAAATATATTCGTGGTTGAATCGTAGAGTGCGTCTACGTAAATTAAAAAAAATAATAGTGGCTGTAGACACCGATTTATATTATAATAATCTTTCTCCCAGTAAACCATATGTATTTCCATTACATCAACTCAATAACATATTCTACTTTTCTATATCGGATATCATGAATATAATACAATGTGCTCTATGTCAAAATTGGGAAGACAATTTCGTTGTAAAAAGTAGGATGCCTCAAAATCCATACAATAAACAATTTTTGAAGAAACACGACTTGTATAATTTGTATTTTCATATGAAATATAAAATGAACTGTGTTATTCCTATCTATTTTCATTTATGGTTTCTGGAAGAGTTCGATTTGCGTAAATATGTGGATAAACACGAAACCATGCTCCGAAAAATGTGTATTCGCCAATTTACGAAAAACGCTCAAAACACAAATAAAATGGTGGCAGAAGATATATTGGATATGTTCGATGAATATAAATATATATGTATGTGGGAAATCGATGCGAACTTTCCTACATCCGTGCTAGTAGATAATTTTAGGTCTTATTTATATTTATATTACTTATTGAATTATAATGGTCTAGAACCATGTATGATGGACCAATATGAAACTATTTTAGAAGTCGGATTAAAAAAATGTTATGATCATAATCCATCATTTGGACGTAAATTAGTTTCACAAGAAAATATTATTGTATTTGAATGGGAGAAAAAGATTTGCTGTAAAAATAAAAAACTATGTTCGAGTGCTACTACTTCTGGCGATTTATTTAATACGGATGCGATTCCTTTATCTAGTTGGAATTATTGAAATAAATGGATTCCCAATTCTTGGGCGATTTCTCGCCGTATTTCCATTAAAGTAATATCTGGTTTTACTTCTTTTCTACTATAGTGTAATAATTTGGCGTTCTTGGTCAGTAGTAATATCTTTTTCAAATCCAAATTATTATTAAACTTCGCTCTCAATGCTTCTTTTCGAAAGGCTTCTTTTATATCCTTATCCATTGGTATGGGTTTTTGTTTTTTTAACATTTTATCTGCTTTAGTCAAGTCTTCACTTATTTCTGATTTTGAATCTAATGATAATTCGTTATAGATGGACTTATCGTTAGATTCATATTGTAATGCTAACATATAATGCGCCACCGATGCCCATCGTTTTCCATCTTTTGTGATGAATTGAGCTGCTAATTCATCACCATGACATACTTCTTCATCTGAATCACATTTTGTCCACGAATCATCTAGTCTACGGCGCCATAGAGGATATAATAACTTCTTATTTTTTACAGTGCCTAATTCCATAATTTTGGTTATTTTGTTCACTGGAATAACGTCTCCGCTTACATTTCCAGGTGGCTTATTTTTATCCGATTTGGAATGGAAAATCAAGGATATATGTTCATCATACAAATCGGTGGTGGTATTCTCGTTTGTATCATCCTCGTTTACGTTATCATCTTCGTTTACGTTATCATCCTCGTTTACATCATGAACCCCATCATTATCTTTGATATTATGATTATCCTTATCATTATCATGACCATAAATATTGTGATAGAATTGTTTGAATTCATCAATATTGTAATATCCTCCTTCGGGTAGTTTTTTACCAGAAAGAAAACACGTATCCACCGTTTGTTTTTTTAAATCAAATGGTAATTCGGAGAAGGTAAAAAATTTTTTATCTTGATAAGAAACCAATTCATAATGTTGTTCTTTTTGATCTAAATGTAATAAAATATAAAATTCTGGTTGAAACCCACCTACTACTTCTCCACATTGAACTAATGTTTTCAGATCCGTTGTTTCTACCATGATAATACATTTAAATGCTAAATTGCGTTCCAATATTGGAATGGTCCCTTCATCTATATAGTAAGAAGACGATTCTACAAAATCACGAAGTTGCTGTAAAGAATCTACACTTTTCATGAAATCGACGTTGTGTAATAAACTTTTCACTTCTGCGAGTTGTCTGTTATTTTTATCGATAGCAGTGCGGACAAGCTCTCCTTTTTTCGTGAATTCTTTTTCTTTTTCGATATCTGTGTTTTTTTCACTCTGTTTTTTTAATATAATATCTTTGGCGCGCAATTTTTGTCCTTGCTCCTCTAAATTCTTGACTTCTTCTGTAAAAGTTGAATATAAAAGTTTATATTGATCGAAAATATCTTGTGTGATAGATTGTGCCAAAAATTTACGTAATAATGGAATTTCCGTTTCATATCCAATGCTTTTATATGCTTCTTGTAAAGCGTAGAAAAAGCAATCACCTTCTCCAGGGTTTGTGTGTATTTGATAATGTTTATTTTTCATTAATTTCATAATCCAATTATCCGTTTCTTCATTTTGTTCATATTCATATTCTTTACGTATGGATTCGGCTATTTCCTTGGTTTCTATTACAAAAGAAGGCGGATTTTCCGTTTCAGCTGCTGCTTTTGTTTTTTTCAAAACATCCTCTTTCAATACTATTTTTTTTATTGTATTGGGGTCGTTATTCTCTACGGTTTCTATAGGCGAGATAGAAAATGGAGAATCTATATCTTCTTCATCGTCCTTTTCTTTTTGAATATCTTTTTTTTGATTATCCTCCTCTTTTTGTTCTTCTTCTTTTTTATTCGCCTCGTCCTCCTCCTTCTGGTTTTCCTCCTTTGTGTCATCCAGTTTCTCTTCTATCTCCCTCTTATTCAGGTCATCATCCGGAAAATCAGTATCATTTGTATTTGTCTCACTTTTGGAATCATCTCTGGAACTAGATAATGTTTTTGCCGATAAATTGTCCTGATATACTTTATCGGCTAAATACGCTTCATCCACAAATGAAAATAATAAAGGTTCTGTAAATTTATTTAAATTCACATCTCCATCGTCATCTATGATTTGAGACACTTTATTGGAATGAACTTCATACACACCTATACGAGCATGGATTTTTTTATCTTGATTCATTAAATAGATTGGATAATAGACTACATTATGTGGTGAGTTTGCGTACTCTGTGCGCTGTTTCCCCAAAGCAATCAAAAAGTCATGATTTCCTATAGGAATGACATACATACTTGCCTCATATTGTTTATCTTCGATAAATATTTTGGTCGATTCCACGTAGTTCAATTGTTTAGGTGATAGTATAGAATATACCATGGTTATTGTTATATAGTAATATAAGAATAATAAAAATGTTTATTCTTTTTTCCATATATAAATATTTTCTTCATAATTGTCTTTACCGGGATTTCTTTCTCCTTTTTTGAGTTTTATGCTCCGATGGCATTTACCCCAAAGCGGGACACAGTTTTTTTCATATATTTCATTGGAGACATTTAGACAATAATGCCCGCCCTTTTTCAAATATTGATATGTTTTTTGAAACAGCGGTTTGTAAAAGTGTTCATCCCAATCCTCGTTTGTTTTATAGGGATTCTCTTGATTTTCTCCCCTTCTATATACTTCTATCGTGTAATAAGGTGGTGACGTAAAAACGGTATCATAATCCATATCTTGATAATGTACATGAAGCGCATTTTGAAATTGTAATTCGATTTTCGTTTTATGATCTGGTTGAGATTCTAAGAATTTCACCAAGCCTGTATAGGGCGTTTTTAAATGAGGATTCAAATCTATACCATAATAGGCCTCCATTCCTAAAGCACAGGCGCCTACTAATCGCCCACCCCATCCCATAGTAAAATCTAAAATACGACGCGCCTTGACTCTACAGTATAATTCCATAGCCATAATCGGGCGGAAAATGCTAATACTTGAAAAACACAAATTGTAGATATATTTATATTTCCGTATTTCATCGATATTCCTATTTTTATAGAACCGCAGAATATTTTTTAAATATCTCTTTTTCGTATAATGTTTCCGTTTGTCCCAAAATTCATAAAAATTTATATTTTGGTTTCCTTTTGTATGTAATCGTTCTGTAAGAGTAAACGCATCCACTACTTTATTCCCTATCCGACAACGGTCATTTGTTTTTTTCACTTTAGAACAATTCATACTCTTCAAAAGATTAAAATCATTTTGTATGATGTCCGGTGAAAAATGCTGTAATCGGTCCGCTATTTTTTGAAACCGATTTGTATCAACGGTATCAGTATCAGTATATCGGAATGGTATTTGTTTCACTGTCTTTCGTTTACTCTTTCCCCCCTTCGTTTTTACCGTTTTCATCTATATATCGCTATTATATATATTTCTACTATATATAATAATACATAGATGAATTTTCTTTTATATTTGGCTGTTAATTTTTTAAAAAAAGAAAAATGGACAGCTTTAGCTTTATTTATAGTAGCTCTATGTTCTAGTGTATTACAAGCAAATGTGATTACCAATATAACATCCAATATTATTACCTTTGCGCAGAAGAAAAATAACACTATGTCATTTCAATATTTCTATTGGTTTATATTTGCTATCATTGCTTACATTGTAGTATCCTTTTTATGGAGATATATAGAAAATCAACTACTGACGAAGATACGGCCTTGGATAAGAATTCAATTGATGCATTTATTATTGATGACCAACAACAAAACATTTAGTGATACTAATTTCACTAAATTATATTCTCCTATGAACCGTATCTGTGATATGTATTATTTTATTGCTCATACGGTATTGAATTATATGCTTCCAAATTTAGTCTATTTGCTAATAGTGTCCGTTTATTTTGTCTATATAAATCCAATGTATGGACTGGTTTTCGTCATTGGAAATACCTTATTGGCCATGTATTGGATGTTGAATATGAAAGAAATAGTGAAAGCCAATGATACTTATGAGAAAACAGTTGTCAAAACTGACATGCATATAATTGATTTATTGAATAATGTTGATAAAGTCATCTATAGAGGACAAACCGAGTCTGAATTGAACGAATTATCCGCATTAAACAATAATAATTTCATCAACGCTCGAGCCTATTACAATGTCTCAAATTATCACACTACAGTTATGACCTCTATTATTTTTATTGTAATAATATTTTCAGTATGGTATTTGATAAAAATATATTTTCAAGGTAAAATGAGTATTACATTATTCATCACGTCTTTCAGTATTTTATTGCTCTATAGAGAAAAAATGACGATTCTCATTGAAACATTGCCCGAATTTGTGGATTTTATCGGACGTGCCGAAAATGTTCTGTTCCACTTTAAACATGTAAACGATCATTACCGCACATTTGATGATAATTCGAATTACAAAACCCATTCTTTAGAATTTAAAAAGATTCAGTTCCATAATGTTTCTTACAAATATAATATTAACTCCAATAACGTATTCGAAAATCGCAACTTTTTACTGAAATCCGATAACAATCAAATCATCGGTATCACCGGTAGATCCGGTAATGGTAAGTCAACTTTTATCAAATTATTACTACGTATGTATGAATGTAATAGCGGATATATTACAATAGATGGTGTAGATATCAAGGAACTAGACCCAAATTATATTCGTTCCCAAATTACGTATGTGAATCAAAACTCCAAATTATTTGACCGTAAAGTCATTGATAATATGTTGTATGGTTGCGTGAACCAAGAGATTTGCGATCATTTCTTAGAAAAAATTTTGAAATATCCAAATATTACGAAATTATACAAAAATACCGATATCAAAAATAAAAATGCTGGTTTAATGGGGGAAAACTTATCGGGTGGACAACGTCAAATCGCGAATATGATTGGCGGATTAATCAATCCTTCTAAAATCTTAGTATTGGATGAACCTACCAACGCTTTGGACCCCGAATTGAAAAAAGAAGTATTGGAAATGATTAAAGAGTTCAGTCGATATAAACAAGCCATTATTATTATTACTCATGATAAAGATATATTTCCGTTGTTTACACAACAAATCCAAATGTAAATTACTATCATATGATGATATGATATGTATGATATCTTATGCTATGTCCTGAATCATATCCATGTATTTGAAAATGGTTCTAGACGATAAACTTATTTTATCCCCCTTTCTATATTTGGATATGGACTCAATATTGGGTAGTATGACGAATTTCCATATCCATTCCCCTTTACAATCTTGAAATATCGTTTTTCCTTCATGTAAAAATAAAAACAATATTTCCGTTATTTCGTCTACTTCATTCACACGATTTTCCTCGTCTATGTATTGTTTCGTCAGTTCTTGGAATGCTACCATAATATTCAATAGACGGATTACCGGTATTACTTTTCGTTTGACCAATGATATAATAAACAACGCAGTAGCTTTACGCACATCATTTTGTTTCACGTAATTACAATATTCTTCATAATTAGAGTCCGGATCTTTATACTGTATATCTTTAATGCTATTTGTATATGTGCTTAAGAAAGACTGTAATATCTCTTGAAATACAGAATATGATTCTATCAATTCTTCATATAAACCAGCATATAGTTCAGCGTAGAATTTAGTAGTGCTTGCTATAGTAAAAATGAAATTCGCTATAATTTTCAAATTGTTATTCCGTTGTGCTTCGTCTTGACCTTCCATTTCCACGCACTTTTTCAAAGATTCCATGATATTATTGAGTTGAATGTCGTAATTTTTAGCCGATATTTTATTGATCGATATACGAATATCCTGCATCCATTTCTCAATACCTTCTTCTCTCGATTTTTCTATAGTAGTGGGTTTGAATACAGTGCGAACATCCTCCCAATTCTGATTGGATGTAGATGTATTGGTAGAATTATTTATTTTCTTAGAGTAATGACTGCGTTTGGAATATTCTACCTTTCGATGGTTATCTTGTTTTTCCGTAATAATAGGATTCACCCTTTCATCTATAGATGCCAAATGGGAATAAAAATCATTACTGAATAAATAAGGTTGTGATGAGTTCATAATAGCATAAATATCTTTTAAATTATAATGTATCATTTCTGAACTACTTATTCTATAGTAATATAATATGTTTTTTTTATATCATTTACAAATACATATATAAAAAGAAGTATTATTATAGAATAATGAAGGAAATAGTAGAAAATCGAATACAAAATACAGCGATGAAAAAAATATATAAATGGGATGAATTACATTTGTCCGAGCCATTGTTAAGAGGAATCTATTCGTTTGGTTTTGAAGAACCTAGCGAAATTCAACGTAGTGCGATATTACCTATAATAGAAAAAAAGGATTTAATCGCACAAGCACAATCCGGATGTGGGAAAACGGGAACCTTTGTGATAGGAACATTACAAAGTATTGATATGTCGAATAAGAACCCTCAAGTATTGATATTGTCTCCTACCCATGAATTAGTGTCTCAAACTGCGTCTGTAATCAAAGGGATTGGTTCGTTTATGGAATGCCTTCAAGTAAAGACATTGGTCGGTGGAACGAATGTAAAAGCCGATGTGAACGATCTTCAACAATCCGTATCGCAAGTCATTGTTGGAACAGTAGGAAGAGTGTTAGATATGATTCAGAAACACCATTTGAAAACTCAACATTTGAAAATGCTGATTTTGGATGAAGCGGATGAGATGTTAAGCCAGGGATTTAATGAAAAAATAAAATACATGTTCCAACATTATTTCCCAATGAAAATGCAAGTGGTTCTATTTAGTGCGACTATGCCTCCTGAAATCATCAAGATTAGTGAACAGTTCATGAACAATCCGGTTCAAATCTTGGTGAAGAAGGAAGAACTTAGTTTACAGTGTATACAACAATATTTTGTCGCTGTAAAAAATGATAGGATTAAATATGACACTTTACGCGATTTATTCTCTATGATTACATTGACCAAATGTATTATTTATTGTAATAGTGTAACACGAGTCATCGATTTGTATAACGCATTGATGGACGACGGTTTTTCGGTATGTTGTATTCATAGTAATATGGATAAGGCCGAACGACAACGTATTTTTCAACATTTCCGTTCTGGAGACACCCGATTATTAATCAGTTCTGATATTACTGCAAGAGGAATCGATATTCAACAAGTAAGCACAGTCATCAATTTCGATTTAACTCGTAACGTTCATACATATTTACACCGCATAGGACGCGGAGGAAGATGGGGGCGTAAGGGTGTCGCCATCAATTTCATTTCTCCTTATGATTTACAGGATATTCGCGCTATAGAAAAATATTATAATATCGATATACCGGAATTACCTGCTAACTTTCACGGAGAAGTTTGATTTTTTGAAATCTGTTAAAAAATTGAATATATTTATATCTTATTATAGATAACAATATATGAACGATAGACAGCTTACTAAAATCATAATTTATATTCTGCTCCGTAAAATGACCGATAGTAAAATTCTTACCATTAGCCGCATGTTGAATAGTTTTGACCCACGTTTTTCCGATAGAAATTGTAACGTGATTACTACAGTGCGTGATAAAATCGACTATATTCAATATACTTACCATTATATTACCACTCATTTTTACGCTATCATCGATGAAAGCGATAACTGTAATATTGAAACTCCGAAAGGTATTTTAGATTTGTATTTAAGAATGTATCATAAATCCTTTGACTATATTCCTCAAATCATGAAAACCAAGTTTCATAACCAACATGTGATTCAAGGATTTTTATATACCTTGATCGAATTTAGACGCAAATATGAGTTATATCGTTACAACAAATGGGGGAAGTATATAGTCAACCGTTACGCACATTTTGATTTGTATTTATTGAATCATATTGAAAGTTTTCTGTAACGACGGTAAAAGAACTCGTTTGTATGAAATATATATATTGTTTCTGTATTGTAATTATAAATGGAAGAATTGAAAAACAACTTCAACTCTTTTTTTCATGAAATTGAACAGCAGTTACAAAGCAAGCAGAATCCCGAATCAGATGGTTCTACTGTAAAGAAAACCACTGGACCGTCTTATGCGTCTACCGTGTTTAAACTACCGGTAGAGTATGTAGAAAAAGATAAGAAACATGCTTTGTCTCCCGTGGTTGTATCCGATTTGGAAATGGTTTTAGGCGAAAATTCCATGTATGGTCAATTATTTTCACCCTCGAATTTATTTGCCGAACAGATTGTGCCACTTCACCAAACCACTTTCACTAGTAGCACTGAGTTTTTAATCGATACTCAACAAGTAGTAGAAAATATGGATGATTTTTACGAAAATTCTTCTTATCATGTTCCATGTGAGCAAATACAAACACAATGGACGGATGTGAAACACAATCCTCATTTTATGAGCACCTATGGATATTTTGACTGGGCCATTTTAGAATCGTGTAATCATTCTTCTACTGTAATGCAATTCATTAGTGTAACGAATATGTTATCTCCTATCATGAGTTTTTTCATTCCTATTTTATTTTTCATCTTCCCATTTATTATTTTAAAAATACAGGGAGTGCCTATTACCTTAAGTCTCTATATGGATGTTTTGAAAAATATAGCCCGTCATCATTTTATAGGAAAGGCCATCACCACCTTTCAATCGTTTTCGTTTCAAAATCTCATTTACTTATTTGGGACCTTTGGATTGTATGGTCTTCAAATGTATCAAAACACGAAGCAATGTATTCGATTCTACAATAATATTCAAAAAATGAATAACGATTTACTGGCTTGGAAAGAGTTTACCACTCATTCTATTTCTCAAATCGAGTTATTTTTATCTAAAAATAAAGGTTTGACAACCTATTCTCTTTTCTGTAGTGAATTAGAAAAACATAAAAAAGCGCTAGAAGAACTACATACCATTTTGAAGCCGATACATCCATTTAAGTGTTCTATCACAAAAACCACCGAGATTGGGTATATGTTAAAAGTCTATTATCAATTACACATCGATGCTGATTATGAACGAGCATTATTATTTTGTATGGGATTTGAGGGGTATTTACAGTGTATGAAAGAAGTGAACCGTAAAATAAGTTCTGGTATTGTCAATAAGGCAAATTATTGTGTGAATCAATCGATTGTAATAAAGGATGGTTCCAATAATACTTTACCGGAAACATTTATCACACAACAATATTATCCTCCTCATAAGGAAAGTGGTGTGCGTAATGATGTAGCATTGGATACTTTCGGGGTTATTACTGGTCCGAACGCATCTGGAAAAACGACGTATTTAAAAACAACTGCTATTAATGTAATATTGTGCCAACAAATCGGTGTAGGCTTTTTCGATGATTGTAGTCTACGGCCATATACGGATATTCATTCCTACTTAAATATACCGGATACATCTGGACGAGACAGTTTGTTTCAAGCCGAGTCACGAAGATGTAAAGAAATATTGGAGAAAATACAGGAAAATAAAGGACGACAATTTTGTATATTTGATGAATTGTATTCGGGAACCAACCCGAAAGAAGCTACACAAGCAGCATATGCCTTCTTAGAATATCTACGTCAATTCTCCCATGTGGATTTATTTTTGACCACTCATTATGTTTCCATATGCGAACAATGGGAAGAAAAGGAGTCTATACGTGAAATCCAAAATTATCAAATGATCGTAGATGAAACGGATGAGCGATTCCTACCGACCTATAAAATCGGTCCTGGAGTATCTCATGTAGAGGGTGCTTTATCGATATTACAAAGTATGGAATATCCTCCGGAAATGATTCAAATGATTCAATCTAAACGAGAACAGTCGAATGGTAAAATCAATGATTGTAATGTGTAAATTGGATGATATTCATATTTAATTTTATTTTTTATATAATAAAAAAATTATATAAAAATTCGTTTCAAACAAAATATACTTCCAATTATCGCTCTAAATTTAATAATATACTATCATCCGTTAATGATGTTTTATTTCTACCTCTATACGGTTTGGAATGTAGGGCGTAATAATAATTAGTTCATTATCATCATTATGAAATATGTCATATAGATTGAATTTATCAATATAATTTGGTTGTATATAGCTCA
>Ga0209550_10001056_pt1 | contig 26546 bp, 22 predicted proteins | sample LauGreSuBDMM15SN_2_FD_187567 | JGI IMG/M metagenome (GOLD analysis project Ga0209550, IMG submission 187567) | Freshwater lake microbial communities from Lake Michigan, USA - Su13.BD.MM15.SN (SPAdes) (version 5) | ecosystem: Environmental > Aquatic > Freshwater > Lake | place: Lake Michigan... | reverse complement strand
ACATAGCGGTTGGTCAAATCGCAGGTCCAAACTTTGCGCTTGCCACGGCCAAGGCCCATGTCGACCGAGATCACGAGTTCGGGCTGCTGCATATAGGTTGCGCCGTCTTCCTCGCGATACTTAGGGTTGCGCCAGCCTTTGCGGGCCACGACGATATCGCCGAATTTGATCGTCAGGCGATCGCGCTCTGCCGCAGCCCCCGATTTGCCAATGGCGGCCACAATGCGCCCCCAGTTGGGATCTTGGCCAGCAATGGCGGTTTTCACGAGCGGAGAGTTGGCGATGGCCAAAGCCACCTTATGCGCGTCGGTGTCGGTTGTTGCGCCCGTAACATTCACCTCGACAAATTTGGTGGCCCCTTCGCCGTCGCGGATCACTTGATGGGCGAGGTTCAACATCACGCCTGTCAGCGCCACTTCAAAGGCCTTAAGCGTGGCGCCTTTCAGGGGGGCGGCATCAGATTGGCCGGTGGCGGCCAGCAGCAGCGTGTCAGAGGTGGATGTGTCGCTATCCACGGTGATGGAGTTAAACGTGGCATCGGTGTTGCGCGACAGGATCTTTTGCAGGGCCGTGGCGCTGATTTTGGCATCGGTAAAGATATAAACGAGCATCGTCGCCATATCGGGTGCAATCATGCCCGAGCCTTTGGCGATGCCCGCGATGTGGATCGGGCCACCCTCGCCCACGATGGTGGCCGACGCGCCCTTGGGGAAGGTGTCGGTCGTCATGACCGCCTCTGCCGCCATAGCGATGGCGTCTTGCCGCAATCCGACTTGCAGGGTGGGGATCGCGGCCAAGATGCGGTCATGCGGCAAGGGTTCGCCGATCACACCGGTGGACGAGGAAAAGACACGGCTGGCGGGCAGGCCCAAGGCTTGCGCCACCCCGCCCGTGATGGCCGCAACCGAGGCGTCGCCCTTGGCCCCTGTGAAGGCGTTGGAGTTGCCAGAGTTCACGACAATCGCCGCCCCCGCCCCCTTTGGCACGCGGGCGATGATTTTGGCCTGACAATCGCGCACACAGGCCGAGCGCGTGGTAGAGCGGGTAAACACCCCCGCCATGGCCGTGCCGGGGGCCAAGCGCACCAGCATCACATCTTTGCGGTTTTGATAGCGCACCCCGGCCTCGACCGCGGCGAAGTCAACGCCGCGGATCTGCGGCAAAGTTGGAAAGCGCTTCGGCGCCAAGGGCGAGACAGGTTTGGCTTTCTTGGCAGCAGGTTTCTGCGCCTTTTTGGCCCCGCTAAGAGACTTGATCTCTTTCTTCAGCGCTTTTGCTTCGGCCTTCCAATCGGTCTTGCCCATGGCATTCTCCTTACTTGTCCAGCAGAGTAACGTCTTTGATCACGGCGGGGTCAATCCCCTCTAGCATGCGGGTGATCGTGGCTTTGTCTTCGGTGGCCTTGATAAAGGCCTCGACGGCGGCTTTTTGGACTTCTGCGGCGATTTGGTCCTGCACGTCGGCCAAGGGCGGGGCTGCTTTGGGGCGGGTTTCTGTGACAAGAATCAGGTGCCAGCCGAAGTCCGTTTTGATCGGGCCAATGGCCTTACCCACGGGGGCCGCCACAACCGCATCTTCAAACGGCTTGACCATTGCGCCCAAGCCGAACCAGCCCAAATCTCCGCCACCTTCGGCTGAACCATCGGTGGAATTGACCTTGGCCACATCGGCAAAAGCTTGGCCGCCGTCAATATCGGCCAAAAGGGCTTTGGCGTTATCTTCGCTGTCCACCAAGATATGCGAGGCGTGGTATTCAAGGCTGGGGGCCATGTCTTTGTACTTGGCCTCATAGGCCTTTTGAATTTCGGCGTCCGAGACGGCGTCTTTGATGCCAGCCAAAAGCGCCTCGTTCGACAGATAGCTGCGCTTAAGCCCTTGGATCGCAATCGTGGATTTCTTGGACACCGCATCACCCAAAGATTGGGCCAGCGCCTCTTGCTGCACCAGTTGGTCCACAATGCCAGTGAACAGCTGGTCATCGGGCAAAGACTGATACTGGGCGGGCAGACCCAGACGGGTGACGATCACATCGCCCAAAGTGATGTTCACGCCGTTGACCGTCGCCAGCACCGTATCTGCCGAAGGGGCCGTGGTTTGGGCCATGGACGGCAGGCCAAAGGCCGCACAAAGCGCAAAAGCGGCGCAGAAGCCGGAAAGTTTCGTCATATGACACACTCCTGATAGGGCTGCGGCTTGCGCAGCGTTGACTATGGCATGGCCAGACCTTAAATCGCACAGGCCCCATGGTCGTGGGCCGGATGCAGGTTGGCCAACCTACCCGGCTGTTCTATGGGGCGGCATGGGTGCGGGCAAGGCCAAGCCTCACACGAACGTGTCAGCACAACGCTGGCGGAAATTTGGTCGGGCGGAGTGATTGATGCTGGGTTTGGGAACGCTTGCACGGAAAGTCTTTGGCACCCCCAATGACCGCGCGGTTAAGTCGGTGCGCCCCTTGGTCGCCAAGATCAACGCGCTTGAGGCCGAGTTTGCCGCCCTAAGCGATGAGGGGATCATCGCCAAGACAGCCGCCTTCAAACATCGCGTGCAAGAGGGCGGCGAAAGCCTTGACTCTCTCCTGCCCGAAGCCTTTGCCAATTGCCGCGAAGCGGCGCGCCGCGCATTGGGCCTGCGGGCCTTTGATGTGCAACTGAAGGGCGGGATTTTCTTGCATCAGGGCAATATTGCCGAAATGCGCACGGGCGAAGGCAAGACCTTGGTCGCCACCTTTCCGGCCTATCTGAACGCGCTTTCCGGCAAGGGTGTTCACGTTGTCACCGTGAACGACTATCTGGCCAAGCGTGATGCCTCTTGGATGGGCAAGGTTTACAGCGCTTTGGGCCTGACGACGGGGGTGGTTTACCCCTACCAGTCCGAAGCCGAAAAAATCGCCGCCTACCGCGCCGACATCACCTATGCCACCAACAACGAATTGGGGTTTGATTATCTGCGCGACAATATGAAAGCCACGATCGCGGAAATGGCCCAACGCGGCCATAATTTCGCGATTGTCGACGAGGTGGACTCGATCCTGATCGACGAAGCACGCACGCCGTTGATCATCTCTGGCCCCAGCCAAGACCGCAGCGATCTGTATCAAAAGATCGACGCCTTGATCCCTGAACTGAACGAAACGCATTTCAAGCTGGATGAAAAGACCCGCGCTGCCACCTATACCGAAGCGGGCAACGAGTTTTTGGAACAGCGCCTGCTGACCGCTGGCCTGCTGCCCGATGGACAGTCGCTTTATGATCCTGAAAGCACGACCATCGTCCACCATGTCACGCAAGCCTTGCGGGCGCATAAGTTGTATCAAAAAGACCAGCACTACATCGTCCAAGCGGGCGAAGTGATGCTGATTGACGAATTCACCGGCCGCATGATGCGCGGGCGCCGCCTGTCAGAAGGCTTGCACCAAGCGATTGAAGCCAAGGAACGCGTCAAGATCCAGCCTGAAAATGTCACCCTCGCCTCGGTCACGTTCCAGAACTACTTCCGGCTTTATGACCGCCTATCGGGCATGACAGGCACGGCCACGACCGAAGCCGACGAATTCATGGAAATCTACAAACTGGGCGTGGTCGAAGTGCCAACCAACCGCCCCATCAGCCGGATTGACGACAACGATCAGGTGTTTCGCACGGCGCGCGAAAAACTGGACGGCGTGGTGAAATCGATCCACGAAGCGCACGCCAAGGGCCAACCGATCCTTGTGGGCACGACATCGATCGAAAAGTCTGAAGCGCTGTCTGAATTGCTGAAAAAAGAAGGCATCGCCCACAATGTGCTGAACGCCCGCCAACACGAGGCCGAGGCGCAGATTGTGGCCGATGCTGGCAAGTTCGGCGCTGTGACCATCGCCACCAACATGGCAGGTCGTGGCACCGATATTCAGTTGGGCGGCAATGTGGAATTGAAGGTGATCGAGGCAATTGCCGCCGACCCGCACCTGCACCCTGATGAAGTGCGGTCCAAGATCGAAGCCGAACACGCCGACGAAAAGGCCCGCGTTCTGGCAGCTGGCGGCCTTTTTGTGCTGGCCACCGAACGCCACGAATCGCGCCGGATCGACAACCAGTTGCGCGGTCGTTCGGGCCGTCAGGGCGATCCGGGACGGTCTTCGTTCTTCCTGTCGTTGGAAGATGACTTGATGCGGATCTTTGGGTCGGAACGGTTGGACAAAGTTCTGTCGACGCTTGGCCTCAAGGAAGGCGAAAGCATCGTTCATCCGTGGGTGAACAAATCGCTGGAACGCGCCCAAGCCAAGGTAGAAGGCCGCAACTTTGATATCCGCAAGCAATTGCTGAAGTTTGACGATGTGATGAATGACCAGCGCAAGGCCATCTTTGGCCAGCGGCTGGAAATCATGGAATCGGCCGACTTGGGTGAGATCATTCAGGATATGCGCCATCAGGTCAGCGAAGACTTGGTGAATTTCTACCTGCCGCCGAAGTCTTATGCCGATCAATGGGATGCGCCAGGGCTTCATGCCGCAGTGATCGAAAAGATGAACATGGACCTGCCCATCACCACTTGGGCCGCCGAAGAGGGCGTGGATCAGTCTGTGGTGCTGGAACGTCTGGTGGCCGAAAGCGACAAGCAGATGGCCGGTAAGTTGGAAACCTTTGGTGCGGAAACCATGCGCACCATCGAAAAGCAGTTCCTCTTGCAAACCATCGACGCCAAATGGCGCGAGCATTTGGTGACGCTGGAACACCTGCGCACGGTGGTGGGCTTTCGCGGTTATGCCCAGCGCGACCCGCTGAACGAATACAAGACGGAAGCCTTTGCGCTGTTTGAATCTTTGCTGAACTCACTTCGTCAAGAGGTGACGCAAAAGCTGGGTCTGGTGCGCCCGATGACGGCCGAAGAGCAGCAAGCCATGATGGCGCAGATGCAAGCCCAACAACAAGCCGCCCGCACGGCTGAGGCGGCTGCTGCGCCTGCTCCGGTCAAAGCCGCTGCCCTAACCGCGACAGCCAGCGCACCGCGTGCGGGATTTGATGCGGCAGACCCCACCACATGGGGCAATCCAGCGCGCAATGATCTTTGCCCCTGCGGATCGGGCGAAAAGTTTAAACACTGCCATGGTAAAATGGCTTAAAAACAAAGGGTTAGGGTGAATTCTCTAACCCATTGACGCGTTTTGCGCGTTAGGCCGCATCCCAAGACCAAGTGCCGCTCGCCCTAAGCAAGCGGCATGCTAATTTCTCCCGGCAGAGACCAAAGCCACCGCCCACGCTATTCGCCGCGCTTTTCCTGCAAAACTTCGTTTTGGGTCATTGGCGCTGGCCGCGAAATTCGCTTAGGGTGTCCGCAAAACCCCGAACCTCGCCCAGAGGAGGCAAGATGCACTACCACAAGCCGCACACATTCGAAGACGCCATCAAAATCGCCGCCAATGCGCGCGGGGTTACCCGCTTTTTGGCGGGCGGCACCGATGTGCTGGTGCAACTGCGCGCAGGCACGGTCACGCCCGACGACCTGATTGACCTGAAACTGATCCCCGGCGTGCATGACATTGTGCGCGCTAAAGATGGCGGTTGGACGATTGGCATTGCCGTGTCGGGTGCAGAACTAGGCCGTCATGCGGCACTTGTGGCCGACTGGCCCGGTGTGGTCGAAGGGATGAACCTTGTCGGCTCCACCCAAGTGCAGGGCCGCGCCACTTTGGCGGGCAATCTGTGCAACGGCTCGCCCGCCGCAGATTCGGTGCCGGGTTTGGTGGCAGCTGGCGCAACGGTGACGGTGATCGGGCCGAACGGCACGCGCAAACTGGCGGTTGAGGATATTCCCGCAAGCCCCGGTCGCACCCATTTGCAACCGGGTGAAATTGTATCAGCCATCCACCTGCCGCCGCGCGGCGCGCAGGGTGGCGATGCCTATTTGCGCTTTATCCCGCGCACCGAGATGGACATCGCCGTAGTCGGCTGCGCCATCAGCCTAACGCTGAACGGCGACAAGATCGCCACCGCCCGTGTGGCCTTGGGCGCTGTGGCCCCCAAAGTGCTGCTGGTGGCAGAAGCCGCCGCCGCCCTGATCGGCACCACGCTGGATGATAAAGCCTTGGCAGCCCTGCAAGCCGCCGCCACTGCCGCCGCCCAACCCATCACGGACCGGCGCGGCACTGTTGAATTCCGCAAGGATGTAACGGCCGTTCTGGCCGCCCGCACCGCCCGCATCGCCTATGCCCGCGCGAAAGGAGCCGTCAAATGAGCAAGATCCATGTTTCAGCCGTGGTCAACGGCGATCCGGTAGATTTTCTGGCCGACCCGCGCGAATCGCTGCTGGATTGCCTGCGCGACCAACTGGGTCTGACAGGCAGCAAAGAGGGTTGCGGCACGGGCGATTGCGGGGCCTGTTCTGTTACAGTCGACGGGGTGCTGGTGTGTTCGTGCCTGGTGCTTGGGGTAGAAGCCGAAGGCAAAGCCATCGGCACGGTTGAAGGCCTGTCTGACGGCGGCACCCTGCACCCCTTGCAGCGCAAGTTCATCGAACACGCCGCTTTGCAATGCGGTTTTTGCACACCGGGCATCTTGGTGGCTGCCAAAGCCTTGCTAGACCAAAACGCCAACCCGACCGAAACCGAAGTGCGCTATTGGCTGGCAGGCAATCTGTGCCGCTGTACAGGCTATGACAAAATCGTGCGCGCCGTGATGGATGCGGCATCCGAAATGCGGGAGGCAGTGTGATGGCCAAAGACGAGATCAAATCCGAATACCGCCTGATAGGCACGCGCCCCAACCGTCCTGACGGGCTGGACAAGGTGACAGGCCGCGCGCGCTATGGCGCAGACATGACCCTGCCCGGGATGCTGTTTGCCGCTGTTGTCCGCTCTCCGCACGCCCATGCGCGGATTTTGAAGATCGACGCCTCGGCCGCCGTGGCGCTTGACGGCGTGAAGGCCGTGGTGACGCGCGCCGATTTCCCGACAGGTTTGACCGGTGAGGATTGGAACCTGCAAGAAAACTCGATGGCAGGGGATGTGGCGCTGTATGACGGCCATGCCGTGGCGGCTATTGCCGCCACCTCGCGCCTTTTGGCTGAAGATGCGGCCAAGTTGATCAAGATTGACTATGAAGTGCTGCCCCATGTGATCGACGTGGATGACGCCATCCGCCCAGACGCGCCTGTGGTGCGCACGGGGGCTGCCGATCACTCGGTTCCCGCAGGATCACCGCCGAATGTGGTGAAATGCCTTGATTTCGGCCATGGCGACATCGAAGCCGGCTTTGCCGCCGCCGATCTGGTGCGCGAACAGACCTATAAAACCGAAGCCACCCACCAAGGCTATATCGAACCCCATGCCTGCGTGGCCCAACTGGGCGCGGATGGAAAGGGCGAGATGTGGGTTTGCACCCAAGGCCAGTGGTATATTCGCCGGATGTGCGCGGCGGTGCTGGGCATTGACGCATCAGGCTTGCGCGTTACACCGTCGGAAATTGGCGGCGGGTTTGGTGGCAAGACGATCATCTTTATGGAACCTTTGGCCTTGGCCCTTAGCCGCAAGGCAGGGGGCCGTCCGGTCAAGCTGGTGATGAGCCGCTCTGACGTGCTGCGTGCCACGGGGCCAACGGCTTCCGCGTCAATGGACGTAAAGCTGGGCATGACCAAGGACGGCAAACTGACCGCCGCCAAGGTGAACTTCCGGATGCAGGGCGGCGCATTCTTAGGCGCTTCGCCAGTGGGCGAAGCCCTGAGCTGCGCTTTGGCTTGCTACGACATTCCCGCTGTGCAGCATGACGGGGTCGAGGTTTTGGCCAACCGCCCCAAAGCCGCCGCCTACCGCGCACCCGGCTCGCCCATGGCGGCCTTTGCCGTGGAATCTTTGCTGGACGAGATGTGCCACGAGTTGGGCCTTGACCCGCTGGACGTGCGCCTGAAAAATGCCGTGCGCGAAGGTGTTAAGGCCAGCTATGGCCCGACCTATGCCAAAATTGGCTTGGTCGAAGTGTTGGAAGCGACCAAAGCCCACCCTAACCTTTTGGCGAAACTGGGCCCGAACCAAGGGCGCGGCATTGCCAGCGGGTTCTGGTTTAACCACGGCGGCGAGACATCTGTCTCGCTGGCGATTGGCGAGGATGGCACTGTTACCGTGTCGGCCGGCACGCCCGATATCGGCGGCAGCCGCGCCTCGCTGGCCTTGATGGTCGCCGAAACGCTGGGCATCGAATATGAAGCCGTGCGCGTGAATATCGTGGAAACCGGCGCTTTGGGCGTGAACGAACCCAGCCATGGCAGCCGCGCCACCTTTGCCACCGGCAAGGCAGCGGTCGAAGCCGCCCGCCATGCTATGGCCGAGATGTGCCGCCGTGCCGCGAAAGAATGGGGCATTGATGAAGAGGCGGTCGTTTGGAAAGATGGTGCCGCCATGCCCGCAGGCCCCAATGCGGGCAAGTTCCCGCCGATGAGCATCGCCGAAATTGGTGCCAAGATGGGCGGCAATGGCGGGCCAATCTCGGGCCACCACGAAACCAACGCTGACGGCGTGGGGGCCAGCTTTGGCGCGCATGTGGTGGATGTCGAGGTTGATCCCGAAACAGGCCGCACGACCATTCTGCGCTATCTGGTGGTGCAAGATGCGGGCCGCGCAATCCATCCGGCCTATGTTGAAGGGCAGTATCAGGGCGGCGCGGTGCAGGGCATCGGCTGGGCCTTGAACGAGGAATATGTTTATGGCGCCAACGGTCGTTTGCAAAACGCCGTGTTCCTAGATTACCGCATTCCCGTGGCATCGGACTTGCCGATGATCGATACCGTGATTGTCGAAGTGCCAAACCCCGGCCACCCTTACGGCGTGCGCGGTGTGGGCGAAACGGGCATCACGCCGCCCCTGCCCGCCATTGCCAATGCCGTGGCGATGGCGACGGGTGCGCGTATCCGCTCGTTGCCGCTGTCGCCTCCCAAGGTTTTGGCGGCGATCAAGGCAAAGGGCCGTGGTTAAGGTTCACCTGTGGTCAGGCCTGCGCCGCTTTACCGATGGGGTCGAAGTGGTGCAGGTTTCCGCTGAAACGGTGGGACAAATGCTGGATGGGCTGGTCGCGGCCCATCCGGGCCTTGCGCCAGTGATTGCGGCGGGCGTGTCGGTGACGATTGACGGCGTGTTGACCGCCAGCCGCTTTAGCGCGGTAAGCGCGGCGCATGAAATCTACCTGATCCAGCGGATCAAGGGCGGTTAACTTACATCAAACCTTGTGACACCGCGGCGCAGTTCATCCACCGGTTGGGTCAAGATCGCCGCCTGATGCGCGCGTTGGTCGCAATTGGCGCGGGGGCAAATGCGGCAGTTGATGCCAATCTGCGTCATCCGCGCGGCAGAGACAGAGAAGCCTTCAGCATAACCAATCTCGGGGGCAAAGCCTATGGCGCAGCCCATGGCCACGGCCAGGCGGTTGTCTTGGGTGTGACGTTCCCACGTTGGGCGGTCGACAGTGCGCGAAAAGACGAAGAACTGACTGCGGTCAGGCATTTCCACAAACTGCGGCACGATGCGGCCGGGGGTGCGAAAGCTGGTGTGCACATCAAGCCGCGGGCAAGCGCCGCCGTATTCGGCAAGGTGAAAATCGGTGGCGTTGAACCGCTTGGTGACGTTACCGCCCTTGTCGATGCGCAAAAAGAAGAACGGTACGCCCTGCGCTCCCTCGCGCTGCAAGGTGGTGGCGCGGTGGCAAGCTTGTTCAAAGCTTACGCCAAAGCGGGTCGAGATATGGTCAAAATCGTATTTCGAAGCCCGCGCCTCGGCCAAAAAGGCGGTGTAGGGCATTAAGACGGCGGCGGCGAAGTAGTTGGCCAGTTCCACCCGCAACCGCGCCACCCCGCGCGGATCGCGGATGCCGCTGCGCTGGATCAGCGCATCCAACAAGCTGCGCTGTTCCAACAGGCCCGCCATATGCACGAGCTGAAAGGTGCGGTTGGGTTGATCAAGCGCTTCTGACAGCAAAATCTCGCGCCGCGATTCATCATATTCGCGCAAAGCGCCGGGCAAATCCTCGACACGGCAGACGCGGACGTTCACGCCCAAGCTGTCGCGCAAGCGGCGTTTGAGGGTGACATAGATCTCGTCCCGCTCCATCGATTGCGGCCAGAAAGATTCGGCGGCCTCTTCCAACTCGCGAAAATGGTTGCGATTGCGTCGGAAAACATCATGCACCGCCGCCTCGGGCGAGGAGGAAACCTGCGGCGCGCCGCTTTCGGTCAGTGACAAAAGTTGGTCAGACACCACGGCATAGCTGCGGTAAAGTGTCATGAAGCTGTGAACCAAGGCGGGCGCGTGCACCAAAGCGGCGCGCAATTGAGGCAAATCGGGGCGGGTTTGGCTGAAAAGTGGGTCTTGAATGACAGCGCGCAGGTCGGAGAGTTGGGCTGTGCCATCCTCTTCCGCGATATCGCGCCAGTCAACACCGTAGGCGTCAAACAGACGCAGCAGCACCTGAACCGACACCGATCTTTCGTTGTTTTCCAGCAGGTTAACGTAAGATGGGCTGATGCCCAGCACCTTGGCCATAGCGCCTTGGGTTTCGTTGCGTTCCACGCGCAGGCGGCGCAGGTGGGGTCCTATGAAGGTCTTTTGCATACCATCGCACACAATATAAGGTTTGTCTTGTTTACAATATTACAGATTTTCAAATCTGTAAAGTCTCGCATTCACAGCGCAACCTGTTTGCGCTTTGCACAAATTAAAAGCGGTGCAACACCTGCGTCTATCAAAGCGGAGGATGCTATGCGCACTGGAATCAATCACCTGTTCATTCCCGGCCCGACCAATGTGCCGGAGCGGGTTCGTCAATCTATGAACGTGCCGATGCAAGATCATCGCGCGCATGATTTCGGCGCGCCCAATATGGGCATCTTCCGCGACCTCAAATCACTGTTCCGTACAAAAGATGGCCATGTGCTGGTGTTTCCGGCTTCGGGCACGGGTTCGTGGGAAGCCGCCATCACCAACACCCTGTCGCCAGGCGATCGCGTGTTGATGGCCCGCCACGGCCAGTTTTCGGTACTGTGGGCGCAAATGGCCGAGCGCCTTGGGCTGGACGTGGAACTGATTGACCTGCCTTGGGGTGCCGGCGCCCCCATCAGCGAATTCGCCCGCCGCCTGGGCGCGGATCGCAAGGGCGAGATCAAGGCCGTGTTTGTGACCCATAATGAAACCGCAACAGGTGTGACATCTGACATAGCCGCCCTGCGCCGGGTGATGAACGAAGCCTTCCACGATGCGCTTTTGTTTGTGGACGGCGTCTCTTCGATTGGTTGCTTGCCCTTCGAGATGGACGAATGGGGCGTCGATCTGGCCGTGACGGGCAGCCAGAAGGGGCTGATGATGCCGCCCGGTCTGGGCATTTTGGGCGTCAGCCCCAAGGCAATGAAAGCGGCGGAAACCGCCAAGATGCGCCGCGCCTATTTTGAATTCTCTGATCAAGTGAAAAACAACGAAACCGGTTACTTCCCCTATACCCCGCCCGTGCAACTGCTGCATGGCCTGCGAGCGGCGTTGGACTTGATGATCGAGGAGGGCTTTGACGCCATCCTCGACCGCCACCGCCGTCTGGCCGCAGGCGTGCGCGCGGCGGTTCAGGCTTGGGGGCTAGAGGTTTGTGCAGAAAGCCCCTCGCTCTACTCCGACACGGTCACCGCCATTCGCACACCCGAAGGGGTTGATGCACGCGATGTGATCAAGATTGCCTATGATCGTTACAACGCCTCGCTCGGGTCGGGCCTCGGGCCACTGGCGGGCAAGGTGTTTCGCATCGGCCATATTGGCGATTGCAACGAAGGCATGTGCCTGACGGCCATTGCCTTGTCCGAACTGGCGCTGGTGGCGGCAGGGGCGAAAATCACCTTTGGCACGGGGGTTGCGGCAGCGCAGGCCGTTTACGCCAAGCAAGCCCAATCCTCAGTCGCCATGGCTGCAGAATAACCTTTAGGAAGTCAGGATACTACGATGAGCCACACGCTTCACCCCATGCGCAAAGCGCGTCTGCAACGCTCGGAACTGGCGGTTCCGGCATCAAACCCCACGATGATCGACAAGGCGGCAGATGGCCCTGCGGATTACATTTTCCTTGATCTGGAAGACGCCATTGCGCCTTCGGAAAAAGTTCAGGCCCGCAAGAACGCCATTCAAGCGCTGAATGACATCGATTGGCGCGGCAAGGGAAAAACCGTTTCGGTGCGGATCAACGGGTTGGATACGCATTACATGTACCGCGACGTGGTGGATGTGATGGAGCAGGCCGGCGACAAGGTTGACACGTTGCTGGTGCCCAAGGTCGGGGTGACAGGCGATTTGTACATGGTGGAAGCCATGGTCAACCAGATCGAACAGGGCAAGGGCTATACCACCCGCGTGGGTCTGGAAGCCCTGATCGAAACCGCGCTTGGCATGGCCAATGTGGAAGCCATCGCCCAATTCGGCGGCCGGCTTGAGGCGTTGCACTTTGGCGTGGCGGATTTCGCCGCATCGATGCGCGCGCGCACCACGAACATTGGTGGCTTGAACCCGCATTACCCTGGCGACCAATGGCACGCCTCTATCAGCCGGATGGTGGTGGCCTGCCGCGCTTACGGCTTGCGCGCAATTGATGGCCCATTTGGCGATTTCAGCGACCCAGAAGGCTACAAAGACGGCGCACGTCGGGCAGCTGCCTTGGGATGCGAGGGCAAGTGGGCCATCCACCCGTCGCAGATCGCTCTGGCAAACGAGGTCTTCTCTCCGCCGGAAGCTGAAGTAACCCGTGCGCGGCGCATCATCGAAGAACTGCGCAAGGCCGAAGCCATGGGCAAAGGCGCTGCCCAGTTGGATGGGCGGATGATTGATGCGGCATCCGAGCGCATGGCCATGAACGTGCTGGTTCTGGCAGACGCCATCGCCGCCAAGTAATCCACGAATTTTCGGCGAAAATTCAAACAGATCACGCGGGGGCGGTTCAACGAAACCGCTTCCAGCTTAGGGAGGAACAGATGGATATTCACGAATACCAAGCCAAGGAAATCCTCGCCCGCTTCGGCGTGCCGGTTCCGCGTGGCGGGTTGGCCTATAGCCCCGAACAGGCGGGCTACCGCGCCCGCGAATTGGGCGGAAATGCTTGGGTTGTCAAAGCGCAGATCCATTCCGGCGGTCGCGGGGCGGCGGGCGGGGTGAAGCTGTGCAAGACGCCCGAAGAGGTGCAGGCCTTTGCCAGCACACTTTTTGGCAAGCAGCTTGTGACCAAGCAAACCGATGCCAATGGCAAGGGTGTTTACCGCGTTTGGGTCGAGGGTGCCTCGGACATCGCTCAGGAACTCTACCTAGGCTTCGTGCTAGACCGCAAATCCGAACGCATCATGATCGTGGCATCGGCCCATGGCGGGATGGAGATTGAAGATCTGGCTGACAAAGACCCCGACAGCTTGCGCCGCATGATCGTGGACCCTGCCGCCGGTCTGTCAGAGTTTCAGGCCCGTGAACTGGCCTTTCAACTTGGGCTGCGCGGCGGTCAAGTGGCGCAGATGGTCACAACGCTGCGCGCCTGCTACCGCGCGTACCGCGATCTGGATGCCGTGATGGTTGAGATTAACCCGCTGGTTGTCACCCATTCGGGCGACCTGGTGGCGCTGGATGCCAAGATGTCGTTTGACACCAACGCCCTGTTCCGTCAGCCACAAGTCGCCGAGCTGCGCGACCGCAGCCAAGAAGACCCGCGCGAAAGCACCGCGGGCGATCATGGCCTGTCTTATGTGGGCTTGGATGGCGACATCGGCTGCATCATCAACGGCGCTGGTTTGGCTATGGCGACAATGGACATGATCAAGCTTGCGGGCGGAGAGCCTGCAAACTTCCTAGACATCGGCGGCGGGGCGAGCCCCGAACGCGTGGTGCGGGCGTTCCGCACCGTTCTGGCCGATGGCAATGTGTCGGTCATCTTGGTCAACATCTTTGCCGGCATCAACCGCTGCGATTGGGTCGCCCAAGGCGTGGTGCAGGCCTATAAAGAAGTGGGCCTGACCATTCCGGTCGTGGTGCGTCTGGCTGGCACCAATGTGGAAGAGGGCAAGGCCATCATCGACGGATCGGGCTTGCCCCTGATCTCGGCCGATAGCCTGGCTGAAGCCGCTGCTGCTGCCGTCTCTGCCCGCCCCCGCAAAGCCGCTTAAGGAGGACCAAATGGCCATTCTGATTACGGAAAACACCCGCGTCATCGTTCAAGGCATGTCAGGCCGCATCGGCTCTTTCCATGCTGCCGACATGATCAAATACGGCACCAATGTTGTGGGCGGCGTGACCCCCGGCAAGGGCGGCGAAAGCGTTTTGGACCGCCCGCTGTTCAACACGGTGCGCGAGGCGGTGGAGCAGGTCAGCGCGGAAGCCTCGCTGATCTTCGTGCCCCCACCCTTTGCCGCAGATGCAATTATGGAAGCCGCAGATGCCGGTATCCGCACCGCTGTCTGTGTGACAGACGGCATTCCCAGCCAAGACATGATGCGCGTGAAACGCTTCCTGCGCCGCTATCCGGCAGAACGGAAGATGCGCGTCATCGGGCCGAACTGCGCGGGTATCATATCGCCCGGCAAAGGGTTCATGGGGATCATGCCGCCGCATATCTACATGCCCGGTCGCATTGGCATCGTGGGCCGGTCTGGCACTTTGGGCTATGAAGCCGCAGCGCAGATGAAGGCTTTGGGGATTGGCGTTTCCACCTCGGTTGGAATTGGCGGCGATCCTATCAACGGGTCAAGCTTCCGCGACATTCTTGAGTTGTTTGAGGCGGATCCGGAAACCGATGCCGTGATGATGATCGGCGAAATCGGCGGCCCGCAAGAGGCCGAGGCCGCAGCCTATGCCCGCGATCATATGAAAAAGCCGGTTGTGGCCTATATCGCGGGCCTGTCCGCGCCCAAGGGCCGCAAGATGGGCCATGCAGGGGCGATTGTGTCAGCCTTTGGCGAAAGCGCGCAAGAGAAGGTGGAAATCCTGAGTGCGGCTGGCATTACTGTGGCGCCCAACCCGTCCTCGATGGGCGAGACGATGGCAATGGTTTTGGCGCAGCGCAAAGCGGCTTAAACTCGGTTAGATTGGATATGCCACCGCGCAGGGCAACTTGCGCGGTGTTTTCTTATTCAGGTCTTGGCCTGTGCAGCAAGGGCTGCTTGGCGCAAAGTGCTGATCCTTTGGCGCGGGGCAATCGCCTCAGCAGCTATGGCAAGGGTCACCACAGCACCCGTCCCGGCCTTGGTGGCGACCAGGGCGCGGTCAAAGGCTGCGGCAAAGGCTGCGGTGGTGTCAGCCTTTTCGGCGTGCAATCCATAGGCGTGGGCCAGTGCGGTGAAGTCTGGGTTCACCATAGTCGTGCCAAAGACACGGGCGGGGAATTGGCGTTCTTGATGAGCGCGGATCGTGCCGTAGATGCCGTTGTCCAAGATCAAGATCAGCGGGGTCGCGCCGTGTTGGGCGGCGGTGGCCAATTCCTGACAGGTCATCTGAAAATCACCATCACCTGCAAAGCACAGCACCGTGCGACCCGGTTCAGCCAAACTGGCCGCAATCGCTGCGGGCAAGCCGTAGCCCATGGCCCCAGATTGCGGGGCCAAAAGCCGCATATCGGGGCCAAAGCACAGATGACGGCTGGGCCAAGCGGCGAAGTTACCAGCACCGTTGGTGATGATCGCATCATGGGGCAAGTTCGCGCCCAGATAGGCCATCACTGCCGCCATATCAACGGGGGAAGGCTGGGCAGGTGCCACAAAGGCCGCTTCATAGCCAGCACGGGCACGGGCGCGCCATGCGGACCAAGGGCCCACGACGGGGCGCAGCGCTGCGGCAAAGGCGTTGGGGTCAGATTGTACGGGCAGGGTTGGGATGTAGATCTTGCCCAACTCGTCAGAAGCGGGGTGCACATGGATCAGGGTTTGCTTGGGCTGGGGAACCGACAGCAGGGTATAGGCCCCCGTCGTCATCTCATCCATCCGCAGGTTGACGGCTAAGATCACATCAGCCGTTTTGATCAGCTCTGCCACATGGGGCCACATTCCTACACCAGCCTCTCCGGCGAAGACGGCGGCATTGTTATCGATGGCGTCTTGGCAGCGAAAGGCGGTTAGAACGGGGATGTCTGAGGCCACAGCAAAGGCTTGCAGCGCGGCTTTGCCCTGCGCCGTCCACCCTGTGCCGCCGGTTATGATCAACGGGCGCTGCGCTTGGGCCAGCAGAGTTTGCGCTTGGCGCATCGCGGCAGGGTCGGGGTGGGCGGGGGATAGGGGGGCCAAGGGTTGCGACAGCGGTGCTGTATCCGACAAAGCCGCCAGCATATCTTCAGGCAAAGACACCACCACCGGCCCCATCCGGCCCGAGACAGCGGTTTTCCATGCGCGGGCAAGATGTTCGGGAATGCGGGCTGCGTCGGTGATTTCGACCACATATTTCACCATGCTGCCAAAGACGGCGCGGTAGTCGACCTCTTGAAAACTTTCCCGCTCACGATCTGATTGGGCGATTTGGCCGATAAACAGCAGCATCGGTGTGGAATCCTGCATGGCCGTATGCACACCGATCATGGCGTTTGATGCCCCGGGGCCGCGGGTGACCATGCAAATGCCGGGCTGGCCCGTCAGCTTGCCATAAGCGGCGGCCATGAAACTCGCCCCGCCTTCGTTGCGGCACAGGATATAGTCAAAGCGGCCTGCGGTGTCGTGCATGGCATCCAAGACGGTCAGATAGCTTTCCCCTGGCACGCCAAAGGCCTTTTTGGCCCCAAGCGCCACAAGGCTTTCCACCAATATCTGCCCGCCATTGCGCATGATCACACCTTTTGTTGCCGTTGGATCATGGGGCGGACCTGTCGCGGTGTCGAGGTATGAACGTTGTCACCACTTCGTTAGATCACCGGTGTCAGCAGCGGTTGGCCTGCGAAATGCGCGGTCAGATTGTCGCGCATCATCTGCCCCATCGCGCGCCGTGTTTCCACCGTGCCCGAGGCGTGGTGAGGTTGCAGCAGCACATTGGGCAAGGCCAGAAAGCGCGGGTTCAGGTGTGGTTCGCCTTCAAACACATCCAAAGCCGCGCCCCCCAAGGTGCCGGCTTCAAGGGCGTCCAACAACGCTTCTTCGTCAATGTTGGACGCACGCGAGATGTTCACGAGCAACCCTTTTGGCCCCAGTGCCTGCAAAACCTGTCGACTGACGATGTGGCGGGTCTGCGCATTGGCCAAGGCAGTGACGATCAGGACATCCGACCGCGCCGCTAAGGCGACAGGGTCAGCCACATAGGCATAGGGCACCTCTTTTGGGCTGCGGGCAGAGTAGGCGATGTCCATATCAAAGCCTGCCAAGCGCTTGGCCACTTGCTGGCCTATGCGGCCAAGGCCCAAGATGCCGGCTTTCATGCCCGTCACGCGGCGTTGCAGGGGAAAGCTGCCCTTCGTCCAATCGGCGCGGGCAAACTCTGCGGCCGGAACGATGCCGCGTGCCAAAGCCAGCACCATGGCCACGGCCAGATCGGCGCAGTCATCAGTCAGCACATCGGGCGTGTTGGTCACGCGAATGCCGCGCACCTTGCAAGCCGCCACGTCCACCGCGTCATAGCCCACGCCGTAGATGCTGATGAGTTCCAGATTGGGGCAAGCTGCGATGACAGCCGCCCCCGCCCCTGCCCCGCCGTTGGTGGCAATGGCGCGGATCTGCGGGCCAACCGCGGCCAGAAACGCCACCTTGTCTGCCGCCGCATGAAGGGCGTGCATCTGAAAGGCCGCGTCCATCGGGGCTTGGTCCCAGTCGGGATAGGATCCCATTTGCAGCACATGGGGTTTGGGCATGGGGGGTCCTAGGGATGGCGGCTTGACAGAGGCTGGTATCAATAAGATGACCTTTGTAACCAAGCCTGTCGAGGGGTCGCGGCAGCAAAAGGGGGCGGGATGAGCATCAATCGGTTCGATCTTACCGGACGGCGCGCTTTGATCACGGGATCGTCGCAAGGCATAGGCTTTGCCTTGGCCAAGGGATTGGCGGCAGCGGGTGCGCAGGTGGTGCTGAACGGGCGCGACGCGGGCAAGTTGGCAGCGGCGGTGGCCCAGATTGACGGGGCCTTGGCCCTGCCTTTTGACGCCACCCAGCACGCGGCAGTGCGCGCGGCGGTGGATGGGTTTGAAACCGCGGTCGGGCCGATCGACATCTTGATCAACAACGCGGGCATGCAGCACCGCGCGCCCTTAGAGGATTTCCCGCCCGAAGCCTTTGAAGCCCTGCTGCAAACAAATATCGCCAGTGTCTTCCATGTGGGCCAAGCCGTGGCGCGTCACATGATCACGCGGCGGCGGGGCAAGATCATCAACATTGCCTCGGTGCAGACAGCGATGGCACGCCCTTCCATCGCGCCCTACACCGCGACCAAGGGCGCGGTGGGGAACCTGACCAAGGGGATGGCGACCGATTGGGCCAAATATGGGCTGAACTGCAATGCCATCGCACCGGGCTATTTTGACACGCCGTTAAATGCGGCTTTGGTGGCGGACCCTGCCTTTTCGACTTGGCTGGAAAAGCGCACGCCTGCCGGCCGTTGGGGGCAGGTAGAGGAATTGGTGGGCGCAGCTATCTTTCTGGCGTCCGATGCATCCTCCTTCGTGAACGGGCATATTCTTTATGTCGACGGGGGGATCACGGCATCCCTATGACACGGCGCGTGGTGATTATGGGGGTGTCGGGCTGCGGCAAATCCTCGGTCGGGGCAGGGCTTGCGGCGCGGTTAGGGCTGAATTACCGCGATGGGGATGATCTGCATCCGCCGGAAAATGTCGCCAAAATGCAAGTGGGAATGCCCCTGACGGATGCCGACCGCTGGCCTTGGCTGGACAGGGTGGGGCAGGTTTTGCTGGCAGAGGCCCCTGTGATCGTGGGGTGTTCGGCGCTAAAGCGCGCTTACCGCGACCGCATTCGCACCGCCGCGGGGGGCCCTGTGACCTTTGTGCATTTGGCCGGAAGCCAAGAGGTGATCGCGGCACGCATGGCGCTACGTCAGTGTCATTATATGCCCCTGTCGCTGCTCGATAGCCAGTTCGCAGCGCTGGAGCCACCAGCGGCGGCGGAGGCGATCACCGTCTCTATCGACCAACCCTTGGAGGCGATTGTCGCGGATATTTTGCGCCAATTGCCCTGAAGGCGTGGCTTTGATCTTTCATATTTGCTTATATGAATATAAACTTAGTCCATTCTTATCTGATAGGGTCGCCATGCAAGCCGCCGATACCGCCACCATCCGCTTTGACCCCAATGGTCAACCCCAAGCGCTGCAGCGCGCGGTGGCGTTTTTGAAGGTGCTGGGGCACGAGGGACGGTTGGAATTGCTGTGCCATATGATCGACGGCGCGCAAAGTGTCGGGGCCTTGACCCAAGCGTTGGGAAGCTCTCAACCCGCTGTGTCGCAACACCTGATGCGCTTGCGCGCCGAGGGATTGGTGCGCACAGAGCGGCGCGGCAAGTCTGTGCTTTATTCCATCGCAGCCCCCGAGATGGCCACGATCATCGCAGCGCTGCGCGATGCCTTTTGCACACCACCCAACGCGGGCCAAGGCGCGGTTTAGCTGGGCAGGTCTAGGGTCAAAATCGCGGCCTCGGTTTGATCCCAAAGGGGTTGAACCTGAGCCATGATGATTTCGGCAGCTTTGGCTTCCTGACCGTTGCGGCACAACTCTTCGCCCATGGCATAAAGCTGCTGCAAAGCGGGCGCGCCGATCATGGCGCAAACGCCTGCCCCTTCGTGGCAAATGGGCATCAGGTCAGACAGCCTGTCGGGCGCACAGGCTGCAAGCAACCTAGCCCGAAAGGCGGGAAAGTCGGCACGAAAGCGGGTGATCATGCGTGCCAAACCAGCGGCCCCCAACCCTTCGCGCAAATCATCAATTCGGTCGGGGCTTAGCACCTGCGCTTGGAGCTGCGGCTGTGGGGCATCCAGCGCATCGCCTAGCAAGGATTTGGCAAGGTTGCCCAGCGAGATTGGTTTGGTCAAACAGCCATCCATGCCGGCTTTCTGAAACCGTTCCAAGTCGGCGGGCAGGGAATGGGCGGTGACGGCCAAGATACGGCTGCCCATCGATAGGCCTTGCGCGCGGATCATAGCAGTTGCGGTTAGGCCATCCATCATCGGCATCGAGATATCCATCAAGATCACGTCAAACGGATGGGAACGGGCCAGTTCCATCCCCTGACGGCCTTCTGAGGCCATGGTCACGCGGTGACCCATCTGCTGAAGCATTTCTTCCAACACGATCCGGTTGGTGGCGTTGTCTTCCACCACCAGCACATCCATCGGGTTTATCGTCTGCACGGGTTGCAGCTTAGGCGCGTCGCTTGGCGTGGGGGTGCTGGCAATTGCCAAGGGCAGGCGCATCCAAAAGCAACTGCCCGCACCCAATTCACTTTCCACCCCAACTTCGCCCCCCATGGCTTGGGCCAGACGGCGGGCAATGGCCAGCCCAAGGCCCGTGCCCCCACTGGTGCGGACAAGTGATTGATCCAGCATCACAAAGTCTTCAAATATTCGCACCTGATCGCTTTCGGCGATGCCAATGCCGGTGTCGATCACGCGCACTTCTACCTCTAGCAAAGGATCATTGCGGCGCTGCGCCTCGATCTCGATGGTGATCTGGCCGTTTTCAGTGAACTTCAGCGCATTGGTCAGAAAGTTCTGGATGATCTGGCTGATGCGGAAGTAATCCCCCACCAAACGCGGCAAGGGGCCCAAGGGCTTGACCACCACCTCAGTGCCCTTTTGCGCCGCAACTTGCTGCAACCCTGCAACCAAATCTTCGGTCAAGGCCGTCATGTCGAACTGCTCTTCCGACAGGTAAAGCTTTCCCGCTTCGACCTTAGAGATGTCCAGCACATCATTGGCGTGGCGCAGAAGTTGGCGGGCTGAAGATTGCGCCAAATCCAAAAAGCGCAGCTGCTTGTCATTGACCGCCATGCCCGAGGCAATCTCAAGTGCAGCCATCACGCCATTAAGGGGGGTGCGCATTTCATGGCTCATCACCGCCATAAAGTTGGTCTTTGACTTTTCCGCTGCCATAGCCTCATCGCGGGCCTGCACCAGCGCATCTTCGGCCTGAACGCGATCTGAAATGTCGCGCAAAAAGGCGATGAAAATCACCCCTTCAGAGGTGTTATGGCTTGCGATGGCCAGTTCAATGGGAAACTCTTCGCCGCCCTTGCGCATACCGATCATCTGAAAGCGCCCAGAGTTCGCCTCTTGCGCACTGCCATACAGCGTGGCGCGCGCCATCAAATCGAAATAAGACCCGCACGGGGTGGGCGGAATGATTAAGGTGGCCAGATCGGCACCGACCGCCTCTTGCGGGGTGTAGCCAAAATTTGCGGCGGCAGCATTGTTGAAATCTAGCACGCGGCCCTTGGCGTCGGTTACGATGATGGCGTCGAGCGAGGTTTCAACCGTGGCCGCCAACCGCGACGACAGACGCAGGGTTTGGTCGGCCGTGTGAACGGCCTGTCGGTTCAGCCAAAGCACCAGCAATGACAAGGTTGCCAAAGCCAAAATCACAACCCACGCCGCCCAAGCAGCACGCTGCACCATCGTGGCAACGACAGCGCGGCGCATATCGGCCATGACGGCATAGTTCTTGACGAGCTTGACCGACATGGCGCGCAAATCCTCGCGCATGATGTTGGCATCGACTTCGATCTGAGGCAAAGCGGCCCGCAGGTCGACATCCGGCGCATCTACCAGAGGGGTCGTTTGAGCAAGGTAATATTCCAACCTTGCGTTCATTGGCATGATAGCTTCACCTAGGTTCAGCTTGCCGAACATATTGCCCTGCAAAATCGACTGGGCCCGACTGTAAAACAAATCAAACCGCTTACGCAGTTCACCCAAGGACTCATCAGGCTTTAGCTGAAGTATCTCTGCCTCGGACCCAAAGCGAACCAGGTCCAATTCAAGTTGGCTAACGTTCCAGTGGATGTTGTCGACGGCATCTTGCCGGTAGGTTTGCAACTCTGCTTCTAGGCGCAGCCAGTTCAAGACCACCGCCGTGATCGACAAAACGGCCAATAGGATGATGACAGGCCTTAATCCACGTAAAACTTTATCCAGAAGGGATCGGTTCACTGCCATGCCCTAGAACCGCTCTTTCGGTTTACTCGACAAAATCAATCTGCAATAATTGCCAGATCGAACGCGAATAGGTTTCTTCTGTGCGATAGTCTGGATTTTGATCATAGGGAAACACCATCCAGATCGGCCCTTTATCCCGCAAGGACATCGTTTTGCCGTCCATCAAATAGGCCAATAGGGGGCCGTCATCTTTGGCGTCAGAAAGTGGCAATTCGATGATATAATCGTTCAAGGCTGTCATTTCGATCATCTTGCCCGAGGCCCCAACCGCCGCAATCAGATCTTTCAGCAAAACGCCTTGAAACGTGGTTTGGCCTTCTGTCCAAATTGTCGACGTCGTGAACCGATGTTGCGGCAAAGCTTCCATTTGGGCCAGATCCAAGACCAACCCCGTTGGCGCGTTCTTGGCCGTGATGTGACCCGTCACCGTAAGAACTGGGGCGCCCTTTGGCGGCAAGAATGTGTCAGCATGCGCAAAGGTCGTTGATAAAGCTGTGCTCAGCCCAAGGGCAAACAGTAAAAAAGCGATGTTAAGAAAGCGGGACATTTCAATAATCCTTGAAAGGTTTGATCTCGCTTTTCCTACCATAAACATTTGATACAGTCGCGCACCGGAAAGGGGTAGGAGCCTATTTCTTCGGATAAGAAATCCACCCCAAAGTATAGGTTTAGTATAGGCCCGCTTCTTTGGCAATCATGGCCGCATGAGTGCGATTCTTAGCCGCAATCTTACGATACAGGGTCTTGATATGCAGCTTGACGGTCACCTCTTGCAGATCAAGTTCACGGGCGATTTCTTTGTTGGCCAGACCGCGACATAAGCGCTTCAGCACATCCAGTTCGCGCGGGGTAAGCTGGGCGCCTGCAACCGTTATCGGGCCGCCTTCGCGTTCGGACATCAAACTGATCGGGGCATAGATCTCTCCGGCTGCCATAAAGCGGACGGCGGCGACCAAAGAGCGCGTTGACATTGTTTTGGGCAAAAAGCCGGCTGCCCCCTCTTCCAGGGCCTGTTCGGCAACGGATCGGGGCGCGCTGCCGGAAATGATGGCAACAGGCTTAGAGACCTGCGCCTTTTTCATGGCGGCAAGCCCCGCCAAGCCGTTCATGCCCGGCATCATGTAATCCAACAAGACCAGATCAAAGGCACCCATGCTGCGCACAAGCTCTAGCGCGGAGGGAAAATCACGCGCAACCTCGACCGTCAGGCCATCCTCTTGCCGCAGGAACGCAGCAATCGTGTCGCGAACCAATTCTTGATCATCTGCCAGCAATATTCGCATTTTATCCTCAATTTAGAAACTGTTCTTTGAAACCAGCCGCAAGACATGCCTTTGATATTTGGTTCGACAATTGCAATTGGCAAGGGCCTACTTGCACTAATGATGCCTGCGCGTTGCAAAAATCTGCGCAAACAAACTGTTCAGTGAAAATCGCAACTTGGTCAAAAAGTTGCCGAAATTCAGCGCCTTGAACCGCACGAGCGAAAAAGGTGTCAGCCTTGCTCATCATGGTTTTTTGCGCCAGCACACCGCCACGCAACCCTGTGCTGGGCCTGCAGGCGGTGTTCGAAAAACATGCGTTTGGGGCAGTTTGGCGCACTCTAAACCGCCATCTCAAAGGACAAATGACCTTTGGGTGCATCGCTGGCAATTCGGCGCCGGTTCATGGATAGACCTATGCTGCGTGTCATTATGTCGATCGATGTATGTCTAAGGGATAACTCAAGCTACAGAACCTACCCTAAGGAGTATTTTTCAAGCTGTCTATGACAAGGTTTCATCGGAACAAACGACAAAATCCCTTGCAGGACGGCCCCGCGCCACGCACCTTATAGGCTGCCCCAAACTTGGCTTCGATCAGAAGGAAGTCGCCATGCACTACCCCCGCGTCAGTCTTTACGCCGCGATGCTGGCCGCTGCGGGCATTCCGCTTTACATCCACTTACCCCAGTTTGCTTCGGTCAATCTTGGGATGGGCTTGGGCACGATTGGTTTGATTTTGCTCGTGATCCGCCTGATTGATCTGGTGCAAGATCCGCTGATCGGCTGGGCGATTGACCGCTGGCCCAAAGCGCAAACCGCCTTTGCGATGACCGCTGCAGCGGGCTTGGCGATTGGTTATCCTGTGCTTTTTTCTTTAACACCGGGGCCCTATTTGATTGCAAAGATGGTTGCGGTTTTGGCGCTGTTGTTTGCAGCCTATAGTCTGGGTTCGATCTTGCTTTATGGTCGCAGTGCTACGCTGGCTTTGCGGCCAGAGCCTGACGCGCTGATGACGCTGGCCGCCTATCGCGAGGGGGGAATGCTTGCAGGGGTGCTTTTGGCTGCAAGTGCGCCTGCAATTTTGGTGGCTTTGGGGGCCAGCGCACAGGGCTATCCGGCCTTTGGGATGGCGCTGGGGCTTTTGGCCGTGTTTGCAGCCCTTGTAACCCAACCTATTTGGCGCAGGCCGGTGATCTTGGGCGGGGCTTTGTCTTTGGCGGGGCTGGGCCAAGCCGGGGCCTTGCGACTTTTGGCCTTGGCTTTGGTGAACAGCTTGCCGGTGGCGCTGACATCAACGTTGTTTTTGTTCTTTGTCGAAGACCGCTTGCACCTGCCGGGAAAGGCGGGGTTGCTGCTGACCTTGTTCTTCATAAGTGCCGGGATCAGCGTTCCGTTTTGGCTGCGCTTAAGGGGGCGGATTGGGGCTAAGGCGACATTGCTGATCGCTATGCCGCTGGCCATCGCGTGTTTTGCGGGCTCTGCCTTTTTGGCGCAGGGCGACCTTGTGGCGTTTGCGGTGATTTGCGCGGCCTCTGGTGCAGCACTTGGGGCGGATACGGTTTTGCTGCCGGCCATGTTTTCGGTGGCTTTAACGCGGGCAGGTCTGCAAGCCTCGTTGGCTTTCGGCATCTGGGCCTTTGCCGGAAAGCTGGGCTTGGCGCTGGCCGCTTTCGCCGTCATGCCGATTTTGGAATGGAACGGATTTCTGCCCGGGCAGGCCAACAGCGCACAAGCGTTGACAGCACTCACCTTGGCCTATGCGGTGGTGCCCTGCGTGCTGAAATTGGGAGCAATGGCGATGGTGCTGCGGTTGAAAGATGCTGACGGATAGGGGTTTTGCATCCCTTACCAGTCAATCTCGCGGTCGCCCCCGACAAACTGGGCGCTTTTGGCTGTGTACTGGAACAATTCCACCAAACTGCCCGAAGGATCCTTGAGCCAAGCCTGCCACGTGTCATCGCAGCCATATTTCGGGTCTGTCACCTCTATTCCCTTGGCGCGCAACTCGGCGACACAGGCGGGCAGATCCTCCACCTCAAGACACAGATGATTGACCTGACCAGAGCGCGCAATGGGCGCCTCGTCATGCAAGAACACCTCGACAAAGGTGCGTTCGCCGCAAGATAGGTAAAGCCCGACCCAAGCGCCTTCTTTCAGAAAGTTGAAACACTTCGTCAGGCCCAAGCCCCCGACATAGAACGTTTCCGCCTGCGCCAGATCATGACTATAAACGCAAACATGCGCCAATTGCTTTGTGATCACCCCAACCTCCCATGCTGCCCTATGGGCGCATCTTAACACCCAGAACGCAAATCGCCATCAAAAGCGGGGCTCAGTTTGTGCCTGGCGGCAGACAGGAACGGAGATATGTATTGGCGGACGGAACGCGACTACTGTCGAACCGTCTCTGGGCTCGATGGCTCGCTACTTGGTTCCTTTTTGAAAGAATTCGAAGGGCTTGCCGTCCTGACCGGTGAGGCAGCGCACCCGGATCGGCGGAAGCATGTCAAGGTCTATCGGATCGTAGACGGAGTCGTCGGCCAGCGCGATATCGGTTATTGGACCGAAGGCAACGTCGATGAAGGCGAAGTCAGTTTCGCGGAAGGCGTAAGTGTCAATTATCCTCCGAAGTTCCGGCCAATGGTGCCGCCATGGGTATTCGACGCTCAAGAGGATGACTGGGCTGCCGCAATAGTAGCTTTCCCGAATCTGAAAGGGTTCCGGAACTTCGGGAACTGGGGCATCAAGTTCATATCGCCGTTGGGCACCCGTTTCCTTATCCGTAAAAACGATGGAAAAGCGGACATCATCATCCACGGGGGCTAAGGCAATTGTGAGCCGTTTCGTTTCGACTTGACACCACTGGCACGTCTTCCCGATCCACAGGGGTTTGGAGCTATTCCTTGGATAAGTTGAACCTAGGCTGCAATCCACAGTGCCGCCGTAGAGGTCCACAGAACAACGGCAGGATGCGATGTCAGGTTTCCCTAGGCACAGGTAGCCCAAGATCCACTTCGGGTCCTACCGGAAGCGTTTTCACACGGCCTGCCTTTGGAGACGCCCTGTCAGACCGATTTGGGTTTGATGATGGGGCCACGATCATCGAGACAGCATTCAAGCAACGCCACTGTCACTGACACCGGCGGGAGCTTTGGAAGCCTCTGCCGGGTTGGAGTCATCTGCAAGCTAAG
>Ga0209550_10001054_pt1 | contig 26596 bp, 44 predicted proteins | sample LauGreSuBDMM15SN_2_FD_187567 | JGI IMG/M metagenome (GOLD analysis project Ga0209550, IMG submission 187567) | Freshwater lake microbial communities from Lake Michigan, USA - Su13.BD.MM15.SN (SPAdes) (version 5) | ecosystem: Environmental > Aquatic > Freshwater > Lake | place: Lake Michigan... | reverse complement strand
GCGCTAGGTCCTCGCATACCGGGACGACATTGGCGAGGCTGTAAGCCCAAGCGCCGAGGCTGTCACGCATAAGAACCTGAGTCGAACTATCTGGCACATTGAGCCCGAGCGCCCCGCAGACTGCGATCTCGACATCTCTGGGCACGTGCACGTAGTTGCCTAGCGGTCCCGAGATATGGCCGACCCTGACCTGATCTGCCGAAGCCACAAAGCGATCAAGAGACCTAGCCAGTGCGAGTGCGATGTCTGCGACTCTGTAGCCCCAGCTGGTCGGTTCTGCCGCTTGCCCGTGAGTGCGCCCTTGTCTGATCGTGCCTCGGTGCTCAGTGGCGTGTGCTATCAGTTCAGACAGAAGCGTGTAGCCAGCGTTGCCGATAAGCACATTCGCCTGAAGCAAGATCAGAGCCTGGGCGGTTTCGACGACATCAGAACTCGTCAGCCCGTAGTGCAACCAGCGATGGACGCCTTCGTGCTCAGTGTTCTCTTTCCAAGCGGCTAAAAAGGCCATGAGGTCATGGCGCAGCGTCTCCTCTTGGGCACGCATCTGTTCAAGCGACGGCCTGAGCGTGAGCTCAAGGTGCATGTGCATATCGGGCGGCACGATCTCGAACTGCCCTTGCGCTTTCATCACCTCGATCTCGACGACCGCCCAGTGCAGGACTTTGTTAGCGTCGGACCAGACTAGGCGCATCTGGGGCGAGCAATAGCGCTCGATCATTCGAGCCCCTTGACGATTCGAATGGCTCGATCGATGAGCGCGCTTTCGGCTAGGTTGTCGCACTGCTGGCAGACGCACAACGGCATCATCTTGCTCTCTAGATCTTTGGCGATCTGAGCCCTAGCGGTGGCTACCGCGATCGCTATGAACTCGTGCCCCTCTGGTGATGGGCTCATTTCTTGGTGTAGTCTTTCAGCGCTTGGTTGATGACTTCGGAGACGCTTGTCTCCTCTCGCTCTGCCAGTTTGCGCGCTGCTTGCCATAGGTTGTCCGAGACTCGGACGCTTCTGATCGGTGTGCTCATTTAGTTCCCTTCGATTAGGCACTCGACAGCCGAGCCCCAGCAATAGCCAGAGTCGGTCCACCAGATGTGCCCCATGATGTAAAAGGCGGCGACGATCGCTGCCAATATTAAAAGGGCGCGAATGCGCCTCTGCTTTTTGTTCAGCCTCATTTGACCAGCCACCAGCCAGCGTTCAGCACGCCATTGACGAAGCGAGCCTGAGCCTCTTTAGGGCCGACGCCGCCGTAGAAAGTGACGGTCTCGAGCCAGCTGTCCTGGCCGTTTGTCACTAGTGCGGCCACCTGCCAGGCGCCGCTTGACTTGACGCGGAAGACGTTCATGCCGATGCCCCGCTCTTTAGTAGTGAGTCGTGAAGGTACGCACAGCCACAGCAGACCTTCGCAAGTACCTGCTCGCCGTTGTCGTACTGGTACCAGCGCCCGACTAGCGCTCTGGTCTTGCCACACATCTCGCACTCGAAGTCTTTTGTCATTAGTTCGCCTTTCCTTCTGCCGCTATGTACTTCGCAATCAACGCCTGACGCTGTGGCTCGATCGCGTCGTTATCGCGGTGCCATATCGCTGAGCAGACCTCACGCGCTGCCTTGCACTCTGGCGTGTTGTAGACTTCGCTGTTGATCACTGCCACCAGTTCATAGCCTGCCTCGCGCACTGCGTCTGCTTGTTCGCGTAGCACCCTGATCTGATCTTCAAGTGCTGCCACCTTCTGGCGTGCTGTTGCCTCGATCGCGCTGATCTCACTTGCACGAGCAAGGCGAGCCTCGCGCACTACTGCGTCCTCTGCTTTGTTGGCTTCGCGCCAGTCAGCCGAGAAACGACTGTCTTCAAGGGCGCGAAGTGCGTTATGGAAAGCACGAGCGCGCTGTGCGCTTAGAGCCTGAGTCGCCCAAGCGTAGAGGCCCTGACCTTCTGCTGGAGCTGCTATCGCCTTCGTCATTAGAGAAGTCCCTTGATGATCTGAGCCAAGAGCTCGACTGAGGTGTAACCGCTTACCGTGATCTTACTTGCCACTAGACCCTTACCTTCGAACTTGATGATCTGAATGGTCTCGTCATCAAGCCAAATACGCACGCCCTCTGCGAAATATCCTCGGCCTGCTGTCGTGTAGCCTGTCTGCTCTACCGTCCAGAGGTCTACGCCACCGAAGTCGTTGTACTGTGGCACTGCGCAGTCGCCCTCTGCGATCACTAGGAGAACTGCTTCGTCGATCTTTGTCGCTGTTGCTGTTGTCATTGTCTTACCTTCCGTTTTTAGGGGCTTTTCCCCGTCCTTATGAGATAAGCGTACCATGCCGTCCATACGCTGTCAATACAAAAAGATGGCGCGTGTCGGCGTGTCGTGTGTGAAGCTGGTCACATCGCTACGCGTGGCAGCTGCAGTCGCAGGGACGGCGACGGCTCGGGAAAGCGCCCATATGGGCGACCCGAGTGCAACGCTCGTGCTGATCTGTGGCGCACTTGGCTGACTGAAAGGTCGCCAGATACTCGCGCACGCCCTTCACACGCCGTCCTTCTCTTCCAGGGTGTCAAAGTCTGACGAGGAGCACACGCGGCACCGCTGGTCTGTGCCGTTGTCACAGTCCTCGCAGATCTCGTCCAGACCCAGCGCGATATCGTCCTCGAGTCTAGGCTCGCTCATCGGTGCTCCCATGCTGCGCGTGGCGCGTAGGGCTCTGTGCGGTTGTCACACACCGCTATCCATAGGGCAGGCTCAGAGTCCTCGTCCTCGACATCGTCATCTCCCTCGATCACGACGACATTAGCGACAAAGCCAGCGAGTGGGTAGTTCTGCTGGTAACTGACATTGACTGGCTGGTCACCCAGCTCGGGATAGTCCTCTAGCATCTCTTGAAGCGTCTCGATGAGTTCGTTTAGCGTCGCCATTAGCCCACCTGCATTAACTCGTTGCAGTCGGCGCACCAGTAGGCGTCGCCGAGAGTGCTGTCTTCATCGTACTCGTGAACCCAGTCTGGGTGCAAGCACTTCGTCGCTGTCTTTGCCATTAGTTGGTCACCTGGTTGTACTCGGACAGCGCCTGAGATAACTGGCGAATCGAGTCGATCAAGACATCACGAATCTCGTCTGGGTCTTGGCGCTCCTCGGCTTCGATCAGTTGGTTGCCGACAGTGTACATCGCCGAAGCGATGCCTGTCCAGATCTCCTTGACGGCGCCCATTATGCGACCACCTTCCATGTGTAGTTGTGGTCAAGTCTTTTGTGGGTTTCGACTAGATCGCGTACCCAAGAGCGAACGCCACCGCCTGTTTTTGTCTCCCAGCCGCATGAGCACTGGGCGTCGTAGCCCCAAGCTCCGCGCATCGACTTGGCGTGTGGCATCTTTTCTCCTGCTGACCAAACGAACCACTTTACTGTCACTTTCTGTTCTGTCGCTTCTAGCTTCTTCATTTTCTTGCCTTCCGTTTTTGGGGCTTCCTGCCCTTATGAGATAAGAATACCATGCCGTCCATACGCTGTCAATACAAAAAGATGGCGCGTGTCGGCGTGTCGCATGTGAGGTTGCTCACACCTTCGAGACATAGATGAAGGCCCCCCCACCCGTGAGGGCGAGGGGGCCTGTTGTATCTGGTTACTTAGAGCCGAGTCCGAACTGCGTGGCCCGAGGGTCCAGCGCTTTCAGTAGGGGACCCGCGACCGCGGCGATGCCTGCGAGTGCGTAGTCCTTTAGTGGGCGTGTCTGATCGACGAGATACAAAGCTAGCGCGGCCGATGCCGCTGCTCGAAGGTAAGAGGTCACTACCGCGTCGAGCTTGATCTTGGTTTGCTTGGTCATGGTGCTACTCCTTGAAGGTTGGTCTGCCGAAACCGACGACAGAGACGGGCAGCGACTTTCTGATCTTGCTGCGGTTGTTGATCTTGTAGGCGCGAGTCTTTAGGCAGACCTCGCCGCCGTTGCGCTGGTCTCCTTTTTTGTCTGGGCTGGTGTTGCCTTCGACTGTGGCGACCGTGCCGTCGCCGTTGTTCCGAACGACGATTCCGACGTGCGAGATGCGATCGATTCCATCGCCAGGGAAGTCAAAAAACACGATATCGCCTGGCTCTGGTAGTGCGTCAGCCGCATCTTGCCACGCACCTTTCTTTTGGAAGGCTGCAGCGCCTGCAGCGGTTGAAACGCAGTTTGGGATCTTGAGCTTGACGCCGTTGGCGCACCACATCACGAACGAGCCGCACCAAGGCAGATACTGAGCCTTGGAAAAAGCGCCGTATTTGGTCTGGTTCTCTTTTGGTCCCTCGATCGTGCCAGCCTCTGCCAGCGCTGTCGCTATGAACTCGGTTTTCTGACTCATTTCGCCCCTCTTTCGATTAGAACTCGGTAGATCTCTTCAACCTGTCGCTCGAGCCTGGTAACTGAGTCGCTAAGACTCGAACCGCCGTTCGGCTTGAGTTCGCTCAGGTAGTGCTGCACCATGAAGCGAACCATCATCGCAAAGGAGCCGATCAGCGTCGCGAGTGCGACTGCTAGACCTGCCCAGTCAGTCGAGCTCACCTCTGAGTCTCCGTCTGTTTCATGTTCTCTCCTTGTGTTGTAGTGGTGGGGCTAGAGGTCTTTCACCTCATCGCGGTGCAGGCTTCAACCTCTGCATGGCGTCATCGCACGTCAAGCGTCCCTGCGTGCTGCCCCCTCAAATAATCGAGTGCTTCTGCCTCGTCGATCGCGTCGTCAATGTCGCGCACCAACGGCACGAGATCAGTCAATAGGCTCATCTGGCACCTTGTTGATCACGGCTTTTGTTCCCTGCCAAGTGACCACGCCTTCACAGTAGAAGTAGTGGAGCTTGCCGAGAAAAGTCCTACATGGAACATTGACCTCTACATCAGAAGCCTGATCTTGTGTGATCAGCTGCGTGCGGTCGGCGCTTGTTACGGTCACAGCCCAGGGGCTTGTGGGGACTCTGCTATAGTGAATGTAGATGTGGGGCATTAAACGACTGATGCTGGGTCGTCGTTGATCTCTTCGGCGTCCCATGCCAGAGTTTCTTCGTTCCAGCTCCAAGAGAACTTTCCAGGCTCGTGATCTGGAATCGGCGTCGGCGCTTGCCAGTCGTAATTCGAGTCTAGCGACCAAGACGGGAAAGGCTGTGGCGCAACGAACAGATCTGCGATCTTGTTGTAGGTGTAGCCAGCGCTCGCGTACTGCTTTCGCATCTTGTTGTTGTAAGAAGTCTGTATCCAGCGGCCGCCGTAGTGCGCGACACAGAAGTCGATGCCTCTTTGCTCTGATTCGCTTTCTTCTCCGTCAAGCAGCTCGTTGTTGTGCACGACGATCACTCGAGTGACCATGTCGTTCTCGTCTAGTTCTGCGAAGTGTGCCATTAGAAAGTGATGCTCCCGCTTCCTGTCCACTGGTAAATGCGATAGCCGCCCGATGTCGTGATCGTTGGCGAGCCTGTTGTTGATGTTGCGAGTGCGAAAGTATCAGCGTAGCGAATGCAGACGAAGCCCGAGGCGCCGTTTCCGCCTGTGCCTGCTGTGCCGCCGTTGTTTCCACCTGCGCCGCCGCCGCCCGAACCAGTGTTCGCCGTAGCGTTGCCGCCAGTTCTTGTCGGGGTGCCATCGTCACTGCCGCCATCGCCGCCGCCTGCCGTTCCAGTTCCAATACGAGAAGCGACGTCAGCGCCGCCGCCGCCGCCGCCTGCTCTTGTTACTGATGAGCCAGTGATCGATGACGCTGTTCCAGCGCCACCTGGCATCGAGCCACCCGTCTGTGAGCTGCCTGCGCCGCTTGAACCGCCGCCGCTACCGACACCACCGAACATCGCACTGCCGCCGCCGCCGTTAAACCCCTGCCCCGATGTCCCGAGTCCTCCGTTAATACTCCCGAAGTTCGCTGAGCCGCCGCCAGAGCCGCCGTTGTTGCCTGTTGCTGTGCTAGAGCCGCCGCCGCCGCCGCCGCCGCCTGTTGAACTGATAGAACTAAATGCTGAAGCACCGCCGTTGCTGCCTCTTGTATCGGGTCCAGCACCGCCGCCGCCGCCGCCGACTGTGACTGTCGTTGATACTCCAGCAGTTACGGCAAAGCCCGACGCAGTCAGGTAACCACCCGCGCCGCCGCCAGCACCGCTCGCAGTGCCGTTTGAATTGCCGCCGCCGCCGCCGCCTGCGCCTGCGATGACTAAATATTCAACCGTTGCGGGGCCGAGGTAAGGCGCTGCTCCTGCCCTGTATCCGCGCGCTGATGCGCTTGCTAGTGCTCCGAGTATTGGCACGATCTCCCCCTATGCGAACTTCGTTTGTGATTCGAGCACGACGTAGGTCGGTGTTGCCGCTGTCTTGATGATCGTGAAAGTGTAGGCGTCGATCGCGCTGGCGTTGCCTGCGGCGATCGCAGCTGGGACTTTTGGTGTGACGGTAGTGCCGTCGATCTGGATGACGTTCGGGTAGTACGCAGTCGCGCCGTTTGTGTTAAGCCAGACTAAAGTGATCGCGTCGCCCACTGCAAGCTTGCTGCTGAGCGATGTGCCAGAGGCGTAGCGGAAGTTGAGAGTGTGGTTCGCAGTTGCGTTTGTCGTGTAGTACCAGACCGAGGCTGTTGACACGTCGAAGTTGATCGTTCCAGTCGCGGCTGCTGCCACTACGTTCACATCTTCCTCGAGGCCCTTGATCACGCCGTCGGTGAAAACCGCCTCGTTGATCGCTGGGGCTGTAAGAGTCTTGTTGGTCAGTGTGTCAGTAGTCGCACGGCCGACGAGTGTGTCGGTGCCTGTTGGCACGGTGACGGTGCCAGAGTTCGAGATCGAAGCGATCACTGGCGTGGTTAAAGTCTTGTTGGTCAGGGTCTGAGTGCCAGTCAAGGTCGCAACGGTCGAATCGATCGAGAGCGTGACCGTGCCCGAAGTGCCGCCACCCGAAAGGCCTGTGCCTGCTGTGACGCCTTCGATGTCGCCCGAAGCTGGTGTCGCGAACTGGAAAAAGATCGCAGCGCTGGTGCTGGTGAAGTAAAGGACTCCACCTTGATATTGCGCGAGGACGAGCGAGCCCGATGTGTTGACCGTGGCCGTTCCAGCTGTTACCGTGCAGACTCCTGCACCGAGATTCTGAATCGTGACGATGTCGCCTGCAGCGAATAGAGCGGTGTTGACGGTGATCGTGGTCGAGCCAGCGTTTGACATCGCGACGGTCGTGCCAGCGTCTGCAGCCACCAGCGTGTAACTGGCCACTTTAGCGGTGGCACTGCCACCAAGCATCGCGGTCTGTTGAAGCGATGTCATCTGCGCAGCACTGAGCACCTGCCCAGTCGTGAAGGTCTGCTTTGCCATTTCGTCTCCTTGTTAGTAGGTAAGCGCGTCGGTGTCTAGAAGGCCCTGCGTGGCAGAGTCTAAGATGAAGGCCTGAATGATCGGCTCTGCGGTCAGCAGCGTAGCGCCGAAAGTCGAGCGCGTGATGTCGTATTGCACGCCCTGAACGAACAGCTCGCGAGTGACGGTGGTCGAGCCTGGCATCGCTTTGGTGACGTTGATCAGATCGAACAGTTCGACCTCGAGAGCGGCCAGAATGCGAGCGGTCTCAGCCTCGTCCACTAGGTTCAGACTCAGCGAGTCAATGCGCAGGGTCGTCTCTTTGCGAGCCAACAAGATACTGCGAGCCATGTTCAGCGCTTCGTCGTCTGTCTGGACCAGAATATCGCTGCGGATGCCCGAATGTTGGAAGTAGGTGTCGATCGAAGGCTGATCAAAGACGTTCTGTGCGGTGCCGCCAGATCTTTGAACCGTGACGTCGTTGACTAGCAGCGTGTCGTCGAAAGCGAAGTCGATGCCCTGGAAGGCGATGCCGACGCCTGTATCGCTGTAGATCGTTGCCGTGCCGTCTGCTTTTTGAGCGATCGAGTGGCGATCAAGAAAGACCGCATCTCCCTCGGCGTCCACAAAGAAGGCGCCGAACTCTGACAGCTCGACGGTTTGCAGTGCGTCCAGCGAGGTCCTGCTAGTGCCAGGGTCGGCCTGTAGAGTCGAGATACCAGCATCGACTAATCGAGCCGAGCCTGGGAAAGCGACCAAGTCTAAGATGTCGGTGACGCGGTCGCCCGAGAGCTGACCTGCCGTCGCTCCAGGCACCGTCGTGATGTTGGCGCCTTGTAGAAGTCTGAAAGCATCGACACAAGACAGCGTCACCTTATCGACTCCGTCAACGCCACGCACGAAGCTGGTGTCGTAGCTGGTGATAAAACCGCTGAAAAGGAAATAGCGCACGCTGTTGTAGTCTGCGAATATGCGAATCTTGCGGAGCGGTACCAGCTTGCCGAAGTAGGGCCCTGCAGTGTTGCTCGGGTTGAAATCGCCGTTGTCGTCTCTGATCTCGACGATGGCGGTGCCAGCCTCGAACTTGTTGAGAATGCGGTTGCGACCTCGGCGAATCGAAGCGCGAAGCACCTCGTTAGTCACGATGATCTCGTCGTCACCGTCTGCCAGTTCGCCCGTGCCGAGTTTGCCTTTGATCGGGTCGTCGAGTGTGAAGGCGATAACGACGAAAGAAGGACCGTTGGTGAAGTCGATCGAGACGCCAAGCTGTGGCAAGCCAGGCACTAGATCGAGACCGAGCTCTTAGTGATCGCCAGGCCGCTGTTCTGGCCCTGTAGAATCGCGTTTCTGATCTGCGCGACTAGGTCGCCCTCTGAGATCACAGAGCCTTGAATGTTGATAGTGATGCCGCCGCCGAAGCCGCTGCCCGATAGGGGCACGACTGCTTCTGGTCCAGCTTCGCCGATCATCGCGATCGTCGGACTGGTGACAATGCCGCCCTTGCCGAGTTTCGGTATGCCGCCGTTGCCCGAGGTCATGCCGCTCATGCCGTAGCGACCTCTTATGTAGGTGTCGCCGCTGGCAGCGTCGGCGAACTGCGCGATGATCTTGGCGGCTGCCGCTTCCTCTGCCGCTTTTTTGTCTGCTGCGGCCTGCAAGCCGTTCAGATACTCGGCATAGGCTAGCTCTGTTGGTGTCGCTGGCGGGTTAAACTTTCGGTAAGTGTCGCTGGCGATCGCGTTTTTGTATGCCGTCGCCGCTGCGAGAGCCGCGTTCCAGCCTTTGGCTGCGATGTCGCCTGGGCCAAGCAAAGAAGTGTCCACGGTGATCGGCGTCGCTATGAGTTTAGCGTAGGCCTCGGCGTTGCCGTAGGCAAGAAGCCAGGCGTCTTTGAGGTCCATTGGGCCGTCGAGGTTCGATGTGTTGAACCCGAAGTCCGAGGCGATCTTTTTGATGTAGTCAAGCGCAGCGTCATATGAAAGCCCCCACTTGGTGGCGAGCCCTTCGATCTCGGCTGTGGTCAGCTTGCCATCGTCTGCAGCGGCAAAAACAGCCGAGTAGTCGGTGACGGCTTTGCCAGTGAAGCCCCAAGTCGTCTGCAGGTTGGCGATCTCTTTCGACGAGAGCTTGCCGTCGTTGAGTGCGGCAAAGAAGTCGAGATAAAGGCTTGCCTGTTTTTGTGTGACGCCCCACTCAGTAGCCAGCTTCGCGATCTCTTCTGCGCTGATCACTTGGTCGTTGATAGCGACGATCGTGGCGATGTAGAGGCGAGCGGCAGCTTCTGACATGCTCCACTTGGCAGCCAAGACCGCGACCTCGTCGCTGGTGATCTTAGAGTCTGCCAGTGCTTGCAAGATGTCTGCGTACTTCTGTGCTGCCCCGACGTTGGCCAGCATCTGGTTGTAAGACTCTACCAGTTTCCTGTAGCCCTCGTCTTGTGCAAGGTTGCCCTGCTTGACTAGGTTGATGCGAGCCGCTTCGAGTTGAAGAGGGTCGGTCTCAGTCGTCGGCTTGACACCGAGCTTCTTAAGCGCGGCCAGAGTCGTTTGCGTCTGAACCAGCTTGAGCTGTTCTGCAGTCAGTTTGCCAGTGGCTGTCGCGCCATTCTTTAGGTCGATCTTCATGCCTTTGAGCGATGCTAAAAAGTCTGTGGTCGTCTTGTCTAAGCCGTCGAATGAGAACTCCAGACCGTCGGCAGCCTCGGCCGCTTTGTCCATGACTTTGTTCGCTTTGTTCACAGCGTAGTACAGGCCGCCAACCGTAACAGCGAACGCGGCAATACCAGCGGCGGCTGCTGTCAATGAAAGACCGCCTGTGGCTGCTGCTTGTGCTCCTGTTGCTGCTATCGCTGCAGCTCTGATCGCTTGATACGCTTTGACCAGCGCTTGAATCGCTGTCACGAACGCGATCACCTTGCTTGCTACGAATGTCGCGGTGAAGATGATACCGAGCGCGACAAAGAGGTCCTTGTTTCTGGCAACAAAGTCGAAAGTCTTGTACAGAACCATCGCGAAGCCGAAGATCGCCTTGATCGCTGTCTGGAAAGCCGCGACTAGCTTGTCGCCGTTCTCTTCGATGAACTTCTGAACTGCTGGTATGACCTTCTGGGTCAGCAGCTGGAAAAAGGACTCGATCGTCGGCATCAATGCGATACCGAGTGACTCTTTTGCTTCGTCGAATGCGATGCCGACTCGCTTCATTCGATACTCGAATGTCTCGGCTCTGGTCGAGGCTGCACCACTGAAAGTCTTGGCTGCGGCCTTTAATGCCGCGTCTACGTCCTTGGTCTTGATGGTGGTGGCGTCGATCTGTACGCCCAGGCCACGAAGGGCTTTGAAGTTGCCCTGTGTTGCTTTGATGACTGCGTTGGTAGCGGCGGCCATGTCAACAGAGGCGCCAGCCGAAATGTCCATCGCGATGCCGAGCAGACCTTGGGCGTGGCCGACGTTGCCTGTGATGCCTGCGAGTTTCGCGAAGGCTGGACGAAGCTCGTCGTCTGTGATGCCGAGTGCGCGCTGTGCCGAGTCGATGTACTTCTCTACTGAAGCGATGACCTCGTTATTGGCGCCCGTTGTGTTGCGTAAAGAGTTAGCCAGCAGCGCCTGAGACTTCTCGTCTGAGATCGCGGCTTTGACTGAGTCCACACCGATCTTGACTGCGAAGGCAGCACCAGCAGCGGCAGCGAGGCCGAATGCTTTGGCTGACTTCTTGGCCATGCGGTCAAAGCCCTTGGATAGGCTGAGCAGATCTTTCTTGGCGGCTTTAGTGCCTGCGCCGTTGTACTGCGAGAGGATTCGTGCGACTATCGCGCCAGTGGCCATCGTCTATCCCTTTCGCTTGTTGAGGTTCGTCTGTAGCTCGCGCTTTGCGTCTTCAAGCGCTGCAGCGATTCGAATGCGAATCTCGGGCCCGATCTTGTCCACTGCGCGCCAGATAGCACGAGAGGCCAAGATGCCGCCGTTGAGGTTGTAGGTGAACTGGTTCACGCTTCCAGATCTGCGACCTGCAATTTCAAAGATCGCACCAGAGGCGTCCTCTTGAATGAGTGCGCCTGCGCTGACCGTGTAGTCATCTCGCACCTTGCCAGTCCTGCGCGTCTTTTTGATGCCGTCTCTGGCCTTCTGGCTATCCCACGCTGGCCAGCCTGCGCCACCACGAACCGTCTTAGTCGGGTTCTTGGCAGGCACAGTGCGCCAGCCGCGCATCGGTGGGTCTTTGGGTATGAAGCCCTTTGCAAGGCTCTCTGCCCTAAGCAGTTCCGAGGTGATGACGCGGTTGAAGCTGCGAACCGCGTCCTTGTCGAACTCTTTCAGAGCGTCCAGCGTTTCCTTCATACCTGTCAAGATGATAGGCTGATCAGCCACGCTGCTTACTCCTTTGCTTCATGTAGATGCCGATGGCTTCAAGAATGCCATCTGGTGCGTCTAGCAGATCGACTGGTGATATCCCTGTTTCCACAGAGATAGCCGCTACGGTGTAGGTCAGGCTATCTCTGTGGATTCGAAAGAAGCGTCGCTTACTAGCTCCACCGCCTCGAGGGTATCTAAGAACTCTGGACCAAAGAGCTTCACTACGAGTCCGTTGTTGCGCATTGACTCCCAGGCTAGCCAGTAGATGTGCTCTAGTTTCTGGTCCTCACTGAACAGCTTCGCTAGCCCTTTGCCGAACTTCTGTTCGAAGGCGACGATGGTGCGAGGTCGGAGCTGAAAGAGATGCTCTGCCCCGTCTGTGGTCTTGATCTTGATGCCGAGTCCGTCCATGTTTTTCCCCCTTTGGGATTAGTTGATTACGGTGTTACTGACTTGGTGATAGCGCCCGATATCGGCCAAGTGACCGATGCAGTGGCTAACTCGCCGACAGACCCATTGAGCGGGGTCCACTCGGTGACAAGCGCGGAGCCCGTGTACTTCGGGTTCGTTGCTCCGACGGTTGTGTTGACAGGGCGCACCTCGAAAGCGACTGCTGTACCCAGAAGCGGGTAGATGATCGATTCGATGCTCGAAGCCGCGTAGTCTTGGTGGAGCTCTAGCGTTATCGAGTTGTCCACAAGGCCAGCAACCCTCTTCTTGGCGCTGTCGCCAAAGCTCGTGGTCTCGACGACATCGAAGCTGCTGGAAAGAGTGATCGAAGCGACGTGATCTGAGATATCGCTTGAAACACCGAGAAGGATATACGCGTTGTTAAGGACGAGGCGTGCCACTACGCGACCGCCTTAGTGATCGCACCAGTGATCGGCCATGTAACCGACGCTGTGGCTAACTCGCCGACAGACCCATTGATCGGGGTCCACTCGGAGCAGAGCGCTGTAAAGGTGTATGATGGGTTTGTAGCACTGACAGCGCTTGAAGTCGGCAATACCACGATCGTCGTGGTCGTGCCGATCAAAGAAGAGCCGATCGTGTTGAGGGTCGCTTCGACGTTTGACGCTGCGAAGTCTTGATGGAACTCGAGTGTAACTGAGTTGTCCACAAGGCCCGCGACGCGAGTCTTGGCTGCTGCTGAGCCAAATGCAGTCGTCTCGACTACATCAAAGCTCGTGCTGATGGTGACTGACGCGATGTGATCGCTCAGGTTCACCGAGTTGATCGTGACCTTGGCGTCGTTTAGAACTATACGGGCCATTAGATATCTCCTTCTTTGGTTGCTGGTTTAAACGGCGCTGGTGCAGTGCTGTCTTTGATGTGACCTGCTGCTACGAGGGCGTCGATGTCGGCGCCTGCAGCTTCCAGGTCTTTTGCGGTGAGGTTGTCACCTTTGATCTTGCCACAGACCTCTAGGTCCGAGGTAACGGTGTAGCTCATCTTGTCTCCTTTTATCCGTAGATGGTCAAGCGGTAGCGATATGCGAGGAACAGGGTCCCCGCAGACTCATATTCGCCAGGCGATGCTGAAATGACTCGCAAGGTCTGAACTGCGCCCCCAAGAGTGCGGTCTCCTTCAATGGCTGTCTTGATCGAGCCTGCGCCCGTGCCAGCTAGGAATGCGTCGAGCTTGTTCTGCCCAGCGCGCTCCGACATTCGCTGCACGATGACCAAGATGTCCAGGTTCGCCTGATCTAGGCCGCGAGCGTTGTCGATGTCGAAGGTTAGGTCGAGGTTGCCGATCACCGCGCAGGGCGGTGTCACAGCATCTGGAAGAGTGTCGTAGCAGCGAAGTCCTGCGATGGTTTGAAGTCTGGTAACGAGCCCGTCACGCACCGCGCTAGGCAGCATCAGATCGCCACGCCATCTAGCTTGCGGAATGGGCGCAGTAGCGCTTCAACGTCTGCGTCGAGTCTGGCAGAAAGGCGAACAGTGCCAAGATCTGGAGAACCTGCGATGCCGAAAGGCGACTGCCGACGACTAAAGATTCGAGAGGCTTGCATCTGAGTGGCGGCTTGCACCTCGTAAGGCACCGCGCTCCAGCCCCAGACGCCCTTGACTCGGACTGACTGTGGTAAGTTGCTTGGAAAGATGTAGGCGCCGATCGCAAGAAGTCTGCTGAACGGCCAGCCTCTGCGCGGGTTGTTGATCGGCTCTTTAAAAAAGTCGCTGGCCGAAAAGACCGTGCCGTAGGTCTGGCCTAGGTCCTCGTCGATCGCGACCTCGGTGACTGTGACAATGTCGTCGATCGCCAGCAAGAACGGGTCGATCGGTGTGAAATAACGAGAGACTGGCACCTGCGAGGTGCCGTCCTGATAAAAAAAGCGGCCTGTGTAGTCGTCGATCATTCGACTAGCTGCGTGAATCGCGGCTTCGAGTGGAACGTCGTCGATCGAGTCAGTGATGGCAAGCGCCGCCTTGACTTCGGCTAGCGTGCAGTAGGCGTTTGTCAGTGCCATATTCGACCCTTCTGTTTGTTAGTGGGGCCAGCAGCTGAGTCGGGGGAAACCCAGCTGCTGGCCTTTGAACTAGATCATTCGATTAGAATGAAGGTGCTACCAAGCCAGTGCCTGCGATCGCAGAGACTGCCGTTGGGTAACGCCCTGCTGAGAATGCTGCGTAGCCGTAAACTACCGACTTCACAGTCAAGTTACCAGCGCCAGTCGCGTCAAAGTTCAACGCGAACGGTGAGCCAGGTTGCTCCCAGAGGTGCATTTCTGGTGCTGCCACACAGAAGATCTTGTCCTGGTTTGTGCTAGCGCCGCCGTCTGTGGCGATGCTTGCGTCTGTCACGATAGGGAGACCCATCAGTGAATAGCCAGAGTTGCCGTATGATGACACACCCGTGCCTACTGCGACTGCATTCATTGGACCGTAGCCGTTTGGAACTACCAAAGGACGATCTGAAGAATCCACTCCTGCCAACAAGTACGCGAGGCGTCTTGGGTGCATTAGCCAGTGAGTTGGGTTGATGAAGGCGTTAGTCTGAACCTGTTGTACAGCGTCAGCTAGCTTTGGGTACAGAAGCTTAATCGTTGGAGATGCGCTTGTGTAAGTGACGGCGTTGATGCCTGTAGTCGATGCGATGCCCAAGATGGTGCCTGAAGTACCAGCGCCGTTGATGCATTGGCTGTCGAGGTTTGTGTGCCACGCACGAATGAGGTCAGCCACGATGAATGCGTCGATGCCTGTGCCACGTTCGATCGCTTGGCGCGAGATGTCTTGCTGTCCTGCGATAGTGCGCACGTTGATCGTGAGCAGTGTATCGTCGGCGTCTGTCTCTTGAACAGCTGCGTTTTCAGTTGCCTGAATCGCAGTCGCTGTGCCAGTCGTCATTCTGGATATGTTGATCGTCATGCCGCTGGTCGGAAGTGTGTGCTTGTTTGTTGCAGCGTCCAAGAATGGACGTCCTGCGCGAGCTAGCGGTGCAGCTAGGTCTGTGAGATATTGAGGTACTACGAGGCCCTCGAATGCTCCAGTGCCGACATCGCGACGTTCGATCGCTTCTTCACGCATGTGGCGCGCTAGACGCTCATTTGCAGCAAAGTCGTTTCTGAACTGTGAGTTGAAGGCGTCCTTCACGAATGAAGCCTCTGCCTGTGGTGTGTAAGTGCGTGCTTCACGTGTTACAGTGGCGCCGCCTACCTTTGGCATCGCAACGTCCGCAACAGCAGCGCGTGCTTCTGCGAGCTTAGCGTCAGAAGCTGCTTGCTCCTGTAGCTTTGTGATCTTTGAATCTAGTGAGCGTGCTTCCTCTGCGAGGGTTTCAACCTTCGCGGATTCGTCATCTGTGAGGTCAGTACGGTCTTCGGCTGCGACTGCTTCAAGAATCGCGTCCATCTCGGCCTTTACCTCTTCACGGCGCTCGATAACTTTGTCATTGTATGACATCGATATAGCTCCTTTTGAGTAGTTGGTTTGTGAGGTGGTGGCGTCTGGCTCGCGGCGCTTGTAGGGTGCGAGACGTTGCTCCGACTTCGTCTGCTGAGATCAGCAGAATATTTAGCTTATTTGGTTGGCGATGGCCTTAGCCAGGCGCAAAGAGATCGAGCGAGACGGGTCCTCGCTTGGTGTGCGCATGTCCTCGTCCTCGTCCTCGTCCTCGTAGCTGGCAGCGTCGTTGGCCACGAACTCGGCGAGCATTTCGGCGGCGCGCATTACGGCCTCGTGACCCACCGTCAGATCAGTTAGCACTCCTTCGAGCAACAGCATCGCCTCTGGGCTCATGTCGCGGCCTTCGGTTTTGGCACGAAGGGCGGCTGATAGCAGCTCTCTGGCCTCGACTTTGGTCGTTGGGTAAGCTGGGTAGGTGACGACGCTGACATCTCCGTCGGCCAGTGACACCTCGGTCAGTGTGCGATTCTTTCGGTCCTCGCTCCACTTCTGGCGTATCACCCGAAAGGCGAAGGACATCTGATCGACGTCGCCGCGCTCCACCAGCGTCCAGAGATCGCGAGCTTCGCTTGTGTCTGCCAGCTCTGCATCAAAGTACAGACCGCGCTCGTCCTCGGACAGCGTTAGCGTGCCGTTTTTGGTGCGTGCGAGCGGCAAGCCGTCATGATTGATCAAGAGCCGCACGTCTGGCGTCTCAGTTAAAGTCTTGCGAAATGCGCCAGGGGCGATCACTTCGTTGAAGGGCAGCGGCACGCTCGACTCGTTAAAGACAGCAGCATAGCCAGCCAGACGCATGGTGCCGTCGGCGTCTCGCGCTTCGATGTCGCGGACCACGTAGGTGCGGCGTTCGATCTCTTTCATTTTGCTCCTTGGTGTGTTGTCGGACTCTGCATCAAGCGCGTCGATCTTGCGCTGTGCCCAGTCCTGAGCTCTGTTGCCGAAGTTTGAATCCCCACCCCAAAGCAGCCACGCGACCAGCCCTGGCCCTGGATATCCAGAGTCTGAAGGGTCTGAGTTCTGTGGTGCGTCTCCGTTGATCTTGTGTCGCGCGAACCAAGGCGCCATTCGACGCACTTTGTCCTCGCTGATGTTGCCGTCTGACATCTCGCGCGCTTCTCGTTTGGTGCCGTCTGTAAGACCGTCACCGCCGAAGCCGTCGCGCAAATACTTGAGTCCGAGGCTGGCGTTGTCGCGCATATAAGAAGGCGCCGACAGATCGACAGCTCGAGAGGCTTCCTCTGAGCGCCAGGCGTTGCAGTAGTAGCCGCCGTCAACAAAGTCGTCCCAGCGCTCGCACCAGGCTTTGGTGCCGTCCTCGCTGAGTCTGGTCTCGTCGTAGAAAAAGCAGTTTCCGCAAGCGCGCCCCTCTGGGACGTCCTCTGCGAGTGCAGGCCTGTAGTTCTCTGGCAGCTCGCGTGTGCTGATCTCGCCGCCAGGTTCTAGATCTTCAGAGACCGAAGCTGCGACCATCTGGTCGATCGCGTCTTGCTTGGTGTCGTGGCAGCCGATCGTGGTGTAGCGCCCGTCTGATTCCTCTTTGACGGTGGCCCAGCCCGAGCAGTCTGCCTGCGTGTCACTGATATAGTAAGGCATTACTTGACCTCGTATGCGCTCGCTGGGTCTGCGGGGTCGATCGTCGAAAGTCCTTGAAGCTGAGTCGTTGGAACGCCTGTGTGCTTCATCTCTGGCATGCCAACAGCTGCCAAGACTGCAGACGGCTCGAAGCCGACCTGAATCAAGCGAGCAGCGATCTCGGTGCGCAGTTGCAGACCAACGTCTTTAGCGTCTGCGGCGTCGATGTTCTGCAGTGGAACGCGGTACTGGTCGCCCATGTCGCCGAGTGGTGCAAGATCTTCAACAGCGCGCACGTCGTTGAGCGATAAAAAGCCGTTTGTTAGTCCAGAGGTGTAAGCCTGGAAGCGCTCGATCGTGGTGCCACGAAGCAAGGCGTCGAGGTTGAACTTGACGAAGCCGTCTTTCTCTGGCAAGAGCTGAGAAAGCGCCTGCTCGAGTCGTTCAAGCAGTGGGCGCAGCGAGTGCTGAACGAAGGAGAGATTCTGAGCTTCAACGCTTGCGAACGACATAGCGCCAGCGACTGGGTGCCCGAGCAGTGAGATCGGAACGCGAAACAGGCGAGCGATGTCCTCGACGTTAAAGCGACGAGTGTCCAAGAGCTGCGCGTCTTGCGCGTTGATCGCCAGCGGTCTGAAAGAGGCGCCATTCGTGAGAATGCCGATCTTGCCAGCGCGATTCGGGCCTGCGTGGTTGATGCTCCAGTTGCGAGCCATGTCTTCGGCTTGCTCTTTGGTCAGATCGCCTTGCGCTTCAATGACGCCGCCTGGGTTTGCAGCGTTGCCAAAGTAAGCAGCGGCGTAGGTGTCTGCGGCCATCGCAGCGCCGATCGTAAGCCGAGCAGCACCGATCGGGCTGAGCCCGTAGTGCGAGCCTGGAAGTCTAAAGAGAGGGATGTGCAAGATCTCGTCGCGTGTAAGTTCGCGGCTGAAGTTGCCCTGCGAGTCGCGCATCTTGTAAACCAGTGGCGCTCCAGGGTTTGGCCTAGAGACGCGAATGTCGTCTGGGTGCACGACGTAGAGCTCGACGACTTCGTTGTTGCTGTCGCGAACGGTCAAGATGTAGGCGTTGCCGTGCAGGTTCAGCGAGGCGAGCACTTGCTCCAAGAACTCGAGTCTTGTGCTTTCTGGGTTCGGTTGTGAGACCCAGATCGGCGCTTCGCCGTAGATCGCGGCGTACGAGATTCGATTCCGACCACGGCGCACGTAGGCACCCATCGGCAAAGAGGAGATCGTGTCGCCGAGTAAGCGAACACAAGCGTAAACGGTTGACATACGAATCGCCGAGTCTGGTGTGACTTCGATGCCAGAAGGCGTCGCAAAAGCTGGACGTCCTGGGATAAGCGGTTCGACGTATTGGTTTATAGCGCGCTTTTCAGTCGCCGAGCGCAGTGACTTAGATATTGACATCAGGCGCCTTTCTCACAGGACCAGACAAGGAATGAGCCGAGCGCGATGAGTGCGACTGGCACTGACAGCATGGCAAGGCCACAGGTTGCAGCAGCTAAGCCGCTAACCTCGATCACCACTGACCAGTTGAGTTTCGTTTTCATTGATCTCCTAGACCTCGAACGCAAAGAACTGCGTCGCGTTTTTGACTTCTGGCTGGTTAAGCTGCGCGTCTGTTCTGCCAAGGTAGGCCAGGACTGCAGCGATCAAGCCGTCGATCTTGTGCGTTTGCGATGGTTTGGATACCTGCCCGTAGCGAGCTGGTATCGCGTTCAATACGTGCCGAGTCAGCTCTGGCGAGCCGTCGTGCTTAAGTCTGCCTTCGAGTGTGTCTTCAAGAAAGCGGTCTAAACCCTGAGCCATGAGCTTGCGCTGGCTGGCTGGATAGACCGCAACCACTCGATCGACGAAGGTCGTGTTCCAAGCATCGAGGTACGACTGCCAGCCCGAAGGGTCTGCCCAGATCGAACGAACGTCGTACTTCTCGAAAGTCTCGCGCACCACCTCATCGACTTCGATGCGTGGCACTTCCCAGCCGTATCCAGCTGGGCCAGGTGGTCGTTCCCAGCAGGCGATCTGAAAGATCTTGCCGTCCTCGACCCGACAAGCGATTAAAGCGGTGGCGTCGTCTTTGCGACTGCCGTCATAGCCGAGCACGACGGTCGTGCCGTCTGCCAGCTGCTCTGGTTCTGCTGCCTTGTTCCACGCGATCGAGTCCATGTATTTGTCGGTGTCAGTGGAAGGCTGGTTCAAAAAGTAGCGTCTTGCGTCTGAGCCCTTGGTCATCGGGTCCTGTATCTCGTTGACGAGTCTGTCGATGTCGAGCCAAGCGAATGCTGGACCATAGGCGACTGCGAGCGCTTTTTTCAGCTGCTCGGTGTTCTGCAGATCTGGAACTTCTGGCGCTTGTATGTGATCGAACAAGAGGCCAGGGTTTTTTGCTCTGCCTTCTTGCATCGCCACCCAAAGCCTGTGCGTCTGTTCTGCGATCGAGTCCTCGCCGACTGCGTACATCGTTGAAGTCTCGAGCATCCAAGGGTCTGCGGCTTTGCGCTTTGCTAGGTTGCGTCGCACGGTCTCGTGCATTCGTTTGAGTTCGGGCGACGAGTACAGGTGTGTCTCGTCTGCAACGGCGAAGGACTCCTTGCCGCCGTCTTTCGAGGCTGAAGCTGCTGTCGATGGTATGATCTCACCGCCACCTCGTAAGATGGTGCGAGTCAAGCCGATATCAATGCCTGGGTAGTCGCTGCCGAAGTTCGTTTTGACGTGCTCGAGCATGTAGCGCACGTTGTCGTAGGTGTTTCCAGACTGGCTTTCTTCTGTGGCGAGGCACCGAATGAAAGGGTACTGCACTGGACGACCGACGGGTGTGCCGTCAGCCAGAAAGTGGTCAAAACGCGCTGGGCCGAGTGCTTCAAAGCAGACGATCATTCCAGCGAGTTCGCTTTTGGCTCTGCCCTTTGAACGCGAGAAGAAGGCGCGTCGTGTCGTGCGTTTGCCGTTTTTGTCGATCTCGTAGGCTCTGAGTATGAAGGTGGCCTGCTCGTCGTCCAAAACGATCGGCTCGCCCTGCACATCGCCTGGCCCGTGGACCAAGTAAGTCTCTATCCAGTCAATGGCCACCCAACCGAGCGACTTGAAGCTAGACTGCTGTGCTTTCTTGGTCATTGTCCCCCACGACCTTCAATAGGCGAGTACGCCGCTGATCTGTCAAAGTCTTGCTTGTCGTCTTGCTCGCGTCTTGCGCGGTGTCCACTTGTAGGCGCAGACGCAGTCTGTCCTCGGGTGTGGCGCCGAACTTTGCTACTCGGATGCGCAGTTCGGCGGCTGTGTTTTCGCCGTTCCAGTGAGCAGAGTGCAAGATCGCAGTGTCAAGTAGAAAGTCCCAGTCGGTCTGAGTGAAGGTCGAGGCCATCGGTGAGACGCGCCAAGTCTGCCACCACTTGATCGTCTGCATGTGCCACTCGTAGCCTTTTGGCAGCTCTGGACCGCGAACGGCGCCGTCGGCAGTAACGACCTGAGTCGGCACTGGGTCAGCGTTGCGACGCCTGCGTTCACTTGCTGGTTTCGGCGCTGGGCCTTTGCCTGCCATGTCTCTCCTAAAGTCCTAAACCTGTACGCGCCGCGAGCGCAGGGGCATCGGGGTTGCCGTTCCCCACGTATTCGCTAAGCGCGAGGGTGGTGTGAAATTGCCTATAGGGGGGTTTGCCCCGTTTTGAAGCTTGTTAGCGTGTAGCCTGAGATCTGCGCGAGCTGTTGCACGACCTGCACAAGACCCGAAGGTTTGCAAGGTCGTTTGTGCCGCCTTTAGAAAGCGGGACGATGTGATCAACAGTGAGGTCGCTTGGCGTCCCGCACTGACTGCACCAGGGCTGCTGCTCTCTTAATTTGCGAGAGAGCCTGCGCCAGCTTGAACCATACCCACGCTCTGTCGCGCTGGGTCTATCGGTACTATTGCTATCTAGGCATTCAGCGCAACGCGCCGCTTTGCCGACTTTGCCGCACTTTAGGCAGGGCCTGAGCACTTATTCATCATCATCATCATCAAGCGACTCAAAGTCAAGAACTCGGTCCTTGTCGGCATCAGATAGGGATGTATAGGCATCTAGTGACGAGCGCACCACTCGAGTGAGTAGGGTCTCGATCGCGTCAAAGCTGAGCTCTTGATCGGTCATCAATTCGGTACCAACAGCACCGATGTGAACTGAGATCTCGAGTGTCATGGGCTGGCCGTTCCAGATACAAAGATCCCCGAATATGAGAAGTCTATCACAGCGACCACCCCACGCGCAAGCGTCACGACTCTGTCATTCTTTCGGCGTGTCGAGTAGAAGTCCGAGCCGAGGCCATTCTGCTTTGTCCCAGCTGTGACCTTTGCCCCTAAAGCAAGGGCAGTCCTCGGCCGCGCATCTGCAGCCGTGGTCTCTGCACAAGATAAGCCCCTGATCTAGCTTTATGATCAGCTGGCTGGCACAGAACGGGCAGCGAAGCCCAGTGCGCAGTGGCTCTGGCCTGTTGCCTATGACGACCTCGATATGCGAATGATGCCCTTTTATCTCAGTCACGATCTCCTCGAACCATTCGGGCCTGTTGCTTTCTGGCCATTTAGAAAGACGCTCCGCGCACCAAGCCAGCGATCGAGCGGGATTCCTGTTTGGGGTTGGCTCGTCTTGATCTGCGGTGCGCAGCGCGTCTTCCCACCTAAGTGTATCACGGCCGAGCTTGACCTTGGTGTCCAACACGCCAACACGTAACGGCATGCGAGGACCTGGGAAGGTGCGCGCCCCACTCGGGCCAGACCTGCCAGGCAGCATAGCCGCACCAAGGCGAGAGTACCACTCGACCAGATCAAGCGTTTTCACAGCGATCTCGGCTAAGGGCTCAGACACCAGAGCTCCCAAAGCCAGAAGCACCGCGCTCTGTTTTGGGAAGCTGATCTACCTGCTGAATAGAGACGCCAAGGGAGCGATTCGGCATGAGTATGTACTGAACTAAGCGCATCCCGCGAGTTACGAGGACTGGCTGGTCTGTCATGTTCCAGACGCCAGCAAAGAGAGGACCTGTGTAGCCGCAATCAATAACGCCCTGCGCCACCATGAGCCCGTGCTTGCGCAAAGTCGAACTGCGACCAGTCAGCAAGCCCCAAGTGCCCTCTGGCAGCTTGACCGCAACGCCAAGCGGCACATCCACAAAGGTGCTCGGTTCGATAGTCGTGTCTTGATCGACGAAAAGGTCGTATCCAGCGTCGTCATCATAAGCCTTTGCAGGCCCTTGCGCAGTCGGTGACAGCGCGGTCCACAAGAGATCACGCATGCCAGTCACTCCAGTCTCCATCGAACTCATTCATCGAAGCCACGACTGGCACTTCAAGCTCTGCGAGTGCGACGCTCTTCTGCCCGATATTGCCAAGCACGCAGACTGGGATATTGGCATCGACAGCGTCTTGAATCTCAAGCACGGTGCCGATCGTCAGAGTGTCGCGCACTAAGACGGCGATCACGAGGTTTGCTTTTCGCAAGACCGCGAGGTTGGCTTGGTGAATGACCCCATCTGGGTCGAGATCTTCTGGCGCAGTCCAAGCGCTCGAAGGGTCGTAGATCCACGCAGACTCTTTGAACGAGCTGTAGACCTCTGCTTTGTACTTCTCGATGAGCCCGTCTTTTGCGAAGTCGATCGGTGCTGCTAAATAGACGATCATTTGAACTCTCCCCACTGCCCGAAGCTACGGGCGAACTGTGCCATCTTGGTGTAGATAGCAATATCGTGCCATGTGTCGTCACTTGGTGAGCGGCCGTCTGCGTACGCACCGATCAACCGAGCGACTTTGCCGAGCAAGTAAAAGGCGATGCCTAGCTCCTCGTGTGTGACTTTCGTTGGCTTGCCGATCATCTGCGACATGGCGAAGCCGATGATCTTCAAGTCTGCGCTTCCGTACTCGATCGCCTTTGGCAAGACGTCGCCGAGTTCGTTGTTTGCGGTCTGTGTCCACCAACCGACTAGATCGTCAGTGCTGGTCTCCCATTTCGGGTTGTCCTCGCCCGAAAAGAGGCTAGCCAAATTGCGCCAGTCGTTCATGTTCTGCTCTGGGTTGTGTTCCATTAGAGCCACGCCATCGTCGTAGGGCTCGTGCCAAGCAAGCCGACTGAAGCGCCGATCTGCGCCTCGATCTCGAGAATGCAGGCCTTTTGAACATCGTCTAAGGCTACGAGGCTGATGCCGTGCAGCTCTGGAAAGAGATAGTCGAACATGGTCAGCGCGACCTTGACAGTTGGAGCACCGCCGTTCGCAACGACAGCCTGGCGCACGAGATCTGCGTCGAACTGACCGACTCTGCGAATCTTTTTGGTCACTGTGGTGCGTTCGGGTTCGATGCCAAGCGCTTCCCAGCTGGTCTCGCCTTCGAGTGGTCCAGAGTTCCCAGAGACGCGAATTGGGTAGGTGCGAGCTGTCACCCAGACAGTGAAGAGATCAACAGCGCGGTCCCAGGGGCTGATGCCCGCTTGACCCAAGAAGTCGATCGCTCTGCAGTCCTGAGAGGTGCAGAAAGGGTAGTAACCTGCGTGCAAGCCCAGACCGTAGCCCTGTGTGCCCTCGATCAAGGCGGTGCCGCCTCGGGCCAAGTGCTCGCGAATCAGGCGAGAGGTGTCAACCCCGCCACCGTAAAGATTCGCTTTGCGCATTAGGCGGTCAGCACGAGCGGCGCCGATTCCCTTGCTTGTGCTGCCGACTCGCTCTGTCATGCCGCCGTCGGCTTCAATGTCGTGGTGCCTAGGCTCCAAGATCGTAGCCTGATCGTCAATGATCAGACGAGCGCTGGCTTGATACCCACCTCGGTCTAGCTGCTCGAGTTCGTCGGTCAGCACTTCCATGTCGATCTCTGAGCCTGCCGCGATGATCAGGTCTGACTCTGGTGCTGTGACTGCGTTGACTGGCACGGTGCGCAGTCGCCAGGCGAAGTTCGCCTCGCCGTCTGGTCCTTTGCCATGTACTGTGTGACCAGCGTTCGAACCCGCCACTCTGATGCCCATGAAAGGCACCTCGCTAGTCGCAGACAGATGCCCCGCGACTGCGCCTTTGCCCTCACTGCCGAACTGGCCGCCGACTACGGCGATTAGATGTCCTGCCATTATGTCCCCCCTTAAAAGGTTGCTTCGTTGGTTGTTGTTTTAGCCCAGTAGCTCGGGTGCACGGTTGCCGTCTGGACTGACCAACATTCGTGACGAGCCAAGATCAGCTCGTAGTTTCTTGCGATATTGCGCATCGATCTCTTTTCGAGGTAAAAACTCGGGAACCAGCGAACGAGACCGAAAGTATAGCGTCTCTTTAGGAAGCAGTCAACCTCGACACGCAGATCGATCGGTGTGACGTCAGCTTCCAGCTTGAAGCCACAATACTGAAAGAGCCAGGTCGCAGATCTGCACCGCCTGCACTCAGACTCGACCGCCTTTTTATCCAGCATCTTTTTCTCCTTGACCTGGGTCTAGCTCCGAGTAACTCACCGACCGCCCCCCCTTATAGGGGGGGGCGAAGTCGGTGAATGTGCTCTCCGCGTGTGCCGTTACCTGACCGACCCCTCGGCGGTGAATATCGGTCAATTCGGTGAATCTGTTTTTACTCATCGAGCAACCCCTCGAAGCTCTGTAGCATGCCGACAGCGAAAGGCTTGCGATGCTTGAAATAGCGGCCGTTGCCCTGAGCGCGCAGTTCCAAGAAGCCTCGACCCTCGAGCCCTGCCAGCGCTTGCTTGATCTGATCTGAGCCCCCTTCGACCACTTGAATGATCTGGTTGGTGCTCATCTCTTGACCGTGCCCCGCCATGAACTCTGAGACTCGTTGCATCAGATGATCGCGTGCTGAAAACGCGGCTGTGCCGCCTGCTATTCCAATTTCGATCTTGTCGCCCTGTGAGATCAGTTCGGCGGTGCCGATGTAACTGGCCTCGAGCGCCATGCCACGAACGAAGCCTGGGCGGTCTTTTGTCACCTTCATGCGCAGCTTGCCGTTGGAGCCTCGACCGAAAGGCATCTCGACATCGACTGACATCGCCACGCCATCGATATCGGCTCTCTTGGCCTGCGCCCCGATCGCGTAGCTGCCTCGGTTGTCCTTGCTTTTGGTCACGTGATCGATGGTGAGCACCGCCGTACCCCACAGGCGCAGAGGTCGAAGCACGACCTGGCTGAACTGCGTGGCGTCTTTGTTCTTTTCGAGGTCTAGCCCGAGCAAGTTCATCGCCGCATTGACGCCGTCCATGACGAGCAGCGTCGGCTTCAGATCTCGAATCGATGGCAAAAGCGCCTGCTGTGCGTCAGCGTCATACGGCCCGTCTGGGTTAGAATAGTAAAAGTGCCCAAAGTGGCGCTCCTGAACACCAAGCGCCTTCAAGCGGTTGCGAATACCACGCCCTGAGTCTTCAAAGTCAACATAAAAAACCGCGTTGCCCTTGACGAGCTCTTGGCGCACCGCTTCGAGTGCTATCCAAGTCTTTCCAGACTCTGACTCTCCAAATATCGCGTTGATCTTTCCAGCGTAGAGCAACGCCTTGCCGTCTGTCCTGAACAGGACGCTCGGCTCTGGCTCTTGGTCGTCTGCTGACCAGTCGAGTTTCTTTGGGTGCCAGCTGCTTGTCGGTTCGACTGCCTCTGGCGCCTCGAAGTCTGCCGCTGGCGCTTCGAGCATCTGCGAGACATCAACCAGCTGCAAGGTCGAGCTGCTGCTTGTGCCGAAGCCGAGATCTCGCAGGGCTCCAGCGGCCGCTTTGAAGTCGCCGCTGTGGTTGACCAGCGTGTAAACCGCGAACTTGCTATAAGCGCGCTCAGACTCGAACTGCGTGCTGGTGCTAAATACATAAAAAAAGTCTTGACCGTCGAAGCCAGTGGTGGCCGAGATGCCGTCGTTCTTGCCTGGTCTGCGCCACGCGGTGGTCGGTCCCTTGGTGTAAACCTTTGACCAGCCCAAGGGCAGAAGCAGCTCGTCCCAGCTGGTCTTGTCGCCAAAGTCGTCACCTGGTAGCAGACCGTCGGTGGGCTTGACCGTTACCTCTGAAGCGACCACTGAGGCCTTTGGCAGCTGGTCGAAATACTTGAAAAGGCTGTGCAGTGAGTCGCGCTCGTCCTGCGTCAGAGTCGGAATCGTCTCGATCGAGCCTGAGATCAGCTGCCACGCACGACCCGAAGGGTGACAAGCGCCGCCTGTCGGCGCGACCACGACATAACCACCTTCGCCGCGAGTCTCGACGAGGACATCGACCCCGTCGTTGTCACCTGGTCGCCTAGCCAGTTTCGTGTTGCCTGGCACCTGCCCGTCTATGCGATAGAGCCAGTGCAGGCCGCCGCTTGGCGTGATCTCGCAATAGCCCGAGTTAATTCGCTCCCAGAGTTCTGCTAGACCGATCTGTTGTGCCATGTCTCTGGCCTGAGTGTGAAGTCCTGCGGCTACCGCTCGTCCTTCCAGCTCTAGCATCTCGAGGTTGCCACTTATGCGACCAGTGATCAGACCAACGCCTTGCGCGGTTTCGAACCACTTGCGCAGGCTGTCCTCGGACGGCA
>Ga0209550_10001053_pt1 | contig 26597 bp, 14 predicted proteins | sample LauGreSuBDMM15SN_2_FD_187567 | JGI IMG/M metagenome (GOLD analysis project Ga0209550, IMG submission 187567) | Freshwater lake microbial communities from Lake Michigan, USA - Su13.BD.MM15.SN (SPAdes) (version 5) | ecosystem: Environmental > Aquatic > Freshwater > Lake | place: Lake Michigan... | reverse complement strand
ACGGTGCACCGACTGATGTTCCCGGCACCTCCTCGCCCGCCGTTCTTCAGCGTGGGGTGATACTTTCGCCGCTCGTGAGCGATCGCGAACGCCGAGTGCAACGCCGTCCTCCGGGTCGCGTAGGCGTTCCTCCCACTTCTCCATATCTTCCCCGTGCTCGGTGCATCAATCGCGGAATAGTCTTTGGCTAAGCCGCAGGAATTTAGTCGATTTCAACGAGTGGAGGACCGAGCGAAAAACCAAACGGTGAATCGGGTAGTCAGGCGTGGTCGCGAGCATTTCCGCGCAGAAGATCAATCACTGAGATCTCCGCCCCATTCCCCTACCGCGTCACCACCGACGCTACAAAGGCCCACAGCGCCGCCGTCGCCGGATCGCCCTCCACGCCGAGGTTCGCATTGATTCTCCCATGGTCCGTGTCCTTTGCGCCAAACACCTGCACGCGCACGCCAGCGTCCTTCAGCACCGCGCCAAATCGCTGTGCCTGCGCGCTCACATCGGGGTGGCCCGCCACATGCAAAATAAGAAACGGGGGCAGCCCCTTGCCCTTCGTCACGTGAGTCACCGCCGAAAAATCGCGGTGCAGCGCCGGATCGTTCCCAAATTTCATGCGATGTCCGAATTTCGGCAGCGGCTGTCCGTGCGCCCGCGCCCGCACTTCCGCCACCTCGATGATCGCCGGAATGTCGAACGTGTCACCGTCGACCGGGACACAGCCCTTGATCGATGCCAGCGTCAGCCCGTGCTCTTTTACGTAACGCTCATCGGTGCATAGCAACGCCGCGAGTTGTGCGCCCGACGAATGCCCCATCACCAGCACCCGCCGCGGATCGCCGCCATAACGCGCGATGTGGGTCTGCACCCAGGCAAACGCCTGCGCCACATCACGGATGATCGCACCCATCTCCACCGTCGGCAGTAACCTGTGGTTCAGGGCGACAAACACGAATCCCCGCTCGTTAAAGACTTTCGGTTTCACCTGCACGTTTGCTTTGTCACCTCCCTGCCAACCGCCGCCGTGCACCCAGAACACCACCGGAGCATCCTTCGCCCCCGCGGGCGCATACACATCGAGCACGTGCCGCTCATGCTTCGATTCCGCATAGCGCACATCGCGCGTCACCGTTTGGGCAAATGCGACGTCCGCGACGGCGACCACGAATGCGAGCGGCAGCAGATTTTTCATCCGGGAAACGAAGTGGGGTCTCGGGCAAAGCGCGACATCAAATCCCGGCCATAGGTGCGCACCGCGCCGCATGGTGAAATCCCCGGCCAACCTCCCGCAGTGCGGCTCGCCCGCCCGTTGCTGGGGTTTCATGAGTGCGCCCGTAGCCCCCGAAGCCGCGACCGCCACCGGTGCCGCTTCAAAAAATATTTTCCCTCCGCGCTTGCAGCGCGAAATCTGCGCCACGATAACCCGCCGTCTTTCGCTCCACGCATGACCGCCAAGCTCGCCTCCCTTCGCTCTCCCTCCGCCATCTCCACGGCGGTATCGGGTGCACCCGGAGCCTCGTCGTCGCAAGGGCGCTTAGAGGAGGACCAACACCAGCTCACCCGCTGGCGCGATGAACTCGACGCCCGCCTGGAGGAACGTCTCGCCCACCAAGCTCGTCATCGTGACCAGCTCGATGACGCGCTCGACCACCTCGAGGGCGTCCGCCAAACCATCCGCGACCGCACCGCCGACCTTGCCGGCTCGTTAGGCAGCGAGGGCGCTCTCCCTTCCTCGGAGGCCCCGGCCGCCGCTTCCTCTCCGGTCTCGGACCCGAAACCCCAAGCCCCGCACTCTCCGGCTTCTCCCGCTCCATTCACCCTCTCCGATCTCGCCAGCTACCAACGTCCCTCCCTCAACTTCCTCCGTCCTGCCTCGGCCGACGAAAAAAACTTTTCTAGTCCCGAGGAACTCGCCACCAACAAACGTATCCTCCAAGACTCCCTCGACAGCTTCACGATCGACGCCTTCGTCCACGACGCGATCGTGGGCCCGCGCGTCACTCAATTCCGAGTCAAACCCGGCTTCGGTGTCCGCGTTGAATCGATCGTCGCCCTCGAGAAGAATCTCGCGCTCTCCCTCTCCGCCAACGCCGTGCGCATCCAGGCGCCCATCCCGGGCGAGAGCTTCGTCGGTGTCGAAATCCCCAACCGCCACTCGGCCCCGCTCGCCCTCCGCGCCTCCTTCGAATCCGATGCGTGGCGCAACGCCACCGGCGAACTCCCGCTCATCCTCGGCGTCGATATCGCTGGCCGTCACATCATCCTGGACCTCGCCCGCGCACCGCATGCCCTCATCGCCGGCGCCACCGGCTCCGGCAAATCAGTCTGTATCAGCAATCTCATTCTTTCGCTGATTTACCGCTTCCGCCCCGACGAACTCGAGCTCGTCCTCATCGACCCCAAAATCGTCGAGTTCGCCATCTACCGCGATCTCCCGCACCTCATCCATCCTGTCGTCACCGAGCCTAAGCAAGCCGTCCAAGCCCTGAAGTGGCTCGTCCGCGAAATGGAGCGCCGCTACTCCGTCCTCGCCGAAAAATCCGTCCGCAATCTCGCCGGCTACAACGCCAAGGCCGTCGCCGAGGGCTTTCCTAAACTACCTTACATCGTCCTCGTCATCGACGAACTCGCCGACCTCATGATGACCGCCGCCCAGGACGTCGAGACGCCCATCGCCCGCCTCGCGCAAATGTCTCGCGCAGTCGGCATCCACACCGTCCTCGCGACGCAGCGTCCGTCCGTCAACGTCATCACCGGCATCATCAAAGCCAACTACCCCACGCGCATCGCCTTTCAGGTCGCCTCGCAAATCGACTCTCGCACCGTCCTCGACGGCAAGGGGGCCGAAGCCCTCCAAGGTCGCGGGGATATGCTCTTCAGTCCACCTGGCCTCGGCCGCCTCCAACGTCTCCAAGCCCCCTTCGTCGACGACGCCGAGATCGAGTCCATCGTCACCTCGCTCAAATCCCAGCTCGCCCCGCGCTACCGCGTCGAACTCCGCCCCGAGGACGTTCCTGGTGCCAGCGACGACCCGACCCTCCACGCCGGTGCCGACCCGCTCATCAAGGAAGCCCTGGAAGCGATTTCCGCGAATGGCCGCGCCAGCACGAGCTACCTTCAACGCCGCCTGAAGATCGGCTACAACCGCGCCGCGACCCTGATGGAGGAAATGGAGCAACGCCGGTACATCGGCCCCCAAGTCGGCAACAACCCGCGCGAAATCTACGTCCAACCCGGCGACCTCAAACTCCCATGATCCACGCTTCCGCCCTAGAGAAACGCGCAACCGTTGCGTCCGCCCCCGTAGCCGCGAGCGCCAGCGAGTGGTCCGCCCTCCGCGTTTCGTCCTCCTTCTGGAAAGGGGCGTCGCCTACTGCCGCCCGCCCGCCGTCCTCGTAGACCAGACCGCAAACTCGCGCGCTCTCCGAACGCTCAACGCTCTCTCGCAACGCTCACTCCAAAGCTCTCAGCTTCCGCTCCGCCTCCTTGTCGACCGACACCCTCACCGCCTCCGCCATTCTCGAACGCATCCGTCGCGACGGCGTGCGTAAGACCGCCAGCGCCCTCCGCAAGCCCCCGCTCTCCTCCCGCCTGCTCCAAGAACTCGCCGAACTTGCCGAGCCGTCCGCCGCCCAACAGTTCGTCGCCGCGTATCCACTTTCTCCCAGTCATCTGCTCGAGAACCTCGCGCAAACTGCCCAGGACCCCGAGGTCTTCCCTTACCTCGCCACGAATCCCCGCACGCCCCCGCATCTTCTTTCCACCTTCGCTGCGCACGAAAACCCCGAGGTCCGTGTCCATGTCGCGACCCACCCTCAGCTCGCCGCCCGCGAATTGCTCAACCTCGCTCAAGATCCCGACGCTGCCGTCCGCCGCGCCGTCGCCTCCAACCCCTCCCTCCGGCTCCCGCACTACGCCGCACTCGCGACTGACACCAACCCTGGCGTTCGCCTTCGGCTTTCGTCGCAGCCCGCGCTTCCCACCCAAGTCGCCCTCGTGCTCGCCGCCGACGCCAGCACCGTCGTTCGCACTCACACCATCGCCACCACCACCACCGCCGAGGATGAGCTTCTCCTCGGCTGGGCCGCCTCCGACGAAGAAGACGTTCAGCTCGCCCTCGGCTCGCGCAAAAATCTCCCCACCCCTGTTCGCGCGCTCCTGCACCTCTCACCGCACGCCACGGTTCGCCGCGTCGCCCGCGAGCTCCTCGAGCCCGACCCCATCGCCCTGCTCCACATGATCACCCATGGCGAAGACGAAGAACACGTTTGGGTCGCCTCGCGTCCCCAGCTCGCCGCCCCGCTCCAGCGCCAGCTCGCCCAGTCCGATACCATAATCGCACGGGGCACGGGCGTTTCACCCGCAGAGTCTGCGTCTGGCGAAGGCCGTACGCCTGTCCCGCCCGTGTTCCCCGTCCGCGTCGCCCTCGCCGCGAACCCTTCGCTCGTCCCTGACATCGCCGACTATTTTATCGCCCTCGCCGACGAATCCGTGTGCGTCGCCCTCGCCACGAATCCCGCGCTCAGCCCCGAGCACGTCCAATCGCTCGCCGCCACGCGCCTCCCCGCGGTCCTCACCGCACTCGCCTACCGGGACGACCTCTACGACGAACTGATTCCGTTTCTCCTCGAACACAGCCCCGATTTCCTTCGTCACTGGGCCATCCAACAAAAGTCCGCGACCGTCGCCAACGCGGACCTCGCCCGTCGCCTCCTCACTGACCCGCTCCCGAGCATCCGCGCCCTCGCCGTCGCTTCGCATGCGTGGCGCCGCGCCGACCTCTACGATTTCGCCCGCGACCGCTCCCCTGCCGTACGTCTCGCAGCCCTACGCCACCCGCACGCCCCTGACGACCTCCTCGCTAACCTTCTCCTCGATCCAGTCCCCGAGGTCGTCCTCGCCGCCACCGCCATCCAAGCTGCCCGCGCCAACACCATCCACAGCTCGCCACTAGCGCCGCCACTCTCCGTTCCGCTTCGTTCCGATCTTTCAGCTCTCAGCTCCACGCTCTCAGCACCGCCGGCGCGCCCCCCGCGGTCCGAGCCCTCCACGCTCAACGCTCAGCTCTCAACAAAGCTCAACCAACTCAAACGCCTCTTCTGGAAGTAACCCCTCCCTTTCTGGCTCCCTTTCCCTTTTCCTCGCACACTCCTTCCATGGCTAAAAAACCTACCGCCCTCACCTTCCGCGACATCGTCCTCGGTGCCGAAGCCGACGTGATCCGCGCCGCGCTCGACGCGCGCATCAAGATCGACTCCCTCATCACCGAGCGCCAGGCGGCCTACGAAAAAATTGCCGCGCTCGAAACGCAGATCAACACCGTCGTCGGTGAAATTGGCGTTTACCCCTTCCCCGCGCCCCCGCTGCCGGTCGCCGGCTTCGAGCAAAAGCCCGCCAAAAAATCTATGAGCACGAACGCCATCGACCCCGATCAGGACGACGAAACCGATACCGACGAGGCGCCCGCGAAGTCCTAACACTCGCCTCCTGCCACCGCGTTTTTTCCTCCGTGTATTCCGTGTGTTCCGTGGGCCATCCGTCGCCCGCCACCACCCGTGGTGAGGTCCCTCGCCACCGCTGATGCGCCCTGATCAACAGATCCAAATCAATACCCTTCTCCTCACCCGAGAAGAGCTGTTTGTGCGCGTCCACGATCTTGAGCAAGCCGCTGCTGCGATCCTCGGCGAGCCCTACCCCTTCACGCGCCCTGCCCTTCCGTCCGACACCAAGCTTAAGCGCAAACTCACCGCACGCCCCTCCGAACAGAGCGCCGGATTCCCGCCGCCGTCAGCCGCCCGCGAATCCCTGCGCCGTATTGAAGGTCTGGAGACGGCCTACCGCGTCACCTATCGTCGCTTCGGCCAAGTCGTCACCGAAGATCATGATGATCTCGATGCTCTCCGGACTCTGCTCGCATCCCAAGGCGCACACCTCACCGTCACCCGCGTCGAAACCATCGACCTCGGCGGCCGCACGCAGGCCGTGCTGATCTAGACTCCACGCGGTAGCGCGGCCGATATGCGCAGTGCTTCAGCCCGCGCTGGATTGGAGCGGACTCCGTGAGCGTTGCGTCTACCGCACTCTTGCCCGAGCCCGGACGCGACAACGGCTACGGCCGCCTCAGTACCCTTGGCTGTGGCCGCCGTGATCTCGGCGAATCCAGTCGGTTGACGATGGGCGCGGTGGATCCGCCAATCGTGCACACGCTGGTTCCACCGGGGAAGAACGCTGGCTTCAGCCCACCGCCCTTTCCTGCCCCAAACGCCACACCCGCGCCGCTGCCCGAAACGCCGACGCGTTTTCAATCTCAGCCAACGATTTTCGTGTAGGCGCGGCCTTCGTTCACATCGATGCGCTCAGGCCGTCCCTGATGGTGGTAGATCAACTTGGTGTGGTCTACGCCCAGCAAGTGCATGATGGTCGCGTGCAAATCGTGGACGTGGAGTTTGTCCTTCACCGCGTAGAGGCCGAGGTCGTCAGTCGCGCCGATGCTCTGGCCTCCCTTCACGCCGCCGCCGGCCATCCACATCGTGAAACCACCCGGGTTGTGGTCGCGGCCGCCGGTCTGCTCAGCCATCGGCGTGCGGCCAAACTCACCACCCCAAATCACGAGCGTCTCGTCGAGCAGGCCGCGCGCTTTCAAGTCGGCGAGGAGGCCGGCGATGGGTTTGTCCACGGCGCGGCAGAGCGTGCCGTGGCTTTTCTCGAGCTGGGTGTGGCTGTCCCAGCCGCTGCCCGCACCGCTGTAAAGTTGCACGAAACGCACGCCGCGCTCGACCAGGCGGCGCGCGAGGAGGCAATTACGGCCAAACACGGCAGTCTCTTTTTCGTCGAGGCCGTAGAGCGTTTTCGTTGCCGTAGTTTCCTTCGAAAGATCAACCGTGCCGGGCGCCTGGGCCTGCATGGCGTAGGCGAGCTCGTAGCTGCGGATGCGAGCCTCGAGCTCAGTGTTGTCGGGGCGCGTGGCGGCGTGCGTGCGGTTAATCTCGGCGAGGAGCGCAAGCTTGTCGCGCTGGCGCGCGTCGTCGTGGCCCTTGGGATTTTGCAGGTTGCGGATGGGCGAGCCGGCGGAGCTGAACTCCACGCCTTGGTGCACTGCCGGCATGAAGCCGGTGCCCCAGTTGCGCACGCCGTTCACGACTTCCTTCTCACTGTCTTTGATCACGACGAAACCGGGGAGGTCTTTATTTTCCGTGCCGAGGCCGTAGTCCACCCACGCGCCGAGGGAGGGGCGGCCGCCGAAGACGGATCCGGTGTTCATTTGGCAGACACCGCCGGCGTGGTTGATGCCGTCGGACACGCACGACTTGATCACCGCGAGATCGTCGGCATGGGTGGCAACATGCGGGAACCAGTCTGATACCCACAGTCCACTCTTTCCGTGCTGCGCCCACTTGCGCGGGCTGCCCATGATCGGGGATTTGGACTCGCCCATCGCCAGGATCGGCGGCTTGAAACTCGCAGGAAGTTGCTGGCCATTGAGCTCGTTGATGAGCGGCTTGGGATCGAAGGTGTCGAGGTGGCTCGGCCCGCCCTCCATGAAAAGGAAAATGACGTTTTTCGCGCGGCCCGCCCGGCCAGTGAGCGCCGCGCTCGCGCGCGTGAGCGCGCCCGAGGCCGCGAGCACAGGCGACTGCGTGAGGGCCGCGAGCGCGACCGCGCCAAAACCGCAGCCGGCGGTGCGGAGGAAATCACGACGGGAGGCGACGGGAGTGTAGTGGTGGCAGGGCATGGGGAATAACGATCAAAACTGATTTGAACCACGGATGGACACGGCTGCACACGGACAAAGGCGCGAGTACTCTGATTTGAATTCGTGATCTCCCGTGTTCATCCGTGGTGAAGACTTTCAGCCTTTCTTCAGTGCAGGTGCAGAAACTCATTCGAGTTGAGCAGCACGTGGGCGAGGTCGGTCATGGCGCGGGTGCGCGGGTCGGAGCTCTCAGCGTTGCTCGCGCCGGCTTGCCATTCGTAGCCGGCGGGGAGCGGGCGGCGGGCGTCCCACGTCATCGCGCCGAGCGAGGGCCAGCGCGAGGGTTCGGCGGATAGCGCGGACTCGTCGAGCAGGCCGGGGGCGACGCGCACGGCGTCGATGCGGCCGTCGAATTGGTGCGGGCCGCGGCGGTAGAGGCCGCCGATGACGGGCGTGGAGGCCCCGGCGCCGAGCTTGCCGACGAGCGTGAATCTGGCCGTCGCGGTGCGCGGCGCCGACTCTGGCGCGCCGAGGTCGCGGACCGAAAACGCCACCGTGCCGTCCGCGCAGGAGATGCGCGCGACGACGTGGTGCGTCTGACCCAAAGCGATCTCGAGGCCGGAGCCGATGGCCTCGTAGGCGGTGTTGCCGTTGTCGTCCTCACCCACGAGTTGGACGATGAGGCTGCCGGGTTTGAGCGCGGATTTTTTTCCGGTCACGCCAAGCGACCAGCCGTGCGAGTCGAGCGAGAGCTTCTCCCCGTTCCAGCGCGACGCGATCACCCGCACGGAGGCGGCGACATCGAGGCTGTCGAGTTTGACGACGGCCTCGACGGTGAAGTCGTCGCCCTCGCGGGGTGCGGTGCGGACGAGTAGGCGCTCACGCGCGGTGTTTTCGCGGAAGCGACTGGCTTCGGCCGCAGCTTCGGCGACGGTGAGCGTGGAAGGCAACGGATCGGACGGCTGGCGGCCCGAGGAGAGGCGGCGGGAGAGAAAGCCCTCGGCATTTTCCGTTTCCGCGACCGTGGGCGCGCGGCCAAGCACGGACTGCCACACGGCCTCGACCGAATCGGCGCGAGCGCCGAGGGCGCGGGCACGGGCGAGCGGCCAGTCGCCGTTAGTGAAGAGGAGCGCTTGCAACGGCGTCGCGGTGACTTGGCGCTCAGAGCTGCTCGCGAAGCCGGCGGGGGCGTCGAGCACGCGGAGGAGTTCGTTGGGGCTGTTGCGGCGCTTGGTGGTGTAGAGGGTGCGGCGCGCGGAGAGGTTGGCGTCGGCGGGCGCACCGCCGACGGCGAGGTCGAGCTCGCCCGAGGCGGCGAGCATGGCGTCGCGCACCTGCTCGGCATCAAGGCGGCGCGGCGAGAAACGCCAGAGGAAATGATTTGCGGGATCCACAAGCGCGGCGGTCGCGGACGCCGACACGCGCGCGGTCTGGCGGTAGGTGGCGGAGAGGATGATTTCGCGGTGGAGTTGCTTGAAGCTCCAGCCCTGCGCGACGAAGCGCCGCGCGAGCCAGTCGAGCAGTTCGGGGTGCGTGGGCTTGTCGCCGAGCTTGCCGAGATCGTTGGGCGTGCCGGCGATCCCGCGGCCGAAGTGATATTGCCAGATGCGGTTGACGATGGTGCGGGTGGCGAGCGGGTTGTCGGGCTGGGTGATCCACGCAGCGAGCGCGGCGCGGCGGCCGGTGGAGTTTTCGAGCGGAGTGATCACGGGCGGCTCGGGGGCGATGAGGGTTAGGAAGGCGGGCGCGACCTCGCGCTCGCCGCCGCGGCGACCCTTCATAAGCGTGGGCGGTGCGGTGCGCGCAGCGTCCGTCGCGACGAAGGCCTCGGGCAGAGGGGCGGGCTTGAGCGCATCGAACTGTTTCAGCTCTGAAAGGAGCGTGGCGTAGCGGGCCTTCGTCTCAGGGGTCTTGAGCGCCTTCTGCGGTTCGTAGCGCTCGATCTCGTACTCGAGCTGACGCTCGCAGAGGACGGCGAGCACGCGCTCGTGCGGCGTGCGCGACGCGAAGGGCTTGTCGAGGATTGCCTGGAGGTCGTCGGTGAATTTTTCATGGGCCTTGCGCACGGCTCTGTCGCGAGCGGGGCCGACGAGCAACTCGATCTCGGCGCGGATGGACTTTGTGGCGGTTTCCCAAGCGGTCTGCTTCGCGACGTGGCTCGCGCCTTCGCCGGGCGTAGCGAGCTTGAGGTCGCTGCGCCAGAGCACGCCCTCAAAGAAGGCCCGCAGCGCGAAATAATCCTTTTGTAAGATCGGATCGAACTTGTGGTCGTGGCAGCGCGCACACTGGAAGCTAAGGCCAAGAAACACCTCGCCGGCGTTGGCCGTAATGTCGTCGGTGATCAGCGTGGACTGGCCGCGCACGTCACGCTGGTTGTATTCGTAGATCGCGTTGCGCAGGTAGGAAGTGCCGATGAGCACCTCGGGGTCGTCGGGCGCGATTTCGTCCCCCGCGAGCTGCTCGCGCACGAAGCGGTCGTAGGGTTTGTCGGCATTCAGGCTGCGGACGACCCAGTCGCGGTAGCGCCACGAGGCGGGGCGGAGAAAATCGGCGCGGTAGCCGTCGCTATCCGCGTAGCGCACGAGGTCGAGCCAGTGTTGCGCCCAGCGCTCCCCGTAGCGAGGGCTGGCGAGCAGTTCGTCCACGAGGCGCTCGGTCGCATCGAGGCGCGCATCGGCAACGAAGGCGTGCAGCTGAGCCGCGCTCGGCGGCAGGCCGTGCAGATCGAAGTAGAGGCGGCGCGCGAATTCCTCGCGGCCCGCCTCGGGCGCGGGGGTGAGCTTCAGCTCGGCGTGTTTCGCTGCGACAAAGCGGTCGATGTCGCCGCGCGCCCATTTCGCAGCCGTAGCGGCGACCACGGGAGGCTGCGGATTGGCCAGGGGCTGGAAGGTCCAATAAGCGCGCTGCTCGGCGGTGAAGCCGTGTGCGTCCACCGCGACACCCGCCGTGGGTTCGGCGCTCGCCGGCCACGGCGCGCCCATCGCCACCCACTTTTCCAAGAGCGCCACCTCGGCCGGTGGCAACGGATCGTCCGGCGGCATCGCGAGGTCAGGATCAATGCGGCGCACGGCCTGAATGAAAAGAGATTTTTCGAGATTGCCCGCGACGACGATTGCGCCGCTGTCCCCGCCTTTGGCGAAGCTCGCGGCAGAATCGAGGCGGAGTCCGGATTTCTGCTTTTTATCGCCGTGACATTCGTAGCACCGCTTCGCCAGCAAGGGGCGGATCTCGTTCTCGAAAAACTGCTGCTTGGCGTGCCCTATTTCCGACTCCGCCGCGAAACCACGCGCAGCGAAAATACCGAGAACAAGGAGCGGGGATAACTTCATTAGGGGAAAAATAGGTTAGTGCACTTCCTGGGTCCTCGGGCAAGCCAAGACGCGTCCCGTCGTTGAGAAACTGCGCACCGCAGGGATGGCGGTTCGCGCGGTGGACCCCGCGTGTCAAAACCGCAGTCCCACGGACGCAATGATCGTGCGCGGTTCGCCGTATTGAAAGGTGCCGTTGAGATAATGTTTGTCGGCGAGATTGCGGATGTTCACCCGCACATTGACCGGAAGGTTGCTGACCTTGGTCGCATAACCGAAAATCGCATCGACCAGAATTACCGGGGCGCTCTTGATAGGAATCGTCCAGCTCGGATGCTCGTAGGTTTCTCCGAGTGCGGTGGCACCGCCGCCGAAGTAGGCCCCCTTGAGCGAGCCGCTTGTAAACGTATATTTATTCCAAAAATTGACCGTGTAACGAGGCACCGACTCCAGATGGGACCCGATTTCGCGAGCTTCCGACGGGTTCGATATTTCGTTTTTCGTGAAAAAATAACTGGCACTCAACAGTGCCTGATAGTCAGGCCGGGGCGTCCACACCCACTCAGTCTCGAGGCCTTTGGTGCGCGTCTGGCCGGCGGCTGTCCGGACTGTTGCGCCCGGCAACTGGAAGAGCACTTGGTTCACGGTGTCGATATCCAGGCGCGAGGCCTCTTCGTTGGAAAAATATGAAAGCGTGCCAAGCAGGCGACCCTCGCCGACGTCCAGCTTGGTGCCCACTTCCCAGCCACGGCCGGCCAAGTCGGCGGCAATAAACCGCGATGGAATCACGGCTGGCGGGCGATAGGTCGGCAACGTCGGATCGCCCTGCGTCGCGCGAATCGCAGCCAAGTCGGCAGATTGCTGGCGCTGAGGAACGAAGGTCTTACTGGTGCTGCCGTAGAGGCTGAGAGCAGGGGTGATCCGGACGAGGGCCCCAAATTGCGGGAGTAACTTACTCGTCTCAAAATCTTCGTCGATCCCGTCACGGTTGTCGTCGGTGGGACGGTGATTCGTAATCTTGCGGCCACCGATGAGTGTGCGCAGGCGATCTTGAAAGAAAGACGACTGAAGCACGCCGTAGACGGAATTGGCGTGTCCACCGCCTTTGCGCACGACCCCTGGCTCGTTGTAGGCGGCGCCGTATTGGTCGCGCATCAGCTGGAGCAAACTTGGGATCGGTCCGCTACTTGGAGTGTAAGTAAGGATCCGCGAGGTCGCGACCGTCACGGGGCTGATGACGTCCTTGCCCCCATCGTGCTGGGCACCCAAGAGCAGGTCGTGTTTTCCCGCTTGGCGCAGGTCGAGTTTATAAGCGGCTTCGAGGCGGGCGGAGAAGATAACTCCGCCAGGCTTGAAATCGGAGATGGAACTACGGATACGCTGGCCGGCGACCGGGCGCAGACCATTAAATTCGCGGCGCATACGGTTGCTGTCGACCTGTTGAAAAACACTCCGCACGGCGAGCGCTCGCGATGCCACCCACTCGCCTTCGATGGTGGTCGTTTTGTTGGCGTAATTGTCGCGTCCATCCGGACCATTGTAATTGAACGAGTCGTTCGGGAATAAATCGCGGGAGTAGATGCCGGGAAAAGGCGGCACATTGGGGCCAAGGTTGCGGGAAATAAACGAATCGACGGTTTCAGGAGCCGTGCGTCCGGTGGTGATGGGTTGGCCCGCGGGGGTCACCACGGCGCCGTTTTCCAGCTGGGGGAAACTTGCGGGGCGGGCCAAGCCCAGACGATCGTAGAGCTGGATGGCCTCGCGATCTTTCTGCTGAAAGAGCGGGTGGCTGACCAGCGTGTGAGGGCGGCGTCCGGCCTCGCGATCCAATTCACCATAACGTCCAATGAAGGTCAGCTGCGCAGTGGGCTTCCACGTCAAACCGCCAGAGTAATACGTCTCCTTCGTGAACATGAAGTCGATGTTGCTCTTTTCGTCGGTGTGCCCGTAGACGAAACTGTAGGCCAACCGATCCTTCAGCAAGGGGGCCGACGTGCGCAGGACGGCCCGCCGGTGCGAGAAGGTTCCAAAGCTCGTATCCAAGGAGTGAACCGGCGTGAAACTCGGCTTGATCTTGATGAGATTAACCGTCCCGCCGGGATTAGAGATACCTGCAAACACGGCATTGGGGCCCTTCACAATTTCGATGCGGTCCACGTCGTAAAGCGTCAGACCGGAGCCGGCCGGAAGGCCGTTCACGAATTGGGGACCCGTGTAGCCGCGAATCAAAATCATGGTCTCGTCCTTCACCTGCAGAGCCACGGAACTCGCGCCCCGCAAGACATCCACCAACTGATTGCCGGCCTGGTCCGCGATGAGTTCTCGGGAAACAATGCTGATATTGAGCGGGGTATCCTTGATGAGCCCGGCGGTGCCCGTACCCGTGACGGATGCGCCCGCGCGGTAACCGTAATCTTGCGGACTGCGCACTTCGAAGGGGCTCATCACGACCTGGGCGGATGTGCCCGGCGCAGCTCCCGAAGGCGTGCCCTGTCCGCTTAGACCGACTGCACCGATCACAAACAGCGGGAGGAGACGAAGAATAGTGAAATGAACACGAAACGATGAAGACATGGAAAAGGGGATAGGGATCACGGTGAGTGTTCGGCGAGGAAAAGCAATTCGAGCTCTCGGCGGATCGGTTATTTTAAGCCGCGTTCACGATGCAGAAATCGCCCGCAAGCAGGCGCCTACCTTCCGGTCAGTTGGGCTCGTCACAGTGGACGCGAATGGGAATGAGGCGGGTGGACGTTGAGGCAGGCAGTCGACGTCAGCTTGCCGGATATGACTCAACAAACTTGCCGCAGCGGCAGTAAAAAGCCGCCCGGATTACTCCGGACGGCTTGAGTCTTGTAGGGGCGTCGACGGGCGGGCGCCCTAGGTCTGAGTCGCGTTAACTCTTCTTGGAGGCCTCGTCGAGGATGTCGCCGAGGTTCATCATGTCGTTGCCCGCGCTGCGGTTCAACGCCTCGTAGGCGGTCGTCTCGGCGGCGAGCTGCTCGGAAGAGTAGTTCGCGGCCTTGATCGAAAGCCCCAAGCGACGCTCTTCGCGGTCGATCTTGATGACGCGTGCGCTGACCACTTGGCCGGACTTGAGCACGTCCTTGATCTTGTCGATGCGCTCTTCGCTGATCTGCGAGATGTGCACGAGACCGTCGATGCCATCCTTGAGCTCCACGAAGGCTCCGAAGGAGGTGATCTTGCTGATCGTGCCCTGCACGACGTCGCCGATCTTGAAGAAGGCGTCGATGTCGGACCATGGATCCACCGCGAGTTGCTTCATACCGAGGCTGATGCGCTGCTGCGAGGAATCGACGTCCAAGACGATCGCGTCCACTTCGTCGCCCTTCTTAAGGACTTCGGAGGGATGGTTGACCTTGCGGGTCCACGACATGTCGGAGACGTGCACCATACCGTCGATGCCCTCTTCGAGTTCGATGAAGGCGCCGTAGGTGGTCATGTTGCGCACCTTGCCGCGGACGCGAGCGCCCATCGGGTAGTTGTGGCGAACCATATCCCACGGGTTCGGCTCGAGTTGGCGGAGGCCGAGCGAGATCTTCTGCTCGTCTTTCTGGATACCGAGGACAACCGCGTCCAGCTCCTGACCGACCTTGAGCAGCTCGGAGGGCTTGGTGATGCGTTTGGTCCAGGACATCTCGGTGATGTGCACGAGGCCTTCGACACCGGGTTCGATTTCGATGAAGGCACCGTAAGGCACGAGGTTGACGACTTTGCCGTGAACCTTGGCACCGACGGGGAACTTGCGGTCGATCTCGTCCCACGGATTTTTCGTGGTCTGCTTGAGTCCGAGGGAAACGCGCTCTTTGTCGCGATTCACTTCGATGATCATGACTTGGATCTCTTCGCCCTGCTTCACCATTTCGCTCGGGTGCGAGATGCGACCCCAGCTCATATCGGTGATGTGGAGAAGACCGTCCATACCATCGAGGTCGATGAACGCTCCGAAGTCGGTAATGTTTTTGACGATACCCTTGCGGACTTGGCCGGGCTGGATCGACTCGAGGAGATTGCGACGCTTGCTGGTGCGCTGCTCTTCGATGAGTTCGCGGCGGGAGAGCACGATGTTCTTCCGCTCGACGTTGATTTTGAGAACCTTGAAATCGTAGGTCTGGCCGACGTATTGATCGAGGTTCTTCGGGGGCTGGATGTCGATGTGCGACGCCGGCATGAACGCATCGACGCCGATGCTGATGATGAGACCGCCCTTGACCTTGGCCTTAACGCGGCCGGCGGCCACGGAACCCTCGGGGAACTTCGTCAGGATGTTGTCCCAATTCTTCTTTTGCTCGGCGAGGTCGAAGGAGAGAACGGGGGCGCCGCTCTTGTCTTCGAGTTTTTCGACGAGGACCTCGATCGTGGAGCCGATTTGGAGCTCGCCGATGTCGAGGAATTCGTGGGCGGGGATGACGCCTTCGGATTTGCCGCCGATGTCGACGACGACTTCGTGCTGGCGGATTTCAGTGATAACGCCCGGAACAATCGCTCCCTGCTTCAATTTATAGAAGGAGGACTGCTCGAGCAGCTCTTGCATGATGGAACTCATAACGCGGAAACCGGCAAACCGACACCCTGCTCCAGAGACGCCAGACCACCGGTGAGAGCCCCGCCGTAGAGCGGGGCCTTGGGTTGACTGTTGAGCTAACGGAAGGGTCGACGGGAGCATCGCGGCGACGTCGACTTGACCAATAGCTGAGACCGCGAAGGGGCAGCGTCTTGACTGCGCAGCGGAGTCGCAAGCGTATTTTCAGAGGAAAAACACTCAACGTAACGGGGCGCGAAGGAGGGGCGCTTTCGCACGAGCACCGTTTCGTTTCGGCCGATCAACGCGCTCCAATCGGCGTTGGGGGAGGCGCCGCTCCGTTCACGGCGCTCAGCTCTTGCGCGGCGCGTCGATGGCGGACTGGACGTTGCGGAAGAAGACCTCGTAGAGGGGCGTGTCCCGCAGCGCCGCCGAGGTACCCTGCCCCGCGCGTCCACGGGAATCGCTTTCGATCACCTCGGAGAGCCACAACGAGGCCTCCGTGCCGCCATCGAGCGTGGGGTTCAGCCGCAGCTTCAGCGTGAACTGACGGGAACTGCGCAGCGTATCGCTCGAGGAAAGTCCGCTGACGGCTTCCAGTTCACCCTGGGCGGCACCGCCGCGGATGAAACGAAAGCCCATTTGATCCACGGCAAGTCGCGCGGCCTCGTAAGTCGGCCGCTGGGCCGCTTGGTAGGTGTGGGTGCGGGGCTGCTCGCGGGCAGCAAGCTTACCGCGCACGCTGCTCGAAGCCTCGGAGAGCGACTCGCAACCGCTGAGCGCAGCAAGCGACAGCACGGCGCACAGCACGAACGGGCGTTTCATCGGTTAGGCGGGCTGCTGCTGAGAAATGCAATGCAGCGTCCCGAGGCCCCAGACGAGCTCGAGGCAATCAATGGGAATAATCTCTCGACCCGGGAAGCACGCCGCGAGGACCTCGGCGGCCTCGGCGTCTCGCTTAGGCTGCTGGAAAGTCGGCATCAAGACGGCGCCGTTGATCACGAGGAAATTGGCATAGCTCGCCGGGAGTTGCTGGCCTTCGCAGAACGCGGGCTTGGGCATCGGGAGCGTCACAATGTTAAACGGTTTCCCGGCGGGCGTGCGGAGCGCTTGGAGTCGCTCGAGATTGTCGCGCAAAATGGGGTAGTTCTTGTCGCGCTTGTTGCTCTCGACGACAGTCACGATCCCGTCCGCGGAGAAGAATCGCGTCGTATCATCGACGTGGCCGTCGGTATCGTCACCGACGATACCCTCGCCGAGCCAGTAGATCGTATGCACGCCGAGGTAATCGCGCAACGCTCGCTCGATTGCCGCCTTCGACATCTTAGGGTTGCGGTTCTTATTCAGCAGACACGACTCGGTGGTGAGGAGGAGGCCGGCCCCGTTCACGTCGAGCGAGCCTCCCTCCATAATCATCGTTCTCTCAAAGCGACGCATCCCGAGCGCCTCAGCGATCTTCGGTGGGATCGTGTTATCAAGATCGAAGGGCGGATACTTTCCACCCCAAGCGTTGTAGTCCCAATCCGTGACCGCGACTTCACCGGTCTGGTCGTTTTTCACGAAGATGGGGCCGTGATCACGACACCACGCATCGTTGGTCGGATGATCGTAGAGCGTCACTCGCGAGAGCACCGCCTTGGCCTTGGCGATCAACGCCCACGCGCGCTGCTGGAGCGGATCGGCGACATTGATCCGGACTTCCTCGTAACGACTGATCCGGGCCACGATCTCCGCGAATTTCGCCGGAATCATGCGAAAGTGAGCGGGCCACGTGGCGAGGTTATGCGGCCACGAAAGCCACACGGCGGCCTGCGGCTCCCACTCGGCCGGCATGCGGAAACCCAACGCCTTCGGCGTCGGCGTCTTGAGGTCTTTGGTCAGGGGGAGAGGATCTTTTGAAATCGGCACGGGGTGGCAGGTCAGTCGATAAATCGTTTCGTGAGATCACCGTAGGCGTCGATCCGGCGGTCACGCAAGAACGGCCAATGCGTGCGCGTCACGTCCACTTTGCCGAGGTCGATCGGGACCAGAAGAATTTCCTCCTGATCGACACTGGCTTTCGCGAGAATTTGTCCGCTGGTGCCGGCGACGAAACTCTGGCCCCAGAATTCAAGTCCATCGCCGCCGATGGGTTGCTCCAAGCCGATGCGATTAACCGCAGCGACGTAGCAGCCGTTGGCCACGGCGTGACTGCGCTGAATGATTTCCCATGCGCCATGCTGGTTGTCGCCATATTCGGCCTTCTCTTTCGGGTGCCAACCGATCGCGGTCGGATAGAAAAGAATCTCGGCGCCCTGCAGCGACGTGAGGCGCGCACCCTCGGGATACCACTGATCCCAGCAGATGAGTACGCCGATCTTGCCGAATTGGGTCTGCCAGGCGCGGAAGCCGGTGTCGCCGGGAGTGAAGTAGAACTTCTCGTAGAACAGCGGATCGTCCGGAATGTGCATCTTCCGGTAAATGCCGAGCAGCGAGCCGTCGGCATCGATGATGACCGCGGTGTTATGGTAAAGGCCGGACGCGCGCCGCTCAAACAGCGAAGCGACAATCACGACGCCATATTTCTTCGCGATCTTCTGGAAAGCCGCGGAACTCGGACCCGGAATCGATTCGGCGAGATCGAAGTGGGCGTGGTCCTCGGATTGGCAGAAATACTGCGAACGAAACAGCTCTTGGGTGCAGATGATCTTCGCGCCTTTTTTCGCGGCCTGTTCGGTGAGCGCGAGGGTTTTCTTCAGGTTGGCTTTGGGATCAGCGCCGCAGGCGTGCTGGAGGAGGCCGAGGGTAACTTTGCTCATAAACACGAAGGCGGAAAATGCGCTTCAGTACACGACCTTGTTGAGCGGATATTCGACGATGCCTTCGGCTCCGAGTTCCTTGAGCCGTGGAATAATTTCCCGCACGACGCTTTCGTCGATGATGGTTTCGAGGGCGATCCACTCGGGCGAACTAAGCTGGGAGATCGTCGGATTGCGCAGGGCCGGCAGAGCTTTGGCGACGGACTCGAGCGCGGCCTTCGGGAGATTCATTTTGAGGCCGACCTTGGAGCCGGCTTCCAGCGCGCCCCGCAAAAGCAGCGCGATCGTCTCAATCTTTTTCCGCTTGGCGGGATGGGCCCAGCTGGCCTTGTTGGCGATGAACTTGGTGTTCGTCTCGAGCAAGGTATCGACGATACGGAGTTTATTCGCACGGAGGGAACTGCCCGTCTCGGTGATATCCACGATCGCATCTACGAGGTCGGGCACTTTCACTTCGGTGGCACCCCAAGAAAACTCGATCTCCGCGCTCACGCCCTTTTGTGCAAAATAACGCTTCGTGGTGTTGAAGAGTTCGGTGGCGACACGTTTGCCGGCGAGATCGGCGACTGTCTTCACGGAAGAAGACTCGGGCACGCACAGCACCCAGCGTGACTTCAACGTGGACGCTTTGCTGTAAATCAAGTCGCACACTTCGACGACATCGGAGTTGTTTTCGAGCACCCAGTCGTGACCGGTGAGGCCGCAATCGAAAAAACCGTGCTCCACATAACGACTCACTTCCTGCGCGCGGACAAAGCGCCCATCGAGCTCGGGATCATCGATCGAGGGCGTGTAAGAACGCGAGCTGGTCGTGATCTTCCAGCCCGCTTTCGCGAACAGGTTCTTGGTGGATTCTTCAAGGCTGCCCTTGGGCAGACCGAGCATGAGGAGTGGCGCTTTTTCAGACACTCTTCCAAAGGACACGCCGCAGCGAAGGCCTTCAAGCAATTTCCTCAGGGCCAGCTTGGCCGGGGTGACGGCGGTGCATGGCTCAACCGGACTCGGTGGCGCGACGCTGCCCTTCCTCAGTTTAACCAGCCCTCAGTCGACGCCGCCACGGACCGAGTCCAAGCCGCTCATCGTCATCGTTTCCGGCAGGACCTAGAACAGTTCCGCCTGATAATAACGCTGGCGGGCTTCGGCGAGGGTGCCGCGCATCTCGTAGGCTTCGAGGAGGCGCAACAGCTCGGCCACTTGCGGCGCGGTTTTCTCGGCGGGCAGAGTCGCGAGCGAGAGATTGAGCGTCGTCAGTTTGAGATTGCGGCGGAGTTTTTCGGCTTCGGCGGCGACCGGTTCCCGGAAGCGCTCGGGCTTGAGTTCGGCAGCGTGCGCAATCACCCCGTCCAGACTCCCCCACTCTGCCAACCACTTTGACGCCGTCTTCGGGCCGACACCGGTGATCCCGGGAATGTTGTCGGAGGTGTCACCCACGAGCGCGAGGTATTCGGCAATGCGCGCGGGCGGCACGCCGAATTTTTCCGTCACCCCCGCAGAGTCGAGGAGCCGCCAGCCCAGCTTCGGGTTCGCGGACGGCGGAGGCAGCATCACCTTGATGCGTGGGCCGACGATCTGCGCAAAATCTTTGTCGCTACTGAGGATAATGACCTCGTGGCCCGCGCTGGCAAAAGCAACGGCCTGGGCGGCGAGCAGGTCGTCGCTCTCAACGCCATGCTGTTCGATGCCGACGAGCCCCATGGCGCGAGTGAGCGCCTTAACGGGCTCAATCTGTTTTTGGAGGGCCTCGGGCATTTCCTCGCGCTGCGCTTTGTAGTCCGGGTGGAGCGCGAGCCGATCCTGCGAACCGCCGAGATCGAAAAACACCAACGTGCCCTCGACCTTCTCTTGATCAGCGAGTTTCCACAGGGACTTGACCCAACCGTGCAGCGCACCGGTGGGAAAGCCGTCGGTCCGGGTCAAATCCGGCAGCGCAAAATAGCAGCGATAGATGAGATTGAAGCCGTCAACGAGAAGCCATTTGGACATGAGGGGAAGGGCAAAGTTGAGAGCGCGTGGTCGCTAGTGGCGAGCCCCTATTCGGGCGCGAGGAATCACAACGGCAGCACGCGCGGAGAAAGCGTAACGCTCACCCCTCAGCGCTCACCTTTTCTTACGGATCAATGTCGTAGACTTCGACGATGCCGATGCCTGTCGTGTTGCCCACTCCGCTGAGCTGAACTGTGTAGGCACCGGGCGGGAGCATGATGATCATGGCGGCATCCTTACTCCCGTTCGCCAGGGCGAAGGCCCCGCCGGAGACTGAGGCGGCGGCGATAATGGCCGCATCACCACCGGTTGACCAATCGTCATTGGTGCGAAGCGTGACGCCGGCGGCGTTTTTGAGCGTGAGCTGAGGATCGGCGAGGACCGCGTTCTGACCGAGTCCGAAGCGGGTGAGCGTGGGGCCGACGCCGCGGAGCAACATCCGGCGCGAGGCCGTGCCGTTGATCACGAAACCGGCGATCAGCACGTTCGCGCCGGTGCCGACCTCGCCACGGGTGGCGACGTTCGAGGCGCGCGGGCTGGTGGCAGTCGTAGCGGCCACCGTCGCATCGTAAACTTCGATCAAGACGACGCCAGAGGCACCGGAATTGGCCCCGTAGCCTTGGACGGTGTAGTTGCCGGCCGGGAGGGTGGCGAAGACGACGGCGTCCTGGGAATTCGGCGCGAGCGCAAACGTGCCGACGCGGGTCGTCGCTTGCTGAATCGCGGTCACTTGGGTGGCATTGGCCGCAGCATTGGCACTTTGATTGCCCCAATTATCGTTGCTCAGGATAGGCACCCCGGCCGCGTTGTAGACTTCGAGCACGGGATTGGCGAGCGCGCCGGCCACGTTCAAGTTGAGCGGCGGTCCGTTGAGTGAAGGGCCGATCACCCGGATCAGCATCTGGCGCGTCTGGTTGGGCGGAGCACCGGGTGCGTTGGCCACGACAAATCCGGCGATCAAGGCTTGGTTGCCGCCGGCCGTTACCCCGCGGGTCGAAATATTAGCGACGCGGGTCGGTGTGCTGGAGAGCGTCAACGTGGCGGGGTCGCTGGTGGCGGAACCGGCGGTCGTCGTGACGACGACGGTGTAGGTGCCCACGCGACTCGTATCGACATTGGTGAGACTGAGGATGGGGCCGTTGGCGTTGGGGATCGGCGTACCGTTGAAGAGCCACTGGTAGATGAGTGGCGGTGCTCCTAGCGCCTCGACTGAGAAGATCGCGCCGGAGCGGGGCGACACGACGAGCGATTGCGGGTGTTTCACGAACGTGACGTAGCGATACGTGTAGAGAATGTCTTTCAGGACGGCATCCGCGCGGGCCGCGTCGTCGGCCAGTTTCACGAGTCCCGCGACGCGCACTGCGATGGCGTCGGTAATGTCGTTCGCGGGCACGTTGGGTGGAGTCGGCGGACGATCGATTTGATAATAGAGTGCGGCGGCGCGCGCTTGGTTGAGGAGCGCGGTGTTCGTCGAGTTCGTGAGCGTAATGAACTCGGCGAGCGCGGTATTGATGCCCACGCCACCGACATTATAGCCGCGCCCGAGGGTGAGGCTGGCCGTGTTGTTGCTGCGGAACTGGAGGTTTTGCAGGCTGCTCGGGCTACCGAGGCCCGCCGCGGCCCAGAGGCGATTAATGAAAGTGTCGGCCGGAATCAGGCTGAGAGGATTATTGAGGAGCGCGTTCGTCGGAACGACGCCGTACTTGAGGAAATATTCGTTCGAGGAGAGGATCTGCCCGATGGCGTTCGCGAGGCTGCCGCGCGCGGTGGCGAGTAGGTTCGTGTAATTCGCCGGGGTCGGCCATTGGCCCATCAAAACGTAGTAGGACGCGAGGAGGTTGACGGGTGCGAGGAAGCCGGTTTCGCCCAACAGGCCGGTGAGGACTTGCGTCCGGGTGGTGGTGCCAGCGGCAATACGGTCGGCAAGATCGGCGAGGACGAGGGGGTTGACGTTGCTGTTATTAGCTATGTCGGCATACACCTGCAGGAGGAATGCGGTGTCGTCTTGGATGGGGTTGTTCCGGCGGACGGTCACTTGAATCGTCGGCGAGATCGCCGTGTTCGAGAGTCCGTTGACCTGATTATCCGTGGCGAGGCCGTAGATGTTAAATGTTCCAGACGCCGTCGGCGTCCAATTCAATTGGTAGCGGGAGCCCGCGTTGTTACTGGACCCGATGGAGGTGCCGTTGGCGAAATACTGCACAGTCAACGTTCCGTCCGTATCGCTGGCGTTGGCGGTCAGCTGGACCTGGCGGCTGAACGCGACGGAGTTGGGCGAGGCGATGATGAGGGGAATCGTGGGCGCGAGGCTGGTGGCGGCGGCGATGTTGATATTGGAGGTCGAAGAGGCCGTCGAGTTACCGGAGGAATCGCGCGCGATGGCGACGATTTCGTTTCCGCCCAAGGGAATGCCGACGAGCGAGGTGCCCAGCCGCCACGTATTGCCAGTTTGATCACGGACGGCCTGGCCGATGGTATTGCGATTGAGGAAGAATTCGACGCTGACCACGGAGCCATCGGGATCGGTCGCCGTGGCAACAAAATTGATCGTGGATGCCGAGGTGGTGGCACCCTGCACCGTGAAACTAACCGCGGGCGCGAGACCGACGAGGTTGTTCACAACGACCCGCCGGGACTCCGTACTGGTCGTCTGGAGACCCGACACGGTGGCGACTGAAGTGATATCGTAAGCATCGGGCGATGTCGGGGTCCAGATGGCCCGGTAGGTGGTCGTCGTGCCGAGCCGTTGGGCGTTGATCGTGGTGCGTTGGCCGGCCGCAGCTACGGCGGTGGCAATAAACTGGAGCGTCGGATTCTGGGTGATGTTGGCCCCGCTCGCGGTCGCCTCAAGGAAGATGGGGGCGCCGACGGTCGTGACCGTGGAGTTGTCGGACGGGCGAACCAGATTCGTCCGAGGCGCCACCACTGGCGTGACGTTGAGCTGAACGTTGGGCGTGGAGACGGCGGTGTTGCCGGTGTCATCGGTGGCGACGACAAAGAGATTGAAGACGCCGGAGGATTGCGGCGTGTAACCGACGAGGGCTTGGGTTTGGGGATTGCCGATCGCTCCGCCCGTGGCGACGCCATTAACAAAGAGCTGGAGACTGGTGACGGTGCCGTCCAAGTCGGCGGCTTGGGCCAACATCAAGAACTGGGTGTTTTGAACCACGGTATTCGGTCCGCCGAAGCCCGGGGTGATGAGTGCGACCGTGGGGGCGGAGCTGGTGGACGGAGTCACTTGCAACGTCAGCGCCGGAGAGGTGGGGGCCGGGAAGATCGTCTGGTTGCCGTTGCTATCCCGGGCGATCGCGTAGAGCGGCACGGGGTAGTTGCCGGTGTTGACGTCGGCGGCGAGGACGGAGAGGTCGAAGGAGTTAAAATCGTAGGTGCGGCGAAACGTATTGGTCTGCTGCTCACGTGCGCCGGTGCCGATGCTCACGCCGTTGAGGAAGAACTCGACGTTGCTGATCGTGGCCCCGGTGCCGGCCTGCGCGTTGACGACAAAGTTCATCGTCGAAAAGCTGCGGATCAGGCTGCCGTTGCCCGGTGTAAGTCCGGAAAGGATCGGCGGGGTGCCGACGACATTCGCGACCGTGAGATTGACGACTCCGGAGGTGGCGGTGAAGGAGTTGGTATCCGTGACGCGCACGGTCAGACGGCGGGCGCCAAGGTTCGCAGCCGTCGGCGTCCACGCAAACGTAGTATTGAAGGTCGGCACGAGCGAACCAGCCGCCGGGGAACGCGTGCCCACCTGTTGACCGTCGATCAAAAATTCGACGAGCAGGACCGCCGCCCCGGTGCCGGCCGTGGCCGAGGCGCCGAAGGTGATCGGGACGAGCGGGGTGGCTCGGGAGTTTTGGGCCGGGGCATTCACGATGATCGTCGGCGTGCCGAAGGCGGCGGTGATCGTGACGGGCGCCGAGACCTTGGTGTTGCCCCGGTCGTCGCTGGCAATCGCGTCGAGGACGAAGGACCCGGTGGTCGTCGGGTTAAACGACGCGACGTAAGGGGCGGCGGTGAGGGCGAAGCCGCCGTTGATCGCGAGGGGGCTGCCGTTCGCGTAGAATTGAATGCTCGTAATGCTGCCCGACGAGGCGAGCGCGGCGGCCGCGAGGTTGATCGGCGTGGCCGAATTTGGGATGACGATGGCCCCCGTGGTCGGGGCTAGAAGATTGGCGGTGGGCGGCGTGCCGACAGCGGAGGTGACCACGAAGGTCTGTTGGATGTCCCGCGCGAGGCCCGTATTGTCGGTGGCGCGGACGGTCACGACCTGCATGCCGGGAGTGGCCGAGGCGGTGTAGCGATAATAAAACGGCGCGACGGTATTTTCCGCCTCCTTGGTGCCGTTGACGAAAAATTCGACGCGGGCGACGGCCCGACCGCTGGTCGGCGTGACGGCGGCGAGGATGTTTCGCGTCGAGCCGGCTGGGATCGTGGTATTGGCCGGGATCGCGGCGGTGGCGGGCGTGAGGTTAAGCACGATGGTCGGCGAGGTCGCGTCGGTGATGTTTACGACGAAGGGAGCCGAGGCCATGGCGTTGCCTTTTTCGTCGGTGGCGATGGCCGAGAGAGTGATCGCTCCGACCGAAGGGGGCGCCCAGACGATCGACCAAACACCGGCCGCCAACGTGGCATTGCCGATCGGTGTGCCGTTGGTGAATACCTGGACGAAATTCACGGGACCATCGGCATCGGTCGCGTTGAGCGTGAGGTTCGTGTTGAATCCGACCGGGAGGAAGGCACCGGTCGCGGGAGTCACAAAGGCAACGGTGGGCGGACTGCCGATCACGTTGGTAATCTCGATGGCGATGGGGGCGGTGGTATTGGTCAGGCCGCTATTGTCGGTGACGCGGGCGGTGAGTTGGTGGGGGCCGACCTCGGCCGGCGCAGTGAACAGGAAATTGTAGGGTGCCACGCGGTCGGTGCCGATGAGCGTGCCGTCGAGGAAGAAATCGACGCGATCGATCGCCCCATCGTCGGCGACAGTGGCTGTGAGGACACGCGCAGAACCCGCTGCAATCACCGCTCCGCCGCCAGCCACGGATAGCGTGATGGTGGGGGAACCAGCGGGGTTGACGATAAACGGCACCGCCACGGAGTCGGCCGAGGTGCTGTTGGAATCAAAAGCGCGGGCCGTCAGGTTGACGGTGCCGGCAGCGGTCGGAATCCACGTGATCGTAAAGGGCGCGGCGGCCCTGGTGCCGATCAAGGTCGTGCCGGCGTAAAATTCCACGCGGCTGATGGTGGCACCGACGACGGTCGTGCTGGCGGTGGCCGTGATCGTGACGGGGGCCGGCGAGCCGAGAACAGTGGAGGCGGCCGTAGCGGGCGCCGTGAGAGCGACGGTGGGCAAGGTCGTCGATGTGACGACAACAGTGATCGCGGCGCTTGTAACCGTCGTCCCGTTGGCATCGGTGACTCGGGCGGTGAGTGTGGTCACGCCAGCGACGGTGGGGGTCCACGTCGTAGAAAACGGCGCGGTCAGTGAAGTGCCGACGATGGTCGTGCCCACGAGAAAATCTACGCGGGTGACCGCAACTCCGCCGAGAGCGGAGGCTGTGGCCGTCAACGGAGTCGCCGTGCCCAATGCAACCGCGACCCCGTTGGCGTGGCTGGTGAGGGCGACGGTCGGCACGGAAGCAGCGACCGTCACGCTCACCGGGGTGGACGTAGTCGCCGCGCCGTTGGAATCCGTCACTCTCGCGGTGAGCGAGGCGGGTCCATTCGCGGTGGGCGTCCAGTTGACCATGTAAGGCGCCGTGAGTGCCGTGCCCACGAGCGTGGTCCCAACGAAGAAATCTACTTTCGTGACGGTCGCAGGGGCAACGGCGGTGGCGTTCGCCGTGACTAAAAAGGCCGCGCCCAAGGCAACGCCGGCACCGGAGGTCGGCGTCGAAAGCGCGACGGTGGGCGCGGTGACGATGACGTTTGCGATAGCGGACGTGACGGCCGTGCCGTTTGAGTCGGTGACGCGGGCGGTGAGCGCCGTGACACCCGAGGCCGTCGGGGTCCACGTTGTCGAATAAGGAGCAATCAGCGAAGACCCAACGACGGTCGAGCCGACGAGGAAATCTACGCGGGTGACAGTGACCCCAGCGGCAGCGGTCGCGGTGGCCGTGAGCGTGGGTGAAGTGCCGAGGGCGACCGAACCGCCATTCACATGGCTCGTGAGGACGATCGTGGGCACTGAGGTGGCGACGGTCACGTTGATCGCAGACGAAGTCGTCGCGGCCGTATTGCTGTCGGTGACACGCGCCGTCAGCGACACGGCACCGCTCGCC
>Ga0209550_10001052_pt1 | contig 26610 bp, 22 predicted proteins | sample LauGreSuBDMM15SN_2_FD_187567 | JGI IMG/M metagenome (GOLD analysis project Ga0209550, IMG submission 187567) | Freshwater lake microbial communities from Lake Michigan, USA - Su13.BD.MM15.SN (SPAdes) (version 5) | ecosystem: Environmental > Aquatic > Freshwater > Lake | place: Lake Michigan... | reverse complement strand
GAAAACTATCCTGAAATTCTTTCCCTAAATTCCGGCCCTTTTTCCCTTGGTAAAACAAAAATGCTATAAAAATAGTCTAAAAATCTATTTAAGAGGGTTTTTAAATCAATCGGAAGAAATTTAAATATAACTAAAAATTAGATTATATAGATTTTTATAGATAAAAAAAAGGAAGAATTTTAACTGGTAATTATAATTAACATCGTTTATTACAAACAGCCAAGGATAAAAATGCCAAATACTACAATCGATACAAATCTCCCTTTTACTCTCAAAGATTTGAAGAATGCTATTCCAAAACAATTTTTCCACGGAAAATTAGGCTTATCCCTTTTTTATTTTTTCTTTGATTTTTTATTGGTAGGATTGCTTAGCTTCGGAATTTATTTTTCAATGGAAAATCAATATTACTACTTTATTCCAATTTTATCAGTACTGCAAGGAAGTATGTTCTGGTCTATTTTTGTGATAGGACATGATTGTGGTCATGCTTCTTTTTCTGGAAATAGTAAAATTAATTACTTTTTTGGGTTAATTTCCCACTCTTTTATTTTAGTTCCTTATCATAGCTGGAAACGTTCTCACCAAAAACATCACTTATTCCATGGGAATTTAGAAAAAGACGAAAGTCATGTTGCCTTGACGAAAAAGTACTACAGAGCCTTAAAATTTATAGTAAGACAACAATTAAAAAGAAGAATATTTATCAGACTTTATAAATTATGTATGTTTTTTCCAATTTATTTATTCTATAATGATCATCCTAATCACAAAGGAAAAATTGTATCTCACTTTGAATTTAATGATATTTACTTCAGAGAAAATGAGAGGTTAAAGTTTAAGATTAGTATCGTAGGATATTTCTCAATGGTAGGAATAATTTTCGTTGCTACAATTTTAGCTCCATTGTTTATGATTTTTGCTTATTTCATCCCTTGGATTTTATACAATATGACACTCCATTTTGTCACTTATCTTCACCATAATCATGAAAAAAATCCGTGGTACTACAATTCGAATTGGTCTTATCTAAAAGGTGCACTCAGTACAACTGACTATGATTATGGAATCTTCGGAGGAGTTCTAGATTTTTTTCATCATAATATAGAAAGGTACCATGTTGTTCACCATCTTTTTCCTTCTATACCCCATTACTACTTAAAAGAAGCTACTCAGTCCATTGTTCCTGTTTTGGGAGAATATTACCATTTAGAGAAATTTACTTTAAATACGTACCCTAGAATTTTTAATAATTGTCTTTATGTAAATGATGAAAAACAAAACGAAGGTGCCTACTATTTTCAAGCAAATTAAAGATTTAAAAATACCGTTACAACAATTGTAAATAATAAGAATTTAATAAAAGATGAAAAAACAAAGAAAAAGATACGGCACTCTATTCCATTGGATATATAATTTCGCTACGGTCGTAAAGATTATGAATAAATAATAAAAAAATGCCAAAACTTACTGCTCCAATTGCTAGTGTACTGCTCATCAATCCATCTGATGTAAAGGAGAGGCGGAGGAGTATAGTTGATATTATAAAACCTGAGTTTCTAATTACTTTATGAAATTTGTCTGTATGTAAAAAAGAGAGTAAAAGTAAAAGAACGTCTACTAAAATTAAAACTGTAAAGAAGTCGTAAAAAAATATATTATTAAAATTCTTAGTTGGAGTTTCTGAAGAGCTTATGTAAAGTAACCAATTTATTGAATTGTAAAATACCATAAAAAATAGAGTTGGAACAAGTAGCATTGCTATTATCTTTTTAAAGGTAATAAAGTTATTAATAGAATTAGTAATATTTGTTTTACTTATTTTTACATCCCTAAAATTTCTCTTTGCTAATTCATAAAAAGTATAAATTAAAAAAAATAATAATATAGTAGATAAAATATCATAAGTAAACTGTAAGTCATTTTTTAATGTAAACCAATCCGATGATATTTCTAAATTTGAAAGATCTTTAAATAGTCTTCGGATTATAATTAGTGTTACAATCTCATATTGTTTGCCAATATAAGTAGTAAAGGATTTAGGAAGATAATATATTAGGAGATAAAATTCATAGAAAAGTACAAATGAAAACGGGGTATAGATGACAGATATAGGATTTGAAAACATCACTGAAATAGATTCAGATAGTTTGAGCAAATGGGAGTTATAAAGTACTACTAAGCTTAGATGTAAAAGAAAGCTTCCTATGGCTATAAATAATATTATTTCTTCTACCTTTTCTTTTGATTTCTCTGATAGAAAAAAATTGAAATACTTTGCCATTAAATTTTTCAAAGACATAACTAAGACTGAGGAATCCAAAAAAAAGAATATTCTTTTTTAATTTCTTCTTCAGGAATATTTAATAATTTTCCAAGATTTTTCAGATAATCAACTTCTTTGGTAGCAATCTGTTTATCGGTAGCGATAATAAAACATGCATCATGAAAGAAAGCATCTCGAATGGACTCGGGTAGGGTTTTTAGATAGTTGCACACTTCTTCCATTGTAACAGACGAGGATTCTGAATCAATAAGATCTTTTAAAATTGACTTTCTTTTTTCTATGGAATAAAATTTAGGAGAGAAAAGGGAATCTTCAGTAAAAAATTTCTGAATAAATGGTACAATTTTATCCCTTTCAATTTTTTTTCTATATCCATCTGCTCCCTCCGCATCGTACCAAAGCCTAATAGCCATGGATGCATATCTATTTTTTGCTTTCTCCCGAGATTCCTCTGGAAGGGTATCAAGATATTTAAGAAAACCATTAGCGCTTATATCAATTATCAAACTTTCATTTTTTTTTGCCATTGAAAATCCCCTTCGACAAGAAATCTAAAAATAAATTATTATATATTAAAAACTATTTTTCAAATTTAATTTTTAAAGTAATTAAACTAATACTCTATATTCAATTCTTTAATTCTTTTATCTAATGTATTACGATTTATACCCAGATACTTTGCTACCCTAGTCTTTGTATACCTAAATTTTTTCAATGAATAGAGAATGAGCCTAGATTCTACTTCTCCAATGATAACTTCAAGAGCTCTACCGTCTAATGATTCCAAATAAGTATTTGAGTAAAAATTACTTCCTTCTATAGCTAATCCAGTTTCATCGGAGTCTGAAATTGATTTAAATTGTTGGGAAACTCCTATTTTTTCTTTAATATCAGAAAAATCATCAGTATCCAAACTTGAATTTTGTGTGAGTACCACAGATCTCTCTATTATGTTTTCTAATTCTCTTACATTTCCTGGCCAATTATATGCTGTTAAAATTTTATGGGCATCTCTTGTAATACCTTTGATCTCTTTAGAATTTTCTTTTGTATATCTTTCTAAGAAATGAAAAATTAATATTGGAATATCTTCTGGTCTTTCCCTCAAAGGTGGCATTGTAAGATTTACCACATTCAATCTATAATAGAGATCACTTCTGAATTTCTTTTCTAAAATTAAAGTTTCTAAATTTGCATTGGTAGCGGTGAGTATTCGAACATCTACTTTCTTAACTTTGACAGAACCTACTGCCTCGATTTCTTTTTCTTGTAGAACTCTTAGTAGTTTGGATTGCAGATTTATATCCATTTCTCCGATTTCATCTAGAAAAATGGTTCCACCATCAGCTATTTCAAACTTTCCTTTTTTATCTGAGTAGGCTCCTGTAAAAGAACCTTTTGTATGACCGAAGAGTTCACTTTCAAGTAAATGTTCTGGAATGGCCGCACAATTAATTTTAATAAAAGGCTTATCGCTACGATTGCTGTTGTAGTGAATGGCAGATGCTATCATTTCTTTCCCTGTCCCTGATTCTCCTGTTATTAAAACGCTGGCTCTGGAGTCGGAAACAAGTCTTACTTTTTCAAACAGTTTTTCCATTACCTTCGATCTACCTATTAGGGCGCCAAACTTATACTTCTCCCTCAATTCCCGTTTTAAGAGGATATTCTCTCTGGAAATTTCTTTTTTAGCATCTTCCACCAAATTATGAATTTTAATGGCTTGGGAGATCATGGATGCAACTACTTGTAAGAAGTCTAAATAGGTTTGAGAGTCTAAGTTTTTTTGGTTCACGATGAAAACACTAACCACTCCAATGATAGAGTGCTCACTTTTGACTGGTGCCGATAAGAGATTTACATTGTTTGCATTTGATTTGAAGTAGTTGAGATACCCCACGCGATTTAAAAAGTCTGGATCGTTTTGGACAGAAAGTATGAAAACGGGCTGACCACTCTCATATACCTTTCCTGTGATACCTTCTCCGGGTTGGTAGGTTCCTCTCTCTATTTCTTCATTGGAGAGACCTATGGCAGCAACCAATCGCAAACTTCCCGTTTGGGGCTCATAGAGAACAAGACTTCCCTTTTCGAGTTTTAAGCTCTTTTCCATAATTGCCATTATATTTTGGAAGACTTCATCTAAATCCAAGCTAGATGTGACCACTCTTGAAATATCAATTAAAACCTGTTGGATTTTATTTTTTTGCTCTAACCTTCTATAATTTTGTAAGTTTTTAAAAATTTGTCCTGCCTGGTTTGCAAGAATGGATACCAGTGCCAGGTGGTCTTCTGTAAAAGCATCCTGTCGATTGGAATCAAGAGAGATAACCCCAATGACTAAATCTTCAACTATCATGGGTACAGCCAATTCTGAACGGATATCGTGTCTTATGGAAACATAGTCAGGGTCAATGCTAACATCATTGACCAATTTTCCAACTCCAGAAGATGCTACACGTCCTGTGATACCTTCACCTAATTTGAGTCGAACCTCTTTTTTAATCTCTGGTTTATGACCCCGATATGTTACAATATCCAATACTTTTTCTTTGTTGTTTACAAGCATTAGAGAGCCAGATTCAACCTGGCAAAAGTTGATACAATTATCCAGAATTAAATCCAATAGTTCTTCCGGATCTAGGGTGGAGTTCATTGCCATGGAAACTTCTGATATAGATAAAAAGGGATTTGCTACAGTAGACATGCTTAACCATATAGCAAAATGCTTTACTTGTAGTCAAGGATTATTCAAGCTAGTGGGTGAATTGTTTTTTGGAAGGTTAATTGAAATTAAAAAGAAATTAAATAAAAATTAGGTTTTTCTTGTAGGGGGTAAAGTTACTTTTTCAATTGTGATTATGTTTTTAATTTTTCCTTGTTTAGATATTTCGAGAAAATTTCTCTTTGGTTTCTACATTGATAATTGTAGTTTTTACAAGCTCAGCAAGAATTTTTTGCATACTTATTCTTTCTTCCGGCTGGATATCTCTTATTTTCTTTTGAACAGTTTCTTGGTAATCATTCAATTCAAGCATTGCATTCACGGCTATGACCTCCTTAGTGAATTTACAACTCAATTAGAAAAAACCTATGACTAAAATATTCTTAACTCATTTGTTTTTCTATAACATAGTTTTTCAAATGTTTCGCTGTGCGTATATATTATACTATCATTCGACAGTTTCAGTCAATAGCAAAATTATTTATTTACATATTTTATTTCATGGAATCAGGTTTGATCAGGCAGTTATTTTTTTAATTTTATCTCCTTTTCTCATACTAAGTTTTATTACTTTTTTAAACAAATTCAAATTTTATAGAAATATTTGGATCTATACTCCAATTTTTTTATTGGTTTATGGTATCTTTCACTTAGTGGGGGATTTTATATATTTTGAAAATGCACAAAAACACCTCGGTTATGAGGGATTTGTTTTTATGGGAAAAGATTTTATTGTTTTATTGGCATCTGCTTTTGAAAGTCATTTCCTTCTATTGTCAATTGGATTTCCCTCGGGCTTTTTAATGGGTTTTGGATTGATAAAGCTTTTTAGTACAATTTCATATAATAAGCCTAATTCATACAAAGAGGAGGGGATAATCTTTTTCATATGGTTAGTAGTGAGTGTTATAGGAATTAGGGGAGGAGTTCAGAAGAGTTTTATTAGTCCTAGTAATGCGATAGTAACTGAAAATCCTTTGCTCAATCAATTTATTTTGAATGGTGTTTTTACAACCATTCAGGAGATAGGGACGGAAAAATTTTCTAGAATACAAGAAATGCAAACTCTCGAAGCAGTGGCTATTACAAGAAATATAATACAATATGATGGAGCAACTTTTGTAAATGATATTTATCCAATTTACAGAAAAACGCAACATCTAGAGAAAACAAAGAAACCAAATATTTTAATGGTTCTTCTAGAAAGCTGGCCTACTAAATATGTACTACAAAAATATGAAGGTAAAGAGGTTACTCCAAATTTTAATCAATTGGTGAAAGAGGGAGTCTATTTTTCTAAATTTTTTGCAAATGGGGGTAGGACTTCCAATGGATTGGTTTCTATATTATCGGGACTTCCTGATAGACCTGGCAAAAGTTTAATTCACTCTCGATATACATTAAATCATTTTACACCATTAGGAACTCTCCTGAAAGAAAAAGGTTATGAAACTTTTTTTTATTATGGGGGTGAATTATCTTTTGAAAATATCACACCAGTTATTAAAAATTGGGGATTTGAAACTATATTTGATTTAGGATCTTTTGAAAAAAATGGAAAGTATATGCGTGGTGTTTGGGGATATAATGATTATGATGTCTATAAAAAAATGTTAGAAGATATAACTTCAGAGCCCACAATTGATAAACCTAAACTTAGGGTATGCCTTACGTTATCAACCCATCATCCATTCCAGGTGCCTGATGAATCTTTTAATCTTTTTAAGCCCGACTCAGAAGAGAATCGTTTTATAAATTCAATGTACTATGCAGATTGGTCTTTGGGAGAATTTATAAAAGAATTTAAAAAAACAGATAAATATAAAGATACCGTTATAATTTTTGTTTCTGACCATACATCTCATCGAACATTAAATTACTTCGAGGATAGAAATATTCCATTTTTACTATTAAATCATGGAATGAAATCAGAAATTATTCCTAGAGTATCATCACAGATAGATATACTCCCCACCATTCTTGGTATAGTGGGGGGTGAGTTTTATTTTTCAAGCTTGGGTAGAGATATTTTTTCAGACAATAGGGATGGCTATGCCTATATAGCTTTTGGGAATATATTTGGATGGGCAGAGAAGAATATTCTATTTATGGATACTGTGGAAGAACACAATGGTTTGTATTTTACTATCTCCGAGCCTTATATTAGCAAAGGTCCTTGTAAAAAAAATCCATATGATTGTGTTGAGTCACATACAAAAGCAAAGGCTTTTTTAAATTTATCAGAAACACTTTTGAAAAAAAACTTAATAGCACCCCCTAACTAATTTATTCAAGGGTAACTGTAAGTCCTTCTGCACCTAACTTTTCGCTAATTGATTCGCACACTTCCATGCTACCTGTAAAACAGATTGCTTTCCCCTTATTGTGTGCCTCCAAAGCTATCTTCTTAGCTTTAGATTTTTCATGTTTGCAAATATTGATAAGACAATCTTCTACATGATCAAAAGAGTTAACATTGTCATTAAATAGTATTACCTTATTAGAATAGATATTATCATTTCTTATGATAGTTTTCTGTTCTTCTTCTGTAATTGTAGACATAAGATTTTTCCTTATTTAATTTTGTTTAATAGAAATTCATAAATTTCTTTGGCTTGAACAAATTTTTCATTCATCACTCTATAAACTTCAGGATCAGAATTATGATACTTATCTGGATGATATAACAGAGCCATTTTCTTCCATGATTTTTCAAGTTCATCTTTTGTATAACTATCTTTTAGACCATAAAATTCCAAAGCATCTTTGAATTTTTTTTCTGGAGAGAACCTTGCAGGTTTATCTTTGTTGACTTTTCTAGCATTGTAGTTGTATTGGGCAGTTCTTCTGATTAAATCTTGGTACTCCAGAGGAATACCAAAATTGCTATAGAGTGCTTGGAAAATTTTTTCTTCTGGGTAATTTAGTTTTCCATCATCTGCTATTGCAACTTCATAAAGCATTGTAAACAAACTTATAAAAAAATCATTTCGTTCATCTTCTGGTAAATATTGAATAAGCTCTATGTAAATTTGAAAAATTTCAAGTATAGAAGTTAATATATTTCCTAATCCAATGGATTGGAGATGTTCTTTAGTAGTACGAACTACTTCTGATATAAATGTATGATCCGCTTTTCCATTAAAAACTCGATCAACAGAATAACGTATAGATTCAATCTCTTTGTCTGAGATATTTCCATCGGCTTTTGCTATGTGGATGCTGATGCTTGCCATAACAGAAGCCAATATATCCACACCGCTCCTGCCATCAAATAGCTCTCTCAATTTTATGACATAGAAATAATTACTTCTTGATGTTTCTGCTGATTGTTTTCTTTTCCTGTGGGTTGGTGAGTTTTTTGCCTCTATAAAATCCCTTAACCTTCCAGATCGCATATCATCTAAACCTTCACCAATTTTTTGAAGGCCATACAAACTCAATAGCATAGAGAAAAAACTTTCAATAAATCCTAAAACATTAAAGAAGAGATATACTCCAAGTATATATACCAAACTTCCTAGAATTAATTTAATCATACATAGTCTACCAGTTCAAATGGATTTAGTTTTAGAGGGTAGATTCGAAACTTTTGACATTTTTGCATAGTGGTTGTGTGATCTTTTCCAGACTTTTAAATAGTATTGGTAGCGTTTACGTTTTTTGTCCAGATCTTCTCCAAAGCTTCTATCATCAGTTATATAAATTCGATCTACTGCAATTTCTTTAACTGATCTAGATAGATGGTAAACATAGCTCCAAAGTTCTAAGGGGGAGGCATATCCATTTTCGGTAAATTCATGGTTTTGAAAGGAAGAGAGTTTATATCTTTTAAACCCACAAAATGCATCAGTTATATGTAAATCATAGTATTTGTTTATGAGTGCAGTTATTCTTTTGTTGATCTCTACTCTATCTCCTGGGGGTTCAATTCCCTGTATGCCAGAGTTGGGTAGGTATCTACTTCCGCTAACTAAATCAACAGAAGAGTCAAACTCAAAGAACCGAGGTAGATCACTGGGTTGGTGTTGGTCATCACAATCCATTGTAATACAAAATTCATATTTATTTTGTATTGCAAATTCGATTCCTGATATGAGACTAGCTCCATAACCTTGATTGACTTCCTTATTTAAAACCGTTATCTCAGGATACTTTAATGCCAAACCAAGTAATTCAGTCTTTGATGTGTCTGTAGATCCATCATTGATAAAAAGTATATTTGCAGATGAACTACTGTGTTCTAATGTTCTTTTGGCTACTTTTTGAATAACACTCCCCTCATTGAATACGGGGATGATGATAAGTGTGGATTTAATCAATTTATTTCGATGACCTTCCTCTAAAGATAAGTCTTGTGCTGTAAGTGCCACTTCCACCGGTCACCAAAACCTTCCATGACCCTGTGTTTACTGACTCTCCTAGGTGACGACTTGAACCATATCGCAGAGTGGTTGTTGATGTAGAGTAATTTTCACAAGATCTTGAAGTTCCACTAGAAGTGTAGCAAAGATGAGGCTCCACAAGAATGCTGGAAGTTGATGTAAGACCCGATGTATTTGCAGTGTAGTTTTCATGGATAAGTGCGACAGTAATAATCCCCATATTTGGTTCATTCGTAGTAAAGTAAATTTCTATAAATTCAATATAATTTATATTGGAAGATGTAGTTATAAAAGATGTATTTGTATTGGTAATGGTATTATTTTCATACGTATCATAAGTTTTGGATGAACTAATCGTTGTCCAAGAAGCAGCTTTCACAATCGCAGAATTTGCATTGATTGCTCCAAATCCATACTTGTGGTTGATATTTAAATTTGCACCATTTGTGGTCCATCCCGAATCTGAAGAATGATTTTTAACGGCGCTCTCTGCTATGATTTCTCTCACATCCCTCCAGCTCAAGTTGGGGTACTTGCTGAGTAGGAGGGCAATGACGCCTGCAGCCAATGGAGCTGAAGAGGATGTCCCATTGAAATCATTTCTATAAGACCTATCAGAATAATTGGTAGATTTAGTTGAGTTATTTCCCCCCTTTTCTCCCATTCGATCTGTAGTACTAATTCCTGCATAATCATTACCCATGGTATGAGCACAAACCCAAAGATTTGCCCCATCTTCAGAGTAGTACGCCTTTTTTCCATCCTTTCCTATTCCGCAAATTGCTAATACTCCATGATAATTTGCTTGCCCATCATGATTGGAATTGTCAACAATACTGGCATTGCTGCCATACGCTCCATTTCCAGCAGCCCATGTATAGAGAGTTCCCAATCCCCCCCGTCCTGTTGTAATACCATTTTGAATAGCAGACTTCCAGAGGGATGTAGCATATTCTTCTGAATATAAACCTGTTCTATCTTGTGCTCCCCAACTATTGTTGGATATATGAATAGAACTAATATCGAGAGCCATAGCATCTGCAATTGCGGAACTACTGATTGTAGTTAATTCCAAAAGATTTCTTGCTGTTAATTTTGCAGAGGGGGCAGCCCCCCTAAGACCAATGTTATTATTCATCTGTGCGGCAATAATACCTGCAACAGAAGTTCCATGGCCACTTTCAATATAGTAATGATCTGGATCGGTTGAATTTTTTAAATAATTATAACTTTTTACACTTGAGATATTTCCGCATAGATCCTCATGCTTAGATTCCATTCCATCATCCACAACAGCCACTGTAACACCTGCTCCCTTGATACCAGTTCCCCAAGGAACTTCCACACCTGCATCATTGTTGTTGCCTTGGTTTAAGTGCCATTGTATACTAAAAAGGGGATCGATACCATCTGTAAGTGTATAACCATTTTTACAGGCAGGATTCAAAAAGGCATCTAACAAGATAAGCTTAACTAAATTATCAATTGATTTATCCTTTTTTTGGGTACAAAATCCTGTAAAAAGTAGGGTGAAAAGGAGAAAAATATGAATTGATCTGCCTCTCATTTTTGTCGCGCTATTCCACTTAATGTCTGACATTTTCAATTATAAATCTTACACAATTACAATTAGTAAAGTGTAATCATTGATTATTTGGGAAACCCTTTTTGGTACCAGTCAGGACTTGCTGAAATCACTCCTGGCTTTGTTCTCAATTCATTAGCTTTGTCCAAACATCCAAATCCAGGTTGGGTTTCAAATACATAGAAAAATCCAATTGTCAGTGGAAGTTTTTTTTGAAATTTTATTTTTTGGGAAGCTGCCCATGTTTCTATTTCTGATTGGCTCATATCACGCTCCATTTCTACTACAACAGTCCCAGGAAGGGTCATAAGACTTGAGTCTGTTCCATTTGACGAAAATACTGGTGAAAAGTCCCCTGAAGTTTGGAGGTTGGAGGGTAGTGTACCACGGGTTAGAGATGATCTAATAGTGCTATTGTTAATTTTGTGTATTCGAACTCTATTTCCTTCCACCACTGTTTGAGAAGATTTATCCATATCTCTAAATTTTGATTTTCCTGCTGAAAATTCAGCAATGTACTCTGGCAAAAGAGTAACTTTTTTCATTTCCTTACCATCGTAATACGTATGTATCATTCCCCTCTCTTTAATATCAATCACTTTTTTATCCTCTGCTATGAGTTCACCTTTCATGCAGGAGGAGAAGAATAAAAATAAAAAAAGCAATTGGAATGGAATATGATATTTTTTTATGTTAGTTATTTTCATAGTTTTCTCTCTTTATTAAAATATTAATACGCTCTTCCATAAAAGGTAAGAGTTGCTGTGGTGCTGTTAGCTCCCGTTCCCGTAGTTGTAATTCCCCAATTTACTCTTGGGTCTTCCCCTAAATGCCTTGCACTTCCGAGTCGAATGCTACTCGATAAAGTGGAACATGTTGTGGTATAAAATGTACTACCAGATATAATTCCGCACAAGTGGGGCTCAATTAAAACACTCGATGTGGTGGGGTTTGAATTGTAATTGCGAATGAGTGTTACAGTTATTGTACCTGCATTCGAAGAGGTGGATGAGAGGTTTACTTCAATAAATTCAATCTTACTCATATTGCTACAGGCAGAGGAAGCACTTGCTGAAATGGCTGTGCCTGTCCCAAGGGAGAGTGTACAGGTGATAAGGGGAGCTGTTATGGATGTCCAAGTAGCTGCTGTAGAGAGTGCCAACCCAGCATCTACTGTTCCAAAACCATATTTGTGGTTGGCATTGTACCCTGCTTGGTTGGTTGTCCAGTCGGAATCACTTGCATCATTTTTTCTTGCACTCTTGGCTAGAATTTCCCTAACATCCCTCCAGCTTAGATTTGGGTATTTGCTCAATAGCAGAGCAGTGACTCCTGCAACTACAGGAGTTGCAGCCGAAGTGCCGTTGAACTTATTGGTATAATTTCTATTGGTGAGATCAGTGCTTGAACTTGTGGTATTGGATCCTTTGTTGCCTGTAGCATCGGTTGTGGTTATGGCTGTCGTAAAACCTGAATTGGTTCCCTGTGTATGTCCACAAACCCACAGGTTGGCACCCTTTTCAGAGTACGATGCCCTCTTTCCATCTGCACCCACCCCACAAATGGAGAGTACACCATAGTGATTTGCCTGCCCATCATAATTAGAATTGTCGACTTCATTGGCTCCCGAGTTGATTGTGCCCCCATTTCCTGCAGCCCAAAAATAGAGTATTCCCTTTGCATTCCTACCATTCGTGATACCATCTATAATGGCAGTTTTCCAAAGGGATGAGGCTAAGTTAGCATTGTAGTTTCCCGTGTAATCTGATGCTCCCCAACTATTATTTGAGATGGAGATATCCGACTTACTGAGTGTGAGGGCATCGGCTATGTCCGAATCGGAGGATCCTTCCAATATATTTCTTCCCACCAAAGTAGAGTCATACGAAATACCCCTTCCTCCCAGATTGTTGTACGCGGTGGATGCAATGATACCCGCCACGGAAGTGCCATGAGAATTTGTACTAAATGAATGGGTGGGATTACTTGTTTTTGTGTAATAATTATAACTTGGAATTGTTTTGGAAACATTGTTTGTTAGATCTTCATGGCTAATTTCCAAGCCGTCATCTACGACTGACACTACCACGCATTTACCTGTAATACCCAATGCCCAAGAATCAGTAACATTTACATCTTCAGATGTATTTGTAATATTATTTAAATGCCATTGGCTTGTATACAAAGGATCGTTCGAAACTGTGCTGGCTTTTGTTCCGTTAAGGCAGGATGCATTGGTCTGGTTAACGGATATTAAATACAATAATAGGAATAGTTTGGTAGTATCATCATTTGTTGCATTTTTACAGGAAACAAATGTGAAGAGGATATAAATAATGGATAACTTTAAAAACGAAAAGAAGAGGGCTTTGTTAGAAAATATTTTTTTTTTCATTTAATTTTTTCCCTCTCACATTAGACTAAAATTTTTTATCTATTTCTATAAATCCATTTCTATGAATATCATGGTATCAGTTCTATAGAGAGGAAAAGTTATAAAAATCAATGTTTGCAATACTAAAACTCTTAAAAAGGACGTTTTTTGCCAAGCTATATACACAATTTATAGTAGAAATGCTCTATGAATTCTTTTTTTAAGTTGAATCTAAGAAATATTTTTTAAATCCTATACTTGTAAACAGTCAAAGAGGTATCATGAGACATTTTTCCATACACAATTCCTTCCATGCCGTAGCTAAAAAATCCTATTTAGGTTTCTTTTTATCCTTAGTTTTTGTTCTTTTATCCGGTTGTGCTTCTACATCCTCAAGGGACTCGGAAGGATACATCTATGTATACAATGTGGAAGGTGTGAACAAAGATGATCTAGAGTTGAATGCCAAGCGTAAGATCTTGGAAAATGGACTTGGGGATTTGATCGAGGGAAGTTCACAGGCAATAGATGGTCAATTGAAAGAGAAAATTATCAATTCCAGCACAGAAGGATATGTCACCAATTACACCCAAATTGGGGAGATCCGAAAAAAAGGCATCATGCTTGAAATAGATGCAAAGGGAAAAGTCAATAAAAAAGCAATAGGTGAAGCCCTCAAAGAAAGGTACAAAGACATTGGAAAACCCAGTTTTCTTATGGTCATTGATGAGAAAGTTCTCGGAAAGTCCAATTCTGGAAATTCAGTCACAATCACCGAGAATGCAATTGCTGGAAAGTTCTCAGAGTTTGATTTTTTGGATAGAAACCAGTTTACAAGAATTCTTGCCAAAGAGGGAGGTAAACCAATCGGTATCTATGGAAATCCTTCTTCTGAAGAAAAAGTTTTAGCTGCTGCAGCTGAAATGGAAGCCCAAATTCTATTGGTAGGTCAAACAGAAGTAGCCAGTGCGGGGGAAATAGAAAATTCGGGTTTAAAATCATACCAAGCAACTCTTCGATTTAAAATATTTGATGTAAACAGTGCTCGTATCATAGCTTCTGATAACTCTGCGGGAGCCCATGCACATATCAATCCAGAAACTGGTGCACAGGAAGCCATTGGGAAAGCTGTGGATAAGGCATATCCAAAGATCAGAGACCAAGTAGCATCCAAGTGGAAGCCAGGAACTATCATTCGTGTAAAAATTGAAGGTTTGAGTTATGATGATTTTATAGACAAAGATGTGAGGTCTACCATTCGAAACATCAAAGGTGTCAATGGAGTAAATGATAAAAACAGCGGTAATACAAACAATATGATTGTGTTTGAAGTAGAAGCATTGTTCAATGGGAACGCCCTCTACCAAAAAATGAGAGATCGCAAAAGTGATTTTGGATTTGATTTTTCAAGTAAGGAAGTAAAACCGAGCACCATCCATATTGTTGTTAAGAAATGATGCTCCAGTAAAATTTTATATTTTTTTGCAGGCAGACGAAAAAAAGCCTGTATTTTTAGTAGTAAGAACTTTCAAAAAAGACTTTTTGCAGTTACATCAGAAATAAGTTATAGAAACTTAGAATAAAAAAAAGTCGCTTAGAAAAGCGACTTTTTAATAAAATACAAACCTCTACTCTTTTTTATCTCCAACCATCATTGCACAATTCACTGTGGTTTTCGTATAGACCTGATACAGGTACTGAAGAAGCCCGTACGTGTCCACTGTACTGTGTGTATGTTTTGTTGGAATTAAATGGCCAAATACCTTCACTAACAGTGATGGAGCTTTGGCATTTGGAAAGTCCACCTGCTTGGCTGTAACCACAGGAAGAGTGGTAAGCAACTGCATAGTCATCTTCTCCGGGCAGTATAGCAGAAGCTGCTACCATACCTTTGTAACCAGGAACATGAGCTATGGTTATCCCACCGGTGTTGTTATGGTCAAACGCTGTTCTAGCTGTAGATACGATCAAAGCTTTGTCCATAGCGTTTCCAGCATATCCAAAGGTAACTCCATTGAGAGCAGACGCTAGTTCTGATCCCCCAGAAGCTGCAGCAAGTGCTGTAACACCGCTGATCTTATAACCTTTAGAAGAAGCTGTACCACCTAATTTAGATAACCAATATTCAGTTGCATAACAACCCGCACTGTGACATACAATTTTACATGTATCTACTCCCTTGCATCTCTGTGCCAGTACTGTACTCAAATTTGTTTGAGCACGGCAACTGTCGTAAGCTCTTGGATCACTTGTTCCATCGTAACCTACAAAATACTTGGTACCAGATACTGCACTTGCATTGGTTCCCCAATAACTATTCACATCAGTAGTAGATGTTCCACAATGGTTCTTTCCTGATTTTCCATGTACGAACACTGTGATTGTTCCTGCACTGATAGAAGCAACTGAAAGTAGAAATGCTCCTACTGAGATGATTGTAAACTTTTTTAGCATATTTTTTTTCTCCTTTTTTTGGATGAGCTTCTTTGTTTCCAAATTAGAAATATAGATTCAGGTGACAATTTGAACGGACTAAGTTGGGAAAGGAAGGTCATCCTGTCAAAGTATGGAATTTATAGGATTGGGAATCAACCTATTTCTAAAAAAAAAATCTAGTGGGCTTCGTCCCAATTTTTGCCAAATTTGCCTTTTGCTTCTAGGGGAACATCCAGTTTTTCTACTTCTTCCATTGATTTTTTTGCCAGATTGTATATTTTTTCTTTTTCAGAGGTATGTACCTCAAAAACCAATTCATCATGAACTTGTAGAATCATTCTGGATTTAAATTTACTCTTCTTGATTTTTGCGTGTATGTCTAGCATTGCTTTTTTTATGAGATCGGCAGATGTGCCCTGGATGGGGCTATTGATAGCAATGCGTTTGGCGGCTTCTACTTCTTGCCTTCTAGATGATTTTATGAGCGGTATATATCTCCTTCTGCCGGAAAGGGTTTCTACATACCCAGTTTCAAAACACTCTGAAGATATTTTTTCCATATAATTTTTTACTCCTGGATATTGATAAAAATATTTATCAATAAACATACCTGCTTCAGTTCTGGATATTTTTAAATTTTCAGCCAATCCAAATGCTGTAGTACCGTATATCACTGAAAAATTTACAACCTTGGCTTTGTTTCTCATTTCTGCATTTACTTCTTCTTCGGGAACACTAAAAAGTGCTGATGCGGTTCTTGCGTGAATATCCAAACCTTTTTCGTATGCTTCGATCATATTCTTATCTTTTGAAAAATGAGCCATGATTCGAAGTTCAATTTGAGAATAGTCAAGGCTAAGAAGCTCAAATTCCTCTGAAATAGGAATAAATCCTTTTCGAATCATTCTGCCTTCTTTGTCTTTGATGGGGATATTTTGTAAATTTGGATCCGTGGAAGAAAGTCTTCCTGTAGCTGCTATGGTTTGGTTGTAGCTAGTGTGAATTCTATTTGTAATTATATTTACCATTTCTGGTAATGAATCAACATAGGTACTTATTAGTTTTGAATATTTTCTATGATCTAGTAGTGCATCTATTATTTCATGTTTACCAGAAAGTGCTTCTAGCACGCTGTGATCCGTAGAGAGTCCAGTCTTATTTTTTTTGATTATATCTAATTTTAAATCTTCAAATAGAATTTTTTGTAGTTCCTTTGTAGAATTTATATTAAATTCTTTTTTTGCAGATGTATATATTTTTTTTTCAATTTTTTGCATTTCTTTTTTAAATTCAATAGAAAGGTTATGGAAGTATTTTGAATCAATAGATACGCCTGTTTTTTCAATTTCTGCTAAAACTTCAATGAGTGGAATTTCTATTTTTGTAAAAATTCCTACTGGATCTTGGACAGAAATTTCATTTTTTAATTTATTGAATAATCTGAATGTAATATCAGCATCTTCAGCAGCATATTCTGTAACACTATCTAGGTCTATATCATAAAGTGCTTTACGTTTTTTTCCTACTCCAGTCAACTCATCATAAGTGATTGTTTTATAATTCAGATAATCCATTGCTAGATCATCCATATTATGCCTTCTAACATCCGGTTTTAATATATAACCCGCTATCATGGTATCAAAAAAAATTGGACTAAGTAAAATACCATATTTTTGTAGTACAAGGAAATCATATTTTATATTCTGACCAATTTTATTGATTTGAGGATTTTCGAGTAATTTTTTTAAAATTGAGATAGTATCTTCAACATCCAAAGATTCATCTTGGTTTTTATTTTTAGATCCAGTGGTGAGTAGAGAATTTGGTTCATCCTCTGAGGAATATTTTACAGGTATATAGACTCCTTCTGCCTCTGCCCAAGAAATTGAGATTCCTAAAAGATTTGCATTCATTGGGAGTGGAGATGTTGTTTCCGTATCAACACTTAATTCACTATATTTTGAGAGACTTACTACCAGTTCTTTAAGTTCTCTTTGATTTTTTATCCTTCTATACTTCCCTTTTTTGTTGGATTCAGTGGGTGAAGGAACTTCCTTTGGTTCTTTTTCTTCTTTAGTTACCTTTCCTAAGATCTCCTTGGAAAGATCTCTATGTATTACATTATAACCTCTATCTTGGAAAATAGCTATTTTTTCAGGAGTAAGCGGAAGAGTTTTTAAATCTTCCCAATTTTCCTCAATTTTTAAGTCTGTCTTTAGTGTGGCTAAATCTCGAGATAAAAACGCCATTTCTTTGGATTTTACCAATTTTTCTTTTAAGGAGGGGTTTTTGATATTTTCCAGGTTTGAATAAATGGATTCAAGATTTTTGTACTCTTTGATTAAAGTAGATGCTCCTTTATCACCTATCCCTTTTACACCGGGTATATTATCTGAAGTATCACCAACTATTCCCATATAATCGGTGATTTCATCGGGGGTAATTCCTAGCTCTTCCACTACCCAATCTGAATTGATGATAATAAAATCTGATGTACCTTTTTTACCTCTAAGCATTTTTATATTTTTTTTCATAAGGAGCTGATAAAGGTCTTTATCCCCAGAACAAATGACTATATCATGCTGTTCCCCAAACTTTTTACATAAAGTTCCTATTAGGTCATCAGCTTCATGACCCACCTGTAATAGAAGAGGGTAACCTAGCTCTTTTACTATTTCCATTACTTCTCTGATTTGAGGCTTTAAATCCTCGGGCATGGGTTTACGAGTTCCCTTGTAATCAGGAAAAATTTTATTTCTTTCTAGTTGTGTGCCTGGATCAAATGTAAATGCAATGTGAGACGAAGGATAATCATTGAGTAATTTAAAAAACATTCGAAAAAAACCAAACACTGCTCCACTAGGACTGCCTGTTTTTGAATTTTTCATATTTGTGGTTTGAAATGCATAGTAAGCACGAAATACAAGTGCATGACCATCAATGATTAGTAATTGTGAATTGTTTTCTTTTATTCCCAAAATCGTTCTCCTAGTAGAGAAGAGTATACATAAATTGTTTTTTCTATTGTGGCGTTTATAAAAAATTTTTTTACTGCAGAACCATTGTATATCCCAAATTGTTTTCTAAGATTAGTGTCCTTGATAAGAATTTGGAGATATTCATAAATTTTTATAATATCTCTTACTTCTGCTATATACCCTCCTTTTTCATGGTCAACCATTTCAGGAATCCCACCTCCCTTGGTGACTACTAGGGGAAGCTGGCACATCATTGCATCTAGAACTGAAGTTCCAAGTCCTTCTTCTTTGGAAGTGAGAGCGAAAATATGGAACAATCGTAATAAATCTGGAATATCTGTTCTAAATCCAGTGAATATTACTTTATCTTCTAAGTTTAAAGCTTTAACAATGGACTTAAGATGAGCTTCAAGTTCTCCCTCTCCAACAATTAATAATTTAAATTTTAAACTAGATGGGAGAAGGGCAACAGCTTTGATTAGAGTTTCTTGGTCTTTGTGATCGACCAATGCTGCAATGTTTCCTATCACTGTTGTTTTTGGAGGAATGCTAAATTCTTTCTTTAAATGAGTAATATTTTTCTTGGTTTTAAATTGAATGGGATCAATTCCACTGTAAACTGTAATAATCTTTTCTGGATTTACTCCATCTTCAATCAATATATCTTTTATTCTATTCGAAACAGTTAAATATAAATCTACCAACGAGGATATGTACTTCATTTTGCTAAATATATTTTTATTTATATGAAAGTCTACTCGTCTAGAAACTACTAATGAAAAATTAGGATAAATATACTTAGCAATAAGTGCAATGGTATGTGCTCTGGCTGTATGAGTATGGATTAATTTTATATTATTATTTTTTATTATCTTGATGAGTGAGAGTACTGAGGGAATATCCCATTCTCCTCTCATATTCAATGGAATGAAGGTAAAATTATCTTTGGCTCTATTTTCTAATTCCGATCCGGGCAAACCTACTATGATTTGGGGTATATTTCTTTGTTTAAGTCCTTCTGCAAGAAAGAGTGACTGTCGTTCTCCTCCCCTCCATGAACTAGCAGTATTTAAATGTAAAATCATAAAATTATTTAAGTAGTACTAAATAGTAAGCTTTCACTCGAAAATCCAGGACCCATAGCACCTATGATTCCTAACTCATTTGGAGAAAATTGCTTTTGCTTTATAAACTCATCAATAACGAATAGTACAGTTGGTGATGACATATTTCCATATTCACTCAATATTTTTGCGGAGTACCCAAATGTATCCCTTGGTTTTTCTAAACTCTCAGAAAATGCATCCAATACCTTTTTCCCACCTGGGTGATACAAGTAGTGTATGAGTTCATGTTTAGAAAGATTAAATTTATTCAGAAATTTATTAAACACTTCTAAATAGTTATTATTGATAATAGATGGAATGCTCTTGTCAAAAATTACTTGCAAACCATCATCTTCCACATCCCATCCCATAACATTTAAACTATTTTTCCATTTAAAGCTATGGCTTCCTTCAATGGAGATAGAATTTTCTTTTTTTTGGGAAGAAAGTACAACGGCAGAAGCTCCATCGCTAAAAAGGGAGAGTGCCACTAAGTTTGCTTTCTTCTTGTCTGCCGGGCGAAAGGTAAGGGAGCAGGTCTCTACTGCCAGTAAAAGGATATTTTTACCAGGGTAAAGGTTTGCAAACTCATTGGCTCTAGCCAGTCCGTAGGCACCTCCCGCACAACCCAACCCAGTGAGGGGGACTCGTAAAATATCTTCATTGAGATCTAATTCATCCACCAAACGAGCGTCTAGGGTAGGGGTAACAAATCCAGAAGAAGTAACCACTATAAATCCACCAATTTCTTCTTTGGAAAGTCCAGATTGCGAAAGGACAGATAAACAGGCTGATTTTCCCAATTCGAGAGCTGATTCTAGAAAACTGGAATTTTTCTCCTTGAAACTTCTCGATTGAGAGTACCACTGAAAATCTTTGAGTATAGGACGACTTTTAATAGTTGAGTTATCAAAAACTGGTAAAAGTCTATCAAGCTGTAGATTTGAATTTGCGAAAAGTGTGGATGCAAATTCTTTGATTTGGCTTTGTTTGAGTCTAGACTCTGGAAGAGAACGGGCTATAGATTGTATGTAAGCCATGAAACTAGTTCATGAGAAAGAAATCTTCAGGCAAGAGTAAAACGAACGAGTTATTTTTTTTTGGATGAAAATTCCATTTCTAGGATAGAGCCATCCACTGAATCATTGAATGATTCCAAAATTCCATCCATTCGATGGTAATGAATGCTAACCTTATCCATAATTTTTTTTATGATATTTAAGCCTTGTCCCATATTCTTATGTTTTTTGCAGATTCCATTGAAAGGAAGGAAGTTGGGATTCTCTTTATCATTTTTTTTGAATTTTTCAATGAGGTCTAGGAGTGAATTTGGTGCGTCAATGTTGACAATTTTTTCTGTTGGAACCCCTTTTCCATAGTCCATGATAAGGAGATAGAAAGTAGACTGCTCAATTCTCCATCTACAGATAATAGTTTCTAAGCTTGCATTTTTTAGATTTGCAGTGATTGAATTTGTAAGTGCTTCATCACAGGCAAGTTTGATTTGTTCCACATCTTCACTCAAAAAGTGATGATCCCTAAGGGAAGTATCAATTTCTCTACGAAACCTCTTCACAGACAGCATATCTGGAGGTAAAAACATTGCATAAGAGTGGTTATCTCTAACAATGATTACATTTTCTGAATCATCTATTTTTTGCACTGGTTCCTCGCATCTGAACAAAAAGAAGTTATTTCTAATTTCATTTTTTTTAGTGAATGAGCCTTCAATCTGCTCGGAATATATTATACTTTTATTTATAAAAAAAGAAACTATTTTTTTGATTTGATATAAAAAAAAGGATAATGTATCTAAAAAGCAAATGCCAATCAACTAGAAATAGAGAGTCTTCAACTGTTCATTTCCCATTCTAATCCACTTTTTTTGAAGTTTTAAAAATAAAATTCCAGTGGTGACAGCATCTGAAAGTGCATGGTGCCTTGCAAAGGATGGAATTTCATATTTTTTACACAATGAATCCAGCTGGAATTGTTTTCTGTCCTCACGATAGAGGTTAGGATTTGTTTTTTCTTGGATTCTCTCTGCAAGTTTAGCTGTATCAATTGAACCATTCAGGATCTTTAGGGATGTAAATGTAGAGAGTGATTTATTTAAAAACTCTAAATCAAAATCAATGTGGTGGGCTATGAGTATAGAATTATCAATATATTTTAAAAATGCAAGGAGTACAGTTTTTTCATCCTTTCCATCCAAAGACTCTTTGGGCATAATTCCATGGATAGGAATATCTTTTCCGGAACCCCTTTTCACTTTTATCAATTCATAAAAAGAATCTCGAACAATAAGGGAATTTCCGTAAATGGCAACTCCACCGATAGAAAGCAGTGAATCATTTTTTATATCTAGGCCTGTAGTTTCTGTATCAAAAACCACATAGCGTAAAGTTTTTGAATCAGTTTTAGTGTTTTCGTGTGATTGAGTTTTCATTCGCTCTAGATAACTTATTTCAAAAGGTTTTGCAATGTTGGAATGAATAGATTTAAAAATTTGGTTTATCAAAAATTTCTTATAGTATTTTTTAAAAAAGTACAATCCTACCTCCGCATGAGTTGGAGCTGAAAGTGAATGCTCAATATAGATTGCAGTTCATTGATTGATTTGAACCCATGCTTTAAGATTTCTTTTTCCATCTTGGTAAGAGTATCTGGATTTAGGTAGTTGTTAGTGCCAGGATTTTCAAAAAGATTTCGAATACGGAATCTTGTTAGTACTTCAAATGTTGATTTGGCTTCCTCGTACTCCTTTTCTAGTTTTGGAAATATTTTTTTTAATTCATTGAATCTACCTATTGTGCTTCTCTCTTGGATATTATTTTCTAGGGCGAGTACGCGTGCGGCATCTACAAGTGGTGTGATACCTTTGAGTTTGATATCAAATTGATTTTTGTGTTTCCCGTATTTATCGACTAAAAAGTTTCGAAATATACCCAAGGGAGGGGAGCTTGCAAGGCTATTCAAGGCGATAAATCTAAGTATATTTTGGTTTTCTGGTATTTTGGATTGGATAAATAGTTCAAGGGATTGAGCTAATTCTTTTTTACCATAGCTTGCACGAAAATCAAAAAATATGGAGATACTCAACACTGATTCAGGCGTACCTGATAGTGTCCATCCATAAAAAGATTCTTGCCATTCTGAGAGCGACATACAAAGTTTGGGGTTTGATGCCATAATATTTCCAGGACAATAGGCAAATCCACAAGCATGGAGTTCATCGGTAACCATTTTACCCAATGCTAAAAAGTACGATTTTACGGCTTCAGATCTATCTAGAGGCGGGTCTTCATAGAGGATGGCATTGTCTTGGTCTGTTCTTGTGGATTGTTCCCTTCTGCCCTCTGATCCCAAAGACAGCCATACAAATCCCACCCCGGGATCAAAGAAGTTTAATTCTTTAAGTTTAGTAATACTCAATTCAATAATTTTAGATACCAACGCATCATTTACTTCTGTGATAATTTCTAAGATAAATGGGATCGAAACTTCATGTTTTACATATTGTTGTACAATGTCCTCAATTTTATCACGTAGAATGGGAAGTTGGTTGAAAAATTTTGTTTGTAAAATTTCTTTTGTAACAATTGCAGGGTTATCTCCCTGTGTAAGTAGTACATCATGTTCTGTTATAATCCCTAAGGCTCTGGTATGTGGAGTGCCATCTTCTGTAACACAGAGATGTCTAATATTTTTGCTCATCATATTCAACATTGCAGATGAAAGAGTGATACTACTAGTGACAGTTTGAACGGGAGAGCTCATAATATTGGATACATTTGAATTTAAAGGTAGTGCAAGCGTAGCTACCTTTGCCCTAAAATCCAAATCAGTTACAATTCCAATGGGAAAATAATTTTCATTTAATACTACGATCGAACCAACTTTACTTTCCGTCATCATCTCTGCTGCTTTTTGGATGCTTGTGTTTGCAGAACAAAAGATGAGTTTTTTTTCTCTATAGATTCCAAAAGAATCGTACTTTATAGAAAGGCTGGAATGAGCATCCGAAACACTTAGCTCTTTTCTGGCTTTCTCAAATTCATGGAGGTTAGTTTTTTTTTGAGAGCGTTCGGAGGAAAATCCTGCAGCAAAATAAAGTGCTATTTTTGGATTTATCGCAAGATGGGTGAAAAATGTATTATAGGGTATGACAACTAAGAGGGAGTCTTCATGAGCTTTTGCTGTATTGAGGTAGTTTCTTTTTCCAAGAATTGCTTTAATTCCAATGATTTCCCCTTCATCACAGATTTCGGATAGTTCCTGTTTTCCATCCGCTTCGTATAAAAGCTCTATGGAACCCTTTTGGATAAAATAAAATCTTTCATCTGGTGGATCATTTTCTTTGAAAATAATTTCATTGTGGGCAAAGTATTGGATTTCGGTTGATTTGCTTATTTCTAAGAGTTCAATTTCTGTGAGGAATGAAAAAGGGGGAAACCTCCGAAGAAGTTCCCCGATTTGAGTGGATGCATCCATGTAAAGTTTAGATCAGTGTGCTCCTCCGATTAACTTTGAACCCCTTGGTGTTCGAACACTCTCCACGAGCTCTTGGATCTCAATGGGTGGTTCGGGTGCAAACTTACTCACAATAAATGCAACTGAGAAATTGACAATCGCTCCAATGGCTCCAAATGCTTCGGGTGCAATTCCAAAGAAAACATTTGCTCCCCCAATTTTATCAACGAAATCAGTTCCTTTGATAAAAAAGATTCCTTTGTGTGCAAAGACATAAAAAAGGGTAACCAATACGCCTGCTATCATACCCGCGATTGCCCCTTCTTTGTTCATTTTTTTAGAAAATATCCCTAACATAATTGCTGGAAAGAGAGAACTAGCTGCAATCCCAAAGGCCAGTGCCACTGTTCCAGCTGCAAATCCAGGAGGATCTAAACCTAAGTATCCAGCAAAGAGGATTGAGATTGCCATAGATATCTTTCCAATCAATAGCTCTGATTTTTCTGAGAGATCTGGTCTGAACACATTTTTTACTAAGTCGTGTGAGACAGCAGAAGAAATTGCCAAGAGTAGACCCGCGGCTGTGGAGAGGGCTGCAGCAATTCCACCAGCTGCAATCAATGCAATGACCCAGTTGGGTAGATTTGCAACTTCAGGGTTTGCAAGTACAATGATATCCGCATTTACTGTTAGCTCATTTCCTTTCCATCCAGCTTTTTCAAAGTTTTCAATGGCTGTGAGATTTTTTGATTTATCATTATAGTACTGGATTCTCCCATCACCATTTTTATCTTCCCAGGTCAAGAGACCTGTTTTTTCCCATCTCTTCATCCACTCTGGTCTTTCTTCATTGAGAAGACTGGCTTCGGTATCAAAAAGGCTTGTAGATGAATTTTTTACCGCAGAGTTTAGGGTAGCATGAAGATTGTATTTTGCCATGGCTGCAATAGCGGGGGCAACTGTGTAGAGAAGTGCTATGAAAACCAATGCCCAACCAGCAGAAATTCTTGCATCTTTTACTTTAGGTACTGTAAAAAATCTTACTATCACGTGCGGAAGACCTGCTGTTCCAATCATAAGGGATAATGTATACATAAACATGTTTAATTTGCTACCCGGTAGAGATGTGGTATATTCTTCAAAACCCAATTCTTTTACAATCTGGTCTAAGCGTTCTAACAATGGTACACCTGTTTCCACTAGGTTAGACCCAAGACCTAGTTGGGGAATGGGATTCCCTGTCAATTGGAAGGAAATAAAAATAGCTGGAATTGTATAGGCAGTGATCAATACGCAATACTGTGCTACTTGTGTATAAGTAATACCTTTCATACCACCCATCACAGCGTAGACAAAAACTAAAGCCATCCCTATAAATACGCCCATTTCTTTTGAAACACCCAAAAATCTAGAAAAGGCAACACCAACTCCCGTCATCTACCCGATCACATAGGTTATTGAGGCAAGGAGTAAGCAGATTACCGCTACTGTACTGGCACTCTTTGAATAAAAACGGTCATTGATAAAATGGGGAACGGTAAATTTTCCAAATTTTCTTAGATAGGGAGCAAGTAGCATAGCAAGTAGTACATATCCACCTGTCCAGCCCATAACAAAAACTGTACCACCATACCCCATTGTGGAGATCAATCCTGCCATGGAAATAAAAGAGGCAGCTGACATCCAATCTGCAGCAGTTGCAATCCCATTTGTAATGGGGTGAACTCCTCCTCCCGCTACATAAAAATCTTTAGTACTTCCTGCTCTTGCCCAAATGGCAATAGCAATGTAAAGGACAAATGAACCGCCTACTATTAAATATGTTAATGTTTGTAAATCCATTGGTTATTTCTCCCTTCAATCCTCATTCACATCAAATTCTTTATCAATTTTTCCAATCTGATTGGCATAAAAAAAGATTAAAATTATGAACACATAAATGGATCCTTGGTTTGCAAACCAGAATCCCAAAGGGTAACCACCAAGATGAATACCATTTAAGGCTTGAGCAAAGAGTATTCCTCCACCAAAAGAAACAAGGAACCAAACAATTAGTACTTTAAGTAATAAAGCTAATGTTTTCTTCCAATATTTCTCTCCCTGACTATTTTTAGTTGAACTATCCATTAAAAGTCCTATCTTTATTTAGTTTATTAAAATCATTAGAAAATTTGGTCGTACTATAGAAAGGTAATAATCTTTTTTGTTACTTACAGATTTTATATGATTTAATGAAGTTTAAGGAGTGCAATCAGATTTTA
>Ga0209550_10001051_pt1 | contig 26615 bp, 15 predicted proteins | sample LauGreSuBDMM15SN_2_FD_187567 | JGI IMG/M metagenome (GOLD analysis project Ga0209550, IMG submission 187567) | Freshwater lake microbial communities from Lake Michigan, USA - Su13.BD.MM15.SN (SPAdes) (version 5) | ecosystem: Environmental > Aquatic > Freshwater > Lake | place: Lake Michigan... | reverse complement strand
CCAGTTAATCCATCTTCACCACCGTGACCAAGATAATTGAAAACTAAAGCTCCTTTTTCAAAGGCATTGAAAATATCTTCTCTAGCTTTTGGATAGCGATTTCCTCCCGATGAAGTTTCCTGAACATAAGAATCCAACAATACTTTTTTGATATTTATAAATGGTTTTTCCAAAACAATTCTATCTGCCAATTGATTTTGCTTGGTTTGTAATGAAACATCTGAAGGTTTGTCCGAATCATCAGAAATTGCAACATAATTATTTCGCCAATTACCGTAGGATTTAACATCATTGTATTCAAAAACCTTATTAATCATTTCTTCAGCTTGCGAAGTTGAACTCACTAACATTCGCCCTACGGTAATATCAATTCCGCCAAAAAAGTACGCTACATTTCCTTCTGAAGGATCCATATATCCGAAAAAGTCATCAGAGGCATAGGATGATTCCCCAGCTGTTGTGCTGTTTAAGGCGTGATAAATAGGAACGATATTAGAATTATTTGGAATTCTGTCTTTATAATCGAACGATGCGTCTCCGAAAAGATTGAGGTATTTTATTCTTTTATCGGCACTTGAAGCATTTTCATAAATGTATTTCACAAAATTTCTAATCGCTGCAACGTCTTGTTTTCCAGAAGAAAATTCTTCATATATAGCTTCTAGCGTTACCACCTTTACATTTAGTTGTGAATAATTTCTATGGAAAACGGCTAATTTTTCAGCTTGGTTTTTTAGAAAATTCGGAGTTACAATCAAATAATCGACATCTTGAAAAACATTCTGTTGGTTTTTGAAAATAGTGCCTTTCAAGTCTTGATTGGCAACTTTTGTTTGTGAATCTTTTAATGGGATGTAAAAATCAGTTTCATCGATAGCGATGTAGTTTCTAACTTCTCCCAAATTGGCTTTGAATGAAAAGTTTGGCTGACTCGCATTTTCTATTTTAGTGGCATTATAAATATCGGTAATATCCCAAACTTGTTTAATTCCCGAAGCAGAATTTACTTGGTATTCTGCAATACCAGATAACGTACTTGCGTCATTATATTTAAATCGGAATTGCTTGCCATAACCAGTTAAGTTTCTCTTTGACGAAAGTAAAATGTTGTCAAGATATGCTTTTGCTGACGGAACTCCATTATTGTTATATGTCAATTTTATTTTGATAGTGTTTGATGCTAAAATTGTTGTGTTTGAAGGCAACGCAGCTATGCTAAGTTCGGTTCCAGATCCAGCGGTTAGAGCTGATAAATTGATGGTTCCAACTAATTGTGAATTAGCTTCTACCTTAAATGACGTAGCGTTGTATGCATCGGAACCGACATTAATGTTTAATTTAGCAAAAGAAGAGGGAACGGCATTTGGCACTTCAAAGGTAAATTCTTGTTCGTTGTCAATATTAAAGGCTTCGCCAAGCCACTGTCTTCCAGCGCGCACTACATTTACTTTGTCAACTTCGTGAAACTGATAATCGTCAAATGAAGTAATTACTAATGTTGCTGCTCCAGAGGGTTGTTGCATATCCGTAATTCTTTTTCCGGGATTTCCCGAAGCAGTAACGTAGTAATAGGATTTTGAAGCAAATAAATTACTGTTTGTTTTACTCTCTTCATTCCAATTATCAATACCTTCAGCATAAAATAGGATGTAATCTTGTTCGTCAAAAACACCATCGTTTTCACCAATAAATTGAATAGCATTTTCGGCCAAATCAGAGGGGTAATATGTGCTATTTAATAAAGGTAACATTCGACCTCCATTACCAAAAACTTTTATGTTTCTTGGATCGCCAGATACATTTACACCAATTTGCTTCATAAAACTTTTAGACAATTTATACACACCCGATTTTATAACATAAAAACGATTCCAATCTCCAGAAGCTAAAACAGAGTTAGAAATTTGTGTAACGTTATTGATTTCTCTAGTATTTCTTGAGGTTTCGCTTTTTGAGAAATAATAGGAAAAAGAGAGTATTTTTTTAAATGCTGTTCCATCTTTTACAATTGGCGATACGCTTAAAAAGGCAAATTTTTTGTCACGAGCGCTACTATTTCTGATTGAGGCAGTAATTTCGCTTGGTATTTTTGAAGCATTTAAGTCGCCAATTTTTTCGGAGGGCATGCTTTCAAATACTACGTCAGTAATTTTTAAAGAATTTTCGTCTATATAAGTGTCTTGTGAAAGGGTTAAATTATAAGCTATAGTCCTGTTGTAGCTATCAAAAATAAAATTTTCTGATTGTATTTGTGGTATGTTTAATTTATTAGAACCAAAAGCAATTTCAGTTTTTGAAACCCATTCAAGAGTAACCTTACCCTTTTGTTGACCAAAAGAAGCAAAGGAGAATAATACAATTAGTAAATATAGTTTTTCTTTCATCTCTATTAATAACGCAATAATGTGGATTATAGTGCGTGTTTAAAAATATTTTTAGTGCAATATATATAATATTTGTCTTATTTTTGCGTTCAAATGTTGTTGTGATAAAATATTTATTCGCAATTATAATTATATTTTAAAAAATGTGTTGTGGTTTAATAGTTAATTATTATATTCGCCGCATACATATTATCCGTTAAAAGTATGAAAACAAACAAAATTTTTTCTGTTAATGTTTTACTAGCAATAATTATCCTTATTGGGGCTTCTAGTTGTAGTAAAAAATCTAGTTCAAAAGCCGGGTCTACAGCCACAGGTTGGAAAATCAACGATAAAAAAGGGGGCTTTCAATTCAACAGTAAGTTCAAAAAACAGGCAACTGCTCCAGGACTTGTGATGGTTGAGGGTGGAACATTTACAATGGGAAAAGTTCAAGATGATGTAATGCACGATTGGAATAATACTCCAAATCAACAACACGTTGCATCTTTCTATATGGATGAAACTGAGGTTACAAATTTAATGTACATGGAGTATTTAGATTGGTTAAAACGTGTTTTTCCACCAGAAGATGAAAATTATAAAAACATATATCCAGGCGCTTTACCAGATACCTTAGTTTGGAGAAATAGATTGGGTTATAATGAAACTTACACTAATAATTACTTGAGACATCCTGCTTATGCCACGTATCCAGTTGTTGGAGTGAATTGGATTCAAGCAGCTGAATTTAGTAAATGGAGAACAGACCGTGTCAATGAAAACACCCTAGAAACACAAGGTTATTTAAAAAAAGATGCAAAACTAACAGATGTTAAAGCGGAAAGTAGTTTCAGTACTGAAACCTATTTGAATGCTCCAAGCAAAACTTTTGGAGGTGATGATAAGATTGTTTTGAAAGGACGTAAAAATTCATTGTCAAAACCACAAAAAGTGGCAGGTGCAAAAGGACAAGCAGCTACAACAAAAACAGCTACAAATGTATATGCTCAAAGATCTTCTGGTCTTATTCTTCCTGAATACAGACTTCCAACAGAAGCAGAATGGGAATATGCAGCCGCTGCAGATGTAGGACAAAGAGAATACAATATATACAAAGGTCAAAAGAAATATCCTTGGTCTGGTAGTTATACTCGCTCTGGAAAAAGAAAAATAAAAGGAGATCAATTGGCTAATTTCAAACAAGGAAAAGGAGATTACGGTGGAATTGCAGGATGGTCTGATGATGGTGCTGATATTACAAATGCTGTAAAACAATACCCTCCAAACGATTTTGGATTGTATGATATGGCAGGAAACGTTGCAGAATGGGTTGCCGATGTATACAGACCTATTGTGGATGACGAAGTAAGTGATTTCAATTATTTTAGAGGTAATTTATTTACAAAAAATAAAATTGGAGATGACGGAAAAGTTGAATTGGTTACCTCTCAAAACATTGCTTACGATACTTTGCCTAATGGTAGAATTGTTGCTAGAAATGCACCTGGACAAATTGCTCAAGTTCCAGTTGATGAAAAAGAAACGTATTTGAGACAAAATTTTGACAAAAGCGACGAAAGAAATTACAGAGATGGTGATAAACAATCTACAAGATATTTTGATTTCGGAAACTTTGATGAAGGTGCAAAATTAAGTGAAGGCAAAAGAATGTACGATTCTCCAAAGCACAATGTAACTGTTGATAGTCTTGGTAGCATGGTTAGAAAATTCGATAAATCTAACAAAAGAACAACTTTGGTTAATGACGATGTAAGAGTTTACAAAGGAGGTTCTTGGAGAGACAGGGCGTATTGGTTAGATCCAGCACAAAGAAGATATTTTCCACAAGATATGGCAACTGATTATATTGGATTTAGATGTGCGATGTCAAGATTAGGACCAAAAGCAGACAAAAAGAAAAGAGCTAGAAATTAATTTTCAATCTTAAAATATAAATAAAAGCCCTTTGATTAGGGCTTTTATTGTTTAAAATTGTTTTATATGGATATTAAAATTATTCACAATTGTTTTTTGAAATGCAAGTCAATTTCAATTGATACTCGAAAAATTGAAGCGGGTTCCTTTTTTGTTGCGATTAAAGGAGATAATTTTGATGCCAATACTTTTGCGAAAGAAGCTTTAGATAAAGGGGCCTCATTCGTAATTATTGACAACCCTGATTATTTTATTGATGAACGAACAATTGTTGTAAAGGACAGTTTGAAAACTTTACAAGCTTTGGCTCAATTTCACAGAAAGTACCTGAATATTCCAATTATTGCTTTGACTGGTAGTAATGGTAAAACAACTACCAAGGAATTAATTCACGTCGTTTTGTCAAAAATTTTTAAGACAAAAGCCACAGTAGGTAATTTAAATAACCACATTGGTGTTCCGCTTACTTTGCTTTCATTTGATAGTACTACAGAAATCGGAATTGTAGAGATGGGTGCCAACCATCAAAAGGAAATTGAATTTTTATGTAAAATTGCACAACCGGATTTTGGCTATATTACCAACTTTGGAAAAGCCCATCTTGAAGGGTTTGGTGGAGTAGAAGGTGTAATAAAAGGAAAGTGTGAGTTATATAACTATCTCTCTAATAATAATAAAACAGTTTTTATTAACCTGAGCGATAGTATTCAAGTAGACAAATCAAGTGGTATTAAGTCCTTTACTTTTGGCGTTAATATATCCAATGCCGATGTTTTGATTACTTCAGTTACGGCAAATCCTTTTGTAGAAGTAACTTTTTCAAATTGTAAAATCACATCTCATTTAATTGGTCTTTACAATTCAAATAATATTAATGCCGCCATTGTAATAGGCGTTTATTTTAAGATTGCAAATGAGGATATAAAAGCTGCTATAGAAGATTTTGTGCCTGAAAACAACAGATCTCAACTGTTAAATATCAATTCAAACATTGTTATTTTAGATGCCTATAATGCCAATCCTAGCAGCATGGTAGTAGCTATAGAGAATTTATTACAATTAGAAAGTCCTAAAAAAATAGCCTTTCTTGGCGACATGTTTGAATTGGGTTCTGAAAGTTTAGATGAACATAAAAATATTGTTGATTTACTCACAAATCAAAAAAATGTAACGACCTATTTCATTGGCAACTATTTTTTCAAAAGTAAATTGGAACAATCCAATATGCATTTTTTCGAAACTTTTGATTCCTTCACAGAAAATGCATCCAAATTAAAATTTGAAAACGCTACACTCCTCATTAAGGGCTCAAGAGGAATGGCTTTGGAAAGACTTCTGGAGTATATCTGAAGCAATTAATTTGTTATAATAATTGAAAACAAAAAATTAAACGAATAGTACTTTCTGAAGTGGTAAGATAATTTTAGACTTGAATTAATTAATTAGTTTGTTTTGTCCCATTTGAAATAATAGCATTTTCTTTTACTATTATTTCTAAAGGGATATAATTTGTAATTTCAATTTCTTCCTTCAAAACTAATTTTTTATAAAGGTGACTAATTCCCAAATATCCTTGGTCTTCTGGTTTTTGATTGATTAAAAAATCAATGTAGCCTTCGTTGAGGTATTCTAAATTTTGTTTTAATAAGTCGTAGCCAACAACACGAATGCTATTTATCTTGTTTTCTTTGACAAATTTAGCTACAAAATGAACTCTGGAATTAGGAACAAAAATACTATTGACTCCTTCAAACATTTTTTTTGTAAGTCGATTTGACTCAGAGTCTTTAATGGTAATTTCAGAAAATGTAAAATTATTAAGTTCAGGATTGTTCCTAAAAAACGAATAAAACCCTTTAATTCTTTGCAAATAAACGGAAGTACTTTCTATTTCTCGGGTTATTTTCATTATCAAAACATGGTTTGGAGTAGGGATTCCAAAACTAATTAGTTTCCCTGCTAAATAACCACTTTGAAATGCATCTTGTCCAATATAATCTAACCCTTCAATTTCAGGAATATTAGAATCAATCATCACAATTGGAATGTTTTTCTTTTTAAATTCCTTTAAAAAAAGCAGGGATTCGTCATAAAATATTGGAGCAAATAACAATCCATCAAACTCTTCTTCTAAAACTTTTTTAGCTAGTTTTTTGAATGAGGACGAACTGTATTTATAATAAAAATATTCCATTTTCACTCCGAATCTTTCAAATTCTTCAGCAGCTTTTTTAACCCCTAAAACTGGAGCTATCCAATATTCTAATCCTTCATGTTGAGGCAAGAAAACTGCAAATCTGAATTTTTTATTAAAGGCCAAGTTACTTGCGTAAATATTCCTTTGGTAGCCGTATTCTTTGACAATAGCATTTACAATATCAATATTTTCTTGAGAAACTTGACCGCGATTGTGGAGTATTCTGTCAACGGTTCCTACTGAGATATTTGCAAGTTTCGCAATTTTTTTTATTGTTATGATAGCAATTGATTTTGATTAAACATTTTGTAAAGATTACAAATTTAATTTTTTATTTAAAATTATTGAAATAAAAGTAAATTATAATATATTTTTTATAGATTTGCAAAGCCGTGTTCGTACACGATAAATTGTTATTTTTTAATATTTAACTATAAAACCCTTTAATAATTTAATAAATAAAACTAAAAATGTCTAAAAGAGTAGTAACATTTGGTGAGATAATGTTAAGATTAGCACCACAAGGATTTTTAAGATTTTCACAAGCAGACAATTTTGATGTTGTATATGGTGGTGGAGAATCAAATGTAGCGGTTTCACTTGCAAATTATGGTATTCCAGTTGATTTTGTAACCCGTTTGCCAAAAAATGATATTGGCGAATGTGCCATGATGGAAATGCGCAAAAGAGGAGTTGGTGTAGACAATATAGTGTGGGGTGGTGAACGTTTGGGAATTTATTTTCTGGAAACGGGTGCTGTTAGCAGAGGAAGTAAAGTGGTTTATGACAGATCTCATTCTTCAATGTCGGAAATTCAACCAGGGATGATCAATTGGGAAAAAGTTTTTGAAGGAGTAGAATGGTTTCATTGGACTGGAATTACTCCAGCCATTTCACAAAGTTCTGCCGATGCTTGTCTAGAAGCAGTAAAAGTAGCCAGCAAATTAGGAGTTACTATTTCAACCGATTTAAATTACCGCGCTAAATTGTGGAAATACGGTGGAGACCGTGAAGCGATAATGACCGAATTAACATCTTACTGCGATGTGATTTTAGGAAATGAAGAAGATGCAGAAATGCACTTTGGTATTAAACCAGAAGGAGCAGCAGTTCAAACACACGGACACGATGTAAAAGCAGAAGCTTTTCTTTCTGTTTGCCAACAAATGATGGAAAAATTTCCAAGAGCTAAAAAAGTAATTACGACTTTACGTGGTTCTATTTCAGCATCTCACAATACTTGGGCTGGCGTTTTATACGATGGTAAAGAAATGCTACAAACGCGTCAATATCAAATTACCGATATCGTTGATAGAGTTGGTGGTGGTGATTCATTCATGGGAGGTTTAATTTACGGATTATTGACTTATCCAAATGATGACCAAAACGCATTAGATTTTGCTGTTGCAGCATCTTGCTTGAAACACACCATTAAAGGGGACGCTAATTTAGTTACAGTTGACGAAGTTTCTAAACTTATGGGTGGAGATGCTTCTGGTAGAGTTGCACGATAATTAAGAAAACATGATAATAGATACATTAGCTAACGCTGCGAAATATAGTAGTTTGAATCCTTTATTTGCAAAAGCATTCGACTATATCAAACAAAATGACATTGCCAATCTTCCCGATGGAGTTTCCGAAATTTCGGAAGGTTTAAAGTTAATTGTCAATACCGGAATGGGGAAAACTGCCGAAGCTAGTTTGGCTAAATTTGAATGCCACGACCACAATATCGACATTCAAGTTTGTGTAAGAGGATTGGAAACCATAGCATGGAAACCAAGAGAAAAATGCGTGGCACAAAACGGAGCGTACAATCCCGAAAAAGACGTGCGTTTTTTTAGCGATGAACCCGATATGTTTTTCCAATTAACGGACAATCAATTTGGGATTTTTTACCCGGAAGATGTACACGCTCCAATGATTGGAAATGGAGAAATCAAAAAATTAGTATTTAAAGTTAAAATATAAAAAAATGAGCAAGATTCAAAATGTAACTGACGCGATTGTACAACAAGGAATGCTTCCCTTGTACTTCAATGCCGATGAAACTGTAACAATAGAAGTACTAAGAGCAATTTACAGAGCGGGAATCAAAGCGGTTGAATATACCAGTCGTGGAGAAACAGCTTTGAGCAACTTTACCAAAATGGTAGAAGTGAGAAATGCTGAAATGCCTGATTTATTGTTAGGTATCGGAACGATTAAAAACTTGCAACAAGCCGAAGAATATTTCGCAGTTGGTGCTGATTTTTTCATCAGTCCAGGTTTTGTTCCAGAAGTTGCGGCATTTTTAAAAAGCAAAGGAATTTTGTACAGTCCGGGTTGTATGACGCCAACAGAAATTATTACAGCTGAAAATGCTGGGATTCATTTCATCAAATTGTTTCCTGGGAATATGCTAGGACCCGATTTTTTAAGTGGTATCAAAGATATTTTTCCAAAATTGTTATTTATGCCAACAGGTGGCGTGGACACAACAAGCGAAAACATCAATGGTTGGTTCAAAGCAGGAGTTTCGGCAGTTGGAATGGGAAGTAAATTAATCAGCAAACAATTGATGGTCGATAAAGATTATGCAACTATAGAATCAGAAACTAAAACAGTTTTGGCTTTAATTCAATCGATAAAATAATATACAGATGAAAACAGTAGTTATAACAGGTGCAGGCGGAGTTTTGTGTGGCACATTAGCAAAAGCATTGGCTAAACAAGGTCACCAAATAGCCCTTTTGGACTTAAAAAAAGAAGCAGCAGATCGAGTTGCTAATGAAATTAATGCAGCCGGAGGAAAAGCAATTGGTGTTGCCGCCAATGTATTGGAAAAGGAATCCTTGGAAGCAGCCAAAAAAGAAGTCAACGAAAAATTGGGAAGTTGTGATATTTTGATAAACGGAGCAGGAGGAAATCATCCATTGGGAACCACATCAAATCCATTTCTTTTAGAGGAAGATTTGTTGAACACCACCGAAGGTTTCAAAACTTTTTTTGATTTGGATGCCGAAGGGATCAAGTTCGTTTTCAACTTAAACTTTATCGGAACTTTATTGCCAACGCAAGTTTTTTCAAAAGATATGATAGGCAAAAAAGGTTGCAGCATTTTGAATATTTCTTCGATGAATGCCTTTACACCTTTGACAAAAATCCCAGCATACAGTGGTGCAAAAGCAGCAGTATCTAACTTTACACAGTGGCTTGCGGTTCATTTTTCAAAAGTGGGGATTCGTGTGAATGCCTTGGCTCCAGGATTTTTCTTAACCGATCAAAACCGTGCTTTATTGACAACTGAAAACGGTGAATTGACTGCAAGAGGAAATACTATCATTGGTCAGACCCCAATGGGAAGATTTGGAGAACCAGAGGATTTAATCAGCACCACGCTTTATTTATGTGATGACGCATCCTCTTTTGTTACCGGTGTCGTTATTCCTATCGATGGAGGTTTTAGCGCGTTTAGCGGAGTTTAAAATACAATAATATTAGTTATACATAAAGTTATGGAACAAACATGGAGATGGTACGGACCCAATGATCCCGTGAAATTATCAGATGCCAAGCAAGCCGGCGCAACCGGAATTGTAACTGCGCTTCATCATATAAAAAATGGTCAAGTGTGGGAAGTGGACGAAATCATGAAGCGAAAAAATGAAGTGGAAGCGGCAGGATTAACTTTGTCGGTGATAGAAAGCATTCCTGTTCACGAAGATATCAAAAAACAATCGGGCGATTATTTGAAATATATTGAAAATTACAAGCAAAGTATCAAGAATTTAGCGACTTGCGGAATTAATATTGTTTGTTATAATTTCATGCCTGTTTTAGATTGGTCTCGTACTGATTTATCTTATGAAATGCCAGACGGTTCGAAAGCATTACGATTTGATATCAATGAATTCGCTGCTTTTGAATTGTTTATTCTAAAAAGACCCGGAGCTGAAACTACCTATTCTGAAGCGCAAAAAGCAAAAGCAAACGCAACTTTTGAAAAGTTAACCGATGCCGATAAAATAAAATTACAACAAAACATTATTGCTGGTTTGCCCGGTGCGGAAGAATCCTATACTGTAGCAGATTTTTTGAAAGTGCTTCAAGGTTATGACGGTATCGATGCAGCTAGATTGAAAGAAAATTTATACTATTTCTTACGTGAAATTATTCCTGTAGCAGAAAGTGCTGGCGTTTTAATGGCGATTCATCCTGACGATCCTCCTTATCCAATTTTAGGATTACCAAGAGTAGTTTCCACAGAAGCTGATTTGATACAATTATTAAATGCAATTGATTCTCCATCCAATGGATTTTGCATGTGTACGGGTTCTTACGGTGTAATTGCCGACAATGATTTACCCGGAATTGTAGATCGTCATGGAGAAAAAATGAATTTTATTCACCTGAGAAGTACGCAACGTGATGCCGAAGGTAATTTCTATGAAGCCAACCATCTCGAAGGCGATGTAGATATGTATGAAGTGGTAAAATCGATTCTGAAAAAACAAAAAGAAACAAAAAGAATCATCCCGATGCGACCGGATCACGGTCACCAAATGTTAGATGATTTGAACAAAAAAACCAATCCAGGGTATTCAGGAATTGGTCGTTTAAGAGGATTAGCAGAATTACGAGGTTTAGAAATGGGAATCGAACGAAGTTTATTTTAATATAAATTATGGCTGAAAATATATTTATTACGGATGATTTTTTACTGCACAGTCAAGCGGCAAGAACCCTATACCACGATTTTGCAAAAGCACAGCCAATTTTTGATTACCATTGTCATTTGTCTCCAAAAGATATTGCCGAAGACCGCCAATTTGAGAATTTATACCAAATATGGATTGATGGGGATCATTATAAATACAGGGCGATGCGTGCCAATGGCGTGAATGAAAAATTCATTACGGGAGAAGCCAGCGATTATGAAAAATTTATCAAATGGGCAGATACGGTTCCTTATACGTTAAGAAATCCTTTGTACCATTGGACTCATTTGGAATTGAAAAATTATTTTGGAATCACGACTTTATTGGATTCAGATTCTGCCGATGCCATTTACAAACAATGTTCTGATTTATTGAAAAAACCAGAATACAGTGTAAAAAACATACTTCGAAAAATGAATGTTGCTGTTGTGGGAACTACGGATGATCCAACTGACGATTTGCGCTTCCACAAACAATTACAAGACGATAAATTTGAAATTAAAGTTTTGCCTTCCTTTCGTCCTGACAAAGCTACTGAAATGGAAAAAGGACAAGCGTTTATAGATTGGATTCAAAAATTAGAAAAAACGGTGGGGCATTCCATTACTGATTTTTCCACTTTAATTCAATCCTTGCAAAAGCGACATGATTTTTTCCATGAAATGGGTTGCCGAATTTCGGATCACGGGCATGCTAATTTTTACGGAGAGGAATATACTTCTACAGAAGTAAACTCCATATTTGAAAAAGCATTAAAAGGGGAAACAGTTTCTGTTCTGGAAATCAATAAATACAAATCGGCGGTATTATTTGAATTGGCTTTGATGAACAAGAAAAAATCTTGGGCACAGCAATTTCATGTTGGCGCCATCCGAAATAACAATGCAAAAATGCTGCAGGATATTGGTCCCGATCAAGGATTTGATTCGCTTGGCGATTTAAACATGGCTGATAATATGAGCAAGTTCTTTGGAAGATTGAGCCAATGCGATGGATTAACGAATACGATTGTCTATAATTTAAATCCCCGTGACAGCGAAATGTTTGCCTCAATGGCAGCAAATTTCAATGATGGTGAAGTAGCTGGAAAAATGCAATATGGTGCGGCTTGGTGGTTTCTAGACCAAAAAGACGGCATGGAAAAACAATTGAATGTACTCTCCAATTTTGGATTATTGAGTCGATTTGTGGGAATGGTTACGGATTCTAGAAGTTTTCTTTCTTTTCCAAGACATGAATATTTTAGGCGTATATTGTGTAATGTTCTGGGAGAAGAAATTCAAAAAGGAGAATTACCCAATGATATGAAACTTATTGGAACTATGGTAGAAGCCATTTGTTATAAAAATGCTGAGGCTTATTTTGATATAAATAAACGATAAATAAAACCCGAATTTGTATAAATTCAAAAACTAACCAAACCTAAAAACCCACTTATGAAAGAAACAAATCAATCAATCGGAAAATACAGATGGACCATTTGTGGTTTGCTATTTTTTGCCACCACCGTAAATTATTTAGACCGTCAAGTGCTGAGTCTTTTAGCACCAAGTTTGTCCAAAGAATTCAATTGGTCTAATAGTGATTATGCAAATATAACTGCAGTATTTCAATTTATTTATGCTATTTCAATGCTTTTTGCTGGAAGAATAATCGATAAATTAGGAACCAAAAAAGGATATATTTTAGCAATTATTGTTTGGTCTTTAGGAGCCATTATGCATGCTTATTCACTACCTGTTGGAACCGCATTTTCAACTTTTATGGTTTGGATTGGAGTTGGGGCAGTACCAATTTCAATTGCCGGATTTATGTTGTCCCGTGCTGTTTTAGGTTTTGGAGAATCGGGAAATTTCCCTGCAGCAATAAAAGCGGTAGCAGAATATTTTCCGAAAAAAGAACGGTCATTTGCCACTGGAATTTTTAATTCTGGTTCTAATGTTGGAGCAATTTTAGCGCCTTTAACAGTTCCTGTGATTGCAGAATATTATGGTTGGGAATTTGCGTTTATACTTGTTGGAGCTATTGGTTTTATATGGGTAATTTTCTGGTATTTTTTGTACGAGATTCCATCAAAACAAAAAAGATTATCAAAAGCGGAATACGATTATATTCATGATGATGAAGCAGTAATAACCGAAAATATTGAAGCTCCCAAGGAAGAAAAAGTAGCTTGGTTTAAATTATTAGGATACAAACAAACTTGGGCTTTTGTATTTGGAAAATTCATGACCGATGGAATTTGGTGGTTCTTTTTGTTTTGGTTGCCAAAATATCTTGAAGCGCAATTTGACATGAAAGGAACAGATATTGTACTTCCGTTGGCCGTATTATATAGTATGACAATGATTGGAAGTATCGGCGGAGGCTGGTTCCCAATGTATTTTATCAATAAAGGACACAATCCTTATGAAGGAAGAATGAAAGCCATGCTTGTCATTGCAATATTTCCATTAGTGGTTTTATTAGCGCAACCCTTGGGGCATTTTACCTTTTGGATTCCAGTACTTTTAATAGGTGTCGGTGCTTCAGCGCATCAGGCTTGGTCTGCCAATATTTTCACTACTGTTTCTGATATGTTTCCTAAAAAAGCAATTGGTTCTATCATTGGAATTGGAGGAATGGCTGGAGGAATTGGAGGTGTTTTAGTCTCTAAATTAGGCGGTGCTTTATTTGATTATTATGATGGTTTAGGCCATATTCAAACAGGATATACCATCATGTTTGCAATTTGTGCAGTAGCTTATTTGGTTGCATGGTCAGTAATGAAAGCATTAGTACCAAAATATAGTCCAATAACTGATTTGTAATAATATAATTTTCAAAAAGTGTTATCTAATAATTTTATATATGAAGTCAATAACTAAAATTGCTAGTTTAATAATGACACGCTATTATTGTGTTGTTTTATTTTCAATTATATCTAATTCAACCCTACTTTATTCACAAGAAATTCCAAAAATAATTAGTCAAAAAGAAGTTTCCTCACAAAATTTCTTACCTGATTTTAGTTATGCGGGGTATCATTTTGGAAATATTAAAATCCCGGTAAATAATGAAAAAGTAATTTTAGCTACTGATTTTGGGGTTAAAGCAAATGATGATTTAGATGATTCTAAAGCGTTATTAAAAGCATTTAAAGCTGCTAATGAAGTTCAAGGAAATGTTGTTCTTCAATTGCCCGCTGGAAAATTAATTCTAAGCGATATCTTATATATTGAGCGAAGTAACTTTGTGTTACGTGGTGCTGGTTCTGGAAAAGAAGGAACAGAAATTTTCTGCCCTCGTCCAATGATGTATTTAAAAGATCAAGAATCATTAGCTGAATTAAGAGAATATTTAACTTCAACAGGAAAAAGACAAGTAGAAAAAGAGAATAATATCGACTTGCCATTTTCACAATATGCATGGTCTGGAGGAATGATTTGGACACAAATTCCAAACCAACGCGTAAAAGCATACATGGAAAAATACGATACGCCACCAACAGTTCTTGCTAAAGTTATTCAAGGAAAACAAGGTGAAAATGTTTTTACTGTTTCAGATGTAAATGGATTAAAAGTGGGCGATATTGTCGAATTAGATTTGTTTAATAAAGACGGTGAAAAAGGAGATATTATTGAAGCATTGTATAAAAATTCAAAAGTTAAAGTTGGCTATTCTCATTGGAAACAACCAACATTGGCTTTAGTGCGTCAGCAAGTTGAAATTGCAGCTATTTCTAAAAACAAGGTTACTATTAAAACGCCTTTGCTAATTGATGTAAAACCAAATTACCAAGCGTTGTTGGTTGAATGGAATCATTTGTCGGAAGTTGGTATTGAACATCTACGGATTAGTTTTCCAGATTCTCCAAGAGTTGCACATCATGTAGAACAAGGTTATAACGGTATTTTTTTAACGCGTTTATTTAATAGTTGGGTTCAAGACGTTACTATTAACAATGCAGAAAGTGGAATTTTAACAGAAGAAATTGCCAATGTAACCATTCAAAATATTGTTACAGAAGGAAAAAACATTGCACATTATACAGTTGCAATGGGAGGGGTTCATAATGTTTTGGTTGAAAATTTGAAAGTGTATAATAAAGCGGTTCACCCTTTAAGTTTCAATACTTTTTCTACTAAAAATGTTTATGAAAATTGTGAGATTTTCACAGATCCTGATTTAGACCAACATGCAGGAGCCAATCATCAAAATTTATTTGATAATATCAAAGTTCATTTTATGCCTAATGCGGATAATACCTATCCACTTTTTGCTGGAGGCGGAGCTAGTTATTGGAAGCCTTCACACGGTGCATATTCTACTTTTTGGAATATTAACGTGCATGTATTAGATGATAATTCTTCAACTCCAATTGAGCTAAATGGAATGGACGAAGGACCTTTTGCAAGAATAATAGGAATAAATGGAAATAGAAATTTCTCAGTAAAATATAGCCCTGATGCGTATATTGAGTTTATAAATCTGTCAATGGCTAAGATTCCCTCTTTATATAACTACCAATTAAAAAAACGATTAAAGTAATTTTCTTTGTTTATAAAAAGTTAATGTATTAATTTCACTAATTGATTAAATAATTTGAATTATTTTCAGATGAGTAAAGAATGAAAAACCTACTAATTTCTTTTTTTATACTATTTTTCAGCATTGGAACTTTTTCCCAATCCAATCAATATAGATTAAAAAACATTACTACAGTTAACGGACTTTCGCAAAGTTCGGTTATTGCTATTCATCAAGATTTACAGGGACAAATGTGGTTTGGAACTCGCGATGGTCTTAACAAATATGATGGAAGTAACATAACTGTTTTTCGAAATAATCCCAAAGATACTTTGTCGATTTGTAATAATGACATTCTTTCTATTGAAGGTGATAAATCAGGAAATATATGGATAGGAACCTATAATGGACTTAACTGTTATAATCCTGTCACTAATATTTTTAAACATTATTTGCATGGCAATGCAACCAATACTTTATCTAATAATACAATTTGGAATATTAAAGAAATTAAAAATGAAATCTGGATTGCAACAGCAGGTGGATTGTCAATTTTCAATAAAACTACTCAAAAGTTCACTTCTGTCTTTCATAATTCTAAGAACAATTTAAGCCTTCCAAATAATTTTGTTTTGTCTATTTATGAAACAAAAAAAGGAGCAATTTGGATTGGAACTTCTAAAGGATTATGTCGATTAATAAATCGTAAAGGCGATACTTTTTCATTCAAACAATATTATAATTTAAATAATGAAAGCGTTTATGTTCAGGACATCAAAGAAGATCATTTAGGTAATTTATGGGTTGCTACAAAAACAAATGGACTTTTAAAACTAGATGGTGTTTCTAAAAAATTAGTGCCATTATCTTCAAATGTTAGCTTAATTCATTCCGATGTTAGAAGTTTAGATTTTGATAAAAAAGGCATTGCATGGATAGGGACATACGAAGGAATTAGTACCATTCAAAAAGATGGAACTGTAAGAAAAGTTTATAATAACCCTGATAAAAAAACAAGTTTCGGAAAAATAAAATCAGTTTTCACAGACAAAAAAGGTTCGGTATGGTTTGGATCGTATTATAATGGAATTAGTATTTGGGATGAATCGAATAATAGTTTCACCAATCTAAATCAAAATTCTGGAGCAAGCGCACTTAGTTATGATGTGGTGAGTTCGTTGGCCGCCGATGCAAATAAAAACATATATATCGGAACTGAAGGGGGTGGAATTACTGTTTTGGATAGTAAAACCGGAATAACTTCAAAAATCAATTCGGCTGCTTCCAATGGTATTTCTGTTGACAATGTGAAATCATTATGTCTCTCAAATACTGGTATTCTTTGGATAGGAACTTTTACCGAAGGATTGGCTGCCTATGATGTTAAATCTAAAAGATTTGTCAATGAAAAAATACCTCTAGATTTAAAAAACACATTAAAAAATTCCGGCGTTTATGTAATTAAAAAAGGGCGTAAAAACGATATTTTTTGGATAGGTACATTCGGTAAAGGTTTAATTCGATATAATAGTTCTAATAATACCTACCAGACAATAGGAAATGATAATTATTCGGATAATTTTTTGACTAATAATAGAGTCAGAACATTATTAATAGATCAAAAAGACAATTTATGGATCGGAACCCAAAGTGGGCTGAATGTTATTAATCTAAATGATTTTGAAAATAAAACCTATCAAATTAAGCATTATTTTTTTGACAATAGATTGCTTTCTGGAGACGATATTTTATCTTTATTTCAAGACAAAAAAGGTAAAATTTGGATAGGTACTAAAGCAAAAGGGCTATATAATTTTGATGGAGTTTCTTTTCATAAAATAAATATTAAAAAGGACGATTCGGATGTTACTGCAATTCATTCAATTTCTGAAGACGACACTAATAATTTATGGATGAGTTCCAATTATGGTATTATTAAATACAATTTATCTAATAAATCATCATTTATATATGATCAAAAAGATGGCTTAGTTAGCAATGAATTTAACGATAATGCCTTTTTAAAACTTAGTTCCAATAAATTTTATTATGGCGGTCCTTCTGGTATTACTTGTTTTGATACCAAAAGACTTCCTGTTAATAAATATTCACCTCAAGTGATATTAACCGATTTTAAAGTTGCCAATAAATCTATAAATGTTGCCAACGAAAATGACATTTTAGAGAAAGCCATTACATATACAAAATCATTATCATTGAGTTATGACAAGGCTAATTTCACTATTAATTTTGCAATTCCAAATTTTGTAAATTCAACCAATAATCAATATTCCTATAGATTAGTTGGATTAGATAATCAATGGACTACAACTTCAAATACTTCTGCAACTTTTACGATTCAAAATTCAGGAACGTATGTTTTTGAAGTAAAAGGCGCAAATAATGACGGAATTTGGAATAAAACTCCAACAACCTTAGAAATTGTCGTAAAACCTGCACCTTGGAAAAGCTGGTGGGCACTTTCGTTGTATGCAATTTTATTGTGGATTTCACTTTATGGTTTAACATGGATAATAAAATCAAAAGAAAAATTACGTCAGGAATTAGTATTAGAATACAGAGAAAGAGAAAGAAGTAAAGAAGACAACAGTGCCAAATTACAATTTTTTACAAATATCTCACATGAATTTAGAACGCCTTTAACTTTGATTTTAGGGCCGTTACAACAAATACTTTTGAATTACAACGGTCCAAATGAAATGTACAAAAAACTTTTAGTAATTGAAAGTAGTGCCAATCACCTTTTGAAATTAATCAATCGATTGATGGATTTTAGGAAGTTTGAAAACAATCAATTTATTTTAGAAGCTGCCGAAGGAAATATTGTTAAATATGTAAAGGAAATATTTTTATCGTTTACAGAATACGCAAAAGATGGGAACTATAATTTTACATTTGAATCTTCTGATGAAGAAATAGTAGTCTATTTTGACAGATTTAAATTGGAACGCGTATTCTATAATTTGATTTCAAATGCCTTTCGTTATACTCCAAAAGGAGGTGAAATTTCAATTAAAATAAAAAAAGAAAAAAACGAAATTAGTATTGAAGTTGAGGATACAGGAATTGGAATTGCTAATGAACATATCGATAAAATATTCGATTTGTTCTTTGAAATTCCAATTGATAAAAACATTCAAATAAATTATAATAAAGGAACAGGAATTGGTTTGTCAATTGTAAAAAGCATTGTAAATCTTCATAAAGGAACCATAATAGTTGAAAACAATAGAGACAAAGGAGTTGTTTTTAAAATGACAATGCCATTAGGCAGAAAACATCTTTTGGATAAGGAAATCTTGCAAGATTTTAAAATAAGTGATGATGTTGCGCAATATGAAGTTCAATTGGAATCTATTGAAATTAAGGAAGAAGAAGATATAAATGATTTAGATGTTGCCGAAGAAAAACTCACTATTTTAATTGTTGAAGACCATAAAGTATTGCGTTCGTTTATGAAAAATCTTCTAAAGCAAGATTATAATGTTATTGTTGCAGAAAACGGGGCAATTGGACTCAAAAAAGCATTAAAAATTGTTCCAGACTTAATTGTGAGTGATGTAATTATGCCTGAAATGGTAGGTACGGAACTGTGTGCTAAAATCAAGGAAAATATTAAAACTAGTCACATTCCAGTAATATTACTCACTTCTAGATCTTCACTGATTTATAAAATTGAAGGATTAGAAAGCGGTGCCGATGATTACATTAGCAAACCATTTAATCTAATTGAATTTAAATTAAGAATAAAAAATCTGCTTGCGTCTAAACAAAGATTAAAAACTAAATTTTCATCTGAAGACAGTTTTACGCCAGGCGAAATTGCAGTTTCTTCATTAGACGAACAATTGTTAAAGAAGGCTTTTAAAGTTGTGGAAGAAAATATCTCAAACGAACAATTTGATATTCCGTTTTTTTGTTCAGAACTTGGAGTAAGTAGAACGATGCTTTTCACTAAAATAAAAGCGTGGACTAACTTTACTCCCAATGAGTTTATTCATGAAATCAGGATGAAAAGAGCCGCGCAATTATTAGAGCAAAACAAGATAAACATTTCTCAAATTAGTTATAAAGTAGGGTTTAATAATCCTAAATACTTTAGTAAATGTTTCCAAAAAAAGTTCGGAGAAACCCCCACACAGTACTTAAATAAATTTTCAAACGATTCTAAAGCATAAAGAAACGAACGTTTTATTGCTATTTGGATATTTGAATACCCTATTTTGGATTTTTACATCAGTGACTACTTTTATATTTGTAAAATGAAATCTAAACATCCAAAAATTAACGTATTTCAATTTTTCTTGGTAATTCTTATAACCACGATGAGTTTGTTGTTGATACGTCTTTTTTAGACAGTCAAGTTTTTTTGGGTGGTATTAATCAAATAGTCAAATTTTCTATGAAGAAATTTAATTCTTTATTTTACATAATTGTATTTACGCTTGTCAATTTTAATTGTCAAGCCCAATATAAAACAGCTATTGAAGTTAAAAAAGAAATCAATGATAGATTTTCAAAACTTTTAGATTTTCCAATTGATTCCGTTGCGATTCCAAGAAGTATGGATTGTTCAACTGGAGTTGTAAAAAAAGTAAAATCTAAAGATTGGACAAGTGGTTTTTATGCAGGTAATCTTTGGCAGATTTTCAAACTTACAGGCGATGTTAGATACAAAGAAAAAGCCGCTTTATGGAATGCATTTATTGAAAAAGAAAAATTTAACAATACTACTCATGACATGGGTTTCAAAGTATATGGTAGTTTCGGTAAAGGTTTAGCGGTTGAAAATAATGATAAGTATAAAAAAATTATCGTTAAAAGTGCTCAAACTCTTATTTCTAGATTCAATCCAAAAATTGGCGCAATCAGATCTTGGAATCACAGCAGAGAACTTTTCGATTATCCAGTTATTATTGACAACATGTTAAATCTCGAATTGTTATTTGAGGCATCAAAAATTTCAGGAGATCCTACTTTTAGAAATATTGCAATCCAACATGCAAATACTACGCTTACAAATCATTTTAGAAAAGACAACAGTTGTTACCATGTTGTTGATTATGACACTATTTCTCATGGAGTAAGAAAAAAAGCCACCTTTCAAGGATTCAAAGACGAATCGTCATGGGCAAGAGGACAGTCCTGGGCAGTTTATGGTTTTACGATGTCTTATCGCTATACAAAAAACAAAGAATACCTAAAACAAGCGGAAGCTACTGCCAAGTATTATATAAATTATTATACTTTGCCAGAAGATGGAATTCCATATTGGGATTTCAATGACCCGAGTATTCCAAATGCTCCAAGAGACGCTTCCTCAGCAGCAGTAATGGCTTCTGCATTAATAGAATTATATTCTTTTACAAAAAATAAAGCCTATTTAAACTATTCAAATAAAGTAATAAACACATTAAGTTCTGATAAATATCTATTAAATGATGCCGTAAAAGGACCATTTATTTTAAACCACAGCACTGGAAATTGGCCTAAAAAAGACGAAATCGACCAGCCAATTGTCTATGCTGATTATTATTTTTTGGAAGCAATTATTAGAAAACAATCCCTTTAAATTTTATGAAATTCAAAATTCACACTCCCTCTAACGCACTAGCGATAATTTTATTATTTGGTTTTAACGCTATCTATGCTCAAAAATCAGAAAGCGTAGTTCGAACTAAAACCAACATTGATTTGGGTTGGAATTATCTTGAAAACGATACGGAAAATCTTCCTGAAGTTAATAGTGCTTCGAATTGGGTTGCATTAAATCTGCCTCATTCTTGGAACAGTCAAGACGCTACCGATAACGATCCTGGCTACAGAAGAAGTGCCAGTTGGTACAAAAAAAATCTTGTTATTTCAAATTTTGATTCGAATAAACTTTACAAATTATATTTTGAAGGTTCCAATATTACTACTAAAGTATATGTAAACGGCAAAGAAGTTGGCGAACATATTGGAGGTTATATCGGTTTTACTTTTGATATTTCTAAGGTTATTAAAGAAGGGAATAACGAAGTTTTAGTTCGCGTTGATAATAGTTATAATATTGAAATAATTCCATCTCAAAAAAGTGATTTCACTATTTATGGAGGAATTACCAGAGACGTTTGGTTGCTTTCTATGTCAAAAAATAATATAGATAACATTAAAATTACTACACCTCAAGTTTCAGAAAAAGTAGCTTCATTAAATGTAATTGCAACTGTAAAAAATCTTCAAAATCCAAGTACTTTCAATTATGTTGCCCAATTATCTAATTCAAAAGGAAAAATAGTTGCAACTAAAAAAGGAAATTTATCAGGGGAAGAAACTTCAATTACTTTTAATGATATTAAAAATCCAGAATTATGGGATATCAACAAACCAAATTTATATTCTGTTTCTGTTTCATTGTTAGAAAATGGTATCGAAAAGGATAAAATTGAGGATAAAGTTGGTTTTAGATGGTTTGAATTTAAAGATAACGGTCCTTTTCTCCTAAATGGTAAAAGAGTTTTAATACGTGGAACACACCGTCACGAAGAACATGCAGGGGTAGGGGCGGCAATGTCTAACGAGCAACATCGCAGCGACATGGAATCTATCAAAGAAATGGGTGCAAATTTTGTCCGTTTGGCGCATTATCCACAAGATCCAGAAATCTATAAAGCGTGTGATGAATTGGGTTTATTAGTTTGGGATGAATTGCCATGGTGTCGTGGTGGAATTGGAAATCAAGTTTGGCAAACCAATTCAAAAAATATGCTTGGTGAAATAATCAATCAAAATTACAATCATCCATCTATTATTCTTTGGTCGTTAGGAAATGAAATGAATTGGCTGCCAGATTTTGAAGATGGTGATAATACAGCAAAAACGAACATTTTCTTATCAGAGTTAAATGATATTGCACACAAATTAGACCCAAGTCGAAAAACGGCTATTCGTAAATATGAAGAAGGTTCAAAAATTGTAGATGTTTTTTCTCCTTCAATTTGGTCGGGTTGGTATTCAGGAAGTTATAAAAGCTATAAAAAAGCAATCGACAAATATAAATTAGATTACAAACATTTTATCCATGCAGAATATGGTGGTGACAGCCACGTTGGTCGCCATTCAGAAAACCCAATTACTGGCGAAGGTCAAATAAAATCGGAAGGTTGGGAAGAAGCAATAGTTCAAACTAAAGTCGCTAATATTGCACAAATTGGGGATTGGAGCGAAAATTATATTGTTGATTTGTTTGATTGGCATTTACATATTTCTGAAAACGACCCAACTTTTGTAGGAAATATGCAATGGGCATTCAAAGATTTTGCAACGCCTTTACGTCCAGAAGATGATATTCCATATATGAATCAAAAAGGATTAGTTGACAGAAATGGAAATCCTAAAGATGCGTATTATGTATTCAAAAGCTATTGGAGCGAAAAACCATTTACATACATCGAATCTCACACTTGGACAGAACGACAAGGGCCAAAAAACACCCCTCGAATTTTGAATGTTTTTAGCAATTGCCCAAAAGTGGAGTTCTTCCAAAATGGAGTTTCTTTAGGAATTAAAGTTCGAGATATAACTGCCTTCCCTGCTTGTGGACTGACTTGGGAAGTGAATTTTGCAGATGGGAAAAATACTTTTGTTGCTGTTGGAATTTCAAATAACGGAAAAAAAGTATCCGATACAATTGATGTGAATTATCGTTTTACTAAAAACGGACCAGCTGATGGACTGAAATTATCAGCTGAAAAAATGAAAAACGGAAATTATTTGGTAACTGCAATTGCAGTCGATAAAAACAAATTACGTTGTTTGGATTATGAAGATCGTGTTTATTTTCAATGTTTATCAGGTGGTGTAACGCTAAAAAATCAAGGAACTCCAACTGGAAGTGAATCTATAAAAATGGCAAATGGAAAAGCGTCCATTGAAGTTATTCCAAATTCAATAGGAGATTTTATTGAAATGAATATCTTGAATCAAAATTTTAAAGGAGAATTTTTAAAGTTCAAAAAATAATAATTTAGGTAGTTCTACCTCTTTCAAATGAAAAAAATAAGTCTAAAAGTTGTTGTGTTATTTATTGGAATTACGGCTATTAGTTGTTCCAATATCAAAATGGCTTTTAATTTAAATGAAATTGAAAGAAGTCGCGTGCTTAAAAATGCGGATGCTTATTTGAATGAACTACCTGAAACGGTAACGGCTTCTTTTTGTGATAGAAGCTCGGGAACCCATCACGATTTTTATTCCGAAGGAGATTATTGGTGGCCTGACGAAAAAAATCCAAACGGTCCCTACATTAGAAAAGACGGTTTGACCAATCCAGCAAATTTCACGGCGCACCGAGAAGCATTAATTCGGTTTGGCCAACTATCGGGTGCTTTGGCTTCGGCTTATGTGCTAACAAATGATAAAAAATATGCTGATAAATTAGCACTTCATTTGAAAGCATGGTTTGTAAATCAGAATACTAAAATGAATGCTAATTTGCTATATGCTCAAGCAATAAAAGGAGTGGCAACAGGTCGTGGAATTGGAATTATTGACACAGTACATTTGGTTGAGGTTACCAAAGCTATCAAAGCTATTGAGAATTCATCAGCACTTTCAAAAGCAGATTTAGACGCTATAAAATTATGGTTTTCATATTATTTGAATTGGATTACGACTCATGAATATGGAATTGCGGAACGTGACAATGGCAATAATCACAGTGTGTGTTGGACAATGCAAGTCGCTGCTTTTGCTGATTTGATAAAGGATACTAAAACGATGGATTTTTGTAGAAATTTCTATAAAACAACACTTTTGCCCAGTCAAATGGACAAAGATGGTGGTTTTCCATTGGAATTAAAACGGACAAAACCCTATGGTTATTCTTTATTTAATTTGGATGCAATGACCAGTATTTGCCAAATTCTATCAACCAAGCAAGAAAACCTATTTGCATTTACCACACCCGACGGAAAAAATTTAGAATTGGGAATAAAATTCATGGTTCCTTATATCGAAAACAAATCACTTTGGCCGTTTCAACACGATGTAATGTATTGGGAGGAATGGCCGGTGCGCCAATCGAGTTTACTTTTTGGAGGAATAGCCTATAAAAATAAAAAGTATATCGAATTATGGAAATCGCTCAAGGCAAATGTTACAACGCCTGAAATAATTAGAAATATGCCTGTTAAATATCCAATTTTATGGGTTTTGAATAATTAAAAAAGCACAAATTTAAACCTTATTGAATAGTAATAGTCTTAAAACATTAATAAAACAACAACAAATAACAAATAAATTATAATGAAAAAGTTAGTCGCAGCAGCACTTTTAGGTATTTTATCAATTGCCCCTATAATTGCCCAAGAAAAATCAAAACCTGATGTTCTTTTTATCGCAGTTGATGATTTGAAACCTGTGTTAGGTTGTTATGGAGATAAAATTATTAAAACTCCAAATATTGATCGATTGGCAAAAATGGGTACGGTATTTTTGAATAATTATTGCCAACAAGCGGTTTGCGGACCAACACGTGCAAGTCTTTTAACGGGAATGCGTCCAGATGTAACTAAAATTCGTGATTTACATACTAAAATGAGGGATATTAATCCTAATATTGTTACTCTTCCCGAATATTTTATCAGTCAAGGTTATACCACTTCTGGAATAGGTAAAATATTTCATCCGAGTTGTGTGGACAAAAAATTTGATCCACAATCTTGGTCTATTCCGTTTTTAGTTGCGAAAGAATCAGATTATTCTAACGGATTACCAGTTCAAAAACATTATCAATCACCCGAATTAAAAGCATTAAATGCAAAAGAAGAAGTTCTAACTGCTCAAGATGGAAAAGGGAAAAAGAAAAGTAAAAAAGAAGCAGATGATGAAGAAGGTGCAAGAGGACCTGCTTTTGAATGTCTTGATTTACCAGATGACGCCTATGATGACGGTGTGAGCGCTAAACTTGCAGTAAAACAAATTGAAATGTTAAATGCAGCAAAAAAACCATTTTTCATGGCAGTTGGATTTCGTAAACCACATTTGCCTTTTGTATCACCAAAAAAATATTGGGATTTATACAAGCGTGAAGACATGCCGGTAGCTGAATTTCAAGAACATGCGGCTAATAGTAAAATCTTTTCTTATCAATATCCTGGCGAATTGACTAATTATTCGGGTGTTAAAGAATTTGCCAAATTTGATAAAAACGAAGCTAATGAATTTGGATTAGCCATCGATAAACAAAAAGAATTGGTTCATGCATATTATGCAGCGGTTTCTTATACAGATGCTCAAGTTGGAATTTTATTGAACACATTAGAAAAATTAGGGACACTTAATAATACCATTATTGTCCTTTGGGGAGATCACGGTTGGCATTTGGGAGACCATGATATGTGGGGAAAACACACGAATTATGAGCAAGCTACCAAAGCGCCTTTAATTATTGCTGCACCAGGATTAAAAGCGGGACAAACTAAATCAATGACTGAATTTGTGGATGTATTTCCTACACTTTGTGAATTATCAGGAGGAAAAGTACCCGCTTATTTAGATGGAAAAAGTTTGGTTCCTGTAATGAAAAACAATAAAACTTCAGTAAAGGAATATGCAATGAGTCAATATCCTCGAAAAATGGATAAAGCCGATATTAATAAAGTTGAAGACGGAAAAGGAAAATTAATGGGGTATTCTATGCGAACGGAACAATATCGTTATACCGTTTGGTTGAAAAATTTCACAAGCGATCAAGCGTATAGTGCAGATAAAGTTTATACTAAAGAATTATATGATTATGTGAAAGATCCATTAGAAAAAGTAAATGTTTCTGACGATAAGAAATATGCAGAAATTGCTGCCGATTTAGATAAAAAATTGGTTGCTTATTTCAAATCAAAA
>Ga0209550_10001050_pt1 | contig 26622 bp, 21 predicted proteins | sample LauGreSuBDMM15SN_2_FD_187567 | JGI IMG/M metagenome (GOLD analysis project Ga0209550, IMG submission 187567) | Freshwater lake microbial communities from Lake Michigan, USA - Su13.BD.MM15.SN (SPAdes) (version 5) | ecosystem: Environmental > Aquatic > Freshwater > Lake | place: Lake Michigan... | reverse complement strand
CCCCAGCCCTCCCCCCAGAGGGGGGAGGGGGCAAGACCCGCCTCTTATGGTGCCAACCAAGACCCGTCCACGTCGCCCGTGAGCACGCCGACGATCTTGACCTCGGCGGCCACGTTGTCGAGCGAGGACAGCGCGGATGCGGTGCTCCAGCTCTTGTGGCTGAGGGCTGTGGCGACCTTGTAGTCCACACCGAGTTTGTCGCCGTCAAAGTATTTCCAAGCGGGCGCAGGGGCGCTCAGGCCCACCACCATTTTGAGCACGCCAATCGCGTCACTGAGCTCGACTGACCCGTTTTGGTCAAAGTCAGCCGCAATGGCCTGGTAGGGTGACAAGGCCACGTTGTTGGTGTTGACGGGCAAGCCCACGATCATCTTGAGCACAGCGATGGCATCGGCCAAATCCACGGCCGTGGTTTTGTTGACCTCGGCGGGGGCTTTGGTGGCGTTTTTCCAGAACGTTGGCTTGGACACCACCGTGTCGGCTGGCGCAATGGCTGCCGTTGCAGCGCTTGTCATGCTCTCAAGCTTTCCAGCCAGGTCGGTGTAGCTGGCCACCGCCGTGATGAGCTTGCCCACCTCGGCCTGCGTCAGGGTGTAGGTGCTGGCCGTGGCTCCTGTGATGTTGCTGCCGTTGGCAAGCCATTGGTACTTGATCGCGCCATTGCCCGTGGTGGGTATGCCCTCTGCATCGGTCAGGGTGTTGCTGGCGCTGAGCACTTGGCCCAGTTTGGCTGTGCCGCTGATGCTCACCGCGCCCTTGGGCGCGTCGTTCACAGCGCTGACAGCCACGCTGACCTGCACGTCGGTGCTTGATGCAAGCGTTGCATCGTCCACCGCCTTGACCTTGAATGCAGCGACCGTGCCGTTGGCGTGGGCCGCTGGGGTCCAGACCCACTGCTCTTGCGGGGCCAGCAGGGTCAATCCGGGCTGCACCACCTGACCGCTTTTGGTCAGCGTGCCGCTGGTGACAGACTCGACGCGAAACGCGATATCGCCGCCTTGCGCGTCTGCCTCGTTGGCCGCAGCCGCCAGCATCGCGTAGGTGATGGTCAAGGGGGTGTCTTCAGTGGCGCCGGCCAGCGTGGTGACTGCGGTGAGCGTGGGTGCCGTTTGCGTGCTGCTTGTTTGCAAGGCGCTGGCAGCGACATTGGCATCTTGAAAGGCCAAGGTCTCTATGCTCACCAGAGTGTCTGCGCCCTCAGCGACAGAGCTGACCGAAAAAGAGCCCGCTGTGCTGGACCAGGTGACGGTGTAGTCGCGCTGGGGGCCACTGAAGACGGCCACATCATTGCCTGCACCGCCGTCAACCACGTCGTTGCCTGCGCCACCTCTGAGGCGGTCGTCGCCCGCCTCGCCATAAATACGGTCGTCGCCTTCGCTGGCATCGATCTGGTCTTCACCAGCACCGCCTCGCAAGATCTCACTGAGGCTGGCGCCCACAATGAAATCGTTGGCTGAAAGGCCTTGAACAACCGACCCAGAGGCAAAACCAAAGTTCTTGCCATCGACCGCGGCGCCGTTGCTGATGGTGACCGTGTGCGAGGCTGGTGGCTTGATCGCCAAAATGGCCTCGGCCAGGCTCAGCATGTCTATGCGTTGGAAAGTCAGGCCGGTGTTGATGACGCCGTCGGTGGCGTCCTCCTTGTCGACGATGATGACCCCGGTTTTTCTCATCAGGTCTCGGATTTCATCGTAGGACAGGCGCCGCCCCAGCTCCTTCATGGCCAGTTGCTGGGCCAGAGCCACCATGCCGGCGACCTCTGGTGAGGCCATGCTGGTCCCGCTCATGCCGACCGCACCACCACCGTTTCGGGCCGCAACAATATTCACCCCAGGGGCAAAAATATCAGACTCCGTCTCGGAGCGTTGAGTGAAGCCGACTATTGAATCTGGAACGCCTTTTTGCGTATCGTATGTGCCGGCTGACGCAAAAACAGCGCCCACTGACAGGGAGTAAGGGTCTGAAGAAGGGTAGCTGACGCCTTGTACTTGATTGTCTCCGTATGAGTTTCCAGACGCTGACACCACCACCACGCCCGAATTGGTGAGCGCCTTGAACTGGGTGCTCAGGTAACCTTCCGTTGGCGATGTGTCAAAAGACATATCGCCCAAGGACAGGTTGACCGCCACCACGTTGTAGCGGCTTGCGTTGGCCACCACCCAATTGAGCGCCTCCATGATGTCTGCACCTTTGCCGGAGCCGTTATCGCCCAGCACGCGCAGGGCAATGATGTTGACCTCAGGCGCAGCGCCCAGGTAGTTGGCATCAGACGAGCCCACCGTGCCGGCCACGTGGGTGCCGTGACCTTGGACATCGCTGGCGTTGTTGTCGTTGGCGCCTACGAAGTCGTAATTAAAAACAATGCGGTCAGCGATTCCGTTTTTGTCGGCATCGGGGCCGAAGTGAGGATGGTCCAGGTCAATGCCCGTGTCGACGACGACCACAGACATGCCCTTGCCTTTGATATTGGCAAAACGCGGGTCTGCATGAAAAGCGGCAATGTTGGTGGCCAGACCCAGGTTGGAAAACGGAGCGCTCGCGGCCGACGCACTGAGCGGCATATCGACCGTGTCCCCTTTTGTGAATGTGCCCGATCCGGCTGAGTTCACGATGATGGAGGCGGCCGCTTTGCTCAGGCTGGGGAAAGTGGGGCTCCAGCCTGACTCGGCGCGAGCGACGATGGTGTGCACCCCGTTGCTCAGCTCATCGAGCTGGTACTTGCCGCTGCTGTCAGACTTGGTGCTGGCTTCACCTGTATCCAACCGGCCGTTGCGATTGACATCGTCAAACACCACCCAATTGGCGAGCTTTTGCTCACCCGCATCGACCACACCGTCTTTGTCGGCGTCGTTCCACAACTGCCCTTTGACGCTGCCCACGCCTGCCACGTCGTTGTCAGAAATGGTGTAAGTGACCGGGTTGACTGACAAAGCGGCGTATTGCGGGTCGTCGCTGGTGACTGTGATGCTGAGATCAGCTTTGTGCTGCTTTTCTGCGAGGCTGTCATCGACCGCGCTGATCTGCACGGTCTGTGGGGTGTTCCAGTTGAGGGCGTCAAATTTGAGTTGCTTTGGGCTGCTCTCCAGCTGATTGCCACCCCTGACATCTACCGTGACGGCCTGGCTGGGCTTGACCGCCAGCGACAGGCTCAAGCCGGTGGCCGCCCCACCCTCTGCCAGCAAGGTGCTGGCCGGCGAGACCACCAGCCCAGGGGGATTTTTCACATCGATCTGCACGTCGGTGAAGGCGAGCTTTTCAATGTTGCTGGCCCGCACGGTGTGGCCCGCGTAGTCCTTGCCGGCGGTGTCCTTTCCCTCAATGGTCAGCTCGGGCTTGTCCGCCGTGGGCGCAGTCACCGTAAAGTCTCGGAAGAGCCCAAAAAAGACCAAGGTGTCACTGCCGGCGCCACCATCGACCTGGTCTGCCCCACCCAGGCCGTCGAAAACCTCGTTGGCCACGGTGCCGGTGAGGCTGTCACTGCCCTCGGAGCCAAAGACCTTTGCGCTGTCGCTGACCTGCAGGGGCTTGGACTCGTTGCGAATAAAGCCCAGGGTCTCGACACCCACGGTTCGTGACACATGGCCCGCGTATTCATTGGCGTCTTCGCTGCCTTCAATGCGGGTGATGCCGGCCACGGTCGTCACCACAAAATGATCGCCGGGGCCAAACAGCACCAAGGTGTCGGCGCCTGCTCCGCCGTCTATGAAATCGCTGCCGCCCATGCCGTCGATCAGGTCGCTCTTGTCGGTTCCAAGGATGCGGTCCGAATCGAAGGTGCCCAGCAAAGGCGTGACACTGTCCGAGCCCAGGGGAATAGTGTCGTCAGCGGTCTTGATGTTTTCGACATTCAACAGGCGGCTGACGGTGTAAGCATGGTCACCTGCTGCGTAGCCGCCCCGCACCGCGGTCAAGCCGCTGACGGCGTGGATGCTGAGCTCGGTGCTGTTCGCCTGAAAGACCACGGTGTCGCTGCCGGCGCCACCATCAATCAGGTCGCTGCCACCCAGACCGTAAATCAAATCGTCCTTTGCCGTTCCTGTGAGGGTGTCGTCAGATTGCGTGCCCTGGATGGCGCCCTCGGGCACAGGCACTTCCACCACGACTGCGGCCGCGCTGACCGTCAGGTGGTAATCGCCGGTGCTTTCATCGTCACTGTTGACGGCGGCGATGGTCACTGTGTACTTGCCGTCAATGGGCACCTTCTGTGCATCAACGGGCAGCTTGACATCAAAGGCGGTGTCTACGCCTGTATGGCGGCTGTCCAAAAGAGCGCCCGCAGAATCGTGAACATCAATGCGGAAGTAGTCGGTCCAGGTGCTGTCGGTCGGGCCGTCAAAGTTAACGCTGAGCGTGCCTTTTGCAATCAGGTCCACGCTGAACACATCTATATCGTCAGCCGTCGGGAGCTTGCCCGACATGCTGACGTCCAAGGCCAATGGGTTGGCAGCGCTTGGGGTGTTGTTGTTCTCTAGCTCGATGTTGGGGGCAGCGGCGGCCAAGGTCGTCAGGGTCAGGCCGTAAACCCCAGCGTCGTGCTTGCTGCTGTCCGAAGTGGACAAGCCAAAATAATAAATGCCGGCATCCAGCGCACCCAAAGTGAATTCAACGTCTTTGCCTGTGACATCACTGACCAACAGGTAGCCGTCTTCATCGTACAACCAACCCTGGAAATAACTGTCTTCGCTGTCGGTCGGGACGTCGAAGGTAATTTTCAAATCGCTTGAGGCTTCGAGGTTCACAAAGAACCAGTCCACGTCATCTGCTGTCGAGAGCTTGCCTTTGATTTGTTGGCCCGACTGGACCTCGTTGGGGTAGTAGTCGTTGGGTTCAATCTCGAAACCTTCGGCGGCTGCCACCAATGAGGCCTTCAGCTCGTAAACATCGGCACTGTAGTTGTAGTCGCTTGAGGCAATTTCGACAAAATAATCTCCCGCCTGTGTCACCGAGGCCTCGAAGATTTGCGTGCTGCCAGCGCTGAACGACGCGATGACCATGCCATCCACGTCAATCAAACGAACGCTGAAGGAATCAGAGTAATGGGTGTAGTCGGGGTAATCGCCTTCGCCGGTGTTGTCGGTGTTGGCGGTGTTGGCGGTGTTATTAACGTTTTTGACGCCCAACGCACCGTTAGAGATATCGAAGTTCAGCGTCAAAAGACCCGCACTCAATGCCTCCAGCTTGAAGGTGTCGATGTCGGCGTAGCTGCTGAGCTGACCCATGACCGCCTTGTCCAAGCTCATCGCGTTGGCAGTTTCAAGGCTGTCGTTGCTTTCTGACTCAAAGCCCTCAATCGATCCCGGCGCGTAGCTGGCCTTCAGGCTGTAGGAGCCGCTGCTGTAGTCATAGCTGGAAGCAGCGCTTAAAACCAGGTAGTACTCGCCCGCTTGCGCCACCACGGTCTTGAAGGTCTTGTCCGCGCCACTGGCGTATGAATTGAGCAGCGTGCCGTCGGCGTCATAAAGGCCCAGGCTGAAGGAATCAAAATAGTCGTAGTCGGTGGGCAGATCAAGGTCCAGGGTCAGCAAGCCTGAATCACTCACAACGAACTTGAAGTAGTCCACATCCTCGCCCGAGGCCAGCTGCCCCGTGATCGCCGTGCCCAGGGTGAGCTCGCTGGCCTCCTCAGCACTGTTGTTGCCTTCTGATTCAAACCCCGCAGTCGAGCCCTCTTGATGGCTGACCTTCAGGCTGTAGGAGCGGCCTTCGCTGTAGTCATACTGGTAAGTGGCGCTGACAGCCAAGTAGTAGTCGCCCGCTTTCGACAAACTGGTCTGGTAGGTATCGCTGACACCGTTCGCGATTGAATTGAGCAAAACGCCTTTGTCGTCATACAGAGACAACGTGAAGGGGTCAAAGTCATCAAAGCCTATGGGCAGATCAAAGGCCAGGGTCAGCACCCCTTTACCGGCCACAGAGAACTTGAAGTAGTCCTGATCCTCACCCGTGGTCATCTTCCCGGTCATGACCGTGCCCAGGCTCAGCGCATCGGCCGTCTGAATGGTGTCGTTGCTTTCGGACTCAAGCACCCGAGTCGAGCCCGGCACATGGCTGGCCGTGAGGCTGTAGGCCACGCTTTGGCCAGGGAAATATGCTGCGCCCACCACCAAGTTGTACCCGCCCTCTTGGACCAAGATGGCCGGAAAGGTCCTGGTCTTGGCGCTTGAGAATGAACTGAGCCAAGTGTCATTGGGGCCATAAAGCTCAAGACTGAAGTAGCTGTCCACGTCGCCCTCGGGCGGCAAATCGAACACCAAGCTCAGCGCGCCTGGCGAGGTCACAGAGAAATTGAAGTAGTCCCTGTCACCTACCAATTGAAATTCATTCGAGACCTTCAAGCCCAGGGTCATTGCAACCGCAGTTTCAAAACTGTCGTTGCGGTCCGCATCCACCACCGTGTCATTACCCTGACCGCCGCCCTGAGTGTCGTTTCCAGTCCCACCTGTCGAGGTGTCGTTGTACGGTCCAGAGTTAGCCGCAGAAAAATAACCGTTTGGTACAGACTCTTGACTCATGGTATTAATTTAAAAGTGTTAAAAAATTAAGATTTATTAAAATTTTCAGAATTAATTTAAATAAAACAACTGACAGGAGTCATTTATCAAAATTAATGACGTGAAATTTCAAATCTCAAAACCAATATTTAAACTGATTTTTTACACACTTTTTTACAATCATAAGAAAAAAGCCGACCGAAAGGCCTTGGGTTCAAGGCCCTGGACAATGCGCATTTCAAGCCAGCGTAGCGCTTGGGCAGGCGTGGGCACAGTCAGCCAATGCAGAAACAACGGCGTTGCTCAGAAAGAGTTATTTACCCAAAGGGGCGAGGGAGCCTGCATTCATTCCCTCCCCCTCTGGGGGAGGGTCAGGGTGGGGGCATCGTGTGGCACCATCGTTGCCTCACGCGTGCCCCCCTCCACAGTCCTCCCCCCAGAGGGGGGAGGGAGCCCATATTCATTCCCTCCCCCTCTGGGTCAGGGTGAGGGCATCGAAAAGGCCCTGCGGCAAGCACCGCCTGCGCTTGCCCAAACGCGCACTTTATTTAGCAGCGTTGTTGTAATACGTTCTGATTTCGCTGAGGTAGCTGGTTCCTTTGACAGGCACGCCCCCAGAAACTTTGCCTTCTTTGGTCACCACAGGCGCGGCCGTGCTGATGGCTTCTTCAATGGTGAGGTTGTACTTGATCAGTATTTTTTGAACTTCGGCCCGACCCTGCAAGATTTCCTGGATGCGCTGCTTTTCAATTTGCGCTTCCAAGGCCATCTTTTTTTCGTTGGCCTCTTTGACCGCTCTGGCGATTTCTTCTTCGAGGGCGGCTTTTTGCTCTCTCAGGAGTTGCAAAGAATTCATGGCGAGTGGCACCTGTTGGAAAAAGTTAAGAGTCATCCTACGAAAACACAGGCCCAAACTCCCATGGTTTTCCGTTAAAGCTCACAAACCCTCTCTTTTTTCGCAGCAATCCGACGCTCTGTAAAAAATATTGTTGAGCCTGGTGGAGGCTGCGATCATTGCAATCAGCCCATGATTCGACTGATTCTTTTTTTAAGCCTTGCATTCTGGCAATTAACTGCGTTTTCCTTCGCAAAGCCGCTGGTGCTAGAGAGTGCTTACTTTAAAGACCCCAGCAGCGCATTGACGTTAGAGCAGGTGCGCACAGCCCCGTTCCAGGTCTACCAAGGCAGTTTGGGTCTGGGCTTTGAGCCGAGCGCGGTGTGGGTGCGGCTGACCTTGTCCCCAGCGACAGCAGCGCCAGATGGTCGTGCGGCAGAGGTGGTGCTGCAGGTCGGCCCCCACCACTTGGAACGCATCGATTTGTTTGTCCAGACCGGCGGTCAATGGACACAGAAAACGCGCGGCGCCCTGTTCACTTCAGCGGCCAATGTCAGCCCTGACGGCATGCACAACTTTGAGCTGATGCTGACGAGCGCCGAGCCCACGCAGGTGTTCCTTCGCATGGAGCACACCGGCTTTTTGGTCACCCAAACAGGTGTGTTGTTAAAAGCCGACTTCCCCCAAGCCATGGCTAAGCGTGTGCGCGCCATCACGGTGTCTATGGTGCTGGCCCTGTGTTTGCTGGGCCTGGGCTTGGTCTTTTATGTCATGGACCGCTCCTTGCTGCTGCTGGTGTATTGCGGCTTTCAGCTCATGGTGGTGCTGTTCGTTGCCTCTTTGTCGGGCTTTCTTGCGCTGGCTTTGCCCAGCGCATCGCCCGAGGTGTTGGCCGGCCTCAATCGTTTGTTTTTCGTGCTGCGAGTGAGCATGACCGTCTTGCTGGGGTGGGCCTTGCTGCAGCCTCACAAAATCAAGCCGCTGTTCCTGCGGGGCATTCAGCTGTTGCTGGTGGTGTGCGCGCTCAATGTGGTGCTGCTCTATGTTGGGGAGGTGCGACTGGCCTTGCGCTCGATCTTTGTGGTCTTCACCGTGCTTCCCTTGTGGCAGCTGTATGGCATTTGGACAGCAACCGACCTCCCAGTTCAGCAGCGGCGCCTCCTCACCTTGGGCAGTGTGGTGTACCTGGCCTTGGTGCTGGTGGGCGTGTGGCTTAATTTGACCGAAGCTGGCTGGCTTCCGGGGGTGGGCCCCGTCAAACAGGTGCTGGATTTGCGGCTCAATGGGGTGGCCGTGGGCGTGGTTTTCTTCGGGATCACGATGCTTGAGCACAGAGCCCAGAAAAAAAAGGTCGCTCAAGAGGTGGAAGCGCTGCGTGAACAAGCCCTGCAATCGCGGGCCCAGCAGGCCGAGCTCGATGAGCGAAGCTCCCTGATCGACATGCTCACCCACGAGCTCAAAAACCCTTTGGGCACGATGCGCTTTGCATTGGCGTCCTTGAAACAGCAGGCACATGACCACAAAGACTGGCTGATGCGCCTCCAAAGCATTGAGCTGTCCACCAAGCGCATGGACGAGCTCATTGAGCGCGTGGTGCACTTCAACAAAATGGAGAAAGTCTTGGCCACGGCAAACCCAACCGCCATGGATGCAGGCGAGCTGGTCCAGGACTTGCTCCAGGAGATGAGCCGACCCGATCAGTGGCAGCTAGAGGTGGAGCCTGGGACCACTTTTTGCTGCGACCGCCAACTGCTGACTGTGATACTCGACAACCTCATGACCAATGCCAGCAAGTACTCTGTGCGCGAGCACCCCATCTGCATCAAGGTCAGCCGCCATGAAGCGAAATTGACCCGGGTGGAGATCAGCAACCATGTGGACCCCTTATCGATCCCCGAGGAAAGCCGACTTTTTGATCGGTATTACCGCCACCCTCAGACCCACAACCAGCCCGGCATGGGCTTGGGGCTGAGCGTGGTGAAAACCACAGCGCAAAAAATTGGCGCTCAAGTGAGCTACCGCCAAGGCGATGGTCAAGTCTTTTTCACGCTTTTGGTGCCCGCATGATGGTCCAGCCTGCCCTCTCTACATTCAAGCCCGGCCGCCCCTTGGTGGTGGCCCTGGTGGAAGACGACCGCTTGTTGCGCGAGGAGGTTGAACTGCACCTGTGCCAGCAAGGCTTCATCGTCCACGTGGCCAACAGCGCCAGCGGCTTGGACGACCTGATGGCCCAAACCTACTTTGACATTTACGTGCTCGACTGGAACCTGCCCGGCGAGAGCGGCCTGAGCCTGAGCCGCCGCCTGCGGCAAGCCCTGCCGCAAGCGGCCATTGTCATGATGACGGCCCGCGTGTCGCTCCCCGACCGCTTGAGCGGTTACCGCGACGGTGGCGCCGACATTTACATGATCAAACCGGTGGCGCCTGACGAGTTGGTGATGGTGCTGCAAAGCCTGGGCAGGCGCCTGCAGGCCCACAACACCGACCAAGACTGGGTGATGAACCTGCGCGACCGCACCCTGACCGGCCCCCAATCGGAGCAAAAGCTGCGCTTGACCCACCGCGAAAAAGCGCTGCTGGTGGCCTTGATCCAAGCCAAGGACAACCTGCTTGACTCCAGCGTTCTGTGCGAGCTCATTGATCAAGGGCAAACCGACGACGGGGCCATGACCAAACACGCCCTGGAAGAGGTGGCGGCCCGGCTGCGCAAAAAATTCAAGACAGTGCAGCCGCCCCATGCCGAGCAGGCCATCAAATCGGTGTGGGGCGTGGGCTACCAGCTGTGCGTGTCGGTCACGTTTGCTTGAGGCGGGTCTCCAGGTCACCTTAGGCTGCGTGGCATGGGGCTTGCATGACAAGCCCCATGCCAGACCCTCTGTCCTTGCTATTGAGCCCCGCCACAGTCGAGGGCAGCGCCTGGCGCGACCCCTTGGCGCTGCTCTTGGCCTCCACCGGCGAAGGGGTGTTTGGCATAGACATGGCGGGCTTGTGCGTGTTCATCAATGCCGCAGGCGCGCGCATGATGGGCTGCGAGCCCGGGCAGGTGCTGGGGCGCAACATGCACGAGTTGACCCACCACGCCCACAGCGACGGCACGCCCTACCCCGAGGCCGAGTGCCCCATCTTCAATGCCTTTCGCCAGGGCCTGCCCTGCCGCATTGACACCGAGGTGTTTTGGCGGCGTGACGGGACCTCCTTTGCCGTGGAGTATTCCAGCCACCCCATCTTGGACGACGGCGTGGTGCGCGGGGCGGTGGTGACCTTTGTGGACATCACCGAGCGCAGGCGGGCGGCCCAGGCCCTGCAGCTGGCCAAGGACGAGCTGGAAGCGCGCGTGGCCGAGCGCACCGAGGCGCTGGCCAGCGCGCTCAAGCAGGTGCGCGAGCTGGCGGCTTGGTCAGAGGCGGTGCGAGAAGATGAGCGCACCCGCATTGCGCGCGAGGTGCACGACGAGCTGGGCAGCTTGCTGGTGGCGCTCAAGATGGACGTGAACTGGATGGACAAGCGCCTGTCCGAGCAAGACCAGCGCAGTGCCGAGGCGGCCGGCGACATGCGGCTGCGCATGCGCGGCAAGTGCCAGAACATGAGCCGCCTGATTGAAAACGCCGTGGTCAATGTGGGCCGCATCATCACCGACCTGCGCCCCAGCATCTTGGACCACCAGGGCCTGTGGGCCGCGCTGGAATGGCAGGCGCAAGAATTTGTGCAGGCCGCCGAGCTGCAGCTGGACTGGGTCATGGACCTGGACGGCTCTAGCGAGCCGCCCGAGCCGCTGGCCATGGCGGTGTTCCGGATTTTTCAAGAAATGCTCAGCAACGTGGGCCGCCATGCCCAGGCCAGCCAGCTGCGGGTGGGCATTGCCGTGAAGGACTGCGCCTTGACGCTCACGGTGCAAGACAACGGCGTGGGCGCAGACCCCCTGGCCCTGGCGGCGGCCTCGTCCTATGGCGTGCAAGGCATGCGCGAGCGCGCGCACCATTTTGGGGGGCAGCTGCGCATTGAGGGTGCACCACAGCAGGGCACGGCGGCGACGCTGAGCATGTCATGGAGCGCGCCAAGTGCTTGAACACGCAGGGGCCCAGCAGGCGCCACCGGTGCTGCGCGTGCTCATTGGTGACGACCACCGCATCGTGCGCGAAGGCATCAAGCAAATCTTGGCCGAGGCGCCGCAGGTGCAGGTGGTGGCCGAGGCCGCCACCGGCCCAGAGGTCTTGGTGCAAGTGGCGCTGCTGCAAGCGGGCGCCGGGCTGGACCTGGTGCTGCTGGACATTGCCCTGCCCGGCATGGACGGGCTGGACGTGTTGCAACAGCTGCAGCGCGACTGGCCCCGCCTGCCCGTGCTGATGCTCAGCACCTACCCGGAAAAGCAGTACGCCGTGCGCTGCATTCGCTTGGGCGCCAGCGGCTACCTCAACAAAAGCGCCGACCCCGACGACATGCTGGCCGCCGTGCACAAGGTGGCCGCCGGGGGCGTGTACCTCACACCCGGAGCAGCCGAGGCGCTGGCCCAGGCCGTGGGCCGCGAAGGCAAAACCGGCGCCCAAGCCTTGTCGCACCGCGAGCACCAGGTGTATCGCCTGCTGACCCAAGGCCACAGCGTGAGCGACATTGGTGCACAGCTGGGCCTGGCCGCCAACACGGTGAGCACTTACCGCGCGCGCATTCTTGAAAAAACAGGCACCAAGAACGACGTGGAGCTCGCGCTATACGCCGAGCGCCACCCCAGCGCCTGAAAAAACGGCCCGCCTTGTAGGGCCAGCCCTACACGCTGTGGTGATGGCTGCAGCTAAATGCAGTCCACAAGTGTTTAAGCACCTCCACTGGCCCCATCTGGCCCGCAGCTTGCATTGGTCTTGGCATCCACTTTCCAGGAGGCCTTTCATGTCTGAGTTTTTCGACCCCTACAACGCCGACCGTCCCCTGATGTTGAAGTGCAGCTGCGGCCGCGACCACTCGCCCGCAGACCACCACGCCGAGGTGGCCGCCGACCAAGCGGCCGCCACCTTGCGCCAGCGCAGCGAGACCAGCGAGTTCGAGGCCTACAGCCGCGAATTCATAGAGGCCACCTTGGTCAAGGCCTTGTTCCCGCAAGACGACCAGCGCCGGCGCTTTTTGCGCGCGGTGGGCAAGGGCACGGCCATGGCCGCGATTGCCAGTGTGCTGCCGGTGGCCAGCTTGCAGGCCATGGCGCAAGACAAAGGCCCTTTGGAAAAAACCAAGCTCAAGATTGGGTTTATCCCCATCACCTGCGCCACGCCGCTGATCATGGCGCACCCACTGGGCTTTTACAGCAAGCAGGGGCTGGACGTGGAGGTCATCAAAACCGCAGGCTGGGCGCTGATCCGCGACAAGATGATCAACAAAGAGTACGACGCCACGCACTTTTTGTCGCCCATGCCGCTGGCCATGTCCATGGGCGTGGGTTCGGCCCCCGTGGCCATGAACGTGGCGACCATTCAAAACACCAATGGCCAGGCCATCACGCTGCACGTCAAGCACAAAGACAAGCGCGACCCCAAGAGCTGGAAGGGTTTTAAGTTCGCCGTGCCCTTTGAGTTTTCAATGCACAACTTTTTGCTGCGCTACTACGTGGCCGAAGCCGGCTTGAACCCGGACACCGACATTCAAATTCGGGTGGTGCCGCCGCCCGAGATGGTGGCCAATTTGCGCGCCGGCAACATCGACGGCTTTTTGGGCCCTGACCCCTTCAACCAGCGCGCGGTGTTTGAAGAAGTGGGTTTCTTGCACCTGCTCACCAAAGACCTGTGGAGCGGCCACCCCTGCTGCGCCTTTGGCACCAGCACGGAGTTCATACGCCAAAACCCCAACACCTTTGCCGCCCTCTTTCGCTCGGTGCTCACGGCCGCCGCCATGGCCCGCCAGTCGAAAAACCGCGAGTTGATTGCCAAGGTGATTGCGCCGCAGGCCTACTTGAACCAGCCCGAGACGGTGATTGCCCAAGTTCTCACCGGCAAGTTTGCCGACGGCCTGGGCAAGATCCAAACCGTGCCCGACCGCGCCGACTTCGACCCCATGCCCTGGCAAAGCATGGCGGTGTGGATGCTCACGCAAATGCAGCGCTGGGGCTACGTCAAGGGCGAGGTGGACTACAAACAAATCGCTGAAAAAGTGTTTTTGCTCACCGACGCACGCCGACTCATGAAAGAGCTGGACATGCCCGTGCCCGCAGGCTCCGGCTACATCAAGCACACCATCATGGGCCGTGTGTTCGACCCGGCCAAGCCCAAGGAATACCTGGACAGCTTTGCCATCCGCAAGGCCTGAACACGCATGAACACCACCTCACTGAACCTGCGCGCGGCGCTGGTCTCGCTGCTGCTGCTCGCTGTGTTTTTAGGCGTGTGGCAAATCGCCTCGCAATCACCTGCAGGCGCGGGCACCACGTCGGCCGCCACCTTGTCGGCCGACGAGTTGGAGTACGCCAAGATGATGGGCAAAGACCCGGGCGCGGCCAAAGCCACCGGTTTTCCGGGGCCTGCCGAGGTGGCCCGCACCAGCTGGAAGCACCTGTCTGATCCGTTTTACGATAAAGGTCCCAACGACAAAGGCATAGGTATACAGCTGGCCCATTCGCTGGGCCGGGTGGCGCTGGGCTTTTTGCTGGCCATGGTGGTGGCCATTCCGCTGGGCTTTTTGATTGGCATGTCGCCCTTGATGCAAAAGGCCTTCAACCCTTTTATTCAGGTGCTCAAGCCCATCAGCCCGCTGGCCTGGATGCCGCTGGCGCTCTACACGCTCAAAGACAGCGGGGTGAGCGGGATTTTTGTGATCTTTATTTGCTCGGTCTGGCCCATGATGATCAACACCGCCTTTGGCGTGGCATCGGTCAAACGCGACTGGCTGAACGTGGCCCTCACGCTGGAGGTCTCGCCGCTGCGCAAGGCGCTGCAAGTGATCTTGCCGGCCGCCGCGCCCACCATCTTGACGGGCATGCGCATCAGCATGGGCATTGCCTGGCTGGTGATTGTGGCCGCCGAAATGCTGGTGGGCGGCACCGGCATTGGCTACTTTGTGTGGAACGAGTGGAACAACCTGTCGCTGACCAATGTGATTTTTGCGGTGCTGGTGATAGGCGTGGTCGGCATGCTGCTGGACCTGGGCTTTGCCCAAGCGCAAAAGGCGGTGACTTATGTGGAGTGAGTCCCGCACCAGCGAGCCCTTGAGCACCTTGCTTCACCCTCCAAAAACAAAAGAGCCTCTCATGAACGGTTTCCTCAAGGTCGAACAACTGGCCAAGGCCTTTCAGGCCGACAAGCCGGTGTTTGCCGACGTGTCTTTTGGCATCGCCAAGGGTGAGTTTGTCTGCATCATTGGCCACAGCGGCTGCGGCAAAACCACCATCCTCAATGTGCTGGCGGGGTTGGACACGGCCAGCCACGGCCACGCCTTCATGGACGGCCGCGAAATTGCAGGCCCCAGCTTGGAGCGCGGCGTGGTGTTCCAGGGCCACGCCCTCATGCCTTGGCTGAGCGTGCGGAAAAACATTGAGTTTGCGGTCAAGTCGCGCTGGCCAGACATGCGCCGCGCCGAGCTGGACCAGCATGTGGAGAAGTTTGTGGCGCTGGTGGGGCTGAGTGCAGCCATAGAGAAAAAGCCCAGCCAACTCTCAGGCGGCATGAAGCAGCGCGTGGGCATTGCCCGGGCCTTTGCCATCCAGCCCAAGATGCTGCTGCTTGACGAGCCCTTTGGCGCGCTTGATGCGCTGACGCGCGGCACCATCCAAGACGAGCTCATGACCATCGTGCGGCAAACGCAGCAAACCGTGTTCATGATCACCCACGACGTGGACGAAGCCATCTTGCTGGCCGACCGCATTTTGCTCATGAGCAACGGCGCCGAGGTGAACGGCCACTACAAGCCGGGCGGCCTGGCCGAGACGGTCAGCAACCCGCTGCCGCGCAGCCGCACCCGTGCGCAATTGCACCACTTAGACGGCTACTACGAGCTGCGCAACCACATTGTGGATTTCCTGGTCTCCCGGGCCAAAGCCCACTGAGCCCTTTTTATTTATTTATCCCACCAAGAGGCCATTTATGAACCGACTCGCCGTCACCGAAAAAATCATCAGCACCAAAGTCGCCAAAAGCATGAGCTGGGCGGCCATTGCCAAAAAAGTGGGCCAATCCAAGGAATGGACCACCGCCTTGTGCTTAGGCCAAATGACCGCCACGCCCGAGCAAGCCAAGGTGCTGGGCAAGCTCTTTGGCCTGACGGTGGAAGAGCAAAAATGGCTGCAAATCGTGCCCTACAAAGGCTCTCTCCCCACGCCCGTGCCCACAGACCCGCTGATCTACCGCTGGTACGAGATCGTCAGCGTGTATGGCACCACCATCAAGGAGCTGATCCACGAGGAGTTTGGCGACGGCATCATGAGCGCGATCGACTTCAGCATGGACATACAGCGCCAAGCCGACCCCAAGGGCGACCGCGTCAACGTGGTGCTGTCGGGCAAGTTCTTGCCGTACAAGCAGTACTGAGGAACAGGCGCGCAGCGCGGCTGCTCGGTGGCATCAGTTGGCCAGCCCTTTGACTTTTATGCAGTCGGCCGAATATTCGAACACGATCTGGGTGTCGGGCTGAACCAGTTTGAGATTCTGCCGGCGTAATGCAAGCGGGACAGCATGTCCCGCATCAAATTCACACGCGCCAGCCGCTTGTTGTCTGTGCGCACAAGGTGCCAAGGCGCCATGGCCGTGTGGGTGCGCAAGAGCATGGCATCTCGGGCCTGTGAATAAGCCTTCCAGCGCTGGACGGCGACGGCGTCAATCGGGCTGTTTTTCCACTGCTTGAGCGGATCGCGTGCGCGCTCGGCCAGGCGCCTGATTTGCTCCTTTTTGCTGATGTCGAGGTAGTACTTCAGCAGCTTGATGCCGGAGTTGACAAGCATCTCCTCAAACTTGGGCACGGATTTCATGAACTCCTCGTGCTCAGCCTTGGTGCAAAAACCCATGACGTGCTCCACACCGGCACGGTTGTACCAACTGCGGTTGAACAACACCATCTCTTCGGCCACGGGGAGATGGGGCACGAAGCGCTGAAAGTACCAGCCACTGCGGTCGCGGTCCGAGGGTTTACCAAGTGCCACCACCCGGGTCTCGCGCGGGCTCAGGTGTTCGACGATGCGCTTGATGCTGCCATCCTTGCCGGCTGCGTCTCTGCCTTCCAGGATCACCAAAATGCGGTCTCCGCAGTTGATGAAGTGCCGCTGCAGCTTGACCAGCTCCATTTGCAGCAATCTAAGTTGCGTTTTGTAGTCTTTGCGCGCCATGGAGGTCTGAGCGTCATTGACCGCTGAGGCGGTCTGCAGCTTGGGTGCATCCCTTGAATGGTCTGCAGGGTCATGGCTGCGCATGGCGTTTTTCTCGCTCATACCCGTGTGCGCATGCGGCGGTTCGGTTGGGTGTTCATCTTGTCGGTCCTTCATGGTGCAGCTTGCTTGGTTGATGAAGCTTGTTGGATAGTAAGGCCAACTGCACAGTCTGAACGTAGGCGCACTTCGTCATCAGCGGCTCATCCCTTGACGAGACAGGCGGGGCATTGCCCGCCCTGGTAAGAGACCGGTCTTGTTGGTTTAAGATGTACACATACATCCAACAGGATTCACATGGCCAAAACCAAACTTTTCAAGAACGGAAACTCGCAAGCCGTTCGCATTCCGGCCGAACTTGCCTACCGAACGTGGGACCTTGATCTGGTCATCGAGAGACAGGGGGACGAGCTGCGCATCCGTCCTGCACAGCGCCGCATGGGCGATGTGCTGGGCAAACTCGCCAAGTTTTCACCAGACTTCATGGCGCAGGGGCGTGGCGAAAACACAGAGGGCGAGCGTGAGGCTTTATGAATTCGAAGTACATGCTCGACACCAACATCTGCATCTACCTCATGAAGCACCAGCCGCCTGAGGTGCGCGAGCGCTTTGCGGCGTGCTTTGTGGGCGACGTGGTCATCTCTGCGGTGACACTGGCTGAACTTGAATTCGGTATTGCTTGCTCCAGCCCTGCAGTGCATGCGGCCAACCAGTTGGCACTAGAGAGCTTGCTAGACGACATCACGGTTGCGCCCTTCGATGCACAAGCTGCCAAAGCCTATGGCCCCATACGCGCAGCCAACAAAGAGCGCAAGCGCGATGCGCTGGACAAACTCATCGCCTCCCACGCGGTCGCTTTAGGAGTGACGCTGGTCACCAACAACGAAGCGGACTTTGACAACTACGCTGGGCTACGCATTGAAAACTGGGTCAGCAAGCACTGAGATCACATCTCTTTGGTCAGGCATCAAGACAGAGAGCGTGAGCGGGTGAAAGGTGGAGGCTCGAAAGTCCTCGTTGACCCCAGCGATTTGTCGACCAAGGTTTCAATGCCCGCACGGGCCAAGCGCAGCCCTGCCACCAAGCCCACGGGGCCGGCACCGCACCCAATAACTTGGGCTTGCTGCACAAAAATCCTTGGGAAAGAAATGGTGTGAATGGGGTCATGGACTTCGTTTGGCACAAAGCTGAGTCGCTATAAGAGCTAGGCTCGCTTGCTGAGCCCCGCCCGATTGAGCCATCGCCTGGCACCAAGTTTTTTACTTGCGCCTGCTTGCTAAATCTTGAGCCCAGCTCTCTTAGTTTGACGGGCCTGACATGGCGCTCGGTGCGGCAGGTGATGCTAGCAGCCACGGAGCTTGCGCAGGCTTGCCCGTGGCGGATTTGGGCCAAAGTGTGAACAAGCGGTCAGCCTAGATAGCGTGGAACGGATGCATGCTCAATCAGTGCGAGGTCAAGGGAATTTTGGTTGGCGATTTGGGGAAGCATGAAGGGGGCAGTAGGCTGAAAAATATCATCGGGTGATATACTTAAACCATGCAAGAGCACCAAATCCGTACGCTTCTTGACCTCCATGACCAGATCATCGATCAAGAGGACGGCTATTGGCTCAAGATCGAGGCTTGAGAAGTTTCGCCCAGCAGGATATTCCCCACGGAATTAGGTACACGCTGACGCTGCACGCACCCAGTGGCAAACGGATATTGGGCTATGACAACGCACATGCCGTCAAATTGAAGGGGAACAAATACGCTGGTCAGCGACTTCCGTTTGATCACAATCATCGGCATGTTGCCGACAAGGGCGTGCCTTATGAATTCAAGGATGCGAATCAGTTGTTGTCGGATTTTTTCACCGAAGTCGATTCGGTTTTGAAAGAGGTGAGGTCAAAATGAAAGTCATAAGAATTGGTATTGCTCCGCAGGAGAAGATCCGCGAAAGGATTTTGGCTATCGCCAAAGGCGAAATCAAACCTAAGGCATCAGATCCCAAAATCTGGTTTACCTCCATGCGATCTTTGTCCCAAGTATTGAGCGATGAGAATCGCGCGCTTCTGGAGGTGATTCGCACCGCTAGACCCGAATCAATCAGTGAACTGGCGGACATCACAGGGCGTAAACAGGGCAATTTGTCTCGCACCTTGAAAACCATGTCCCGGTATGGGCTGGTGAAGATGGAAAAAAACGAACGCTCGGTACGTCCGACTGCCCGTGCCGAGAGCTATCACATCATGGCGTGAGCCTGATTCAGGCGGCTGGTGCTTTATTCAACTTCATCAAGCCTTGCGCTCGTCCTCTAGGTTTTCACCCCGCCCCTGCGCCATGAAGTGGGGTGAGAACTTGGCGAGTTTGCCCAGCACATCGCCCATGCGGCGCTGGGCCGGACGGATGCGCAACTCGTCCCCCTGGCGCTTAATGACCAAATCAAGGTCCCACGTTCGGTAAGCAAGTTCTGCCGGAATGCGAACGGCTTGTGAGTTGCTGATCTTGAAAAGTTTGATTCTGGCCCTGTTAGCCCCTTTCGGGGTGTAAGCGTACAACTTCTTCAAACAAGACTTGAGTCCTACCAGGGATGGCATTGCGCCTACGTTCAAGATGAGCGCCGAGCAGGGCAACTGGCTCACTTCCCCGTCAGCACCTTGATGTCCTTGATCAAGATGAAAAGGTGAAACGGGTCAGAGGGGCTGGGTTCAAACTCCCAATGGAGGTAGCACTGCCTGGCAAACTCCTGCTTGGCATGCACCAGCAGTGCACGAATCCCGGCGATGTCTGCCGCCTGTGCGAAAACTGGTTCTGCGCAGTCTCGCCACAGGCAAAGGACTTAACGTAGTCCAAGGCGGCCAGTTTGCGAACTGGCTCGTAAGCCTGCGAGCTCAACCAAGCAGCCCTGGCTCAGACAAAAGCTTCTTGAGCTTGGGCTTGGCGTTCACGGGCTGGTCCAGTGCCACCTGAAACGCCAGCCACTTCTCGTCGCTCAGTTCAAACCGGGTGCGGTCAGCCAAGGTTTGATTTGCGGCCATGATGCCCGCGTCAAGCAGAAACTCGCTCACATTTTTGTGCGCCACGCGCGCCGCTTCTTGAAGCAATTGCTTCACAGGCGCGCTGGTACGCACATTGATGCGCTCGGACTTGGAGTGAATGACTGCGGTCATGGTGACCTTTTTTTGGACAGTTGCTCCATCATTACGACCGGATAAGGTTCTGACAAGGGTTTTTTAGGGCTGTGTCCGTCATGGGGCGCTTCCAGCACCCCCAGCGCCACACCCAAGCGCTTTCTGGTCCAGACACAGCGCCCTAGACATGGCCTCAGTCTTTCATGCAGTTCAGAACCATTGAAACCGCCCAAACCATCACCAAACCATCACCAAGCCATCAGCAACGCCTGACCCGACAAACTAAGATAGTTGGGCTGGGCAACCTAAGCCTGGCCTTGCACCGACTCGGCTCTGTGCCAAACGAAGTCCCTCACCCCATTCACACCATTTCTTTCATAAGGATTTTTGTGCAGCAAGTCCAAGTTATCGTGTGCGGTGCAGGTCCAGTGGGCTTGGTGGCAGGGCTGCGCTTGGCCCGTGCGGGCATTGAAACCTTGGTCATTGACAAAGCGCCAGGGGTCAACGAGGACTTTCGGGCATCTACTTTTCACCCGCCCACGCTGGAGATGCTGGACGAGCTCGGGCTCACACCAGACCTGATGGCCAGCGGCCTGGAGGCGCCGACCTGGCAAATTCGGCGCCATGAGTCGCATGACAAGGCCTTGTTTGACTTGTCAGTCCTCAGTGGCGACACCCGCTACCCCTTTCGGCTGCAGTGCGAGCAGCGGGTGCTCACCCGCCTGGCCCACCAAAAAGCGCAAAGCACCGCCAATTTGCAGCTGCGCTATGGCGCAGAACTCACCGACCTGACGCAAGATGAGCATGGCGTGAAGGTGACCGTTCAAACGGCATCAGGCCTCCAAACCCTGCAAGCGCGCTACCTGATCGCGGCCGATGGGGCCCGCTCGGTGTGCCGCAAGCTCACGGGCATGACTTTTTCAGGTGAGACCTACCCTGAAACCACCATCTTGGCCACCACGACCTACCGCTTTGAAGACCAGTTGCCCGGGCTGTCCCAGGTCAATTACGTGTGGTGCGAGCAAGGCACTTTTTCGCTGCTGCGGCTGCCTGATCTGTGGCGTTGCTCGCTGTACTGCGACCCGGACGAGTCCATAGACCAGGCCTTGGAGCCGCAGGCGATTGAGCGCAAGCTGCAACGCATCGTGGCGCGTGAGCAGCCTTACGAGGTTCTGGAAATCCGCCCTTACCGCTTGCACCGCCGCCTGATTGACGACTACCGCGCGGGCCGTGTGCTGTTTGCCGGTGACGCCGCACACCTGACCAGCCCCTCGGGTGGCATGGGCATGAATGGCGGCATCCACGACGCCTTCAACCTCACCGACAAGATGATGGCGGTGCTCAATGAAGGCGCCGCGGACGAGCTGCTCAATTTGTACACCCACCAGCGGCGCCCAGTCGCGCAAGACGAGATCTTGGCGCAGTCCCACACCAACCGCATGCGCATGCAGCGGCGCGACCCGGCGTGGCGCGACGCAGAAATGAAGCGCCTGCAGGCTCTCATTGCCGACCCCGTCACGCACCGCGCGCATTTGCTTAAAAGCTCCATGATCTCGGGGCTGGCGCAGGCGGCCCTGGTGAGCTGAAAGCGCTCTATGGCCACTTTGCCTGCCTTCTTGATCATGTTGAGTTCACCCGCGCCGCAGGACTGCGCCCGCATAGGCCGCATTGGCGTTGAGCCCATGACCCAGACTTATGGCCGCAGGCGCATATGGCCTGTCCTCCTGCTGGCGGTGATTCTGTGCGCCCTGCCCGGCGCATGGCCCCAGGCCTGGGCGCAAACCTTTCCCACGCGGCCCGTCAAGCTGGTGGTGCCCTTCCCGCCTGGCGGCTCCACCGACGTGATTGCGCGCATGGTCGCGCAGCGCCTGGGCGAGTCGCTGAAAACCACAGTGGTGGTCGAAAACCGGCCCGGTGCTGGCTCTGTGCTGGGCACCGACGCAGTCGCCAAGGCAGCCGCCGACGGCCACACCCTGGTGGTCTCGGCCAACCCGGCCATTGCACCCGGCCCGCTCATGCGCTTGAGCATGCCGTATGACCCGATGGGCGGCTTGACCCACTTGGCTTTGCTGGGCACCTTCCCCAACGGCTTTGTGGTGCGCGCCGACCACCCCGCCAAAACCATGGCCGAGTTTGTCGCCATGGCCAGGGCCAGGCCGGGCCAAATGAACTACTCGTCTGCTGGATTGGGCAGCGCTGGCTTTCTCACGGGCGAGCTCATGAAGCAGGCCGCCGGCATTGACATGGTGCACGTCCCCTACAAGGGCTCTGCGCCCGCCATCAACGACCTGCTGGCGGGCCAGCTCGATGGCATGTTTGAAAGCCTGGTGACGGCAACTGGCTATGTGCGCGGGGGCAAGATGCGCCTGCTCAGCGTCAGTGGCGAGGCGCGCAGCAAAACCTTCCCCGAGGTTCCAAGCCTGTCTGAAGTGGTGCCCGGGGTGACCGGTGGCGCTTGGTTTGGCATCTCGGCACCCGCCCGACTGCCCACTGACATAGCCCTTCGCTTGCAAACGGAGGTGCTGGCGATCATGGGCGCGCCCGACATGCAGGCCAGGCTCATGGAGTTGGGCATGGCACCTTTGCCCCTGGCGGGCGCTGATTTTGTGGCTTTTATTCAGAACGAAAACCGCAAATGGGGGCCCTTGATCCGGGCGCGCAAGATCACGGTGGAATAAGGCTGGCTCAGCGTTAAGGCGCTTTTTGCCACCCCTCTTGCCACCCCTCTTGGGAGGGCACTGTCACTGTGAAACGGTCGCAGGTGCTGGTGTCAAGCTGGCCCCGCGTGCGGCCAATGGGGGGTGTTTTTCGGGCACCAATGAGTTGGCCCTGCAAAACTCACCGCACACCCTCCAGGCCCCAATAGCCCCCACGGGCGATGGCCCGCAGCGCAGCACAAGGCACGCAGCGCATCGCCCAGCGCGCCCAACATCGAGACAAGCGGCAGTCCAGATGAACCAGCCAGATTTTTATCTTACTTTTAATTGTCTATGATAACATTTCCAGACAATTTCTTTAACAGGGGTTCCAATGATGAACAAATCCAAGTCGTCTTTGTCAACACTGTGTTGGCTTAGACAAATTTTTCTGATGGCAACCATGCTCATGGCTGGCGCCTTGGCACACGCTCAAGTGGTCAGCCTTCTGGGCGCTCATGGCAAGTTTGTGCAGGCTGCAGGTGACCAAGTGAGCGTCAATTCCAGCGGCCCTGCGGTGGGCGCTTTTGAGCAATGGCAAATGACGCGCAACGGAAACGTGGCCGTTTTAAAAAGTTACCACGGAAAATTCTTATCGGCCCAGCCCGATGGCTCCGTGGTGGCCAACCGCACAGCCGTAGGCCCATGGGAACAATTCCAAGTCATTGATGTGGCGTCTGGTGTTTTGGCTTTCAGGACTGCTCACGGCAAGTACCTGGTTGCTGAGCCCAATGGTGCTTTTTTAGGCAATCGCACTGCGGTGGGTCCTTGGGAGCAATTCAGAGTTTCGGGCGTGGGCAGTGCCACCGCTCAGCCAACCCCGGCTGTTCAGCCAGCCGCGGCTCCGGCTGCACAGATGGCTGCAGTTGACGAGCCGACTGAATTTTTCTGGAAGGGCAGCTATGGCCGCGGTGTGGGCACGGTGCTCGATGCCTGCCCTGCTGGTAAAACCCAGCGCGGCGCCTTGTGCTATGACAGCTGCAGAGATGGTTACAGCGACAACGGAACCCTGACCTGCGCTACAAAATGCCCTTCCGGTTACTCCGACCGGGGCGCTATCTGTCACTACGAAGGCACCGGGTCTTATTCACCGGTTCGCTGGGATGGATGCAAATCTAGGGCCCCCGGTTGGTTGGGCGGCGGATGCATCGGTGGCACGGTCGAAGATGGTTGCCGTGACGGCTACACCAAACGCGCTTCTGTGTGCTACTACGAAAGAGTGCCTGCTGGCATGTCAGGCACGGGCATGGACCCCACCAAAGGCACGTACAACTTGTCTCCGGTTGCGATGGTCTGCGGTGGCGGCAAACAGCAAGATGCTGGCCTGTGCTACACCCCATGCCGAGCTGGTTACAACGGCGTGGGCCCCGTTTGCTGGGCTGCTCAGCCCTCGGGCTACGTGGATTGCGGTTTGGGTTACGCCATCAGTTCAACCGCTTGCGGCTTCATCGTGACAGATCAAGTGGTGGGTGTGCTTTCTTTGGTGAAAGACGCCTGCGCGTTGTCCAACTTCCCAGGGGTCTCACAAGCCTGTTCGCTGGGCGGCTCCAAATACATGCAGGGCAAGGCCTTGGCCAAATCGGGGGTCAAGTCTGTGAGCGAATTGGCCTCCAACAGTGCACTGGCAGCCAAGGTGTCTAACAAAGCCAAAAACATGATGGCTGCCATGCAAAAAGCGCAACCAGCGATTGACAGGATTGTTGGCAGCTTTGGCGCGCCTATCAAGTCACTCGCCGGCAAAGGAATTAGCGCCTTGCCTGCCTTTGGTGCGGACATGGCCAAGGTTGGCGAAGCCTTTAAAGACCCAGCCACCATTGCCTCGCTTTACGTCATTGCGCAAACCCTGAGAAGTGCCGCTGAAGAGCCGCCCTTCAAACTCAGCGGAACCCCTACTGAGCAGGCCTTCAAAATCATCCGTGATATTTCTGCTCAATATGGCATGGGCGTGGCGCTTTACACCTTGATGGTCCCAGGCTTTGAGGCCACCCCACCCGGTCAAGCCGTCGTGGCCAGTGCCAGCCTGTTGGGTGCGGTGTCGGCTTACCTTTACACCGCTCAGGGCCAATAAGCCCTCACGCCACTGAGCATTCTCTAACCCTAGGGGCTCCCATGAACGGGAGCCCCATTTTTTAAAAAAATCACCCATGAAAACATTGAATATTCTGTTGGCGGCCTGCTTGGCCGTATCTGCAAGCCAAGTCTTGGCGCAGTCGGCTCTGAACGATGCCAACCGCAAGGCCATCACCACGGTCATTGAAGAGGGAAAAAAGTGCGCTGACGGACTGCAGCCCCAAAAGGCCGCGCTGTTTGCCAACCCGTCGGCTGACATGAAGGCCTTGTTGTTGACCCCGATCGCGAATCTGGCCAACTCTGCTGAGCTGAAAAAGTTAAACGACCAACAGCGCAAAGTGATCGCCGACATGTCTAACACTGCCATGGCTTGCAGAGCCCACCAAGTCAACATCCAGGTTTTATTCGCCGACCTGGCAGCCAAGGAAGACGCACTGAAAAACGATAACGCCGCCAAAACCATGTTGACCAGAGTCGGTGAAGCCAGTGCCATGGTCAATCAGAGTTTGGAAGCGACAGCCAAGGCCCTGCCCGATTTGGCCCACTTCTTGTTTGCCCACAACCAGGGCAAGTAAGCGTCTACCCAGCCGCTGAAGAAGCCAAAGACTCTTCATCTCAAAGAGTGTGGTGTTGAACCCTGACCGCCCAAGCCTGGCCTTGGGCGGATTCACACCCAAGCAGCGTCTGGCCCCCAAGCCCCCCACAGCCAGGGACCAATAGCTCAAGCCTGTGGCTTGGCGCCTGAGACCCCAGTGAGACGCCCAAAGTAAAGTCAAGGACACAGGCAGTCGGCCTTTGCCGCACCAGCGAGCAAGGCCTCCAGGCCCTGCAAGTCCAGCCTTTGCACAGCTTCCAGCACCTGCGCGCCGAAAGGGCCGCATTCGGGTTGCTCGGCCTGCAGGGCTTGCACCCATTCTTCAATGCCTGTGATCAGGCCGAGCTCGACCAGCTGGGCCAGTTCCTGCAAACGACGCTCATCGGGCATGGCCATGCCCTTGGCGGGCAGCGCAAGGCTGTCGCTGGCCAAGTGAGCACTCCTGTGGCTCTCAAGGTCCGCCGCCTGCGCGGTCCATTGCAGGCCCAGCAGGTCACCTATGCGTGTGAGCAATTTGGAATGCTCGAGGGGACGCAAGAACTGGGCGGCAAAGCGCAGTTGGTTGTTCCACTGCGGGGGCGGGCTGGGTGGGGCGGCTGAGATCAGCACCACGGGCACCTCCGGCATGAACTCGGCCACCCGCTCCCGCACCAACCAGCCGTCGCCGTCGGGCATGAACTGGTCGGTCAGCACCAGGTCCAGGGCCGGGCGCTGGGCCAGCAAGGCCGCCGCTTGCATGCCGCTGCTGGCCTGGTGCACCTCAAAGCCCAGGCCTTCGAGCAATTGGCACAGCACGCTGCGGCCCACGGGCTCATCGTCCACCACCAGCACCGCCCGCTGAGGCCCCAGGTAACCGGCGGCATCAAAGCCCTCTAGGCACTCGTCGGTCGACTCCAACTGCTGCACCATTCGCCTTGCGCGCACAGAAAAGACAAACTGAGCCCCCTGCCCCGGGGCGCTGCGCACGGTGAGCTGGCCACCCATGAGCTCGACCAGCTGCCTGGCAATCGCCAAGCCCAAGCCTGCACCCTTGCCGTCGTGATTGGCCTGGCTGGCAGCGCGCTCAAAAGGGCGAAAGATGCGCTCTTGCTCTTGCTCTAAAATGCCCTCGCCGGTGTCACTGACGGTAAATTCAAGCTGCAACACCTTGCCGTCTGCGGACTCGGCCCGGGCTGCAACGGTCAAAGTCATCAGCCCATCGCTGGTGTGCCGCGCTGCATTGGCCAGCAAGTTCCCCAGCACCTGGCGCAGCCGCTCGGCGTCGGCCTCTACGGTGAGTGCTTGCACTGCCTGGGCTTGGCCGGTGAGCACCAATTCAAAGCGGTTGTTGCGCTGCACCGCCAGCAAGCGTGCCATGCGTTCAATACCGCGCAAAAAACTGTCCAAACGCATTGCCGAGGGCTCAATTTTGAGCATGCCTGCAGTGCCTCGGGCGTAATCGAGGATGTGGTCAATGATGCGCAGCAGCTGCCGGCCGCTGTCAAAAATGCTGTTC
>Ga0209550_10001049_pt1 | contig 26659 bp, 46 predicted proteins | sample LauGreSuBDMM15SN_2_FD_187567 | JGI IMG/M metagenome (GOLD analysis project Ga0209550, IMG submission 187567) | Freshwater lake microbial communities from Lake Michigan, USA - Su13.BD.MM15.SN (SPAdes) (version 5) | ecosystem: Environmental > Aquatic > Freshwater > Lake | place: Lake Michigan... | reverse complement strand
TTATGTGTATTATCACCTTTAACATGTCCTGGTTTAATCCATTCTAAAGAGAACTTCTTAACACGCTCAAGAGTGTCAAGAGCAGTTTCTGTTCTGAATATAGATCCTTCAGGAGCTTTAACAGGAATACGTACACAAACAGTGTCTGTAGGTCTAAGAACATCATCTTCACAAAGCTCTGGATGATTGACAATCAAATAGTTAGCAATGTCTTCATTCTTATTAAACCTCATAGTTCTTAGATAGTATGGAGCATGCCAAGCGTGAATTCCACTAGCTGTACCAAGAACAAGACTGGTTGTACCACTAGGCTTAATACATGTAATCCTAGCAGCTTCATTAGTTCCTATAAGAGCACTAATCATGCTGTTCATTGTCTTAGCTACATGAGCTGCTACATCTAGATTGTATTTAAGAATCTCACCACTACCTATTCCTGTCATACCTATTCCAAGAAGAGCATCTTTCTGTGTTGTCTTAGCCCATATAGGTCTTAGATAGTGGAAGTTTGTAAATCCAGCTTGAAGTGTACCAAAGAATGCAGCTATACCAACACGATCATTTAAATCTTCTTGACTAGTTACATCACTTACATTCACTTCACATAGATTACAAAACTGGTATGGTCTCAAGCCTATTTCACAACATGGATTAGTTCCCCAATCTTTATTGTTAGTCCAATAGATTCCTGGTTCACCACTTCCACTTGCTTCAATCCTCTTCCACAAACTAAAGAATTCTTGTTCTCCAATTTTATCCCTCTCTAGTACAGCACTATTATTAGCCCTACCACGCTGTTCATTTAGTTCCCACCATGTTCCATACTTACATGTAATCATCTCCTCATCATCATGGCTAAAAAGGGCTATCATAGCACTTCTTCTTATACCACCTGCAAGAACTGAATTAGCAATGTGACATAACATATCATGGCATTCTAGAGGTGTAAGATGCTCTCCTTCTTGTTTCCTATCAAGAATAGCTTGTACATGTGACAAACATATCTTAAGAGGTTCAGGACCAGGAGCTTTACCACCAGCTGTAATTAGTCTAGCACCCTTGTGACGAATAGCTCTGAAATCAAATTCAGGCATGAATTTTCCCTCTAAATAGGCTTTAAACAGCACCTTTACAGCATCTGCCCATCCCATAATAGAATCTTCCACCAAATAGTGCCTTTTCTTGCCTGTTTTAGTGATAGCAGGAAGTTGTTCTACATGATGTTTCTGTACAGAATAACCTACACCTGATCCACCTAGCAGAAGAAACATTGTTTCTGAGAATCCATATAGACTATCAATTGGATGATAGGCACAATTGTATCCTCTAGCATTGTTAACTTCCATTGCTGGTCCTGCAAACTGTAAAGCTCTCATAGAAGGTAGCACCTTCTTGTCTTTAATAAACTCACCACTTTTTAAAATGGCTTCTTGTAGCTTAGGATATTTAGCAATCATCATATTCTGATATCTACTAACTATTTCTTCCCAAGTTTCTCTTCTCTTTAGCTCTGGCAAATATTTTGCATATTTACTGAACACTGTGATTTTACTCAATGCGTCTAATCCTAAATCCATAGTTTTTGTTGTTTTAATAAAAAAATGAGGGACTGCAAATTTAATGCAATCCCTCAATATAACCTACGCATAATGGAAATTTTACCTAACCATTCGTCTTATTTTTTCACCAAGTTCTTGATCATTAGGAGTGTCCCTAACAATTTCAATTAGCTTCTGTAAATAAAGACTGAGGTCCATAGCTTCTTCTTGAGCATGTAACAAGTAATTATCCTTGTTATTGTTTTCAAGAGTGGTTCCATACTTGGTTATTCCCACTTGACTTCTCTCATAATACTTGTCTACAACTTGTTCTACGATTTTGTCTCGCATAGTTTTTCATTTAATAATTTAAATGCATCAGAAATAGCCATTGATTCAGCTTCTTTCCTATTGGAATACCAAGTTACATCTAAAAAATCAGAATCCCTAGGAAATATTTTGTAAGAGAATTCTTCATTGCTTATTCTTATTTCAATAAACAACTTATTGTCATCAAACACATCAAATAGGGTTCTAGGAGAAGCTTCAGCTAGTACAGCTATTTTATCAATAGATACACCTTGAGCTCTTACATGGTCTTTAAAATCCTCAGGAAGACTGCTGTCATCTAGTGACAACAGCAGCTTCTCAAGATAGTAGGAAGTTATTAATTTAGCAGCTTCTGGATAAGTTTCTAACAGTTTAATCATCTATTTGAGTTTTTAAGTTTTTCAGCACGTTTGCTCCACCAATTCCTCTCATAATCATGATCTAGATATTGATCGTAAGGAAGATTGCTAATTTGTTCAAACTCTCTTACGATAATTTCATTTCTCTCTCCCTCTAATTGGCAGAATATAAGGGCTTGTTCCCTACCATGTTCTGCAATAATCTTCTGTACAAAGTCTTCGTTATACATTTTGTTCTTTTAATTGATTAATGTTTAAAATCTCTTTTTCTTCTATCCATCCTTGCCAAACTTCCATAGTGTCATCAAATTCTACATCAAGCATGTCACTCCAATAATTACGCAAGTCCTCTGTTTTATTAAATACACGATACTGAAGACTGATTTCTTCTTTTTGCACACTACCTGTTTGTACTTTTACAATCTTAGGAAACAATGCTTGGAACTCTTTAGAAGTTTTAGAATACCTACCTAGTTTAACAAGTCCATAGTCTGTTTTAAATTTATCATTTAGTTTGTAAACAACTACAACAAATCCTCCTTCATGATCATAATCATCAATGATGGATTTTGTTCGTTCATATTCTCCATCTAGAAAAGTTCTAAACTTATCAAGATCAGTAGGACGAAATAATAAATAAACACATTTACTATATTGGACATCTTTACTAGCATCTTCTACATATCCATTCAAGAATGAATTTTCTCTCAAGCTCTCTCTATTAATTCCAAGTGTTGGAACAATAAATATACTTGTTATTGTTCTTTTCAATTCCATTAATTCCCTCCTTTTATATTCACCACACCATTAGATAGATAGTTTTCTCTAGACATATTCCATACATCATTCTCTATTGCCCATCCAAGATTCTCAATTAGAGATTGTACACCAGGATATGTTCTACCCTTATGTTCAAATCCATAGAATGCCTCATTCATATCATCATCTGTCAATGTGTATATAAGAGGATTCATGTAATTGATACTGTCACAGACAATAAACTTTGTATTGAATATTGTATAATCACCATAGCCAGATTCACTAGCCCATGATGATATACCTTCTTTATACAAATAGGCTTGAATGTAAGCTCTACGATATAGATAGTAGTCTTCATAGAATCCTTCTACAGACCAAACACATTTCAAATCATAAACTTGAATGGTTTTGTTGTCATGATCTATAACCACCTTATCCATCATACTCTTAAACTCTATTCCTTCTACATAGTATTCTGTCACTTGTAGCTGATTGAGCACTGTCCATCTAGCACTATTAACAAGATTTACTATTGTAGCAGTGACATGGTTTGTTCTAAGCTCTTGTACAATCCTTTCAGCATTATCAATCTCATTCACTGTAACAACTGTCAAACCTCTACCTCTAACAGTTCTTAGTTCATTGTAATAAAGCTCAGCATCACTACCAACAAACTTAGCAATCACAGCATCAAACTTAATCTTAAATCCTGAATCAACATACGCATCTTTAGCAATGTCAGCAAACTCTCTAGTTATTTCACCATTGTCATTTGTAGCACTAAATGTATGTTTGTATAGAGCCTCTACAAAAGCCAACATAAGCCCTGTAGGAGCTGATACACATGAAGACATATAAAATCTACCATCAAACTCTTGAGGCTCTAATAACAGTGTTTCTACCACTCTACCAGTGGTTGCAGCTTGTGTGTCCTTATCTTCTACAGTTTCTCCAAGAACATATTTCTTGTAATACTTCTTCCTATCTAGAGAAAACTCTTTTAACGAACTAGAACTATTAGTTTTAATAGCTCTGTACGTTGCCTCTGTCCTTTGCTTTTCTTCTGTCATCTTTAATTTGTTTATAGGATTCAATAATACTGTTATACATCATTCGCACTTCTCTAGGAACACTCTTGAAGAACCATCTACATTCTATTTCATATTCACTTCCTTCAGGATCTATAATCCAGAACTGATGTCTCTTTCCTTGGTAGTATACACATCCTTCATACCAAGTTTCAACAAATGATGGTGTCTTCTCAACAGAAATACTAATTTCATTTTCCATTCTTTTCATTTTGAGTTTTAATATTATGACATCCACTACAAAGCACTTGTAGATTGTCCACTTCGCAAAACAGTCTTTCAACAAATCCTGGTAGATCATTAGCACAATTCAATGAACCCGCTGGATGAATATGGTCTACGTTTATGTTCTTCTCTGCAAACCATTTCTTACAGCTATTACATTGATATTCAAACTTCTGTCGCTTATTAGGTCCTGTATAGTCTCTCTTAGCGTTTAGTTTACATTGTGTAATGGGTTTCCACCATCTAGATTTCTGCCTAAGTCCACTTCTAATGAAACTCCAGAATGCAGATTCTGTAAGTGTACCATTATTTCTTGTCTTAGGAGCAGCATTTGCTCTAGGTTTTCTAACTGTTGCTTTCTTTTTCATAATAAAATATAAAGGGCTCGTGACAAAATTAGTGTATTATTTGTCACGAACCCAATTATATTAGTCTAGGTGGCTAACCCTGTCTGCAATAGAACTCTTCATATCATTCAAAGAAAGAGTGATGAATTCAATATTCTGACTAGTGATGGCAGGCATGCTAAACTCATACTTCTTAGATTCTATAGAGAATCCTTCTACAACCTTCTCAGCAAGATTTTCCAATTCGCGAATTGCGTATTGCTCATCAAGCTGTAAGAAATCAAACTCTCCATCATTCATAATCTCATCTGCTTCTGCAACAGTGGTCAACATGAATGGAAGATATTCCCAACATCTACCTTTCTCTGTACCAATACCTACAACCTTCATAGGATTGTGAAGAGTGAAGACAGTTGTATCACCACAAAGAACATAAGGAGCTGTATAACCTGCAAAGTGTAAGCCTGCTGTAGCACAATCTTGTGTACTCCAATTACAGTCTTCACTTGGCATACTAACTGGTTGACCAATACGAATGTCAAATGTCCTACTCCAGTTGTCTGTAAACCTGTTCTCAGTTCTGTTAGGTAGATCTAAATACAATTCTGTAAGACCACCAATTCTTTCACCATGATCTACTGGTGCTTCATAATCATACCACTCTTCTGCTTCTTCATCCCATGCTTCAGAAGCTTCAGTGAGGTCTTCATTATGAACAATTTTATATTCACCATCCTTTAAAAACACTGTAAACACATTAGTGTCCTTCTTCCACACAGCTTTCACCTTGTTGTAAACATTACTAACGAATGTTACAAGATCAGATCCACCATGAAGAGTGACAACATTCCTAAGAGCTATAAAGAATCCTTGCTTAGTGATTCTAAAACCATTAGTGTTAAGAAAGTCATACAACTTGTCTGCCACTTCAGCTCTTGGATTAAGGCAACACCACATGAAGAACCTCTTAAGTCCTTGATACTCATCGTTTTGTGCAAGACGACTTTCTAAATCACCAAAGCCTGCATAGTAGTTTTCTACATCAACAATCTGTATAAACTTTTCTACTAGCAACTGAGGCAAAGTTCTACCTGTACCAGCTAGCTTTACAGAATTACCTTCCACTTCAAAATCATTAAGACCTGAAAGAATTGCAAGTCCTTTGATGATTGCTTTCATCCTATTAGCTTCTTCTTCACGCTTAGCAGCCTCTGCTTTAATTTCTGTACTTCCTACCAATCCTAGTATTGTAACTTCTGAAGAAGCATTACGAACAGCATTGAAATCATCAGCGGTAGCATTTGGTTTACTAACTATAGATCCGTCATTAAGCACAACTGTCAACACATCATTTACAAGCTTAACGTTCAAATAGGGCTTTATTACATCCATGTCAAAATCACTACCAGCCACACTATTCGGTAGTTCCTTACGTAAAATTTCATTCTTAAGCCTCTGCTCTTCAATCATTAGGCTTTCTAATTCTGCTTGTCTCTTAAACCATGATAACGAAAAATTGCTCATACGCTTTGTCTTTTTTTAAATTTAAATAACAGAGAGAAATAATTGTCTCTCTGTTGATAATCTCTAGGCTAAATCTTCAATTGATTCCTCAATGACAGGAGTCATAACTTCCTCATTAAGAACGATTTTGTAGTTTTCTAAGTTTACTCTTTGTTTATAATATTTAAATAAATCGATAGTGATGCTTTTAAACTTATTATTGTCACCATATCCACCCATAGCTTCGAACATTGTATCAATGAATGGAAGCTTCTCAAATACAGAATTCACCTGCTTGTATATTGTATACATCTCAACATCAAACAAGTTCTTCTCTTGAGCAACTGCTAACATAGATTCAAACAGTTCATCACTACCAGCAAAATGATTCTTTCTGTGATAGGATTCTAATACATCCATTTTAGAATGAAGATCTGAAGAAATAGTTGCCATATTGCTTCTCTTTCTAAATGCTGAAGTGTTTTTACGTATAAGTCTATCAATCAAATATGCTGTAACAGCTCTTCTGAACACTTTGTGTTCTCCTTTCATAAATTCTTCCATACTAATCCAATTGTGTAAATCTACAGTTACAAGGCTTTTAAGTTCTCTTTCAGAAAATGTAATCATTCTCACTTTAAGAATGTCAAACATTGGGAAAAGCTGATTAATCTTATCCGTATGTTCAACACCACCATATATAGTGAGCATAGGTTTCTTATGAGCATTCTCCATTGGAATGGTTATAGGAGTCATTTTACAATTTCTACCAGTGTGCTTCTGAAGACCTTCTGCCACCTTACCAGTAATTTCTCCTTCAAGCTTCTTTCTTCTAACACCTGCTAAACTGCCACCAGGTTTAAGTTTCTGCTTGCTATCAATGAATGTTTGAGGAATAACTAGCTCATCTAAATTTACAAATCTTTTAGAAAGAAGAGAAATAACATGCTGATATTCTTTGATGATGGTTCTCCACTGACTTCTTGGATATTTATGCAATGAAAGAAAATCCTTGTAAGTTGTGTAATTACTCTTACCAGTGTTCTTACTATGACCAAGAGTTAGTTTATTCTCTTTCTTAATAACATAGACATTCCAATCTCCAGGATGCTTGCTTCTTAGATAGTCCTTCATCATTACAGATATTCTTTCAGAATATATATAAATAGGCTTATCTGCTGTTAGCACATGAAATCCTATAGTGTTATATCTATTGGCAGTGACTGTTTTAACTCTACCATTATCTAAACGAAACTTCTGGTTATACTCATTCAATAAATGATCTCTCATGTATGCCACTCTGTTGAGGTCTAGAAGAGTTACATCTTTAAGTGTAGGCTTAACAAATGGTATTGATGCATGCTTTACAAAACTATCAACACACCATTGACCATCACCTTCAAAAGAATTTACATAGTGAGTGCTGTCACGATAGTAGGATATTATAGACATAACATCATCATTCTCTTGAACTTGTTTGTTATACTTATGCACAAAGAAATCTGCAACATTTTTGATTTTAGCTAGAATGATTTCCTTAGCTTCCTTAGTGTAACGAATTGATTCTCTGTTTGGTGTAGGGAACAATCCATCAGACAAACTAAATCTAAGACCTACAGGAAACGATATAGTGGGAATGTCTAGCTTCTTAAAATCAATTGGATAGTAGACATTATCTAGACATATGTGTAGATATTGATCAACAGCTAAAGGACTCCATTGAAAATCATCATGTCTAACAATGCTAAATGAATTATCTATATCAGACATTGGTGTATTAAAATATACACTCTCAAAATAAGCCAATTGCTCTTTAATCTTCTGACCAAACGAACTTCTATCATAATATCTAACAGGAATGATGATTTTAACACCATTACGCTCTTCTGTAATTGCTTCATAAAGAAGATCGATAGCATTTGTTTCTTCTCCTTCATACATCATATACTTACGCTCTACACCATTCTTTCTACATACAAAGTAGAAACTACTAGAATATGCAAGAGGTGCCTTGAAACCTAAGCCCATCATACCTAGTTCTGTGTTACTATTACGCTTTGTACTCTTACCATACTTACTAATGATGTTCTTTACATCATCAGCATCAAGTCCTGTACCAAAATCTTCTACAGAGAACTCATAATTGTGGTCTGTGTTTGATACAAGACTTACAATGATTGGATCTGTAACTCCTGCTCTTCTGTGGCTATCTAGTGCATTACTTGCACACTCTCTGATAGTTGAGCCTATTGCATCTGAATACAAATTCTTACTTAACATCTGCATCAACACTTGTGCAGAATCTAAGTCTAATGACATACCAATACTTCCTTGACTTTCTCCTTCCTGAAGAATGTTCGATTCTGTTTGTTTTTCTAAGATCATGATTTCTAAGTTTTTATTTCTTTCTTACTAATATAATTTGTCTATCATTCAAATTGACATATTGCTCAAAATTGTGATCATCTGGACCAAATCCCCAATCTTTATATTCACGAATTTGAGGTACACCATTATAAACATAAGAATTTGTTTTAGTAACTTTACTCGTAGAGCATTTCACACTCTTATACGTTGGTTTACCTGTACTCCAATGTTTGTGTGGACCAATTGCTGGTTTTCTTAGTAGTCTCAAATATTTGAAACATGACTGACAAGAAATGAGTATTTCATCTCCTGCATCTAAATCTTCTATTTCTATTAGTTGCATAAACTGTTGTTTTAAAATGGCACATCATAGAGCCATTGAATTTCAAAATTGTTGTTGTCTTTAAGAATTTTATTAACCATACCAAACTTACCTTCTGTATCCCATTCAGATTGTTTGTATGCTGCAGATGCTGGATGAGACAAAACAATATTCCAAGCAAAAGGGCTTGTATATTTCTCATACTTACTAGCATCCTTTCCTAAGAAGATTGTCGGTGCACCCAATGGTGTAAGAATCTCCTCTAGAACATACTTAGTGAATGGTTCCCAAATGTCTATATGACTGCCTGCTTTATTCATTTCTGTTGTAAGAGCAGCATTGAACATAAGAACACCTTGTTTAGCCAAATAGCTAACATCTGGAAGCTTCTGATATGTGAAATTAAGACCATTGAATAGTTCTTTCTCTACACCTTCATAAAACTTCTCTAGGGAAGGTTGTAATCTATTGGTTACACTACATCCCATCAACAAACCATCTGCTACAGGTTCATTGTTATAGAATGTATGATAGGGGCACATACCTACCATAACCACCTTTACATCATCTAATGGAGTTTCTTTGAAGCATCTGTATATAACAGAAGAAAGAGGGGCTATTTTCTTGCCCCTCTTGCTTTCTGATTTGAGATATTTATAGATGTCATCACAAGCTTCACTCTCAATAAACGGTTGCATCTTCTTATGCCAGCTTTCGTGAAAGAAGTCTTTAAATAATTCCCAATTCATAATTAAAACATTTCTAATTGTACAAATTCTCTAGATTGCATTTCTAATTCCTCAAATATAGGATTGACAAATACACCACTCTCATTTACAAAGAAGTTATGAGCTCTAATATGACTATTCATCTTTATAGAAGGATGTAATTCCTTCATAGAGAATGTAGCATAGTTGTATAGTTCCCATAAGCTATTTGGAGCACCATAATCATGTGTAGGATTCTGAAGCTCTCTAGCCATAATGTTCATTTGTGTAGAGCTAATGAATTGCTCTTCGATTAACATTCTACCAATGAGTTCAGCTTTAACACGCTTAGTCATTTCTATTTGCTTCATAGCTTCACGCTCTTTCTGCATCTGTGAGAATGTATCACCAGCTTGCTTAATATATTCACTAATAGCTGTTGGTGTAAATTCTTGTACAGAACCTTGATGCTTCTTCTTGAAAGAACCCATATCACCATGCACCATACCATTCTGACAAATGAATATGTGTGCACCTATGGCAAACTTCAAACTCAATGATTTATTGTAGCTATTCTGCCAACCAATCTGTAATTGCATTTCACTATCAGCAACGTTTCTAATGGCAAACTGACCATTAGCAATAGCACCACCTTGTGCCATTGAATATGTTTCCTTGCTCAATGAAAATCCTGCTTTCTCAATGCTATTTAATGTAAGATCTATAAGCTGAGCATGGCTGATTGGCTTATAAGTTCTTGTCTCTTGAGGAATTTCAGCATTGATGATAAGTCCTCTTGTTGTGTTGTACGTTGGTGTGCTCATTGTTCTGTTAATTTAATTTTAAAATCAAAATACTCACTTAATACTCTTTCTAAATTCTCTATGCTTATGCATTGATACTCATCTCCTTCAGATGTTTCTAACCATTCAGTTTCTGCCTGAATGGAATTAATTAAATCTTGTACATTCATAATAGTCCTTTTTCTGTTAAATAATTCTCAATAGCATCTAGTCCATGAGTTTTAGCAAGATCAGCCCAATCTTTAATTCCTTCAGATAGATAGGTACGAGGGACATTCAGATATTCAAAATCAAACAGTTTAGTTATCTGTTGACTATTCTGCACACCTGTAACATCACTATCAAAGCTTAAGATTTGTACATCAGAATTAGCTTTTAGATAATCTACATTCTCTTGAGAGAAGCAGGCTATTCCTTCATTTTGTACAGCACAGCTATATGGATAGATCTTCTTCATCACCATGTAATCTTTCTTGCTCTTATTGATAAATGCTATTCTACAATGTTTAACATCCTCTATTCCATCCATAGTTGTGATGGGTACATTGTTAGGAACCCATTTGCTCTTTTTATCACCAAATGGTCTGTAAATCTTCCAATGCTCTCCATATAAATAACCAAACACAAGATCATCTTCTTTAGTGTAGAACAATTGTTTATTCAAATACACCTTATTAACAGAATAGACATTGTTAGCTTTGAGATCATCGATGCTCTGATGGTATTGATTCCAATATTTAAGTTCTCTAATAGAAAACTTTTTAACATTAACTTGAATAATAGCACTTCGTTTAACAATCTCTGGTTGTTTATATTTAGAAACAATCTTCTCATAAGATTTTGTACATGTTCCATTCTTTATACCTAATCCAAAATCTTTATCAATCATTACAAGAGCATCGTAGAATGATATGTTATATAGTTCCATAACAAACTTAAAACAATCACCACGTTTACTAGTGTCTGCAAAATCAATAAATGATATATATCCCTTCCTATCACCTATTATGAAGGAGGGATTGTTCTCTTTTCTGAATGGAGAATATGTCACTTGATTAAGATTCCAAGATTTATTAGGCATATAGAATCTAAAAATGTCATAATCACTAATCTTGTCTAGAATAGATTCTGCTACTAAATGCACCTTTTTATTTCCTGTTATCATATTGCAAATATAAAAAAAGCCTCCTATTTATTCAATAGAAGGCTTTCATTATTTAGTAACGATTAATAATCAGCACCATCATCAGAAATAACAGCGTTAGATGCAACTAAGTTATCATTAGCACTGTAGTCTTTCATGTCCTTAAGAATATAGAAGTCTTTACAACCATATTCACCAGTGACATTAAGAACAAATCTCTCATGAGGCTTCAAATCTTTACTCTTCTTACCTCTCAAAGCATTAAGAACAGATGCACTGCTATAATCCATAAGTCTGAAGTATTTCAAGTTGTATGCTCCAAAGAATCCTTTGTTATATACACCTTGATATTCTTTAGTTTCACCATCTTTCTCTACAGACCTAATTGTAGCAACACCACCAACTGTTGTAGCATAATCACCATTAAGTTGATATTTCAAATCCTTAAGATTACCCTTCATAACAGATTTCCACTCAAGCTGAAGAGTTGTATCTGCATCACGATAATCAAGTTCACCTAACCAAAGCTTCATGAATGTATACAATTCTTCTTCACCTACAAATGCTACACGATAATCTCTAGTAGCAAACCATGTAGGAAGATCATTAGCATCAGATGCCCAAGAGCAAGAACCAACATTGTTGATGTATTGCTTCTTTGTACCATCCTTGTTAACCTTCTCTTTGTTCTCTAAGAAGAATGTAGATTTAAACTTAGTCTTAGTCTTAACTTCTTCAAGCCAAACATCAACACGAAGAGTGGTGTTGCCTTCTTTGCTTGTAGATAAATACTCAACAGCTTTACTGCCTTCTTTCAATTCCATCCCTAGAATGTCATTATACTCTTCTTCTGTGGGATTGATAGCAATTACGTTAGCCTCAAATAGACCAACCTTCTTTGCATACTCTGTTCCTTGTCCTTGTCCTTGTTCTTTTTTCTTTCCTCCAATGTTACTCATTGTTTTCTGTGTTTTTAATTGTTATCGTTAAATTTTGTTAATTCCATTGCAATTTTCTCTAATGCTGAAGGTACTAATTGTCCTGTACAAATTACATTTGCTGATGCATACATTTGATTATATTCTGAACGTAAAGCATTTTCTTGAAGTTTTAATGCAACAGTGTATGCAGTTTCTACACTCATGTCTGTTGACTCTACAAGTTCATCTATAATTTTGTGATACTGGTCCATGATTTTTTCTAATTCTGTCATCATTGTTTTCTTTGTTTTTATTGTTTATTAACTATAATACTCGTCTAATTTTTTAGCAATGTAACTAAGATCGTTTGGTATCTTGATTTCATTAAACATACCATCTGGACTCTTAGCTGGATATTTCTTAAACCTGTTTGTAAGATAGCTGTAAGTTACAACACCATCCTTACTCTCTTCTACATGTGTATAGAGACAAACTGTTAACAATCCCTCCAACAAGACTTGATTATCAATCAACTTACCTGCTGTCTTAATCTTATATCCAATGATGTCACCACCATCTTCAATAGTTTCAGGATGTGTTAGATAGAACACTTTAATGTCATCTCTAAGCCTTCTAGCTTCTCTGAATAATTCCACCATATCCTTAGCCATTAAACTGAATTTGGCATAACCAACTTCTGTAGCTTTAGATACAATGTTAAAACCCATGATGTAATTACTGTCCTCGATGATGATGTTCTTAATGTGAGGAGCTTTCTCTGAAATAGTCTTAAGAAGTTTAGTGATCTCAATAGCATCATCCACTTCCTTGTAATTCTTGTTTTCTGTGTTGTACAGCTTTTCTGATCCCTTGAAAGGAAGTTCCTTCTTTGCTACATTAATAATGTAGGTTTCCTTAGGATCTAAATGTTTAATTGATGTGGATTTACCTGTGCCTGTAGCACCAACAATCCCGATTAATTTGCTTGCCATGTTTATTATTGTGTTTTAATGTCTCCCGAAGATACGAATATTTCTGCAGAATATAAAACTTCTTTTTGCTTTGTTAACAACTCTGGATTAGCAATAATTCCATCATAAATCTTCTTAATGTTCTCTTCATGATAGCTTCCAGTTTTGTAAACACCATCTACATAAACAGAAAACCAAGGCTCATCTGCAAAAGTTGTCTCTCTAATAAATTCTACTTTCATAAATAATTGATTTTACTTTTATCAAAAAATTCTAATGCTTTCTTTAACCATTTAAGCTCTACATCTTCATCAGAACTAATGATGTATATATGAGCTTTCTTATCTGGAGTGTCATATTCCATAGCCATACATCTATTAATCTTCTGAGCTAGGTTTTCTCCATTACTATCAAAGTAGTTAATGATTACACGATTGAGTGGTTTATATGTAACACCTGTGTTACCTATCTTCACTACAGCCATGTGATTTCCTTCTCCTTCTGTAAACTCTGTAAAGGTTTCCTTATCAGCAGACTTACTATGATGTGATGCTATTCCTAAAGAATCAGCAATTTTAGTTGTACCACAGAACACAAGAATACGCTCATCCTTATGAGCATCTAATATTCTCTTAGTCATGTTCAACTTAGCTAAGCTACTCTGTATAATTCTCATCCTGGCAAGTCTAAGGAACATTGTGTTTCCTCCTTGTCTCTCAAGATTATTAATCACCCAAGCATAGCTATCAAATTGTTTCTTCTCTGTTCTCTTCTTACCCTTGTAATCATTAATTGTTACATCATCCAATGGAACCTTGACAACAGTGATTTGATAATCTACAATAACACCTTCACTAATTGCTTGCTCAATTGTATATGTTGCAACAACATGTAAATCAAGCTCATTGAGAAGCGCAGATTCAGTGGTTCTAGACAGTGTACCAGTGAGACCTAACACTCTATCATTGTTCTCAAGAAGTGTCTTACAAGCCTCTATTTGAGCTTCTGACAATAGATGTATTTCATCTATGATGACAATATCAAATGATTTGTCTTGATACTTGTGTAATGATAAGTGAGTGGTGTAAGTTACATTCTCATCATCATACTTACACTTTTCAAAATCATCCTTCCAACTGTCTTTAATCTTGTTATCTGGATAGGCAATAAGAACACTATTATTTTTAATCTTCTTAAGAATGTTGATGGTTGTACGTATTTTACCAAACCTTGGACATAAATTAAGAATTCCCCACTTACTAGTTAACCAAACTTCTGCAAACTCCATTTGTCGTTTATCACGTAGTGTCATAAGTATTTGATTATGTTACCATTAGCATCTGCAAGAATAATAATTTCAAACTTAGCATCATATACATCTCTTAGTTTTTGGAAAATTTCATTCACATTTCCCCACATCTGTAGATAGATGAGACATTCTTGAAAGCCAAGCATGTTTCCTTTATGCACCCTACTATCAAAATTGATTGTGTAATGATGATAGATGAGATTGGCTGCATTAGCATCTGATCTAAGGGTGATATATTGCTCCTTTGTCATCTTCTGTATATGTTAAAATTGTTAATGACCAAAATAACCACTCAAAATTAATAGCAACATGTTTCTCATCACCATAGGTGTTTGAATACATTGCTGCTGTAGGAATAAATACAATTTGCCACCAACCATCTTTAGGAGTAGTGGACATTGTTAAGATCTTTATCTTCATGTTATTTGCTTAAGAAAAATGATTTGTTAGTAATAGATTCATATATAGAATCTGTCATGTCTGGTTGTTTAGGAAGTTCTTTGAACATACCTATACTGCCTAAAAACCCGAGACCTATTCTCACATCATCCTCACCATAGCTATTTTTAATAAGCCTAAGACTTCTGAAATACTTAGCACCATATCTATCCTTAAGCTTATCTAGCTCATAGAAAGAAGGATCTGCCACTTTATATCTCATAGGATCAAACAATGCAAGAACAACATCTGCGTCATTCTGTGTAGAACTTGATTCTGCAAAATCCTCCAACTGAGGTTCTACATCACCATTCTTAATTCTCTGTATATTAGAAATAGATCTATTGAACTGACTAACAACTACAGGCGTATATCCAAAGAAATCTCTAGCATACCTAAGTTCATCAGACATTTTATCAATAGCCTCTTTCTTAGTTGTTTGGTCCTTAGTAGTCTTTAACAAGCCTATATGGTCTATAACAACAATAGTTACAGTGTTCTCATCGTTTGGTACATAACGCTTATTAAACTCATCTAATTGCTCTATGTGTCCATTCTGTAACGCATGTGCTTTTAGTTCCTTAGCAATTCCTACAGGATTCTCTGGACCATCAATGATTGTAATTACATCACTCATCTTATTTATATACTCTTCATACATAAGAAACAGATCGTGTTCATCCTTTGTCATCTTTTCTGTCCAACCAAGAAGCTTAGGAACTGTAATAATTACACCATGATCTAAGAAGATTCTTCTACCAACCCATTTAGCCATCTTGTATGTTGTACCTCTCTCCATAGAACGATATATAATCTTAAGCTTAATGTTTGTGTTATTAGCTGCAGATGTATACCAATCAAATGGATTAAGAACAAAACAATCATCAATAAAACTTGTCTTACCTGAACCAGTGAGACCACCCACTAAGAAATACATTCCCTTCCTAATACCAATATACCTATTGAGTCTATCAAAACCCATAGGTATACCATTGCTCTTAGCACTCAAGCCCTTGTCAACTTCCTTTCTTAGTAATTCAAAACTCATATGTTATCTATTTTCTTGTCTTCCATCTTTCGTATAACTTCTGATAACAAATCGGCTAAATGTTCTAAATCAGCTTTGGAATATTCTATCATCTTGAATAGTTCTTTAGGAATTTCATAATCAATAAGATCTGAAGGATCTAGATGAGCTAAATCATCTAAGTCTACACTGAGTTGAGGATTTATTACGTGTCTTAGATAAGAAGATATTAATGAAAGTATCATCCTATCTGTCATTTTAGAGTTTTCTATTCTCTCTAAACGAAACATCTCTTCTTTCAGTGCATCAATCTTAACTGAATCTGTTTCTTCCATCAGTTCTATATCATCTACCCATTCTCTGATTCTGTCAAATACATCATTAGCTGTCATATATCTGTACCTCCTTGTACAACTGTTGTTTCAACAACCTTTTGTCCTTCTTTAATCAGTTCTATGAACGGTTCATAGCTTCTTTGATTCAAATACGTAAGACTTCCCTGCATATACGATAGTTTGTTAGTTAAATGCTTTACAGAGTTTTCTTTCTTCTGAAGAACATCAAACTTAAGAGCATCAACCAATTGCTCAATAGTGTATTCACCTTCCTCTAAAATCTTAGTTAGTCTAATTTTACATTCATCTCTGTTTATCTTTAGACTACGAGATCCTGAGAAACTAACACCCTTGTGTGTGAATGTATCTGTTCCTGGAAAGCTAGACCACCACAGAGCAAACTTATCATCACTTATTGTCTCTTTCTTATCAAATTTCTTCTCTTCCAAAGGAGTTGAGAGGAAGTCTAATATAGACTTCCCCTGTAACAACACTTTAGAATCCTCAGAAATAAGACCTTTCCTAACAAGAGTTTGATAGATGACAGATATTTTTGGATTGTCTGCACATAAGTCTTTGATATTACATTTCTCCTTATGAATAAGCTTAAGAATAAAGATCATATCAAGGCTATATCCGTTCTTCAAAAGATCCTCAAAATGGGAGTAGGTTAGATCTAATCTTGCCATCGTTTAAAATTTTATCCTCATCTATTATAAATATGTTTGCTTCAAGGCGTTCATTCATTTCTTTATTCAAATCAATAATCTCCTCTTGCAAATATATCAAATCCTTGAGAAAATCCCTTTCATAATCTTCATTCATAAATTTAAATTTTAACATGATGCCCAACCAAAGAATATCCATCTACCATCTTTTTCTGTAGAAGATCTTTTGTATGTTATTTTAGCTACAATGGCATTAGATTTCTCAATTCTCTTCTCCATTTGTATCACTGTACTAGATAAATACTTCTCTGTATAAGCTCTTGCAGCTGTTACAGCACTACCCTTAGTATCATGAGAACTAATCTCTCCATCATATCCACTAACAACATACTTAAGAACCCATTTCTTTGTACCAGGCGTAACAATATGTTCCACTTGACTCTTGGTGACATTCTTATTAGCTATAGGTTCTTGAATACAAATAGCTCTAGCACCATCAAACTTTGTAAGACTATCTTGTTGCTGTGCTATAAAAACCTCTAAAGACTTTTTACTAGCTTTCCACTCTTTAGTTATATCTCTATAACCTCCAGAAGAGTTAATTTCACCACTATAACCTTCTTGATGACCATATTCATCATTAGCATCATCTACAGCAGTGTTGTAAGCATCTTGAACACTCTTACCTCTTGAATTGTTTCTAAACCAATGTGATCCCATAAATCTTGTTTTAGCTCCACCATTGCTCAATGTAATGGTGTAGATAGTTAAATAATAGTTTCTTTGCTTTGTTTTGCTTAGATATTGCATTCTTAATCTTAGACCAGTCATCTTCCATGAGCACTTCGTCAACGTATTTCTCATCCCTGACTATCTCAATAAGCTTAATGGCTGTCCTAATCTTATTTGCATACATTCCACCGTTTTCTAAGCTACTGTTACGAATAGCTTTCTCTGTGAATTCTAGCTTCTTCTGTAGAATGTTATATACAAAATAAAAATCCCAGTCTCTGTCTTTATAGAGAACTGGGATCCATTTAATTATATTACTTACACCTATAGAGAACTGCCTGATAGCGTTTTTAAATCTTCTAATGATTGCCATGATGTTTCGTTCCTATTGTTAGCACATGTTTTACAAATTGTATAAATCCAACCTCTTGTCTTACCAATTTCTTCTTCAGAACCACATTCTTGACATGTATTCTCACAAAGAAACTCAGCCATCCTAATCATTCCTTCTATAACATCATCTTCACTGTCTGTGTAAAATCTTAGTCCACCAAATTTCTCTTTCATTTGTGTACATCTCACTTGTCCTCTAACTTCTTTCTCACCATTTATCCAATCATAGGTGTTGTCTACATAGTCTTGTATAGAGCCACATAGCTTATCAACAATACTAATCCATCCATCTGGTAAACCAGACCAATTAACACCTCTTGGATTGCCAGCATAGGGCTTAAAAATCTTTGGATACTTCTGCAGTAGTTGTTCCTGTGTCATTTTTCTTTTTATTAAAGTGATCAACTGTATAAATTCTAACTTCAACTATCTCTCTTGCGTCATCTATGTATGTAGGACAATCGTATGTTAACTTTCCTTCATACTCACTTGGATATTTACTGTAAAAAGGTTGCCAACTAACTCTAGTTGATTCATTTTTAAACTTCTCATGTGCTCCATGATGATAGTCTACAGCTAATAATAGTTCATTGATGTCATCTGACGTAGCAATTGGAATATTATCATTGTCTATTGCTACATAAACAAAACTAAGTGGTTTCATCTTCTTGTGTTTTAAATTTTGCTGGAATAGGGAATATTCTTAGTCCAAATTGTAAATTGAACCAATCCATTGTTTTTTGCGCTCTGGCTTTATTACATCTAAAAACCTTCTTAACCAACGGAAGAGCATATTTCATAAACTTATCAAATTGCTCTTCTGTCATAGTGATGTTATAATACCATTGTTCATCAGCTTGAGCATCTTCCCATGTCTTACCAACCATTTCTAGTTGATATCTGATGAGGTGCTCAGCTATAGTTTCTCTGTTTATCTTTTCCATAATTTATTTACAATTTGCATGCATTACATTTAATGAAGGTTTGAACTTCTTGATCATTTTATACTCATATTCGAGAATTTCTGCAATTCCTTTTTTTTCACAGCAAAACCAAAGTACATTTTGAAACACTTTTGATTCGTCTTTCATGTGTTGTAATAGTCTTCCTCTCAAGTTTTTACTCATTCCTACGTAAACCAACATATCTTTATAAAATAAATGATATATACCTTGTACATCTGGAATAATTTCTTTTCCAAATGCAGCTATTGCATCAATTAAATTAAAAGGATATCCTATAATTTCACCATTATACATATATGGTTCTGAACAAAATTTAATCGAATCTATATTCATTCTATCTTCATCAGAAAATAAATCATAATTTGGATGTTTTGTCATTTGAATAGTTTTTGTGTGTTACATAACACATTATTCCTTTGAATAAATGGTAATATAATACCCATTGGGGTATAGTTTTGTCCTTTTTATGACACATTATACCCTTTTAGGTATTATATTACTAATTAGAACAAACTGAGTTGATTAGGATTCACTACAATCTTACGTTTCTTACCTTCATATAGAATTTTATGAACTATTCGTTCAGCCTTCTCTATGTAATACTCGTAATTGATGTTGTCTAGAGGATGATCTTTCTTTAGATGATTACATACATGCATCACCCAATCACCTGCTTCCACTTGACTAACATCAGCAGCATCAGTGTCACATTCAGGATTCTTCACCTTTAAGAGTTTTTCTCCTGTTCTACTGACATAATATCTGATGAGCTTGTTATAAACTGTTTTGTCTCCTGTTTTTTTGTTCCAACCCTCATAGTGAAAATCTTTGCTAGACTTTTGTCGTAAGCAAAAATCATAAATATTACTATGATTGCGGATACTAACGTCAATAGGAACACCATGTACATAATAAGCCTCAAGGGCAAGAGGAACAATGCGAGCAGACTTGTTTTTATGAAGCTCAAAATCTGTGAGAAAATCTCCTTTCTTCTTAATTTCTCCATCTGTTTTAATTGCTAGGTAGTCATTTACTGTGCTAAATATAATCTTCTGGTAATGCGTTGCTTCAAGCTCATAGGTTGTAAGATTTTCCCACCATATATTAATCTTACGCATATCCTCAAGCTTGTTCTTATGTATTCTAACAGTTATACCGTCTGTGTTAGCACTAATTACGTGTATACCATTAGTTTCATACATCTCAGCAAGCATCATGATGCTCAATTCACCTGTAATAGTGGTGAACATTGTAAGCTCTCTGTCATAAATCCAACTCTGCATGTCACTAGACTTCGATTTTGTTATCCTACAGGCTTTTTATCCTATAGTTCTTACAGTTCTTATTCCTGTAAGTCCAGCATATATTTTCATCCCTAAGGATGTCGAGCACTCGTGGGAGAATTATATTTATTCATCTCCTATGCGTTACACTGACTAATAGCCTTTCGTAATCTATTAGTTTAGCACGGTATTAGGAATCACACCCTTCACCGTTTTTACTCGATTTTTCAATATGGATCTCTCCATAAAGCGGCTGATTGTTAAATCTCAGTCCTTTGTAAAATTTACCAGTTTTGCAAGCTTTGTTGATGTTTCCAGAACTTAAGAAAGTTAATGGTTTCCCCATTCTTTCTTTTTCAAATCTACCCTTGATAGGTAGATTATTATGTTCTGTCAAAGACCATTCTTCAAGATCTTTAGCACATCTAAACTTTCCTAAGAAATTATAATTCACATCATAAACATATACTCTTGGAGAAAGATCTCTAATTTGTTCACTCTGTTTTTTGAGCTTATCTAACACTTTTTCTGATTTAGTTTTCTTTACACCTTTTAAATAAGAGTAATCTATATCAGTTTTTCCTTTGTTCCAAGGAGTGTGCCCTTTTTTAAAATTAGATTCTATTTCTCCAGAAGCATATTTTCTTTTCATAGTTTCAGCTCTCTTTAATATTGTCTCTTTTGACATATTAGGAGTACCTGAAGCAAAAGGATTAATATTATATAGATTTTCTTTTTCTTCTCTATCTATCCAATATTGTTCTCTTTCAAGAGTGTTATGTTTTTCTGTAGTTTCTATAACAGAGGCACAAAAGCTAGTTTCACCATATTTATTAAAAGCATTCTGCAAATAAGTATTCTTATGCTTTCTTGCTCTTAACATAGAAACATGGTGTTCTACTCTTTTTATAACTCTCATTTTAGAAGATCCAATGTACACTTTATTATTCATTAGATTCTCAATAACATAAACTCCAGGCTTCTCTAAAGAACAACCATGTGCTATTACAATTTCCATAATAAGAATTTTTACAAACTTACTAAAACTTTCCGTAAATTCAAAGAACTAAATTAAACTTAACAATTTTTTAACAACCGTAGACACTATTAACAGCAAGCTTTAGAGCTCCTACAATACCCTTAATCTTCTTATCCTTCTTAGCTAAAGGCTTGAGTTCTATACGTTTATTAAACATTTGTTGATAACCACGTAGAAACTCTTTACCTAAATGCTTAGGATAGCGACCATTATTAATGATGATGGCTGGATAATAACTGGTTACATCCCAATCGATGATTTCATATTCATCATCAGCCTCAAACACTTTAGGTTTGTTCTCTGTATGAATACCACCCTTCATAAAAGAATATACATTACCATAGAAATGTATCTCTTCTTTGAAATCATCTTGCATACCAAGCTTCATCTTCTTAATCCTACTCAAGAACTCTTTAAGCTCATCTGTTTGAAATTCTACATAATCAGCAATACATCTCTTTACAACAATCTCCTTTCTAAAGAATCCTTTCTTAGGAAGTTCTTTGTAAGTGATGTTCTTCTCCTGGCAATAGTATTTCTTAATCATCTCATCACCTATTTTACTGTCTGAATAGTTAAGACAAGGAATACCAAACTCTTCTTGTATATCCTGTCTAAGTTCAATCCTATTCTCTCCTTTGTATAGAGGATGATCAGTTTTGCCTATGGTGACTAGATAGAATTGATATGTAGCTTGTACATCATTTACACAATAATCCACTGTTTGTAACAGTTCTACATCAGTCATATCTGTTTTACTGTGATGTATAGGCATTTCTTCAATGTTCTCTAGGTCCATTTCAAACTCTAACCTTTTAAGACTCACACGTCTGTTCTTATTGTCGTAGTGATGTATCCTAAACAAATCAAGCTGTTTAAGGCTTAGCTCTTCTTCTCTATATTCAGGAAATACATCATAGTTTGCATCATGTATGACATCAGCAGCCTTTTGTGCTATTCGTCCACATATGTCCAAACTACTAAGCTGATGCCACTGATCATAGTTTCTGAGGACCCATTCAACCACTTGACTGTCAAATCTGAGATTGTTGTAACCCACCCAAAACCAGTCTGTGTGACATTCTGTGAATCTAACGAACTTGTCGAGATCATTTCTTAATTTGTTTACACCAAATTCATAATACTTGTCTTCCTGTGGATTGTATACAACCACTAAGAAGAACTCTTTCATTGTCTCAATGTCATATATCAGTACATCCATTATTTAATTTTTATGCCTATGCCCCATTTGAGCCAAACAAGTTCTAAATATACATTACAATCAATCCACACTCTTATGGCTGGAAGAATGTAATAACTAAATGCATCTGTGAAGAATTGAATTTTCATAAATCTTTTTTTTTATCTACCCATTTAGATAACACTGATTGATCAAACTTATATCCATCTGTAACAACAGGAGGAGTGATGAATTTAAACCTACCATCAATTGTAAATGGTGCTGTCTTTCTACCACTCCAATTCTTACCCATAGAATGTGTTGTATGAGTTTCACTGTCTAAATGAATAGCTATTATTTCAGGAATAAGAGCTCTTTTGTTTCTACTAAACAGTTTAGCAAACAGTACATCTGTTCTATCAGCACTTCCATGTTGATTTGGATAGGAATGAACATTAGAAACAATAGGATTCCACATTTGAAAGAATCCTATTGGTTCATATCCTTTGCTCATATATTCTCCTATTCTAACACCCATAGGAAACACATCTGTATGTACATAAACCCATCCTTCATGTGTTAAATTAGGAGCTGTTACAAACCTCTGCCAATCTTCATAGCTAGGACACATCATTCTGTCTACACCATATAGTGTATCAGAGTTAAGATCTATGTTCTCCAGTATGTTTCTTGTCAAAGGTGGCAGATAGACATCACTGTCAAAGTGTATCACCCATTCCTTCTTACTAAGGGCTTTTAGTCCCTCATTTATACCATTAGCCTTATTAAACTTATCTCCATTGGTATAGAATGCATCTGTTGTAATACATTCTACATGATGATATTCACACAATTTCTGTGTTAATACATCATCAGTGCTTGTAACAACAATGAGTTTGTTAAAATGCTGTTTGTTCTGAGGTAGTGTGTGGGCTAAGAAGTCTGAATAGTTAACACAGACAGTGATTCCTTCAATGTACATAGATTTATGGATTTGATTGTTCTATAGATTCCACAAAGGTATTACCTTTATTAATAAGTTCTACAAGAACCATAAAATCTTTTGCTCTAAGAACACCTTCTGTCTCATAATTGCTCCAATACTCGTTCAATTTGTCTCTAGGAATAGCACTCCACAATTCTGTTAAGTGGTTGTAATGAAATACGTGATTGTATAAACTTTTCATATTATAATGTGATTTAGTTTAAAATTACATGATTTTAGGCAGTGATACTACCAAAAATCACATTTCATTGTGATTATAATTCTTTAGAGTTGTATGCGTTATTAATTTCTTTAACACATGCTTTAAGAGCATCAAATTGTCCATAGGTTAGCATAAATTTATGTATACCATCAACACTATGGATTTCTATGTCAACTCCCTCCATGTTAATCCATTCTGTAACCATTACAAAATCATCTTTATCTTTTCTCCCTCCCATAGAGAATGAACAATATTGATTAAGTGGTGCAACAGCTGCTACACGATTGATTATTTCTACTTTCTTACTCATGATTTTACAATTTCAATCAATTTCTTTAAACAAGCAATTTCTGCTTCTTCGTAGGTAGCATTAAAGTCTAAAGAATCCTTTGTTAATAATCCTATAGCATCATTGTTATAGATATTATATGTGAACTCCTGTGTTCCAAATTTAACAATACCCACTATCCCATACTTCTCTCTAAACCATCTAAATGCTTGTTGGTACAATGGAGCAGCAATAAACTGTGTAAACAAATGAGTAGGAGCATTGAAATTCTTAATAGTTAAACCACTATTGTAAATCCATTCTTTTGTATCTTCTATATACAAAGCATCTCCATCATATTCGCTCTTAGCATAATCAAAAGGATTTCTCAATCTACCTTCATGGTCATATGTCGTAAAACAAGGTTCATTAAATCCTAGCTCTTTAAGAGCTATCGCTATCTCGCAAGTAACAAATTCTTTATTCATAGTTTATTTTTAAATTGTTCTAAGAAATGTTTAGCTGTCTCTTTTGAGACAGAACCATATCCATTAAACTCTTGGTTCATAGAAAGAAATTGTATTAAATCAATTACATCTACTTGGTCATTGTGTCCAACCTCTTGTCCATGTTCTTGTTGCCATTTAGCCTCTAAGTCTGCTTTTATCCCGTTAGATACATCAATTAGTAAGTTCATCTTCTCGTAAACTGTAAGTTGATTAAAGTGTTGTGCCATAGTTTATTGTTTTTTAAATAATCTATCAAATGCTTTATAAGTATTTTCACTTGTCATTGTTCTTCCAAATTGCATTACTTCTATCACTTCTTCCTCAGTGTACATTCTTTCTTGCTGCCATTTAGCACCTTCAATAAATGCTTCTTGTTTGATTGAATTGTATAACTCATCACGATTTGGCATAAACATACTACCTGTATACTCAATAGGATATAATCTTTTAGCTGCTTCTTCTAATGTTTCTTTCATCGATTATTTATTAAAATGTCTGCAATCTTTTCATTACGTTTCTCTATTCTGTCATCTATGTTATTCATTTCTGCCATGAGATAACCTGTGATGAACCCATTCATCCAAAAGTTCTTGTCATTAGCATCACATCCATGACATTCTTCCCATCTAGCTTCTGCTAGCTTTGTTATTTCTTGTACAGTCATAATTTATTTATTTCTTGTTCAACTAGCGTCCAATAATCTTCTGAGAATCTATCATCCTCAAACGTTTGTTTTTCATATTTAGTACATTTTTTTGCTTCATTTGCTGCAATTATCGAACATTGTTTAGCTCCTTCATAATCAAAGTTAGGATACACTCCTTTTATTGCAAAAGCCATCATTTGGTAAATATCTTCTGCTTTTTCTTTTGAGCTCATAACTTGTTTTTATACCCTTTAGGGTGTAATTAATAAATAAAACATATAACTATACCCTATTAGGTATATAATAACACACTCTTAAGCATTCTACTCCCAGCTCCGAGGAATTGTATCTTACTTAGCCCATCTCACCGCTGTGTGGGTACTTAAGTTTATGTGTTAGTAGCCAAAATGGGAGTCGAACCCACAACTTGCAAAACAAAGGCTGCTTTTCCAGTTAAGCTATTTGGCTAACATTTTTATTTAAACAAAAATAAGTATAAATCATCGATATTGTACACTTCAGCAATAAGTTTTATGGTTGCAAGACTTGGTTGACATCTTCCTGTTTCATATGCTTGTACACATCCTCTGCTTACACCTATTGATTGTCCAAATGCTTCCTGAGAGAGTCCTAATGATGTTCTCAATGTGAGAAGGTTGGTTCTAAATGTTATCATATCTCTATAAATTTATCTATGAAATCGTCATCACTGGTGGAACATCTATCACATTTAGCATGTGCTCTTATTCCATATACGTAATATATTCTCCATTTGTGACCAAATAGTACACAGTTTAGCTTGTTAATAATTTTCTTCATCATCTTTCATTAATGGGGCTTTAAAAACTTCATACGCTATCCAAATCCATATCAATGCTAAAATAACCATAGCAATAATCATATAATCAGTTTAAGGGTAATAAAAAATACACATAGAGGACACAATTAGGTCCCCTATGTGTTTGTTTTCTAGGAATAACGTCTCAATCTAATGGTCATCTTTCTAGTTCCATCAGATGGAACATAGACAAACCTGTTTCTCTCAATAACAATTCTGTTCTTCTTGAACTCAAAAATAGCATCTATCAGCTTACTAGCTGACATATACTGTTTCTCTGTGAATGCTGAGGAGTAGATTAATACTGGCTGCATATACTTGATTTATTGGTTTACATCATTGAACTGGTCCCTGTAGAAGCATGCAACCCCTATCAATCTCTCGATTAGTTGTGCTTCGGACTCTTTAGCTAGTTCTATAACATCGTTAACTGTTTCA
>Ga0209550_10001046_pt1 | contig 26686 bp, 19 predicted proteins | sample LauGreSuBDMM15SN_2_FD_187567 | JGI IMG/M metagenome (GOLD analysis project Ga0209550, IMG submission 187567) | Freshwater lake microbial communities from Lake Michigan, USA - Su13.BD.MM15.SN (SPAdes) (version 5) | ecosystem: Environmental > Aquatic > Freshwater > Lake | place: Lake Michigan... | reverse complement strand
GCTCGGGGCCGCGGCGGCGGTGATTCCCTATGTCAAGGTGCCGACGAGCACGGGAGGAGTCGGCAACGACCATGTGGAAGGCGGGGTGATTTTTCCGTGGGCGATGTCGCTCGGGGTGGGCACGGCGGCAGGTGCGATGGCGTCGTGGGACGTGGTGCGGAATGATGCCAACAACGGCTACGACTCACGGTGGTTGATGAGTGGCTTTTTGCGGCAGCACATCGTCGGCCCGCTGGGGGTGTATGCCGAAGCGACGCTGGGCGTCTCGTCGTCGACGTTATCCAGTTTTGCGGGCGGCCTCGGCGCGGGAGCGACCTGGGATGTGTCGAAGCGTTTGCAGTTCGACTACGGGGTAAGCCGCGGGCTCGGGAGCCGCGCGACGGATTGGCTACACGGGCTGCGGGTGCGGTGGTCGTTTTGATCCCGCCTTGGCCACGGCGCCGGTCTGATCCTCATTCGCTGTCACGATGAGCGTCACCGGCAAGCAGGCCGCCGACAAAAGATCGGCCTTGGGATCATCCTAAACGCAGCCAGGAATTAAGTGAAGGACGGTCCGAGTCCGGTGATGCGTTTGCCGGAGATTTTTCCGGGACCGTCATTTTCGCTGAGCCGTTTGATTTCTTCGAATTGTTTTTGCGTGATGAGGCGGCGGGGGACGCGTTTTTCGGCTTCGTAGACGAGGCGTTCCCGGTCCTCATTGCTGGGTGTGTGGGGTAGCCACGACGTGTGATGGCCCTGGTGGCGGGTCCACTCGATGTTGCCGCCATGGACATCGGCATTGATCTGATATTTTCCCTCGACGGGATCGCGGTGCCACCAACCAAACGTGATACTCATGCGGGGAGTCAGACGGATTGCGGCGTCGGCCTGCAAGGAGGGACTCTGCGCAACGGCGAATTAAAGTGCGCATGCGACCACCGCTGCCCCGGCTAAAAATTCGCCGCCGTGGGCTGCGCTTCGCCGCACGGCGAGGAGCGTGGGGAGGACGTCGAGGGTAGGGCCACCGACGGACGGACAAGATGATCGGGTGCTGAAGACGATGACGCCGTGAGTGGGCCGGGCCCGAGAGGGGGCTCCCGGTCTATGCTGGAAGGGCGGTGGGTAATCATGGCAAAGCGGGAGGTCACGTTAATCGAGGTGAGCGCTGGGCTTGTCGTGGGGCTTCTCGCTGTGTGAGTCTCCGGCATGCGGATGTGGAAATATTTTTTCGGCTGGTTGTTGGTCGTCGGTCTGGCGTGGGCTGATCAGGCAGCGGACTTGGCGCGGATCCACGTGGAGGTGATTGGCGGCAAGGAGCGGATTGACGCGTTGGTCGGGCTGCGCGCATCCGGCTATGTGGTGACGGGCGGAAAAAAAGTGCGGTTTACGATGATCGCCGCGCGACCGAACCGACTGCGGCTCGAGACGGGAGCGGAAGGGCGTTCGCTGGTGCAGGCGAGCGACGGGGTCGACGTCCCGTGGAAGTTTGACACGGGTGTGTGGCCACCGCGCTACGAGCCGATGGGAGTGACGGAAGGGCGCGTCTTTGCCAGCGACTCGGAGTTCGACGATCCGCTGGTCGCGGGGGCGGCGCGCGGTTTTGTCTGCGATTACGCGGGGGAGCTGGAGGTGGCGGGCCGGAAGGTGGTGCGGATCTTGGTGACGCGAAAACTGACGGACACCTTTTCCCTGCTCGTGGATGCGGAGACGTATTTTATCGTGGCCCGCATTGAGCACCGGAACAGTGTCAGCGGGCGCAGGGTGGAGATCGTGACGCGCTACGAAGACTATCGGCCGGTCGACGGGGTGTTGGTGCCGCACAAGGTCGCGGTGCTGTCAGACGGAAAGATCGTGCAGCATACCGTGATCGAAAATGTGGAGGCGAACCCGTCGGTGACGGCGGAGACATTTGTGCGACCGCAGACGGTGCCGACGCAAAAACCATAGCGCCGGCGCGGAGTGACCCTGCTGGTGGGGAGCCGGAGAACGCCCGGGCTGCTCGGGCAGAGGAGGGCAGTGTGTGATGCGTGGCCGTCGGTGAGATTCAGGGCGGGAGGGCGGCTCACGCCTTTCATCACCGCGGAGAAGTCTTGAAAATCGGAGGGTGCGACGACCCTGAGCGGAGTGATGGGAGTGCGCGGACCAAAGACGGGGGCGCGCGGGCAATTCGGGGTTTCGCAATCCGGGGTTTCGCGGCTTGCCAGTGCGGAGCGCGCCGAATGGAGTCGCGGATATGGCTCTCTATGGATCGATGAACAACGTGCGGGCGCGGATCGCTCTACTGCCGGGTTTCGACGTCGCATGGGCGTATGCGGACGAATTGCTGCGTGCGGGTTCGCCCACGGCGGACCGGGTGCGGGCGATCGCGGTCGGGCAGCGGCAGCGGACGGAACTCGCGGGTGGGGTGTTTGTGAGTGAGGAATGCTATCGGTCAAAGGCGCGGGCGGACGGTTTTTTCGAGTCGCACCGGAAGTTTATCGACGTGCAGATCGTCTTCGAAGGAGTGGAGCTGATGGAAGTAGCGGAGCTGGCGACGATGACCACGCGGCAAGCTTACAACCCCGAGCGGGATTTGATCACCTACGAGGATAATCCGGATGCCTCGTGGCTGCGGGTGTTTCCCGGGCAGGCCGCGGTTTTTTTCCCAACGGATGTGCACATGCCGCAGTTGGCGGTGCGCGAGCCCGGCGGCGTGGTGCGCAAGTGTGTGATTAAGGTCCCCGTAGCCTGAGGTGCTGAGCTTCGCGCGGTGGTGGCAGACCGCCGCAGCCCATCAAGCGGATGAACTACCGACACCATTTTCACGCCGGCAATTTTGCGGACGTGATGAAGCACGCGCTGCTGATCCGGCTCGTGCGGGCCATGCAGAAAAAGGAAAAAGGTTTTCTCTACCTCGATACGCACGCGGGGCGGGGCGGTTATGATCTTACGACGGCGGCCACCGGCGACTCGCTCGCGCGGCAACCGGAATGGCCGGATGGCGTCGGGCGCCTGGTGGGCCGCGCAGATCTACCGGAGTCAGTGGCGGACTATCTGGCGGTGGCCCGGAGGTTTGATGCGAGCCAGCGCGCGGGGGCGGACACGAACGACCACGGGGCGCTGAAATTTTATCCGGGCTCGCCGTGGTTCGTGCGGGAGCTGGCCCGACCGCAAGATCGCCTCGCGCTGTGCGAACGGCAGCCGGATGAGTGCGCGGCGCTACGGGAAGCGTTTCAGTTTTCACCAAGCACGAAGGTGCAGGAAATGGACGGCTACGTGGCGGTCCGCGCGCTGCTGCCGCCGCCTGAGCGACGCGCGCTGGTGTTGATCGATCCGCCGTTTGAGGCGCAGAACGAGTTTGCGCAGGTCGCGCGAGCGCTGAGCGAAGGATTACGCCGGTTTCCCAGCGCGGTGTTGGCGGTGTGGTATCCGCTGACGGAGCGGGCGCGGGTGGAGGATTTTTTCGCGGACCTGCGGGCACTGCGTCCGCCGCCGACGCTCGCGGCCGAACTGGTGATCGCAGGTGAAGGCAGTACGATGAAACTGAAGGGATGCGGACTCGTGGTGGTCAACCCGCCATGGCAATTTGAGCGCGAAGCGGAGCCGATGCTGAGTTTTTTGAGTGAGGCGCTGGCGCAGGCACCGGGCGGCGGTGGGCGCGTGACGTGGCTGGTGGGCGAGTGAGAACGCTTATCTGTGAGGAGATGATGAGTGCGACGTCCGCGGGATCGACCGGGCAGCAGCAAAGTCGGTGGCGCACCCAGTGATTTTTTTCTTTTCTCGTTCTCTTAATCTTTCTCTCCGGCCGACAATCCTCTCCGAGCCGGAGCCCTGACGAATGAGAGGGATAACGAGAAAGAGGAAAGATCGGGGAACGACTTTGACACTGTCCCGAGGATAGGCGGGCGTTGAGCGAGGTTTTGACATGAAGTGCGGGGCGCGTACGCTCGAAGTATGCAATCCGTCGCAACCGAGCTCGTCACGGTGGCCGACTATCGGGCGATGCCCGAGGGGCCGCCGTATTACCAATTGATCGAGGGAGAACTTATCATGGCACCATCACCGAGCAGTTTTCATCAGGATGTCGTGGGGAATATTTATTTTTTGCTCAGGCACCATGTCATGAAACATCGCTTGGGAAAAGTCTGCATCGCTCCGCTCGACGTCTATTTGGCGGAGACCAGCGTGGTGCAGCCGGATGTTTTTTTTCTAACCAACGCCAGCTTACCGCTGCTTGAGTCTGATGGTGTGCATGGGGCGCCTGATTTGGTGATCGAGATCGTGTCGCCGTCGAATGGCTGGTTGGATAAGAAGCGCAAGCGGCCGATTTATGCGCAGTGCGGCGTGAAGGAGTTGTGGCTGGTTGATCCGGCGATGGAATTGATCCATCGCTATGATTTTACGATCGATGTCGCGAAGCCGGTGCGGATCGTGGACAGCGAGGAGAGTTTCGAGACGCCGCTCGTGCCCGGATTAATGATCAACGCGGTCGACGTATTTCAGCGTTAGGCTCGTGGGGTGTGGCCCCGGGCCGCGGGAGTGAGTGGGGCGAGCCGACGCGGGGACGTCGGAGAAACGAGGGCCGCGTTACGCGAATTTTTGGCGGACGACGAGGAAGAGGACCGCGCTGGCGATGAGGTCGGTGAGGCCGACGGCGAGGCGAAGCGGGAGCGGGATACGCGTGAGGAAGGCGAGCACGACGATGCCACCGAAGGCGAGCACGGTCGCGAGGATGAGCATTTGTTTGCGCAGGCGAACGCGCTGGGCGGGATCAGCCGCAGGCGTGCTGGTGGGAATTGAGGAGGGATCGGGCATCGAGGGAGGTGGGGCGCGGTGGACAGATCGGAGGCCTGACCTTATTTCGCCAAGGGGAGGAGGAGGCGCATCGTCGTGCCTGCGGGGCTCGTCGCGAGGAGCAGGATGTCGCCGTGGTGCGACAGGAGGATCCGTTTCGCAATCGCGAGGCCGAGGCCAGTGCCGTCGGTGCGGCCCGAGAGAAACGAATCGAAGATGCGGTCGCGGATGGGTTCAGGAACCCCGGTGCCGGTGTCGGCGAGGTCGAGAAGCGCGAAGTGGGCGTCGTTCGGGCGGTCAGCCCTCGCGGTGAGCGTGATCGTACCGCCCTCGGGCATGGCCTGCGTGGCGTTGATCAGCAGGTTGAGAAGGACCTGCTGGATTTGGCCTTTGTGCGCTTCGATGAAGAGCGCGCCTGCCGGTGGTTCGAAACGGAGCGACACCTTGCTTTGCGCGAGCTTGAGCCGCACGAGCACGAGGGTGTCATCGACGATGTCGGCGAGCGACCAGCGGGAGTGTAGGCTGGTGGGCGCTTTGGCGAAACCGAGCACGCGGGTGACGATGGACTCGAGCTGATCGAGTTTTTCGCCGATGACGCGCATGTCGGTGCGCCGTGGGTCGCCCGCAGGGAAGTCGAGGTCGAGGCCGCCGTGGAGGAGCTTGAGGACGGTGAGGGGATTACGGATCTCGTGCGCAATCTCGGCGGCGAGGAGGCCGAGGGTGGTGAGGCGTTCGTTTTTCCGGAGCACATCTTCGCGTTTGAAAATACGGGCGTAGAGCCGCGCGTTTTGCAGGGCGACGGCACCGAGGCTGGCGAGGGCGGCGCAGAGGCGTTTCTCATCGTTGTCGAAGCGATGCGGTCGATCGGTGAACACCGCGAGGACGGCGAGCACCTCGCCCTCGAACAGCAGTGGGCTCACGAGCACGGAGCGGAGCGAGGGATCTCTAGGAATGTCCGTAAGGTCGATGAATTCCCGTGATTGAACATCGACAAACGAAACCTGCCGTTGGGTGCGGATCGAGGCGCCCACCAGGCAGGTGTTGAGGGGATGATGGCCGCTCGGGAGCGGCGTGATGGTGCCACTCGTCAAGGACGCACACTGCACCGAGTCCGTGGTGGCCTCGTGGAAATAGAGGGCGGCGGCGCGGGCCTGCATCATGTGGCGCGCTTCGCGAGTCAGGGAGTCGAGCAGATCCTGTTGTTCAAATTTTGTGACGAGGGATTGGCCGACGGTGACGAGGGATTCGAGTTGGCGGGCTTTATTGCGGAGGTGCCCGAGTGTCCAGAGACGTTGCATCACGCGGGCGGCCTCGGCGGCGAGGGTTTCGAGTTGGGTGAGGTCGGCGGAAGTGAAACCCGAGAGATGGTCGCTCTCGAGGTCGATGACGCCGATCACCTGGTCGCCGTCCATGATGGGGGCGGCCATTTCGCAACGACATGTGGGCCGGACGGCGATGTAGCGCGGCTCTACGGAGACGTCGGGTGCGAGGAGCGAGCGATGGTTGAGTACGCACCAGCCGGTGATGCCGTGGCCGAGTTTGATGTCTGAATAACCGACCCCCGTGGGCAAGCCGGTTTGCACTTCGGTTTCAAGGCGGGACGTATCTGGGCTGAGTAGCGCGATGGAGCCGGCGTTGGCGCGAAACGTCGCGACGAAGAGATCGAGCATCTCCCGGAGGGCGACCGAGGGGTCGTCGACGCGCGAGGCGAGCGCCGCCAAGCGGTAGAGGGCCGGTAGAAGTTTGGCGTCGGGCATCGCGTCCATGGGGCGGGTCGGCCCAGCGCACGCGGGGTGCGCAAGGTGAAGTTGCGGTCGCGATCAGCGACGGGTTTATGTTCCGCTCGCCGGAGCGGCCGGAGCCGGCACCGGAGCGGGGGAAATGACCTCGGTCATGGCATCGCGGAGGGCGACGAGGCGTTCGGGGCTATCGACCGGTTGGTGATTGGCACTCTCGATGTAAAACGTGTCGATCGCGACGCCGCGTTCGGTCCCGATGCGGGCGAACGTGATGTCGAACGCGTGGTCGCAGATGATCTTTGCGAGCCGATAGAGGAGACCGATCTGATCGCGCGCCTGGATTTCCACGATGGTGCGCTGCATCGAGAGCTCATGGTAAACATCCACGGTGGGAGGAAACGAGCTGTGCAAGGTTTCTCCGGTCGACGAGGCGAGGTAGCGCGTCGAAGCGATTTTTTTAGCCTGCGCGGCGATGTCGGGGAGCAAGTCGCGGTTGGCGACGAGCGCTTCCTCGATGGTGCGGGCGAATTTCTCCTGGGCGGCGGCACTTTGCACGACGCCTCGGCCGGGCTCGACGACGTAGAAGGTGTCGATCGCGATGTGATCGGTGCGGGAAATGACCTTTGAGCCGAGGATACTCAGGCCCGCGACGCTGAAGGCGCCGGCTAGTTTGTAGAAGAGGCCGGCGCGATCCCACGTCACGACGTTGACGACGGTGAGTGAGCGGTTGAGGTCGTCTTGCCACTCGATGACAGGTTTTAAAGAGCCGACGGAATCGGCGGTCGTGATCGACTGAAGAAGCCGATTGACCATCTGAATATGCAGCGCGATCTCGGCGGAGTCGGTATGGACGAAATAGCGGTCGGGGAGGAGGCCGAAGTGCGCGTTGATCTCGTCCGCACTGATTCCGGGGATAGTTTTCGCGATGAGTGCCTGATGGGTCATTTTTTTCTTTTCCTGGTGGCTGGCGTCGAGTGCCGCGCCAAGTTTAAGTCGTTCAAGGGTGGAGCGGTAGAGGGTCGTGTGCAACGTGTCCTTGTAACTATTCCATAGGTCCACGGCGGTGCCGCGGGCGTCGCAGAACGTATGGACATAAAGGTGCCGCAAGCGCTCGGTGTCGCCGACAAGTTCGGCAAAGGAAGCGGAGGTCTGGGGGTCATCGACATCCCGCTTCTGCCAGAAGCGTGCCATCGCGAGATGATTTTTGATCGTGAACAGCACGAGCTCGCGGCCCTCGTTCGAAACGCCGAAACGCTCCAGCAAGGGACCAGCGAGGCGAACGCCGCTTTCGGAATGGCCCTGGATGGCTTCGGCCTTGCCGATGTCGTGGAGCAAGAGCGTGAGATACAGGAGCGCCGGATCGCTGCTTTCATGGAGGGCGGCGCGATACTTGAGGGTGATGGGTTCGGCCTCGGTGAACACGCGGTCGAGTTCGCGGATCGCGCTGAGCGTATGCACATCGGCGGTGTAGCGATGGTAATACTCGTGCTGGACCAAGCAGGTGAGGCCGTCGAATTCCGGGATGAAACGGCCCAGCACACCGAGCTCGTGCATTTGGGCGAGGGCGGGATGGACCGCGCCCACTTCGGAGAGGATGGCACGGAAACAGATGCCGGCGTCGGCCGAACGCGCGACCTCGGGCGTCAGGCGGGGGAGCTCGGCGCGGACGAGCTGCGCGAGATGAAAATCGAGCGTGGCGTCGAGTTGCTGGCTGTGGCGAAACACCCGGAGGAGGCGCACGGGATCCGTGCTGAAGATATCGGGATTCTCCGCGGCGAGTTCCCGTCCGCGGAGGACGAAACCATCGAGGCGTTTGGAACGGGTGAAACGCGTCGCGCGGAGCCGTTCGCGAAACGACCCGCCGCCCTCGCCGTTGGCACCGCCGCGGCCGATGCTCAGCGCGAGCCGATCCTCGACGAGCTTCGACACGCGGAACACCGTCTGCGCCGCGCGGTAATAATCCTGCATGAAGTGCTCCACCCGGGGCAGCATTTCGACCTCGGTGTAACCGAGGTTTTGCGCGATGCGCGGCTGGAGATCGAGATTCATGACATCCGTCGCGCGGGTGCTCATGAAATGGAGGTCGTTGCGGACCCGCAGGAGAAAGTCGTAGCCCCGGTGGAATGCGGCGAGGTCCTCGGCGCGCAGGTAGTTTTGCGCGGCGAGCTCGTCGAGGGACGTGATGCCCAGCTTCACGCGGGCCATCCACACGGCGTTCTGGTAGTCGCGGAGGCCGCCGACGCCATTCTTGATGTCGGGCTCCTGATTGAAGACGGTGTTGGCGAATTTCGCGCGGCGGCTCGCCTGGTCGTCCAGTCGCGCGGCGATGTAGCCCTTGGGGTCTTCGCTGACGTAGTAGCTGCGGTAGGCCTGCGAAAACGTATCGTAGAGTTTGGGTGAGCCGGCGATGAAGCGCGCTTCGAGGAGGGCGGTCTTCGATTGGATTTCACGGCGGGCTTCGTCGAAGGCCTCGTCGATCGTTCGGGTGGAGTGGCCGACTTTCAGCCCGCAATCCCAGAGAATGTAGAGAATTTCATTGGTGATATGCGCCTGGAGGGGCTTGGCGGCGGCCTGCTTCGTCTTCGTTGGGAAGAGAAACATCACGTCGATATCGCTGAGGGGGTTTAGCTCGCCGCGTCCGTAGCCACCGAGTGCTACGAGGGCCACGGGGGCAGGCAAGGGGCCGACGTTGCGCGTGTAGGTTTCAATGGCGTAGTCGAAAAGGTGCGTGAGCAGGACGTCGATCAGTGCCGCGCGATGGTGGGTCGTGGCGAGGCCGGTGGCCCCGGCCTCGTGTCGGGTGCGCAGGGCGGCGGTTTCGACCTTTAGGAATTCCTTGCAGGCGGCCAGTCGCGTCGGGACGGGCACTTCGCCGCTGAAGCGGAGCCGGTCGGTGGCGGGTGGCGGCGGGAGTGCAGACATGAGGGAAACGGGAAATAAGCAATAACCGGCAACCATTAGGCAATCTCCCAATCACGGGGCTGCACGCGACGCTTGCATCGCTCCCAGGCCCACGGTTTTCTCGTCGGTTCCTAATCTGAACCGACCTATGGCCGAGATCACCAAGAGCTACGAATCCCGCGACGTTGAGAAAAAATGGTATGCCGCTTGGCAGGCCGCGAATGCCTTTGCCGGCAGGGTGACGCCGGGCAAGGAGCCCTACTCGATCGTGATCCCGCCCCCGAACGTCACGGGCGTGCTCACCATGGGACACGTGCTCAACAACACGATCCAGGATGTTTTGATCCGTCGCGCGCGCCTTGAAGGCAAGTCGGCCCTCTGGCTGCCGGGTACTGACCATGCGGGCATCGCGACGCAGAACGTCGTCGAGCGTCAGCTCCGGCAGACCGAGAAAAAAACGCGCCGCGACCTCGGTCGCGAAAAATTTCTCGAAAGAGTCTGGTCTTGGCGCGACGAAAAAGGCGGAAAGATTCTCGAGCAACTTCGCGCACTCGGCACCTCGTGTGATTGGGAGCGCACGCAGTTTACGATGGACCCGCACTACTCGCAGGCGGTCCTCACGGCGTTTGTTGATCTCTTCGGCAAAGGAAATATCTACCGCGGCAAGCGGATGGTGAATTGGTGTCCCGTCTCGCAGACAGCGCTCTCGGACGAAGAGGTGAATATGAAGCCGGTGAACGGCTCGATCTACCGGGTGCGCTACGAGCGGACGGATGCGCCGGGGGTGTTTGTCGAGGTCAAGACTACGCGGCCCGAGACGATTCCGGGTGACGTCGCCATCGCGGTGCATCCCGAGGACCCGCGCTACGCTGGGTGGATTGGAAAAACCGTGCGTCGCGCCCTCGGGCCGGCGGCGGAAATCCCGATTATTGGCGATGCGGCGGTCGACCAAGCGTTCGGCACTGGCGCGCTGAAGATTACTCCGGCGCACGACAAGGTCGATTTTGAGATCGGCCAGCGGCACCATCTTCCAATCATCGACGTGCTGGAGGCGGATGGAAAACTCAACGCGTTTGCCGGTCCCGAGCTCGCTGGACTCGACCGTTTCGCGGGTCGCAAGAAAGCCGTCGAGTTGCTCAGCGCCAGTGGTGCCCTCGTCGCCGAAGAACCCTACGCGAACAACGTCGGCTATTCCGAGCGTGCCGATGTGCCGATCGAGCCGCGACTCACGTGGCAGTGGTGGCTGCGTTACCCGCGAGTCGCCGAGGCCAAGACGGCGGTGCGCGACGGCCACATCCAGTTTCACCCCGAGCGGTGGAGCAAAGTTTACCTGCACTGGCTGGAGAACATCCAAGATTGGTGCATCAGCCGCCAGCTCTGGTGGGGTCACCGCATTCCGGTTTGGTATCGGAAGGGCCTCGACAAAGAGAAACTCACGGAGGCCGATCTCCGCGATGCGACGAAAGTCCACGTCTCGCTCACCGGTCCGGCCGATCCGGAAAACTGGACGCAGGAGGACGATGTGCTCGACACGTGGGCGTCGTCATGGCTGTGGCCCTTCGCGACGATGGGCTGGCCCGATCAGGACAAGATGAAGGCGCAGGGCCTCGACTATTTTTACCCGACGACGACGCTCGTGACGGGGCCGGACATTATCTTTTTCTGGGTCGCGCGCATGATTATGGCCGGACTGGAGTTCATGCGGCCGGGTGAATCGCTGGAGCGGCGCATTCCGTTCAAGCATGTTTACTTCACCGGCATCATTCGCGACCAGCAGGGCCGCAAGATGTCGAAGTCCCTCGGCAACTCGCCCGACCCGCTCGATCTCATCAATGCCTACGGTGCCGATGGCCTCCGGTTCGGCATCGTGTCGATCGCGCCACAAGGGCAGGACATCCGCTTCCAAGAAGACCGGATCGAGAGCGGTAAGAATTTTTGTAACAAGCTGTGGAATGCGTGTCGGTTCCGCCAGATGAGCGGCGAGGCGGGGGACAACGCGTCGCTCTCGACGATTTTGGCGCGCCTCTCGCCGGAGAAATTTGACGCGGACGACCACGCCATTCTTCAGCGCCTGCTTGCGACGACGCGCGAGGTGGAACGGTGTTTCGCCGAATTCGAATTCAGTGCGGCGGTGCAGGCCCTCTACGGCTTTTTCTGGAATGATTTCTGTGACTGGTATGTGGAAGTCTCGAAGTCGAAACTCCAAGAGGCGGACACCAAGGCCACCTGTCTCGCGATCCAAGATATGGTCCTGCGCCAGACCTTGCTTCTGTTGCACCCCTTCATTCCCTTTATCACCGAGGAACTGTGGCACCAACTCGGCTACGGCCCCGAAGGCAGCTTTATTGCGGACGTTCAGATCAGCAACGCCGCGCAGATCTCCGAGGCTGCGGGGTTGCACGGCGTGGTGCTGAACGCGGCGGCTGCCGCCACGATCGAGGCGCTCAAGGAGCTCGTCTCGAAAGCGCGCGCGCTCAAAGCCGACCACAACCTCGCGAGCCGGCGTGACGTGAAATTCTTCCTCATCGCAGCCGACCGCGAGTGGCAAACTGTCGAGGGCAACCTCGCCAAGCTCACGCGGATGTGCGGCGCGGCGAGCCTCGAGCGCCGCGAGCAAGTCGATGGCGCGCCCGCCGCGGTGACGGCGCTCGGCACCCTCTATTTGGATCTTGCGAGCACGGTCGATGCAGGGGCCGAGAAAGTGCGCCTATCCAAAGAACTCGACCAACTATCGAAGCACATTGCGGGCACCGAGGCGCGCCTGTCCAACGAGGCCTTCGTCAGCAAGGCCCCGCCCGCCGTCCTCGACGGTGCGCGCAAGCAACTCGCCGATCAAAAAGCGAAGCGTGGGGAGCTGGAGCGGCTGTTGAAATCGCTGGTGGGTTAACCCGGGAGCGCGGGCGTCACGCCCGCAACCGCTTCCTGACCGGCTCTACGCCGTTGCTACGGTTCGGGCCACGAAGACTTTCGTGGCCCGGTGGGGCAACCGTCGCGCGCTGCGTATCCCTTGCGACCTTACGGCCAAATCCCGCCTGACCGCAGGAGTGGGGGTGGGGCGAGCCAGCAACCAACAGTGATGATTTTGTCGTGCGCCGGAGCGCGCCGAACTTCGCTTTGTCCGTCCTCCTCGCCGGCGTGCGCCCCGGCAAGCGCCCCGAGGCGATCGCGACGGGACAAGCGTTGGGCAAAAAGGTGTGGTGAGATGAAAAATCGCGGGCCCGAGCGGGGCGATTGGTAGGACGCGGAGGGATGGCCCGCCAACGCGGCGACGCGGCGTGAGCGCGGCGCGGTCAATTTTGTGCAAGTCGTGGCCGAAATCTTCTCTCGCCGAATATTCCATCGCCGAGGCTTGCCCGCCGCGCAGCGCCACCGGTAAGCTCCGCGTTCCCCTTCATGAAAAAAGCGCTTATCACTGGTATCACGGGTCAGGACGGATCGTATCTCGCCGAGCTCTTGCTCGCCAAAGGTTACGAGGTCCACGGCGTGATCCGCCGCGCCTCGACGTTCAATACGAGCCGCATCGATCACCTCTACCGTGATCCGCACGTCAACGGGGTGAAACTCCACCTCCACTACGGCGACCTCGCCGATTCCGTGCAGATGGTAAAACTCCTTTACCAGCTTCAGCCGGATGAGATTTACAACCTGGGCGCGCAGTCGCACGTGCGCGTCTCGTTCGATATTCCCGAATATACGGGCGATGTCGTGGGCCTCGGCGCGGTGCGCATCCTTGAGGCGATCCGCGAGGCCGGCCTCATGAAGAAGTGTCGATTCTACCAAGCCTCCTCATCTGAGATGTACGGCAAGGTCCAGGAGGTTCCCCAGACGGAGACGACGCCATTCTGGCCGAGGTCGCCCTACGGTTGCGCGAAGATGTATGCCTACTGGCTCACGGTGAACTACCGCGAGAGTTACCATCTCCACGCGTCCAACGGCATTCTGTTCAACCACGAGAGCCCGCGCCGCGGTGAGACATTTGTGACGCGCAAGATCACCCGCGCGGCCACGCGGATCAAACTCGGCCTCCAAGACAAACTTTACATGGGGAACCTCGAGGCCCGCCGCGACTGGGGCTATGCCAAGGAATACGTCGAGATGATGTGGGTGATGCTCCAACAGGACCAGCCTGACGACTACGTGGTGGCGACGAACGAGACGCATACCGTGAAGGAATTTATCCAAGAAACGTTTGGATTGCTGAATCTCGATTGGGAGCAGCACGTCAATTACGACGCCCGCTACGAGCGACCCGCCGAGGTGGAGTTGCTGATTGGCGATCCGGCCAAAGCCAAGCGCCAGCTTGGCTGGGAGCCGAAGGTGAAGTTCAAAGAACTCGTGAAAATCATGACCGAAGCGGATCTCGAACTCGCCAAACGCGAGGCGCAGATTGCGGCACTGCCGGCGACGTCCTCCGCACCGTTGGCATGAAAATCTTCATCGCAGGTCACCACGGCATGGTCGGTGGCGCGCTCGTGCGCCGCTTCTCGCGCGAGGCGGGTACGACGCTCCTGCTCCGCACGCGCCGCGAACTCGACCTGACGTCGCAGGTCGCGGTGGAGGCATTTTACGCCGCGGAAAAACCCGACGTGGCCATCATCGCCGCAGCCAAGGTCGGCGGTATCCACGCGAACCACACTTATCCGGCGGAGTTTCTGTTTGAGAATCTCGCCATCGCTGCGAACACGATCCACGGCGCCTACAAACACGGGGTGAAGCGACTGCTCTTTCTCGGCAGTTCGTGCATTTACCCGAAGCTCGCACCGCAACCGATGCCCGAGGATTGTTTGCTCTCGGGACCGCTGGAGCCGACCAACGAGGCCTACGCCATTGCCAAGATCACGGGGCTCAAGCTCGCCCAATCCTACCGGAAGCAGTTCGGCGTGATGTTCCACTCGGCGATGCCGACCAACCTCTACGGTCCCGGGGACAACTATCACCTGCAGAACTCTCACGTGCTGCCCGCGCTGATTCGTAAGTTTCACGAGGCGAAAACCGCCGGCCGCGCCGAAGTCGTCGCGTGGGGCACAGGCACGCCGAAGCGCGAATTCCTCCACGTCGACGATCTCGCCGATGCCTGCGCGTTTCTGGTGGCGCTCGAAAATCCGCCGGACTGGATCAACGTCGGCACGGGCGTAGATGTGACGATTCGCGAGCTCACGGCATGCGTCGCCGCAGTCACGGGTTTTTCGGGACAGATCGTCTGGGACGCCACGAAACCTGACGGCACTCCGCGCAAGTTGCTGGATGTTTCGCGTCTCTCGGGTCTCGGCTGGCAGGCCAAGATTGCGCTCCGCGAAGGCGTGGCGAAGACCTACGCAAGTTTTCTGGAGGAAACAGCCTCCGGCGCAGTGCGGTCTTAAAACGAGGCGCGGTTAGCTCGGCGTCTTGAGCTGTTTCAGCAAGGTGAGAAAACGGGGATGGGACTTGAGTGCCTCGAGATCCGGGTCCTGCGCCATCCAATGAAAGTCGCGATAGCCCAGGTCGATCGCGTGGCCGAGCGCGCGGATGGCATCGGCTTTGCGTTTCGTGAGTGCGAGACTGCAGGCGAGATTGTAGTGGGCGGTGGCGTTAGCGGGTTGGAGCTTCACCAGCTTCCGGTCCATTTTCAGCCCGTCGGCGATCCGGCCGTGTTGGGTGTAAAGGCCGCCGAGGATTTCGACGACTTCGATGTAGGCGGGGTCGCGGCCTAGCACCGACTCAAAAAAACTGATTTCAAACGCGTGATCGTGGGATCGTGCCTTGGCCATAGTTCGAGAAAAAATTGACGGAGTGTCCCCTTAGCCGCGTCGCGGGCAAGCGCCGCTTTGGCGGAAAACGTCGCAGTTTGCGCTGACCTGAAGGCGTTGTGAGGTGGGGGTCAGGCCCAGTTTCGATGAGACGGTGCTGCTGTACCACTCCATGAACGGTGCGCTGATCTCGAAAATTTTCTCACAGTCGACGCAGACGACCTGAGCGACTTGCGTGGTGGCTCCATCGCGATTGGGGCGGTAGAATTTCTCACCCGAGCCGATATCCACCTCTCGCAGCAAGGCGCTGGCAGTCATGATGGGCAGCGTCCGGTAGATGGTTGCGCGCGAGACGGAGTCATCCAGCTTGCGGGCGCGATCGAGGAGTTGGTCGGCGGTGAAGTGCTCCTCCAGTGTGAAGGCGGCATCGAAGATGGCCAGTCGTTGACTGGTCGCGCGGAGCCCTTTTCGCACAAGGAATACTCCGAATTTTTCGCGGGCTGCGGTGATGCTCACGGCGCGACTGTTTCGTGCGTGCGCAGGGGGTGTCAATGCGTTCGTGGGCGCGTGACGAGGCTTCGGGTTTGCGTTGTCGCGGACGCGGGGGCGTGATGCGAGCCAATGATCGTTGGGGTCCATCCGCTCGCCGGTTTTGACAAGGTCCTCCACTACCGTGTGCCTGAAACATTGGGCGCGGCCGTGGGGGTGGGATCGCTCGTGCGCGTGCCCATTGGGAACACGCTGCGGCTCGGGATCGTCGGCGAGCTCGGTCCGCCGAGCGATTTTCCGGTCGATCGGCTGAAATCACTCGCGCAGGTGGTGTATCCGTTCCCGGCCTTGCCGCGCGACTTGCTGGCTTTGGCGCGCTGGATGGCCGGCTATTACGCGTGCGGTCTCGACAGCATCATCGAGACGATGATTCCGGCGCCGGTGCGCAACGGCGCGGGCTTGAAACAAGAGAAACAGCTCTCGCTGGCACAGCGGCTGAGTGTCGAGGAATTGGCCGCCTTGGAGAAAAAGGCGCCCCAACAGGCGCGGCTCTACCGGTTTATTGAGCAGCAGTTTCGGCCGCAGAAAAAAACGCTGGTACTCTCCCGACTCGATCTGACGGCGGGCGTGGTGGCGGCGCTGGTGAAACGGGGTGTGCTGCGGGAGGAAACGCAGCGGATCGAGCGCATCGCCTACGACGACGACCACTCGTCCGGGGAGCTCGTCGCCTCGCAGCCGCATGCGCTGAACCCGGAGCAACAGGCGGCGGTCGAGGCGATGACGACGAGTTTGGGAGAAGGGAAATTTGGGGTGACGCTGCTTCACGGGATTACGGGTTCGGGTAAAACGGAGGTCTACTTGCGGGCGATCGACACCGCGCTCAAGTCGGGCGGCGGCGTGATTTTTCTCGTGCCCGAGGTGGCGCTCACCCCGCAGACCGTGGCGCGACTGCGCTCGCGGCTGGAGGCGATTGCGCCCGGGCACCGGTGCGTGGTGTGGCACAGTCATCTGAGCGAGGGCGAACGGCTCGACGGTTGGCTGGCGCTCGCCACGGGGGAGGCGAAGGTGGTGGTGGGCGCGCGTTCGGCGGTCTTTGCGCCGGTGCAAAGTCTCCGGTTGATCGTCGTCGATGAGGAGCATGAGCCCGCCTATAAGCAGGACGAGACTCCGCGTTACCACGGACGGGATGTGGCGGTGATGCGGGCGAAGCTCACGGGCGCCGTGTGTCTGCTGGGATCGGCCACGCCCTCGCTGGAAAGTTTTCTCAACGCGCAGTCGGGCAAATACCGGCTCGTCGAACTCAAGCAACGCGTGGATTCGCGCAAGCTGCCCTTCATCGATATCGTCGACCTACGGGTCGAGGCGATGAAGCAACGGTCGTTACCGCTCTTGTCCGGGCGACTGGTGCGCGCCATGCAAGATCGCTTTGAGAAGCGGGAGCAGACAATTCTGTTCATCAATCGCCGCGGCTATTCGTCGTCGATGCTCTGCACCAAATGCGGGCACTCGGAAGAGTGCGTCCACTGCAGCATCGCGTTGACGTATCATCGCTCGGACGAAACCTTGCGCTGTCATCTTTGTGGGGCGCAGAAGCCGGCGCCGGTGCGGTGTCCGCAGTGCGCTGCGCCGGAGATTCGCTGGAAGGGTCTGGGGACGCAGCGCATCGAGGAGGCGGTGAAGCGGGTGCTGCCGCGGGCGAAGATCGAACGCATGGATACCGATACCATGTCGAAGAAGAATCGTTTTCGGGAGGTGCTCGCGCAGTTTCGCGCTGGGAAAATCGACGTGCTCGTCGGCACGCAGATGATCGGCAAGGGGCTGGATTTCCCAAATGTTACGCTGGTGGGGCTGGTCGATGCGGACATGTCGATGCACGTGCCGGATTTCCGGGCGAACGAACGAACTTTTCAGCTGCTCGTGCAGGTGGCGGGGCGCGCGGGCCGGGGGGATCGGGCGGGCGAAGTCGTCGTGCAAACCTTCACGCCGCAGGCGGAGGCGATTCAGTTTTCACGCCACGCGGACTTCGCGGGCTTTGCGGCGTCAGAGCTGAAGATCCGCAAAGATTTTCACTATCCGCCGTATCGCCACCTGATTCATCACCTCTTTCGCGGGCCGAACCCAGAGAAGCTCAAGTTTTTCGCGGAACAGTGGGCGAAGCTTGTCGAGAAAACACTCGGGGATCGCGTCGAGTTGCGCGGTCCGTCGGCGTCGCCGATCGAGAAGATCAAAGACGAGTATCGGTGGCAGCTGTGGTATTTCACGAATGCGGTCACGAAAGTCGTGCCGGAACTGATGAAGCTGCGCGCGGGCTTTGCGTGGGCGGACGACATCACGCAGGTGCTCGATGTGGATCCGGTCAATCTCGTCTGAGGCAATACGTGACGATGCAGTCGACTCCGAAGTACCTCTGAACCTGCAAAACTTTCCTGCCGCAAATTCCGGAGCTCGGGGCCGAGGGCTTCCACTCGTTGAAGGCGCCCCGCCCGGCCCCGCTTAACCATTTGCCGATTAATAAAACCGCCGGATTGAGCCCCTCCACGAGCCCTGACGGGGATGCCCACAGATTCAGGACTCCGCAGCGTTCTGAGCCGCAGCCTTTCAATCTGCCGAACCCTGAATCTGCGGGAAAAATCAGTTATCGTTCCTCGCTTTCGGATTAATAAAACCGCCGGTAGAGTAGCCTCGCCACGAGCCCTGACGGGGATGCCCACAGATTCAGGACTCCGCAGCGTTCTGAGCCGCAGCCTTTCAATCTGCCGAACCCTGAATTTGCGGGAAAAATCAGTTATCGTTCCTCGCTTTCGGATTAATAAAACCGCCGGTAGAGGGCAGGAAGATCTTATTGGCAGGAAGATTTCCCCAGCCGCAGGCAGGCCGGACCCACAACTCGAAACATGCTCTCCGGTTTCTTTCTGTCGGGGCAGAAACTTGTTTTGGGGTAGGGCTCCTCCTCGGAAACAGCTCCTTTTTCGTAGTCCCGCCTTGAGGCGGAATCCGTCAAACCCTCCGCCTGAAGGCGGGACTACGAACTCGAAAAATGGGCGTTTCTTCCCGGCACGGGCAACCGTCGCTTTTGTGGGTGGGGCTGAATCGTTCTTGTCTGAGGCTCAGTCCGAGCGGAGGGCCTCGACGGGACTGAGGCGTGAAGCGCGGATGGCGGGGTAGAATCCGGCGACAATGCCCACGAGCCCGCTGAAAACGATGCCGATGGCGAGCGCGGCGGGCGAGAGTTCGGGGCGGTTGGCTTCGACGACGACCTTCTGGAGTAACGTGATGAGCCCAATGCTCGCGAGCATCCCGATCAGCCCGCCGGCGAGGGCGAGGGTGATGGTCTCGGCGAGGATCTGTACGAGAATGTCCCGCCGTTTGGCACCGAGCGCACGACGGACGCCGATCTCCCGGACGCGTTCGTTGATCGAAGCGAGCATGACGTTCATGATGCCGATGCCCCCGACGATGAGGCCGATGAGGGCGACTCCACCCAGCGAGAAGACGTAGCTCCGTTGCGTGGCTTCAAAGCGCTGGAGCAAATCTTCCCGGGTCTCGAAACGGATGTCCTGAATGCCGCGATGGGTGTGGGTGAGCACGTTGTTAATCTGGTCGAGCACGAGCGGGATATCCGCGACGTCGGCGACTTTGACGTTCAACACGTCGACATTTTCATCGATACGGAAAAGCGTTTGCAGGGTGGTGAGCGGAATGAAGACCGCGGAATTCTTGGCGCTATAACCGCCGCCGGCGCCGAGTGAGTTTTGATATTCGCGCAACACGCCCACCACAGTGAACGGCTGGCTATTGATGGTGATTGTGCGGTCGAGCGCATCGATGCCGCGGGGAAAGAGCTGGTCGACAACGCCAGCCCCGAGCACGACGACCTGGGTCTGGAGTTCGTTGTCGAGCTCAGCGATGGAGCGGCCCATGGCGATATCGAAGCGGTCCATGATGAACGTGGCCGGCAGGACGCCGCGGACATTGAGTCCGGTGGCGCGGCCTTGATAGGCAAGGCGACCGCCGCCCGGGATCGCGACTTCGGCGGTGACGCGTTGGGCTAGGGGGACGGCGTCGAGAATCGCATCCACGTCGTTCATGGTTCGCCCCGGCGAGAGCTTCGCGATTTCCCGCTGCGCATCAGGGGCCAGCCGCGACAGCACGCTGATGCGTTCGATCCCGCCGGTCTCGTAGATCATCGTTTCCCAGCCGCGGAGGAGTCCCTTGACGACGCCGAGCATACCCACGAGGGCGGCCGCCCCGAGGACGATGCCGAAAAGAGTCAGAAAGGAGCGGAGCTTGTGCGCGAGCACCTCGTTCCAACCGCTGGTAATCCCCATGGTTAATAGTCTCATGGGTGTGGGCTCAGGGTGAGCTGCTGCGTTTGCCGCGGGCCTTCAGGGGTGCGGTGGGCTTGGCGATCGGGATTTCGCCCGTGTATTCCAACGGCCGCATAAGGGCCACGAGCTCGCCGGGGACCAACCCGGAGATAATTTGGACTCTCCGCGTATCGACGAGGCCGATATCGATGCCGCGCACCTCAAAGCTTTCGCCCTTGTTCACAAAAACGTAGCGGACCGAGTCGGCGTTGGAAAATACCGCAGAGAGCGGCACGGCCGGCACGTTCTCGACGTGGGCGAGGGTAAACATGACGGTCGCGGACATCCCCGGACGCAGGCGCGGGTCGGTCTCATCGACGACCACGTCGACCGGAAAGACGCGGGTGCGATCGCCGATAGATTCGGTGGCGACGGTGGCGATCCGCTTGATCTCGCCGTTGAGCATCATGTTTCTCAGCGAGTCGACGCGGACGCGGGCGACATCGGTCACTTTCAGGCGGGCGACGTCGATTTCGTTAATGTTGGTGCGGACCATCAGGGCACTGAGGTCGGCCACCTCGCCAAGGAGCGTGCCGCCGTTGGTGGCGGCGGCGCTGGTGACGAGTTGGCCCTCGGTGAGGTCGCGGAGCAGGAGCGTGCCGTCGTGGGGAGCGCGGATGACGGTTTTGGCGAGCTTGTCGCGCAAGTTTGCGGCGCGGGCATCGTAGACGGCCGCGTCGTTTTCCGTGAGGGACAGCGTGGTGCGAGTTTCCTCAAAGTCTTTCGTGGTGATCAACTCGCGTGTTTTTAGATCTTTTTGGCGTTCAAATTCCCGCTTGGCGCGCCCCACCTTCAGTTTCGAGGCTTCGATATTGCGGTCGGATTCTTGGAGCTGCGTGAGGATATCCTGCTGGTCCAGTCGCAAGATCTCTTGGTCACGCTTCACAGCTTCGCCGTCGATCACGGAGATTTTCATGATGCGCCCGCTGATTTCTGCGCGCAGCTCAGTGGAGAACACGGCGCGGAGGCGACCGACGGCCACAATTTCCTCGGCGATGTTGGAGACCCGGACGGCTGCGGTGGGGATCTTAGCCTCCCGCTTGGTGCCGAACAATCCCGGGCCGATCTGTTTCCACAACACCCGCCCGCCCCAGCCGGCAGCGCCGAGAATCGCCGCGGTGATGACGAGGCGGAGAATTAATTTAACTGTCTGGGGTTTCTTGGGGGGCGAAGCCATGGAATGGTAGAGACGAGTGAAAAGATTTTAGGAAACACCCTCCGCGAGGAATGAGGGAGGATATTTGAATGAGGAGACGGCTTGTTATGCCGGCTCGTTATGACGGGTTTTTAGAAGGCCCAGCTGACGCCGGCGCTGGGCAGCAGGGGAAGTTGCTCACGGGGTTTGCGTACGTTGGTGACCTGGGTGCCGGTGACGGTGACGTGGTGGTCGTAGCCCACCAGATTGACGTGATCGTAGGCGTTGAAGATGTCGACAAACAGCCGGAGCTCGCCGCGCGAGAGCTTGATGCGGCGGGTGGCACGGAGGTCGAGACGATGGTAGTCCGGCAAGCTCAGGCCATAAACCGCGCCGTTGGCTGAGACCAGGCTCGAGCGGCCGTTGGTGAGCGGAGCGAGTCGATAGACGACATCGGTCGTGGGCCAACCGCTGTGATACTGCCAAGACGCGCTGAATTGCCAGCGCGGGTTGAGGGCGTAGGTGAGATCGCTGTAAACGGTGTGACGCTGGTCGCGGGCACGGGGCACCCAGTTCCCGGCCAAGCGTTCCTCCGTGCGCGCCAACGCGTAGCTGAGGTTCCACCGGACCTGAGGACCCGCGCGGCCCGCGATGAGCAGCTCGAGGCCGCGCGCCCGGGCACTTTGCGGATCGAGGCGGACGCGATCGGTCTGCGTCTCGGGAAAGAGATCGTAACCGTTGTCGAGGTTCTCCCAGCGGGGGCGCAGGCGTGACGTGAGCCGCTCGTAGGCTTCGGCGCGGAGGCTGATGTCGGGTGTAAGTGGATACTCCAGACCGAGCCCCCGATGTTCAGCGAACTCGGCGCGATGGAAGCGGGTGTCCCCATCGGCGATCGAAAGTTCGTGGAGACGTTGCGGCTGGAAATAGGCACCCCATGCAGCCCGGAAGGTGGCCCGGCCGAGTGAGAGGGCGGCGTTCAGGCGTGGGCTGGAGTGTGCTTCGGAGGGGAGAGCTTGCCGGTCGAGGCGGAGGCCGGGCTCGACTACCAGCGAGGCGAACGGGCGCAGGCGTGCGGACACGAAGCCACCCAGCGAATCGCCCTCGGGCTGGGGTGCGGCCCGGGTGGTAACGGTGAGGGGCGTCACCCGTCCGGCCACGACGTCATTATAGCGGCGGGAAAGCGCGTAGTCGTAATCGGCCGCACCTGATTTTGCCTCGAGGCCGGCGCGCAGGAGGGCGCGTTCGCCCAGCAAAACGGTCCAGTCGTTGCGCACAGCGACGACCTTCAACGCGCGTTGATCGCGCAAAGAAAAGGGAAACCCATCGAGCGAACCGGTACCGCGACGGTCTTGTGTCAGCTGGGTGAACGAGAGGACGGCCTCGCCGGTGACGGCGCGGCCAAAGGCGCCCCGCCACCGCGTCCACACGTAGTCGCTGTCGTAGTTGCTCGCGAGCGAGGGGTTGTTGGTTCGCTGATACGTCAGCGTGTCGCTGGCGTGCAGCGCGTGCAGCGAGACGGTGTGCCCTGGGGTCACCTGATATTCGACTTGGGCCGTCACGTCGTAGTAGCGCGGGGTGATATCGTCATCGCGGCCGGAGACGCGGAGGGCGACGTCGGGATAACCGCGGCGCGCGGCCGCGAGCCAGCGTCCTCGGCCCTGCGCGAATCCGCCCTGATTGCTGCCGCCGATGCCGGTTAGACTTAGACTTAGGGACGTGTGCGGTGTCGTCGTGGCCTTGGTTTCCATCGTCAGCACTCCAGCGAGGGTGTTGCCGTAGTCGGCGGTAAATCCGCCGGTGGTGAGTTCGAGGCGGCTGATCGTCTGGGGATCGACAATCGAGAGCGCGCCCTGGACGTCTTTGAGGTGAAAGGGTTCGATGAGATCGACGCCGTCGAGGCGGGCGAGGACTTGGGAGTTGGGCGCGCCGCGCACCCAGAAACGGGCGGTGAAATCATCCGCCGCCAAGCCCGGGAGGCGCGCGATCGAACGATAGAGGTCGTCGCCGATTTGCGGGAGCGTCTCCAATTCGGCACTGGTGAGGGTGGCGCCCACGGCGGTCCGTTGTTCGGCGACGCCGAACGTGCTGGGCGTGACGACGACTTGGTTGAGTGCGAGGGGTGCCTCGGCGCCGGCGGCGAAGGAGACGGCGAGCAGGGCTAACGTCAAACGGCAGAGGTGGGGAAGTGGGCCCATAGTTCGAATGAGATTAACAAGGGGAGCGCGGTGAAGGTGTGCGAGCACGAACACGGCGATCACGCACCTTTCAGTTACTTCGGTAGCCGCGAGGAAATGGCATTTTGCACGAGGCTGCCTCGAACTCTTCGGTGCCAGCCCGTCAGCACTTTTGACCGCCCTGTCCGAGCACGTGTGCGTGACGGTGTGGCCCGCGCTGGCGGAAGACCACGACGACTTGGTGCGGACACGCAGCCCGATTTCCTGGGCATTTGCGCCGCCGTCGCCGCCGCGGTCGCGGCGGCAGTGTCTCGACGCAAGGCTCTCCGGCGCCGCCGTGGCCGGCGATCACGGTGTAGCGCGGGCGCGGCGGTCGGCAGTTACGCCAGCAGCGCCAGCAGCGCCAGCATCGCCAGCAGCGCGCTGAGGAGCGTGAGGTTTTTTATCGATGATGTTAATGGCGATGAGTGAGGGCATCAGCGGCTCCTCCCGCGTGCGATGTCGGCCTTCAGGGTGGCGAAAAGTTCCTTTGCTTTGTCGGGTTCGCGCGTGAAGACATTCGTGGCCTCGCCGGGATCGTTGCGGAGGTGGTAGAGCTGAAACTTGTCATTCGGGCCTTTGCCCGTGGTTTCGACGAGGGTATCGGGCGAGATGGCACCGTCTTTCACCGCATAGATCGAGGCGGGGAGGATGAGCTTCCAATCGCCCTCGCGGATGGCGAGCGTGTAGGAGCCGTAGTTTACGTGGACCATGCTGTTGCGGATGGGCTGCCCGGGCTTCTCGCCTCGGAGCAGTGGGGAGATGTCAAAGCTGTCTTCGCCGGCATCGTGCGGGAGTTTTTCGCCGAGCAGCGCAGCGAGCGTCGCCATAAGATCGGCGAAGCAAATCAACTCGCCGCAGGCGCTGCCCGCCGGGACCTTGACCGGCCAGCGTGCGATGAAGGGCATGCGATGCCCGGCGTCAGTGAGCGCCCCTTTCATGCCATTCCACGGTCCGGCAGCGCGGTGGCCGAACTTCTCGATGTCCGGCGCATACCAGACCGGCCCGTTGTCGCTGGAGAAAACGACCAGCGTGTTTTCCTTGAGCTTCAACGTATCCAGAGTCGCCAGTACCCGACCGATCATGGCGTCTACGTTGATCACGAAGTCGCCGTATTGGCCCGCGCCGCTCTTGCCCTTGAACTCGCTCGCGGTCGCCCACGGCGCGTGGGGCCCGGGAATGGCGTAGTAGAGGAAAAACGGTTTCTGGTCGCCGCGCGCCGACTGTTTCGCCAGCCACGCATCCGCCTTGTCGGCGAGGGTCGAAAGGTAGCCCTCGAATTTCCAGCCCGGTGCCGCGAGGCCCTTGCGCCAATGCGCGCCTTGTGTCTTGGGATTGGTCACGTCGACTCCCGGATTTTCCTCGACGGTTTCGGTCGGCGTGACGATGAAGCGTTTGTTTTCGATCCAAGCATACGGGCCCTGCTCGGGTGCGTCGAAGCCGAAGTAGTAATCGAAGCCGAAGTTCAGCGGCGTCAGCTTCAACGTGCCATCCGACTGCACCGTGGTCGACATGCCCTGGTGCCATTTGCCGACGCAAGCCGTGGCATAGCCCTGCCGCTTTACCAGGGTCGCGAGGTTCAATCTTCCCGGTTCGTGTTGAAGCTGAGGCTGCGGGAAGTGTTTCTTTTCCAGCGCGCTGAGATCGGCGGTTTTGGTCCGCACGAGTGCGGCTTGGGTCCAATTCCGATACGGCATCCGGCCCGTGAGGAGACTATACCGGCTCGGTACACAAATGGAGGCCGCGGCGTGGGCATTCGTGAACTTCATCCCCTCGGCCGCCAGCCGGTCAATGTGGGGCGTCGCGATCTTCGACTGCGGATTGAAGCACTGCGGATCGCCCCAGCCCATGTCATCGACGAGGATGATGAGGACATTGGGTTTGGCAGAGGGGGCGGCGTGGAGCGCTGCCAGCGGAGTGAGCAGGAGTGCGGAGAGGAGAATGCGTTTCACGGAAGCGTTCATTTGCCTTTGCCCTTCTTTCCCTTCGTGGGCGTCGGGTTCTCCGTGTCGCCGTAGAGGGTGCGGAGGCGCGTCAGTTCGGTTTTTAGACTGGTGACGGTGGGCGCGTAGGCGGGATCGGCATAGACGCTACGCATCTGCAGCGGGTCCGTTTCGAGATCGAACAGTTCCCATTCGTTGGTGGCGATGAAATAGGCCAACGTGTGGCGTGGCGTGCGCACGCCGTAGTGGATCGGGACCATGTGGCCGCCGGTGGAGAACCAGTGGTAGTAGATGCTTTGCCGCCAATCGGCGGGCGCTTCGCCTTTCAGCACGGGCACGAACGAGCGGCCGTGCAGGCCGGCTGGAGTCTTGCCGCCGGTCATTTCCATGAAAGTCGGTGCGTAATCGATGTTCTGGACCATTTCAGTGAAGCGGGTGCCGGGCTTCACAACGCCGGGCCAACGGATGACGAAGGGCATGCGCAGCGACTCTTCGTAGATCCAGCGTTTGTCGAACCACCCGTGTTCGCCAGTGTAGAAGCCCTGGTCGGAGGAGTAGATGACGATGGTGTTTTGCGTCAGTCCGGCAGCTGCCAGCTCGGCGATGATTCGGCCGACACTGTCGTCCACGGCTTTCACGCAGCGCAGGTAGTCCTTGAGATAGAGCTGATACTTCCAGCGCACGAGGTCGCGGCCCTCGGGTTGGTGTTGGGTGTAGTCGGCGTTGCGTTTGGCGAACCGTGGATCGTCGGCCAGGCGTCCGCCGACCTTGAGATCGCTGTCCAGTGCCATGTGTCGGTCGATCTCCATTTTCTGGTTACGCGCGGGCGAGGCGCGGTGGGTATAGTCGTCGAAGAGGTTGGTCGGCTCGGGAACTTCGACATCGTCGAGCCAGTTCGCGTAACGCGCAGGCGGAATCCAGTTTCGGTGCGGTGCCTTGTGTTGCACCGCCAGAAAGAACGGCTTGGACGGGTCGCGTTTCTTTAGCCAAGCGAGCGACAAATCGGTTACGACGTCGGTCGTGTAGCCGGGAAACCTTTCTTTGCCCGTGGCGCTTTCTAGCTCGGGATTATCGTAGGCTCCCTGACCGAATGAAATGCGCCAAGTCTGATAGTCGGGCTTCGACGCGAGATGCCATTTTCCAAAAAGGGCAGTCTGATAGCCGGCGTCATGCAAGCCCAACGGGAACGTCCACAGGCCCGGCGTGAGCGGTCTTTCCAAGTGCATGACCCCGTTTGCGTGACTGAGAAGACCAGTCAGCACCGAAGCGCGGCTGGGTGAACAGAGCGAATTTCCGCAGAAGCTGTTTACGAAATATCCGCCCTGCGCCGCCAGCTTGTCGATGTTCGGCGTGACGCCCTGCTGCTGACAGAAATCCGACAACCGCGCGCCGTAGGCACCGATGGCCTGGACGGCGTGGTC